>Ga0307508_10001540_pt1 | contig 25786 bp, 22 predicted proteins | sample 9_EM_MG_FD_203089 | JGI IMG/M metagenome (GOLD analysis project Ga0307508, IMG submission 203089) | Populus trichocarpa ectomycorrhiza microbial communities from riparian zone in the Pacific Northwest, United States - 9_EM | ecosystem: Host-associated > Plants > Roots > Unclassified | place... | reverse complement strand
GTGAACCAGAAGGCCCCGAGCGAGGCGAACGCGGTGCCCGCGAAGGCGCTGCCCCGGTAGAACTCCCACATTCCGGCGACGAATTGGGTGATGCCGCCGACGTAGAGCGCGAGCCGGGCGGCATCGCCGGCCGCCGTGTCGTCGATCGCGCCGGTGCTGAAGAGGCCGAACGCGAGCAGCGTCAGGCCGAGTGCCAGGTATCCCAGAGGCGTTGCTCCGGCTCCTGCGGTGCGTGCCGTGGAGACGTCGTTGTCCACCGCGGACCCCCTTCGTGTACGAGGGAAGAAACTCCGAAACTACGAAACCGCAGGTGGAATACCCTTCACAAAGGCACAAGCAACTCGCCGCGGCGATTTTTCAACCGCTGTGCACCAAATCGTTATGACTCTGCGCGGTCACAGCGCTACGGAATGACGATCACAGGCCGCTGCGCGCGCCGCGCGAGCCGTCCGGCCACCGAGCCGAAGATCTTGCCGATGATGCCGTGCGTGCCGCCGACCACGATCGCGTCGGCCTCGTACTCCCGGCCGACCTCCTCCAGTTCGTGGCAGATGTCGCCGCCGCGCTCGACCAGGATCCAGGGCACCTCGGACAGATGGTCGGCGCAGGCCAGCTCAAGGCCCAGCACCTCCGTCCGGTGATCCGGTACGTCCACGAAGACCGGCGGCTCGCAGCCGGCCCACACGGTGGCCGGGAGCCGGTTGGCGACGTGCACGATGATCAGCGCGGAGCCCGAGCGCCGGGCCATTCCGATGGCGTATGCCAGGGCGCGCTCGCTGGAGACGGAGCCGTCGAAGCCGACCACGACCCCGTGCCGGAAGGCGGGGTCGCAGGAGGTGCGCAGCTCAGTAGCCGCCTCGGGTACCGACGCCGGGTCGGCGAGCGGCTTTCCTTCGGCGGGCTCAGGGTGCTCGTAACCGGCCATGATGGTTTTCTCGACGGATCGTCGGTGCCCGGGGGCTCCGATGGGCGGACAACAACGCTTGCGGGGGCCGCGGGACCGGCCGATATGACCGGTAAGGGGCTGCCCTTCCCGCTGACTCCAGAGTACGGCGGTGGAGCACCCGTGCACAGATGCGCCGAGTCCTTCACAGCCACCGCATACCCGGAAGTTTCCAGGAGAATGCCGGAGTCCGGCGCCGAGCGCAACGCGTCCGCGCCAATCGGACAACTCGTCCTTCAGCGCCCTTCCCGGCCTGTCCGCCTCCGGCCATATCCGGAATCGTCCTCAGGGGGCCGAAAAGGGGTGGGGGCGCACAGGCGCATTGGCCACCTCCTGCGTGTGCGCCGGTGCGCTGACCTGGGGCGCGTGCGGTATTGCCGACATTTTTCAGCCAACTTCTCACCGCAGTACGCCCGTTGGGCACACAACCCCTTCACACCGCCCTCACCAGCGGGGACGTACTCCCAGGGGGCGCACAACCGTTGTGCGCCTGTGCGAGGAGGGCGAGGCACACTTCCCACCAGGCCTGGCGAGTGGAACGCTTCGTGATCGAATGCTTCACGCCAAGTGGTCATGTCGACATACAGCCAGGTGGTGAACTTGCCACTACAGCCCCAGTGAACACAGTAGATTCGATCTTGAGGAAGACGCGGGGGAAGTGACAGTGCAGGACCGAGAGGACGAGACGACCGAGGGGGGCTTGAGCTCCATGAACCAGGAGTCCTGGACCGGCACGGCGGCGGACACCCCGTCGATGGCCGGCATGTCGGCCACCACCGCGCCGTCGGCGCCATCGGCGTCCGCTTCGGCAGGCTCGGCACCTTCGGCAGTGTCCGCCGCGTCGTCGCCGTCGTCGCCGTCGTCCTCCCGGTCGGCCCGCAAGCTCTCCGCGCGCCGCCGCCAGGAGGTCGTGGCGGTGCTGCTGTTCAGCGGCGGACCGATCTTCGAGAGCTCCATCCCGCTGTCGGTGTTCGGCATCGACCGCCAGGACGCCGGCGTGCCCCGCTACCGCCTCCTGGTCGCGGCCGGCGAGGACGGCCCGCTGCGCACCACCGGCGGCCTGGAGCTCACCGCCCCGTACGGTCTGGAAGCGCTCTCGCGGGCCGGCACCGTCGTGGTGCCCGCCTGGCGCTCGATCTCCCAGCCGCCGCCCGTGGAGGCCCTGGACGCGCTGCGCAGGGCCCACGAGGAGGGCGCCAGGATCATCGGCCTGTGCACCGGCGCCTTCGTGCTGGCCGCCGCCGGGCTGCTGGACGGGCGCCCCGCCACCACCCACTGGATGTACGCGCCCACCCTCGCCAAGCGCTACCCGTCGGTCCATGTGGACCCGCGCGAGCTCTTCGTCGACGACGGCGACGTCCTGACCTCGGCCGGCACCGCCGCCGGGATCGACCTGTGCCTGCACGTCGTGCGCACCGACCACGGCGCCGAGGCCGCGAACACCCTGGCCCGCCGCCTGGTGGTGTCCCCGCGGCGCGGCAGCGACTGGGGCGGTGGCCCGCAGCGCCATCTGGACCGCTCTTTACCGGAGGAGATCGGCGGGGACCCGCTGGCCGAGGTCGTCGCGTGGGCGCTGGAGCACCTCCACGAGCAGTTCGACGTGGAGACCCTCGCCGCGCGCGCCTACATGAGCCGCCGCACCTTCGACCGGCGTTTCCGCACCCTCACCGGGAGCGCTCCCCTGCAGTGGCTGATCACCCAGCGCGTCCTGCAGGCCCAGCGGCTCCTGGAGACCTCCGACTACTCGGTCGACGAGGTCGCCGGACGCTGCGGCTTCCGCTCGCCCGTCGCCCTGCGCGGCCACTTCCGGCGCCAGCTCGGCTCCTCCCCCGCCTCCTACCGGGCCGCCTACCGGGCCCGCCGCCCTCAGGACGAGACCGAACCCCCGGCCAAGGAATCCCGCACCCCGGATCCCGCCGGCAGCCCGGGAACGGGCCCCGGAAGCGGACCGGGAACCGGCTCCGCCACGGTGGGCGCGCAGCGCCGCGGCCACGCCACGGCCATGCCCTCGTCCTCCGGGCTGCCCTCCCAGCCGACGCCCGTGAAGTCCGACAACGACAGCTTCACCTCGCGCATCCCCGAGCAGCCCGGACGGCTGCGCGGTGACCGAGACGTACGCGGACGCAACGCGGCTATGCCGGGACCGAGGGATCGCCCCGTAGGCTGATACACATGAACGACCGGATGGTGTGGATCGACTGCGAGATGACCGGCCTCTCCCTGGCGCACGACGCCCTGATCGAGGTGGCCGCCCTCGTGACCGACTCGGAACTGAACATCCTCGGCGAAGGCGTGGACATCGTGATCCGCCCGCCCGCCGAGGCCCTGGAGACCATGCCCGAGGTCGTACGCGACATGCACACCGCCTCCGGACTCCTGGAGGAGCTCGACGGCGGTGTGACCCTCGAAGAGGCCGAGAAGCTGGTCCTGGCGTACGTACGCGAGCATGTCGCCGAGTCCCGCAAGGCGCCGCTGTGCGGCAACTCCGTCTCCACCGACCGCGGCTTCCTGGCCCGCGACATGCCCGGCCTGGAGCAGCACCTGCACTACCGCATCGTGGACGTCTCCTCCATCAAGGAGCTGTCCCGCCGCTGGTACCCGCGCGCCTACTTCAACAGCCCCGAGAAGAACGGCAACCACCGGGCGCTGGCCGACATCCGCGAGTCCATCGCCGAGCTGCGCTACTACCGCGAGGCCGTCTTCGTCCCCCAGCCCGGGCCCGACACGGACACCGCCCGCACCATCGCCGCGAAGTACGTCCTGCCTGCGCAATAGCCTGCGCAATGGCCGCCGAAAGGCGGGAGCGAGCACCCCATCGGATCCTGTACACTTTTTCTCGGCCGGTACGGAGCGGAAAAAGTACCGGACATGGTGGGTGTAGCTCAGCTGGTAGAGCACCTGGTTGTGGTCCAGGTGGCCGCGGGTTCAAGTCCCGTCACTCACCCTTGATGGAAGGGCCCCGGTCGATTCGGCCGGGGCCCTTCCGCGTTTCACGCGCGGCGCACGACCCGGACCCCGCGCCCCGGACGCCAGCTCTGGACCACGAGTTCATCGCCTTCCACCCGGACGCGTACGACCTCGGTGAGCTCGGCCCTGAACAGGTGGAAGGGCTCCGGCGGCTTGACGGCGTCCACGTAACGGGCGACGACGGCGGGATCGGTGACCTCGGCGGCGCGCCCGCTAACCCGGACATCGCCGCCGTCCATGGAATCGTCCGGGCCGGGGTTGGCGTGGAGCGCGAAGCGGGGATCCCGCCGCAGATCCAGGGCCTTGCGGGAGCCGGCCATCATGCCGAGCCACAGCTCCCCGAGGCGGAAGTCCGCCTCCAGGCCGGTGACCCGCGGGGAGCCGTCCTCCCGCAGGGTCGCGAGGACATGGTGCCGGTATTTCTCGAAGCGGGCCTGAACGGTGCCCGCGAGGTCGGGTTCGGCGGCCCGGAAGGCCGCCCAGCTGGTGGTCATGGGCTCAGCCTGTACCGGAAACCCGACACCTTCAGTCGTACTTAGTTGCGGCGCTCCTGAGCGGTACGCCAAATGGCGCGCAGGCGGTCGAGCTCGGCCAGTTCGGCCTGCGACCACGTGCGCCGGTCCGCCACGTACTGCCGTATCGCCTCGTTGGCGGCCTCGGCGGACGGGGTGGTTGGGCGTTCTAAAACGGTTGGAGACATGGTGAAGATTCTATTCGGGGGGTCTGACAGAGGCCCCCGGCAAATGCCCCCGGGGGCCGATGTCACACGTGAGGCTCCTCACGCCCCGGAACTCACGCCCCGAAGAGATCCCCGTACGAGGCCATGGCCAGCGCGATGTCCGCCTGGGCCCAGAACCGGTGGTACGTGAAGCTCGGCGCCGCGCCCCCGTTGAGGTACGACGTGACCTTGGAGTAGGCCGGGTCGTCCTGGTAGAAGGACCGGATGGAGCCGAAGGTGGACGAGGAGTTGACGGTGTCGCCGTTGGGCATGGTCCCGGTCCAGCCGCTCGGCACGTACACCGCGTCGTCGAAGCGGTTGTAGTCCGTACGCGTCTCGGGGACCGCGATGCCCAGGCTGTCCTGGTAGTTGGACCACATGCCGTCTAGCAGGGCCTTGGCCATCGCCTTGGCGGCCGTGGAGCCGGACTTGGCGGCGTAGTAGGACAGGGTCTTGGCGTACGCGGCCGTGACGCCGACGTCATTCGTGTAGTCGGCGACCGTCACGTGCAGCGAGGCGTTGGCCCCCGGGCTCGACGCGTTCCAGGTGTCGGGCTGGCCGGACCAGGTCAGGGTCGAGGGGATCAGATAGGTGCCGTCCGGGTTGACGGTGGTCTTGGACATCGCCCAGGTGACCCACTTGTCGAGGATCGTCTTGGCGGCGGCGTTACCGGTCTGCTGGTAGTACTCGGCGACCCGCTCCATGGACCAGGCCTGCATGCCGAACCACTGGTTGGACGGCGGGTCGTGGTAGACCGGCGCCACGTCGTAGTACATCCCGTAGAAGGTCGGCGTGCCGCTGGGCGGGGTGCCGTAGCTGCCGTCCCAGCTGTTGGTGGCGCCGCCCGCGATGGCGCCCTCGCTGCTCTGCAGCCAGCGGTAGAACTCCATCTGCCTGCCGAGGCTGGTCGTCCAGTCGGACTTGCCGGTGGTGGACTTCGGGGCCATCGCGGTGTCGTTGGTCAGGGCGTACGCGGCCATCGGGTTCTGGTAGCCGAAGTGCGCCGCGCTGTCGCCGATCCGCCAGGCCCAGCCGGCCGAGGAGCTGTTGGCGCCGCCCCAGGCGTAGTACCAGGACAGCAGGTAGTGCTCGCTGTCCTTGCCGGTGCCGGCCGCGCAGGTGCTGGGGCCCACGCAGTTGCCGATCTTCTTGAAGTACTTGTCGAAGAACGAGTAGCGCAGGTAGTCGCCCATCTTCCCGGCCTTGGCGACGGTGGTGGCGACATCGGCGCTCTTGCCCTGCGCCTTGGCCCAGGTGTCGGCCCAGTACGCGGCCTGGATGGCCCGCGCGTCGGCGTCCGGGGCGTCGGTGTACTTCCACTGCTTGGCGTAGCTGGAGTCCTTGATGAACAGGTCCAGATATCCGTTGGTGCCGCCGTAGGTGAAGTTGTCGCAGGTCGGCTGGGGCACCGTCTCCCACACCGACTCCTGGGAGCCGCGCTGGAAGGTGTTGATGTACGACGGGCCCGAGGCGTTCGGCCCGGCCTCGCAGCCGCCGCCCGGGGTGTCCCCGTAGCCGTAGGTGTTGTCCACGTCCTGCAGCCAGTGCATGCCGTAGATGTCCGTGGTCCCGTACGCGGAGGACAACTCGCCCGCGATCGGGTCGGAGCCCACCGGCACACCGGACTCGATCTGTGACGGGTAGTCGGAGGGCAGCGGATGCTCGGCGGCGTAGGTCGCGGGCTTGCTCGCGCTGTAGAAGCTGTTCGTCGGCTGGTCGGCGTGGGTGGGGATCATGTACTGCTCCATGGTCGCCCAGGCCGCGTTGAACTTCGTCCAGTCCTGGGTGACCTTGCCGTACATCGCCTGGAGCCAGATCAGATAGGAGTACGCCTCCGAGGTGGTCTCGTGCCCGTAGTCCGGCGCCTCGACGATCAGGGTCTCCACCGAGTGGTACGGAATGCCCTCGGGCGAGAAGTAGCCGGAGGCCGGCGCGGTGATCTTCCCGTACAGGTCCAGGAATCTGGCCTGGTACGCGCTGGACGCCGCCAGTTCGGTCACCGTCACATCGGCCTTCAGATAACCGGTCGCCGTCGCGCTGAACACCGCCGAGCCGGTGCCGGAGGCATCCGCGGTGACGGTCACCGTCTGCGCGGTGGACCAGTTGGACGGTGTGAAGGTCAGGCTGCTCCCGCCCGTCACCGACAGGCCGGTGTTGCCGGAGCTGCGCGCCACGGCCACCGTCACGTTCGCGGACGGCTGCGTGGACAGCGCCACCGCGAAGGTGCCGGTTTTGCCCTGCTGGACGGCGACCTGCGCAGGGGTGGCCACCAGCGACGGCCCGGTCGCGACATGGATGCCCACCGGGGTGGACTCCGCCGACGCGCCCAGGCTGTCGTAGGCCTTGGCGTACAGCGAGTAGTCCCCCGCCGTGACGCCGGCCCAGCCGAAGCTGTACGGGGAGGAGGTGTCCGTCCCGAGCAGCGTGGTGTTGCTGTAGAACTCCACCTTGGAGACCGTCGCCCCGTCCGAGGCCGACGCGGTCGCCGCCAGCGGCACCGTGTCCCCCGCCGTGTACGTGGCTCCGGCGGCGGGGCTGGTCAGCACGGCGACCGGGGCGGCGTGGGCGCCGGTGCAGGTGGTGCCGTTGACGGCGAAGGAGGCGGGCGCCGCGTTGGCGCCGCTGTAGCTGAACTGGGCGCCGGTGGTGACGGCGGCGCCGGCCGCGATCGTCTTGTTCCAGTCGAGACTGGCGACGGTGACGTTCTTGCCGGACTGCGACCAGGTGCCGCTCCAGCCGTTCGTCAGGGTCTGGTTGCCGGTGTAGGCGTACGCGAGCGACCAGCCGGAGATGGTGTCGGTGCCCCGGTTGGTGATGGTGAGACTCGCGGTGAAGCCGGAGCCCCAGTCATTGGTCGTGTAGTCGACGCTGCACTGCACGGTGGCCGCCTGCGCGGGGGTCCCGCCCCCGGCGGTCGTGGTGGCGAGGGGCAGCGCGAGCGCGGCGACCCCCACCAGTAACAGTCTTCTCGGTCGTCCTGCGGGCATGCGGAATCTCCTCGGCGGCTCGTGCCGGATGTGTGAGACCTGAGAGATGCTCTGAACCAGTGGGAGCGCTCCCAAGCGTCGAACAGGACTGACGACTCGTCAAGACCTGAAACAAAGACCCCTACTTCGCTCACAAGTCCTGAACTGCCGTCAGCGCACTATCCCCGTCCACCACTTGGCGCTATGGTCTGCCGCGAACCAGTGGGAGCGCGCCCATGATTACCCCCCACCCCTGAGGAGTCGCACATGCGACGACCACCGCGCACCGCAGCCCTCGCCTCGGCCGCCGTCCTCGTCCTCGCCGGCGGCGTGGCCCTGCTTCCCTCCGTCACCGCTTCCGCCGCGACCGCCTGCGCCGTCGGCTACTCGGTGACGAACCAGTGGAGCACCGGATTCCAGGGCAACGTTGTCATCACCAACAACAGCGCCGCGACCAGCACCTGGACCCTCACCTTCGACTTCCCCGGCACCCAGAAGGTCACCCAGGGCTGGAGCGGCAAGTGGTCCCAGTCCGGCGCGAGCGTGACGGTGGTCAACGAGAGCTGGAACGGCGTGATCGCCACGGGCGGCAGCGTCAGCGCCGGCTTCCTGGCCGACTGGTCGGGCTCGAACCCGGCGCCGACCGCCTTCAAGCTCAACGGCGTCGCCTGCAACACCGACGCGTCACCGACGCCCACCGCGACGCCCACGCCCACCGCGACACCGACGACCACCACCCCCGCCACCACCGCGCCCAAGCTCCATGTCTCCGGCAACAAGATCGTTGACGCGTCCGGCGCCGAGCGCCTCCTCCACGGGGTGAACCGCTCCGGCACCGAGTTCATGTGCGTCCAGGGCTACGGCATCTTCGACGGCACCGTGGACGACGCCGCCATCGCCGCCATGCTCACCTGGAACATCGACACCGTCCGCATCCCCCTCAACGAGGAGTGCTGGCTCGGCCTGTCCAACATCAACAGCGCCTACGGCGGCACCGCCTACATCAACGCGGTCAAGGACTACGCGACCCGCCTCGAAGCGCACGGCATCACGCCCGTCCTCGAACTCCACTGGAGCCACGGCCAGTACACCGGCAACTCCGCCGGCTGCTCGGACCTCTACGCCACCTGCCAGAAGCCGATGCCCGACACCGAGTACACGCCGTCGTTCTGGACCTCGGTCGCCAACACCTTCAAGTCCGACCAGTCCGTGGTCTTCGACCTCTTCAACGAGCCCTATCCCGACCGCGCCACCTCCACCCTCACCCAGGCCTGGACCTGCTGGCGCGACGGCGGCACCTGCCCCGGCATCGGCTACTCCGTGGCGGGCATGCAGACCCTGGTCAACGCGGTGCGCGGCACCGGCGCGCAGAACGTGATCCTCCTGGGCGGCCTCGCCTACTCCAACGACCTCGGCCAGTGGCTCGCGTACAAGCCCACCGACTCCACGGGCAACCTCGCCGCCGCCGTCCACGTCTACAACTTCAACACATGCGGTTCCAGCTCCTGCTGGGACAGCACGCTGGCCCCCGTCCTCGCCCAGGTCCCCCTGGTCGCGGGCGAGATCGGCGAGAACACGTGCGGGCACGCCTTCATCGACCAGTTCATGGCCTGGCTGGACGCCCATGACTCGTCGTACCTCGGCTGGACCTGGAACACCTGGGACTGCGCCGCGGGGCCGTCGCTCATCAGCGCGTACGACGGCACGGCCACGGCGTACGGCGCCGGGCTGAAGGCTCACCTGCTCTCGCTGGGCTGAGCCACTTCAGCGGGGTGGCCGGTCCGCTTCGGCGGACCGGCCACCCCTCGCCTACGCCGACTCCCTGCGCACCAGCTCGGTGGCGAGCACCACATGCCGCCGCGTGACGGCGCGCGCCGCGATCTCCTCCAGCAGCACCCGCGCCATCGTCCGCCCCATCTCCTCCGTCGGCTGCCGCACCGACGTCAGCTGGGGATCGGTGTGCCGGCAGATCGCCGAGTCCTCGAAGCCCACCAGCGCCACGTCGTCCGGCACCCGTCGCCCCGCCTCCCGCAGCACCTGGAGCGCGCCGCTGGCCATGACGTCGGACGCCGCGAAGACCGCGTCCACATCGGGCCGCCGGGCCAGCAGCGCCCGCATCGCGGCCCGCGCGCCCTCCTCGGTGAAGTCGGCGCGGCCGACGAGCGCCTCGTCGACACCGAGCCCGGCCGCTTCGACGGCCTGCCGGTAGCCGTCGAGACGGCAGCGGGCGACGTACATGTCGGCGGGGCCGGTGATCGTCGCGACGGCCCGGCGGCCGAGCCCGAGCAGATGGGCGACGGCGGACCGGGCGCCGCCCACGTTGTCGGCGTCGACATACGAGACGGACTCCAGATCGGACCGCCGGCCGTTCAGGACGGCGGGCATCTCCAACTGTTCCAGCAGATCGGGCAGCGGGTCGTCCTCGTGCACGGAGACGAGCAGCACGCCGTCCACGCGGTGTGCGCTCAGGTACTGGGCGAAGCGCTGCCGTTCCTTGGGCGTCCGTATGAGTGTCAGCAGGAGCTGCATGTCGGTATCGGCCAGTTCCGCGCCCACTCCCCGGATGATGTCGGAGAAGTACGGCTCCGCGAAGAGCCTGGTCTCCGGTTCGGGGATGACCAGCGCGATCGCGTCCGTCCGGTTCCCGGCCAGCGCGCGCGCCGCCCGGTTCGGTACGTATCCCAGCTCGACGATGGCGGCCTCGACGGCCGTCTTCGCCCGGTCGCTCACCCTGGGCGACCCGTTGATCACCCGGGAAACGGTGCCGCGGCCGACGCCGGCCCGTGCGGCGACCTCCTCCAGCGTCGGCCTGCCGCTGTGCCGTCCGCTCACCGCCATGGCGGCCTCCCAATCACAAAGCCCCTCATGTGGCCCCCCATGTGGCCCAAGTGGAACTGAAGTGGCTCCCGTCGCTCCCGGAAGCGGAAGCAACGGGTCATCAATCACGACGTGGTAACTGCGCCAACTTAGAGCGTCGGCTCCCTTGACACCCCACCGGGGAACCGAGACTCTTCAAGACATCACGCATGGGAGCGCTCCCACAGTACCCAACGCATACAGATCCCGCACTCTCCATCACGTACACGGACGTACCCGGAGGACCGAGAAATGGGCACGACAAGGAAGTCGTTCCGGCCACGTGGCCGGACCGCCGCAGTGGCTCTGGCGGCAATCGCCGCAATGGGGGCGAGCCTGCTCGCCGGATGTTCCAGCGACAGCGACACCGCCGGCTCGGGGGCCTCGGGCAGCGGAAACGGCAACGGCGGGGGCAAGACGACGCTCACCGTCGGCACCTTCGGCGTCTTCGGCTACAAGCAGGCCGGGCTGTACGACGAGTACCAGAAGCTGCACCCGAACATCACGATCAAGGAAAACGTGATCGAGCGGAACGACACGTACTACCCCCAGCTGCTGACCCACCTCGCGGCCGGCAGCGGCCTGAGCGACATCCAGGCCATCGAGGTCGGCAACATCAACGAGGTCGTGACGACCCAGGCGGCGAAGTTCGAGGACCTCTCGAAGGCGTCCGGCGTGGAGAAGTCCAACTTCCTCGACTGGAAGTGGGCGCAGGCGACCACCGCCGACAACAAGACCATCGGTCTGGGCACCGACATCGGCCCGATGGCGATCTGCTACCGCACGGACCTGTTCAAGAAGGCCGGGCTGCCGACCGACCGCACGAAGGTCGGCGCGCTGTGGGCCGGCGACTGGCAGAAGTACATCGACGCGGGCAAGACGTACAAGACGAACGCGCCGGCGGGCACGACCTTCACCGACTCGGCGGCCGGCCTCTACCAGGCGGTGAGCAACAGCTACTCCGAGCGCTACTACGACAGCAGCGGCAAGGTCATCTACAAGACCAGCCCCGGCGTGAAGACCGCCTGGAACCTGGCCATGGAGGCGGCGACCGGCGGACTGACCGGCAAGCTGAAGCTCTTCGACAAGGCCTGGGACCAGGCCTTCGCCAACGCGAAGTTCGCCGCCCTGCCGTGCCCGGCCTGGATGCTCGGCTACATCCAGGAGAAGGCCGGCGACGCCGGCAAGGGCAAGTGGGACGTCGCCGCCGCGCCGAAGTCCGCCAACTGGGGCGGTGCCTTCATCGGCGTGCCGTCGGCCGGCAAGAACAAGGCCGAGGCGGTCAAGCTCGCCGCGTGGCTGACCGCACCCGAGCAGCAGGCCAAGGTCTTCGCCAAGCAGGCCAGCTTCCCGAGCGCGGTCGGCGCATACGACCTGCCCGCCGTGAAGGACGCCAAGCACGCCTACTTCAACAACGCCCCGATCGGTGAGATCTTCGCAGCGGCGGCAAAGGGCATCCCGACCCTGGTGATCGGGCCCAAGGACCAGCAGATCTACACGGCCATCACCGACGTCGGCATCCTGCAGGTCGAGCAGCAGGGCAAGACTCCGGCACAGGGCTGGTCTGCCGCCGAAAAGGAAATCGACAACGCACTGGATCAGTGACCCACATGGCTTCGGATCTCACCGCAGCACCGACCGCGTCCCCCGACAAGGGGGGCGCGGCCCCGCGCGACCACGCGGAGCAGGCCCGCCGGGACCAGGACGAGCGGCGCCGGAAGTGGCGCAGCCGCTTCTACCGCTGGGACGTCAAGGGCAGCCCCTACGCGTTCGTGTCGCCGTTCTTCCTCTTCTTCGCCGCGTTCGGGCTCTTCCCGCTGATCTACACCGCCTGGAACTCCTTCTACCGGGTGGAGCTGACCAACCTCGACGCGCGCGAGTTCGTCGGCTGGCACAACTACACCCGGCTCCTCCAGGACGAGTTCTTCTGGAACGCCCTGAAGAACACCTTCACCATCGGCCTGATCTCCACCGTCCCGCAGCTGCTCATGGCGCTGGGCCTGGCCCACCTCCTCAACTACAAACTGCGCGGCTCGACCTTCTTCCGGGTCGCGATGCTCGTCCCGTACGCGACCTCCGTGGCCGCCGCGACACTGGTCTTCACGCTGATGTTCGGCACCGACTACGGCATGATCAACTGGGCGCTGGAGCACATCGGCTTCAGCCACCACATCGACTGGCGGGCCGGCACCTGGTCCTCTCAGATCGCGGTCTCCTCGATCGTGATCTGGCGCTGGACCGGCTACAACACGCTGATCTATCTGGCCGCGATGCAGGCCGTGCCGCCGGATCTGTACGAGTCCGCCGCGCTGGACGGCGCCTCGCGCTGGCAGCAGTTCCGGCACGTCACGGTGCCGATGCTGCGGCCGACGATACTTTTCACGGTCGTGGTCTCGACGATCGGCGCGACCCAGCTCTTCGGCGAGCCCTATCTCTTCGGCGGCACCGGCGGTGAGAAGGGCGGCTCCGCCCACCAGTTCCAGACGCTGGGCCTTTATCTGTACGAGCAGGGCTGGACCAACTACCACCTGGGCCGGGCCTCGGCCATCGCCTGGGCGATGTTCCTGCTTCTGCTGCTGATCGCCGCCGTCAACGGGCTGCTCGCCCGCTGGCTGCGCAAGAGCCAGTGAGGGTCCTGAAGTATGGCTGTCATTCCTTCCACCCGACGCGTACGCGTACGGTCCAAGGCCGGCAAGCAGCTGCACGCCGGGCCCTTCGCGTACGGCGTACTGATCCTGTTCACCGCGATCTCGCTCTTCCCCCTCATCTGGACGGCGATCGCCGCGTCCCGCACCAGCGGCCGGCTGTCGCAGACCCCGCCGCCGTTCTGGTTCGGCGGAAACCTGGCCAAGAACCTCGGGACCGCCTGGACCGATGCCAACCTCAGCACGGCCCTGCTCAACTCGGCGGTCGTGGCGGGCAGCATCACCATCGGCACGGTGCTGTTCTCGACCATCGCCGGCTTCGCCTTCGCCAAGCTGCGGTTCCGCTTCAAGACCTTCCTGCTGATGCTGGTGATCGCCACGATGATGGTGCCGCCGCAGCTCAGCGTCGTACCGCTGTTCCTGTGGATCGCCAAGCTTGACTGGACGAACCATCTGCAGGCCGTCGTGCTGCCGACCTTCGTCAGCGCCTTCGGGGTCTTCTTCATGCGGCAGTACCTGGAACAGGCGCTGCCGACCGAGCTGATCGAGGCCGCGAGGGTCGACGGCGCGAGCAGCATGCGGATCGTCTGGCATGTCGTCTTCCCGGTGGCGCGGCCCGCGATGGCGGTGCTCGGGATGCTGACCTTCGTCTTCGCCTGGAACGACTTCTTCTGGCCGATCATCGCGCTGACCCAGGAGAATCCGACCGTGCAGGTGGCTCTGACCAGCCTGGCGCACGGCTATGTCCCGGACGAGGCGGTCGTCATGGCGGGCGCGCTGCTCGGGACGCTGCCGCTGCTGCTGGTGTTCATCGTGTTCGGCAAGCAGATCGTCGGCGGCATCATGCAGGGGGCCGTCAAGGGCTAGCCCCCGAACCAGAACGCCTTCCCCGCACACCACCTTGTCCGCCTTGTCCGCACCGAAACTGATTGGGAGCGCTCCCGTATGACTGCGTCCGACATCCGGCCGGCCACCCCCACCGCCGCCACTGCGACCGCTACCGCCACCAGCCGTCAGTTCCCGCCAGGCTTTCTGTGGGGCGCGGCCACCGCCGCGTACCAGATCGAGGGCGCGGCGGCCGAGGACGGGCGCACCCCGTCGATCTGGGACACGTTCAGCCGTACGCCCGGAAAAGTCTTCGAGGGCCATACGGGAGACGTGGCCGTCGATCACTACCACCGCTTCCGCGACGACGTGCGGCTCATGGCGGACCTCGGGCTGAGCGCCTACCGGTTCTCGGTCTCCTGGCCGCGGGTGCAGCCGACCGGGCGCGGCCCGGCCGTACAGCGCGGCCTGGACTTCTACCGGGCGCTGGTCGACGAGCTGCTGGAGCACGGCATCAAGCCCTCCATCACGCTCTACCACTGGGACCTCCCGCAGGAGCTGGAGGACGCGGGCGGCTGGCCCCAGCGGGAGACGGCGGAGCGGTTCGGGGAGTACGCCCGGATCGTCGGGGAGGCGCTGGGCGACCGGGTGGAGAGCTGGATCACTCTCAACGAGCCGTGGTGCAGCGCCTTTCTGGGGTACGGGTCCGGCGTGCACGCGCCGGGCCGCACGGAGCCGGTGGCGGCGCTGCGCGCGGCGCACCACCTCAACCTCGCCCACGCCCGGGGCATGGCCGCCCTGCGCGACACGCTGCCGGCCCGCGCGCAGCTCGCCGTCACGCTCAACCTCCACCAGATCCGCCCCCTGGCCGACACTCCCGGGGACCGGGACGCGGCACGGCGGATCGACGCGGTCGGCAACCGCGTCTTCACCGGGCCGCTGATCAAGGGCGCGTACCCGCAGGATCTGCTCAAGGACACCGAGCGCCTCACCGACTGGTCCTTCGTACGCGACGGCGACCTCGCGGCCATGGCCCGTCACCCCCTCGATCTGCTCGGCATCAACTACTACTCACCCACAGTGGTATCAGCCGCCACTGACAGTGACCCCTCCAATGCCCGCAACGACGGCCACGGCGCCAGCGACCACTCCCCGTGGCCGGGGGCGGAGGATGTCGCGTTCCACCAGCTGGACGGCCCGCGCACCGCGATGGGCTGGTCCGTCGACGCGACCGGGCTGCACGACCTGCTGCTGCGCTGCACCCGCGACTTCCCCGGCCTGCCGCTGATGATCACCGAGAACGGCGCGGCCTACGACGACGCGCCGGGGCCCGACGGCTCGGTCCACGACCCCGAGCGCATCGCCTACCTGCGCAGTCACCTCGACGCCGCGGGCAGGGCGATGGACAACGGCGCCGATCTGCGCGGCTACTTCCTGTGGTCCCTGCTGGACAACTACGAGTGGGCGTACGGGTACAGCAAGCGCTTCGGCGCGGTCTACGTCGACTACGAGACCCAGGCCCGCATCCCCAAGTCCAGCGCCCGCTGGTATGCGGAGGTCGCCCGTACGGGTGAACTTCCGGCGGCCGAATAGACGCGGTGCGGCGCGGTGGAACGAGGGTGCCGCCGCGCCGCACCGTCACCAGCGGGAACCGCTCGCCGGTGACCGCTCACCACGACCCGCGCAGCAGGAAATCGGCGACCGCCGCCTCCCGCCGGTACGGCCGCAGCCCCCGCGCCGCGCCGTCGAGCATGGAGCGGATCCGGGTGGAGTGCACCCGGCTGCCCAGCAGGTCCAGGACCCGCCCGCCGGCGGCCGCGGCTTCGTCCGGGCGGCCGGCGGCGGCCAGGTCGCCGGTCAGCTGGGCGCCGTAGAGCGCGGTGTTGCGGGCGAAGTGCGGGTCCTGCAGGCCGACGGCGCGGCGGGCCTGCTCGGCGGCCCGGCGGTGGTCGCCGAGGGCGGCCCAGGACTGGGCTTCCAGGCCGGCGAGTTCGGCCTCGCCGAAGAAGGACATCCACTCGGGGTCGGCGTCGCAGGGCCCGCGTCCGAACAGCGACTGGGCGCGGGACAGGGCCTGTTCGCACGCCCTGCGATCGCCGAGCCCGGCCCGGCCGCCGGCCTCGCGCAGCGCGAGCAGCGACATCAGCCGGGCCGAGCCGAGCCGCCGGGCGGCGTGCTGGGCGGCCTGCGCCGCGCGCACCGCCTCGCGCGGGTGGCCGGCGTCACGGGCGAGGAAGGCGGCGTTGCAGAAGGCATGCGCCTCCAGGGCCGGGTCGGCGGCCATCCGGGCGGTGGCCAGGGCCTCGGCGTAGTACGAGCGCGCGTCGGTGAAGCGGCCCGAGTCGTGGGCCAGCCAGCCGACGGAGACTGCCAGTTCGCCCGCCCCGGCGTGCAGCCCGTCGGCGACGGACTGGCTGTAGGAGCCCTCGTCCAGCAGCCGGTACGCGGTGCGCAACTGCTGGCCGGCCTGGCGGTACAGGCCGTCGGCGCCGTGCCGGTCGTCGTGCAGCCGGATCCTGCGGACGGCCTCCTCGACGGCGTGCACGTCGCTCGCGCCGACCCTGCGCCTGGACTTCTCGGGGCGCGTCGCCACGGTGGTTACCACGGCGGCCGGGCCGCCCGTCATGAACACGCGACGCAGCACGTCGCTCTCCTCATCGGTGTCGCTGAACTCGTACGCCGGCTGGCCACCGGCACCTGCGCCACGGCGCCCCCGGACCGCCTCACGCGGCTCGAAGCCCAGGTCACCGAGGGTGCGTCCGGGGAACATGTGCCGGAACACCCGCTCGTAGGCGTAGTTGGGGCACCGGATCTCCCCGGACTCCACGCGGCCCACGTACCGTGCGTCGCAGCTGACCTGTTCGCCGATCTCGCGCGCCGCCCGGCGGACGGCGGCGGCGAACTCTCCGGGTGAGAGCCCGCCGCGCAGTTGGCGGAAGGCGGTATTCGGTGACGGTGACGCCATGGCGGCGAAGGTACCGGCTGTCACCGCCCGATTACCGCGCGATTACCGGGAGTTTGGCTACAAAAGGGAGATATCACCTCGGATTCGCCATGAAACGCCACCCCTTGCGGCGTTGGGAGGGCGTAGCCGTTGACGATGCCGCGCGTTGAACAGGGTGCAGCGGGGATGTGGATTTAGAGGCCGCGCCGATGGGGAGCGCGGGAGAAGGAGCGGGGCGAGGGGCAAGCCTGGCAAGGCGGAGGAGGGAGACGCAGCGGAGCTGCGGCGACCGACGACAACGCCGCCAGGCGCCGCCCATCGCCCCGCGACGCCGCGCGCCCCATCGGCGCGGCTTCTAAGCGTTTCGGGTGGTCCGGCTCCGAGGAGGATGTGCCGTGTTGGACACCAGCAGGTGGAACACCAGCGCGTTGGACACCAGCGGGGCGAGGTCGGCCCCCGGGGAGGACCACAGCGCGCCGCCGCCGGGTGAGTCCGAGCCGTGCGACCTGGTCACCGTCCCCACCCGCCAGGGCCTTGAGGCGGTGGACATCCTCCGGCTGCGCACCGGCGTCGGCCCCGTCCTGCACGACAGCTCCGGCGACAGCCTCGGCTTCCTCGTCCCCCCGGGCACGGCGGTCGGCTGGGACCTGCCCGGCTCCGCCTGTACGCAGACCAACGGGCGCGGGCTGTCCCTGGCGGGCGAGCCCCCGGTCGCCGGCACCGGCTGGCTGGTGCCGCCGCGCACCGACACCCCGGTCACCGACCCGGCCGTCCTGCGCGCCGCGCTCGGCGAGGCCGCGCGCACGATCGAGCTGGTCGACGGCCTGTAGACACGTGGAGGCACGTGGAGGCACGTGCAGCCCCAAGGGCCCTACGCCCTGGCGACCAGCCGCGCCTTGCGCCCCCGTACGAGCTTGTGCCCCCGCTTGCCGCCCCCGCCGACCGCTGTACGCCCCCGCAGGGAGAGCCAGACCCGGATCTCGGCGCCGCCGAGGACCGACGGCCCCACCCGCACGTCGCCGCCCGTCGATTCGGCGACGCGCCGGACGATGTCCAGCCCCAGCCCCGTGGAGCCGTCGCCGCCGGCGCCCTGGCCGCGCCGCAGCGCCGCGGCCGGATCGGGGATGCCGGGCCCGGCGTCGGAGACCAGGACGATGACCGCGTCCTCGCTGCTGTGGACGTCGACGGCGAAGGCGGCGCCCTCCGGGGTGTGGCGGAAGACGTTGCCGAGCATGGCGTCCAGCGCGGCGGCCAGTTCGGCGCGGGCGACGGGCACCCCGACGGAGCGTTCGACGCCTGCGGTCCGGGCGGTGCGGCCCTGGTCCTCGGCCAGGGCGGACCAGAAGGCCATGCGCTCGCGGATCACCTCGGCGGCGTCGCAGCCGACGCTGCTGAGGGAGGAGGACTGCTGGGCGCGGGCGGAGCGGATGATCTGGTCGACCTCGCGCTCCAGTTGGGCGACGGCGTGCCGGGTCTGCTCGCCGGCCGGGCCCTCGCCCAGGGAGGCGGCGTTGAGCCGCAGCACGGTCAGCGGCGTGCGCAGGCGGTGGGAGAGGTCGGCGGCCAGTTCGCGCTCGTTGGCGAGGAGTTGGTTGACCTGGGCGGCCATCGCGTTGAAGGCCGCCGCCGCCGAGCGCAGTTCGCTGGGGCCGTCCTCGGGGACGCGTACGGCCAGATCACCGCGGCCCAGGTCGTGGGCGGCGTCGGCCAGCCGTTTCGCGGGGCGGACCATCCGGGTGCCGAGGCGGTCGGCGACCGCGACCGAGCCGATGATCAGGCCGATGCCGACCGCGCCGAGCACGACCCAGGAGGCGCTCACCCCGCGCGTGACGTCCGCGTCGGGGACGTAGACCTCGACGACCGCGACCGAGCCGGAGCTGACGGCGGTGGGCTGGAGCAGGGCGTAGCCGCCGGGTACGGAGACGGTGGAGGCGCGGCCGAGCCGGGATGTGGCGTCCAGCGCGGCCTGGCCTGCGTGCGCCTGGCCGATCTCGACCCCGGCCGCGCTCTCGGTGGCGGGGATGCGCACCGCGATCTGCCCGTCGGCCCCCGCCTGGGTGGAGGCGACGGCCTTTTCGAGTTCGGTGCGGTCCGTGGTGATGGCCAGCGCCGGGCCGATCGCCGCCGCCTGCCGCTCGGCGTTGGTGAAGGCCCGGTCCCGGGCCATCTCCTTCACCACGAGCGCCAGCGGAACGGCGAAGGCCACGACCACCATCGCGGTGACCGCCACGCACACCTTGACCAGAGCCCATCTCATGCCGGCGGCTCCAGTTTCACGCCCACCCCGCGCAGGGTGTGCAGATAGCGGGGCCGGGCGGCCGTCTCCCCCAGCTTCCTGCGCAACCAGGACAGATGGACGTCGATCGTCTGGTCGTCCCCGTACGACTGCTGCCACACCTCCGACAGCAGCTCCCGCCGCGCCACCACCACCCCCGGCCGCGCCGCCAGGAAGGACAGCAGGTCGAACTCCCGCCGGGTCAGGTCCAGCGGCGCGCCGTCCAGCGCGGCCTGCCGCCGCTGCACGTCGATCTGCAGCCCGCCGACCCGCAGCACCGCGGTGTCCTCGCGGGCGCGCGAGCGCCGCAGCACGGCCGACATCCGCGCGGACAGGTGATCCACGGAGAACGGCTTGATGAGGTAGTCGTCCGCCCCCGCGTTCAGCAGCCGTATGACCTCGGTCTCGTCGTCGCGCGCGGTGGCGATGATCACCGGCACATCGGTGATCCCGCGCAGCATCTTCAGCGCCTCCGCCCCGTCCAGGTCCGGCAGCCCGAGGTCGAGTATCACGACGTCGAACCCGACCTGTGCCACCTCGCGCAGCGCCTCCAGCGCCGTCCCCACACTCCGCACGCTGTGCGAGGCCTCTGTGAGGTGACGGATCAGCGCAGATCGTACGAACTGGTCGTCCTCGACCACGAGCACACTTGCCATGGCCCGCACGGTAGTCCATCCGGGTGATCCGGAGCGGGCGTGCGTACGGCACCATAGGCCGAATGCGGAAGGCACTGGCGCACGCCGGCGCGTGGCTGATGGCCACGAGCGCCGCTGTCGCGATGTCGTGGTTCGGCGTACACCACGTGCTGACGGGGACCGCCTACGACCCGCCGCGAGCGCTGCCGATCTCGAACGTGCAGGCATCGGTGGCGCCGAGTCCGACGCCGACGAGCCCGGCGCCACAGACGACACCGACGCCTACGCCGACGCCGAAACCGACGCTCACACCGTCGCTTCCGGCGTCGGCGCCTGTATCCGCGTCCGCGTCCGCCTCCGCATCGGCGGACAACGTGCACAGCTACAGCAGCCAGGGCGGCCGGGTCGTCCTCAGCCTCGGCAGCAGCTACGCGACGCTCGTCTCGGCCACGCCCAACTCCGACTGGCGGATGCAGGTCTGGAACGAGGACGAATGGATCCGCGTCACCTTCACCTCCAGCGACAACGCCGCCGCGTCAACCGTCATCTGCACGTGGAACGGCCATCCGCCGCAGGTCCAGGCGTACGACAACTAGCGACTAGGCCTTGAACACCGATTCCGGCGGCGCCGGTGACGGCGCGGCCGTCGCGTCGGTGACCGCCGGGGCGCCGCCCGCGAAGTCGGCCAACTCGCGTCCGTGCTCGACCCGTCCGGGGTGCGGGTCGGTGGCCACCCGCCGGGTCAGCTCGGCCACCGGCAGCTCGCGGTCGGCGGCCACGAGGATCACGTTCCCGAAGCGCCGGCCGCGCAGCACCGCCGGGTCGGCGGCGGCGCAGGCGTACGCGAAGGCCGAGCGGACGGTGGCGATCTGCGAGCGCAGGAACGCCAGCGGCGCGCCGTCCGCCGCGTTCGCCGCGTACAGCCCGTCGGGGCGCAGCGCCCGGCGGACCTCGGCGAGGAACTCCGTGCTGGTGAGGTGGGCCGGGGTCCGGGCGCCGCTGAAGACGTCCGCGATGACCAGGTCCGCCCAGCCCTGCGGGACCTTCGCCAGCCCGGCGCGGGCGTCCCCGCCCCGCACCTTGATCCGCCAGGTGCGGTCCCAGGGCAGGTGCTCACGGACCAGTTCGACCAGGGCGGTGTCCAGCTCCACGACCTGCTGCGTCGAGCGGGGGCGGGTCGCAGCGACATAGCGGGCGAGAGTCAGGGCTCCGCCGCCCAGGTGCAGGACGTTGAGCGGGCGGCCGGGCGGTGCGGCCAGGTCGATGACATGGCCGAGCCTGCGCTGGTAGGCGAAGTCCAGGTGGGCCGGGTCGTCCAGGTCCACGTGGGACTGCGGTGCGCCGTCGATGAGCAGCGACCAGGCGTGTGCCCGCTCCCGGTCCGGGACGAGCTCGGCCGCGCCACCGCCGACGGTCCTGCGTATCGGTTCCGCGGTGGCGCGTGCGCGGCCGTTCTGTCGCTTGCCCATGCCATCAGTATCCGCGCCCTAACCCATCCCGATGGGTTGCTTAACAGCGGCATAAGGACTAGACCACCCGCCCCGAACAGGATATTTGTCCGAATCGGCCGCGCTAGCGTCCCGCTTCATGAGGAATTCACATCACCGCCGCACCACCAGTCGCAAGGGCAGGCTCCTCGTGGGCATCGTCGCGGGCGCGGTCGTCGCCGGTGGCGGGTTCGCGCTCGCGGGGGCCGCGCAGGCCGCGTCGGTGGGGGCGGCGTACACCAAGAGCAGTGACTGGACGACCGGTTACACGGGCCAGTACGTGATCACGAACACCACGGCGTCGACACTGTCGGGGTGGACGCTGCAGTTCGACCTGCCCGCGGGCACCACGCTGAGCTCGCTGTGGAACGGTACGTACACCGTGTCGGGCCAGCACATCACGGTCAAACCGGAGAGCTGGAACGCGGACATAGCCGTCGGCAAGTCGGTCAGCATCGGCTTTGTGGCCACCGCGTCCGTGAAGGCCGCAGATCCGGTCAACTGCCTGATCAACGACGTGAAGTGCTCGGTGGACAGCACCCCGTCCACCACGCCCACCGTGACGGCCACTCCCACCGTCACCCCCACCGTGACGGCCACGCCGACCTCCGGCACCGGCACGGCCTCGGGCTTCGCCCCGTACGTGGACACCTCCCTCTACCCTGCCTTCGACCTGGTGGCGGCCTCCAAGGCCACCGGCGTGAAGCAGTACAACCTCGCCTTCGTCGTCGACGGCGGGGGCTGCACCCCGAAGTGGGGCGGCGTGACCGACGTGGGCAGCGATGCGGTGGCCGCGCAGATCGGCGCTCTGCGGGCGGCGGGCGGGGACGTACGGGTGTCGTTCGGCGGGGCGTCCGGTTCGGAGCTGGCGACGACGTGTTCGTCCGTGTCGGCGCTGGCCACCGCCTACGCCAAGGTGATCGACGCGTACGGCATCACCAAGGTCGACTTCGACGTCGAGGGCGCCGCGATCGCGAACACCGCCGCCAACACGCTCCGCGCGAAGGCGATCGCCCAGCTCCAGGCGAGCCACAGCGGGCTGCAGGTGTCGTACACGCTGCCCGTGATGCCGACCGGCCTGACCGGCGACGGGACCGCTCTGCTGGCCAGTGCGAAGGCGAACGGGGTGAGCGTCTCGGCGGTGAACATCATGGCGATGGACTACGGGGCGTCGTTCAGCGGCGACATGGGCGACTACGCGATCTCCGCGGCCACCGCGACGCAGGCGCAGGTGAAGAGCGCGTTCGGGCTGTCGGACGCGGCGGCGTGGAAGGCGCTGGCGGTCACACCGATGATCGGCGTCAACGACACGGCCGTCGAGATCTTCACCGTGAGCGACGCCAGCCAGCTGGTGACGTTCGCGAAGTCCAAGGGCCTCGGCTGGCTGTCGATGTGGTCGGCGGCCCGCGACAAGCAGTGCGCCGGTGGCGCGAAGCCGACCGCGGACGCCACCTGCAGCTCGATCGTGCAGGACACCAACGCCTTCTCCAAGGCCTTCGTGGCCTACAACAGCTGACGCCTCAAGGCGGTCAGGCGGTCAGTCCAGGTGCCCCGTGTCGTTCCAGCGCTCGACGGCCGGGGCACCGTAGGCCCAGCCCAGCACCGACAGGGAGGCCGGTTCCAGACGGAACAGGCCGCCGGAGGCGGGCGGGAGGGCGAGCCAGCGGGCGGCGAGCATGCGCAGGAAGTGCCCGTGGGCGAAGATCAGGACGTCGCGGTCGGCGGAGCGGACCCAGTCGACGGCCTCGTCGGCGCGGGAGGCCAGGTCAGCGGGGGTCTCGCCGCCCGGGACGCCGTCGTGCCAGATGTTCCAGTCGGGGCGGGTGGAACGGATCTCCTCCGGCGTGAGGCCCTCGTAGACGCCGTAGTCCCACTCCATGAGGGTGTCCCACTCCTTGGCGCGGTCGCCGAAACCGGCCAGCGCGCAGGTCTCGCTCGCGCGGACCAGCGGGCTGGTGCGGACCTCGGCGTGCGCCAGCACCCCGTCCCAGGGCTCGCGGGACAACCTCTCGCCGAGGACGCGGACGGTGTCCCGTCCGGCGTCGGTGAGCGGAATGTCCGTACGGCCGGTGTGGCGGGCGGACACGGACCACTGCGTCTGGCCGTGGCGGACGAGCAGGATACGTGGGCGGGAGCGCATGGCTCCATCATCGTCTACCCGCCCAGCAGACCTCTCAGCAGGCCCTTGAGCCCTTGCTCGTACAGCTCGATGCCGCCGTCCTGGGCGGCGGTCAGCTCGGGGACGAGGCCGGTCAGCGAGGGATAGCGGTCGGCGGGGGCCTCGGCGAGCCGGTCCTGGATCTGGCGGCGTACGCCGGCTTGTTCGTCGCAGCCGCCCAGTTCCGCCTGGCGGCGGCGCACCGCCCACAGCGCGGAGCCGACCGTGTACTGCATGATCACGACCTGGGCACGGGCGGCGTCGGCCGGGGAGAGTCCGGCCGCGAGCAGCAGTCCGAGCTGGCGGTCGATGACCGCGACGGCCTCGTCACCGCGCATGGGGCGGCTGGTGAGCAGCGGGAGGGCGGCGGGGTGCTCGCTGAAAAGTCGGTAGACGCTGCGGCACAGCTCGATAATCTGGTCGCAGGGGGCACAGCCGGCGGGGGCCGGCAGTTCGATCTCGCTGAGCAGGCGGTCGTTCACCGCGTCGTTGATCTCGTCCTTGTTGCGGAAGTGCGAGTAGACCGCCATCGTGCCGACGCCGAGTTCGGTGGCGAGGGCGCGCATCGTGAAGGCCTCGGGGCCGTCGCGGTCGAGCAAAGCCAGGGCGGCGTCGAGGATGCGGTCGGGGTTGAGCGTGTTGCGGGGGGTGCGACGCCGTGGGGAGCGGGCCGATTCGGTGACAGTCATGGGGGAGATGTCCGGTCGATACGGGGGACAGGGGCGGGGACTCAGCGGTAGGTGGGGCTTCTTCGATTCTCCCGCTTCCGGGAGCAACCCGGGGAGTCGGCCGGGCGTCCCTTTTCCAGACAACGGCTGGTCGACCCCGTGGAAACGAGGGACGAACAGTGGCTTACCCGGAATAACCGGGGCGCTTCACTGGTTCACTAGCGTACGGCGTACGGTAGAGCCTATGACACCGTCGAGCACCTTCCGATCGGGAAGAACGGGGAGAACGGTCGCATGACGATCACCGCCACCGCGCCTCGCGCCTCCGCATACCGCGGCCGGCTCCGCTGGTGGACCGAGCTGCCGCTGATCGCGGTGGTCTACGGTCTCTACACGGCGGGCCGCCTCTTCGTGCGCGGCGATGTCGACACCGCCCTGGGGCACGGCATCGAAGTCCTGCATGTCGAACAGGCGCTGGACATCGATCCCGAGCGGTGGCTGAACACGCTCTTCACCAGGTACCACGCCCTCGGCGTCCCCGCGGACTTCTGGTACGCCTCCCTGCACTATCTCGTCACCCCGATCGTGCTCATCTGGCTGTGGCGGCGCCGCCCGACGGCGTACCGCTTCGCGCGGACCTGGCTCATGATCTCCACCCTCATCGGGCTCATCGGCTTCACCCTCATGCCCACCGCCCCGCCCCGGCTGCTCTCCTCCGGCCACGGCTTCATCGACACGATGGCCCAGTACGGCTCCTACGGCTGGTGGGGCGCCGACGCCAGCGCCCCGCGCGGGCTGGGCGGGCTCACCAACCAGTACGCGGCCATGCCGAGCCTCCACGTGGGCTGGGCGCTGTGGTGCGGCATCATGCTCTGGCGGTACGGCCGCAACCCGCTCGTGCGGGCGATCGGGGTGCTCTACCCGCTGGGGACCGCGCTGGTCGTGATGGGCACCGCCAACCACTACCTCCTCGACGCGGTGGCGGGGGCCGCGGTCATGGCCATCGGCTACGCCCTCGCACGGCCCGCGCTCCGGCTGGCCGACGACGTGCGCGACGCGGTCCGGCTGCGCCGGGGTGCCGCTTCGGGGTCGGGGTCCGGGTCCGGTTCGGTCGTCGTCGCCACGTCGCGCGACGTGGCCCCCACGGAACGCGGGGCGGGCCTCGCCCCGCCTCCGTGGCACAAACGCTGACACTCGAACCTCCCCTGTAACAGGGGGCTGTCAGTGGGGGATGCGACACTTTCGCGGGTGAACGATACGCGGGATCTTCGGGAGCGTCTGGCCGTGCTGCGCGGGCCGGATGTGGCGCCGCGCGCGATGGACGCGCGGGCGCTTGCGGCGCTGGCGGCGAATCCGGGGTGCCGGCGGCGGGCATTGATGGACGCGGCCGGGGTGGACAAGGGAGCGGTGGCGCAGGCGCTGGGCAGTCCGGCGCCGTTCGGGCAGTCGCAGTTCGCGTTCGCGCGGGGCCACGCGTTCGAGGCGCGGGTGAAGGCCGAGGGATACGCGGAGTTGCTGCGGCTGCTGCACGCCGAGCAGAGCGAGGCCGCGGTGCCCGACCTGTCCGCGCCTGGCCCGGAGGGCCGCGTGGCGCGCACGCGCATCGCGCTGGAGGAGGCCACGGCGGCGGGGCGCTGGGCGCTGCTGGACCACCCGCTGCTGAAGCTGGACGTGGCGGGATCACCGGCGTATCTGGAGC
>Ga0307508_10001539_pt1 | contig 25787 bp, 19 predicted proteins | sample 9_EM_MG_FD_203089 | JGI IMG/M metagenome (GOLD analysis project Ga0307508, IMG submission 203089) | Populus trichocarpa ectomycorrhiza microbial communities from riparian zone in the Pacific Northwest, United States - 9_EM | ecosystem: Host-associated > Plants > Roots > Unclassified | place... | reverse complement strand
CACATCGCCTCGGAGAGTGGACACGAGATGGTGGCCAGGCTGCTCGTCAACCGGGGAGCCGACGTCACGGCCGCTGACAAAAACGGGCAGACGCCACTACACATCGCCTCGGAGAGTGGACACGAGATGGTGGCCAGGCTGCTCGTCAACCGGGGAGCCGACGTCACGGCCGCCGACAAAAACTGGCGGACGGCACTGCACATCGCCTCGGAGAACGGACACGAGATGGTGGCCAGGCTGCTCGTCGACCGGGGCGCCGACGTCATGGCTGCCGACAAAGTCGGGCGGACGCCGCTGGACCTTGCCTCTATGAATGGGCGCCATATAGTTGTCCGACCGCTGCGCAAATGCCTGGCCAGCCGCAACTAACTTACCGCCACCCAGGCTATGCCCTCCCCTACCAAGCCCTTTTTCGTCTATCTGCGAGAGGCAGTCCACGCTGTCGACGGCCCGCGGGGCAACGGGATTTTCTGGGGCCCGGCTGGTCTGGACTGCGTCGCCTGGCGGGCCAGGCAAACGAGTGAGACCTCATGTTCTCATAGCGTCCTAGCATATCTTCGGTGGCGAGTGGGTTTCCGGGTTTTGGATTACAATCAGGTCACCGCCACAACAGGCAGAAAATCGTACACACATAGGAGAGCATTGGAAAGAGAAGAGGGGCAAGATTGTCTAAACACTCTGTTGATTAGAGAAGAGATGGCGGAACTGTAAGCGAAATCCGATGGGCATTTCTTGATTTCAGCTGGTACATATCGCTGTCTGGCATCAGGGGTACGTAGTTGGCTGCTTGTTGTATGTAAGCGGGCTCGATGCCGGGGAGGAACCGATGCTTTGCGGGCGGAGTCGCTCGATGAAATTTTACTCCTCAAGTACTAGCTTTGACCCCGTGGGCCGGCCGGACTATGTATTGAGACCGTGCCTCCGATCAACAGAATTTTTAGATAATCCTGTCCCTGTTCCCTTTCCGATGCTCCCTCTGTCTCTTGTTGTGATGGTGGCCGATAGCTCACTGCAAAAGCCAACAGGACAAAATACATCATGAGGTCTCACTCGTCTCTGGCCGCTAGCCTGTCAGCAGGAGTGATGTGTAGATGTGGCTACAACCAGGGGGCTTACGACGCAAAGTGAGCTGCCCTCAAGGGCTTTGGAAACAGCTGCGAGGCGGAGGACAACCCCAGAGAAAGTCACGATCTTCACGGACGCCCAGGGAGCCATCCGCCGTATAGCCTCTGAGGAACCTGGCCCTGGCCAGATGTATGCAGTCCAAGCTAGGAAGCACAATGCGACCCTTCGGAGATCCAAACCGGATATCACTATCGAGATCAGGTGGTGCCCAGCCCACAAAGGCGTTCCAGGGAATGAGAAGGTCGATGGGTGGGCGAAGTTTGCGGCGGAGAATCCTGATGCTCGCGGGGTGGAATGGAAGCAGTGCACAGGCCGGTATGGCAGGCGACCAATGCCCCATCCGAGGTCGCTGGCACACCCCAAGCGGGAGATCTCGGAAAAGAAATGTTAGGAATCCAAGGCTTGGGCGGATTCACGGGTCACTGGGAAGAAATACATTACCAGTACTGCCGACAGGGGAAAGGTGCACCAGAAACCGGACCCAGCTCCAGCTCCAGCAAAGAGCAACAAGCAACTGGCAGCGAGTTCCACCAGCTAAACACCGGCCACTGCCTCACTGGCTAGAACTTCAAGTGGACACGAAGAGCAGGCCCACGGCCAAGTGTTGGTGGTGCCTGTACCGGACCCAGACCCGCAAGCACCTTTTCAAGAATTGCCCCCACTGGACGGCCCGGTAGAAGATCCTGTAGGTGAAAGTGTGAAAGGAGATGGTAGAGGCAAAAGTCGGTTTAAGGGCCACCACAGATGTGGGGCGCCGGATACCAGACACAGCTGAGGAGGATGTTTAGCCCACCCGCCGTTACCCCCTGCCTCATCTCGCGACCGTTGACTGCGACCGAACCTCACTGCCCCGTCCCGAGCCGCCCTGCACCCCCGTCCGCCGCACCCTGACTAGCTCCGCCTTGCTGTGTTTATCCTATAGATCGCATCCACTTTATCCACCGCTGTTGAGCGACCACTACATATAGGTCGACTTCAGGTGACGAACAAGCCCTTTCTTTCCGCACACCATTTACACAGACCGAGGATGAGGATTTACTCAACCGAGAGTCACTCAATCCTGCTGACCAACGCTCCTCTCTAGATGGCTAATAGACAAGCAACCGACCCAGTCTTCCTGTCTGAGACTCTGACCCCGAAACCCTAGACTCAATGGAAGTTCGTCCGGAAGAATCTCCCAGCCTTAAAGACACTCAATCAGCCATCCCCAGCTTACCGGTAACTGTTTACACCACGGTCTCTGCGCCACTATCACGGCCTCACAGCGTCACAGCCACTCAGCCACTCCATTCCGGGCCCTGCTGGGTATCCGTCCTCATCTTGCCAACCCGGAAGCCCGTGGACCTCGCATTCCCTCAGCCCGACTAACACAGTCCCGTCCCGGGCGACCGTCAGGAGGGACTGGACGGACGATTGATAGCCCTAATGGTGCGTCCCCCCGAGGGAAAGGTTTGGCTCGTGCTCAACCCTGTGGTAGTGCTCGCCACAGTACTGGCGACAGCATCGGGGGCGGAGAATCGGGGCGTCACTGAAGCGAAAGCCTTTCCTCGTCCTCTCGCACACGGCCAGAGCGACAATGAAAGATTGGATTTGCATCGACCGGAGGCAGTGCAATACCAGCGACACGGTGGGGGCCGACATGCGCAAGCACAGCGGCCGACTCCCTCAGTGCAAAAATAAGATTAATATGAGAACCGATGTATGATCGGATTTCAGATATTAAACTGAAAAGAACAGATACTACACTTGATCTAAGCCAAAAGGCTGTAGGCAAAAGCCGTTAGCAAGATATTCGGAGGGAAGTGTTGATGGTTGGGGATTGGAGAAAAGACGAAAGGATGGGGAAGTGGCCTTTTATCTGAGTTCGACGGCGCTAGTGCCTGAAAGGCTTAGCGCCGCGTGTGCTTGGATTACGAATGAGAGCTGTGCTCGAGCAGCCGAAACGGACCGTGAGCCAACTCGCGGGATCCCCAGCGGTGGTGTCGTGGGATCACAGCCGCCGTGCCAGGAGCGGTACCTCCCACGGTGGCGGTGTCGAGACGGGGAGCGAGTGCTGCTCGTACCTGGCGGTCGCAGAGATACAGGCCAGGTGGGTTTTTGCGGAGAGTCGGGCCTGAAGATGTCAGAGCTATCTCGTGTTCAGGGCCTACTGTAAATCAATCCCGGCGGTGTATGAGTACTCGAAGCAACTGTGTGCAGGGAGAAATGAGAGAATATCAATCTGTAGTGGTCTGCCTTTCCGGCGCCCTGATCGACCCGGACGCCGAACGCATCGCCCGAGGTGCGAGAGGGAGCCCGCCAGTCCCGTACCGTGCCACGGAACCATGTGCCAAGGTGCCGCGATGCGGACACTGCGAGTGATATGGAATGAAGAACGGATATACGCTAGCAGCTCGTCGCGTCTCCCCCGAGAGGCGGTGCTTGGTGCTGTACCCCAGCACCACCGCCGCCACCACCACTATCTCCAACGATCACCACCTCCCCGCATCCAACCACCACCACCTCCCCACACCCAACCACGACGGAGCACGCGCCGGGTCGCCGCGATGTCGGACACCGACAGTGAACCGCCCTCCTCTCCAGCGCGGCCGCCTCCGCGTGCTTGGATGCGTCTGCTGCAGCAGATCTACGGCAAACGCATCAAGCTCAAGCCCCTGCCGCCCAACCTCGAGGTCTTCAGAGTCGATCAGCTCGATCCCGCCCTGGAAATGCGTAACTACTACGTAGGCTCGTGTCTTATCCCCCAGCGCATCAGACCCGCCCCCAGCTGATTCGTTTGGCCGTTGCCGTTCTATCAGATCTTCGGAGAACAGACCACGCCCCCGTACCACCTCATCACCATGCGCAAACTCCGACCGGAGGACTACGCCCCCGCCCGACGCCCGCCCGGAGGCATCACGTACTGGTCGCTCGACCGCGAAGAGAAGACCCTCCAGATCGCGCATACGACGGGCCATCTGTCGCCCATGCATGTGATAGACATACGGGCGGCGCACACGGCGTGGAAGGTCTCGACGGGACAGCCAATGCAGGTGCTCGTGTGGATGGTCCCGTACTGGACTGACCGGGTGCCGCTCAGCTTCCCGGGGCCGCCGGTGACGCTCGAGTTCCGCTGCGGACCGCAGAGCGTCCAGCTGGAGCGGTTGCTCTCGGCCAGCAACGGCGTCGGCGTCTGCTTCGGCGAAGTGACGCCAGGGGAGGACTCGACGGTCAAGATACTCGTCGAGAACAGGCTCTACGTGTACGAGCCCGCGGCCGGGTTCCTGCCGGCGATCCCGGACTCAGCAGCGTGGACCACGCTCAGAGTCGGCCACGACATGGCGGTCGTGTACGACCTCGGCGACCGGTCGTCGACGCCAGTCACCAACCCGCGCGTGCGCGCGCTGTCGATAGTCGCGCTGGCCGCACGGTTCCTGAGCGCGTGTCCGCAGATCCCGCAGCTGGCCGGCCGCGTGGCCAGGTTCGCGACGACGATGCACTGCCTCCTGCCGACGAAGCGCGTGCTCAGCTGCACACAGGGCGCATCGCGGTACTCAACTACCGAAATCGCGTTCGGCGGCATCGAGACCATCTCCGGGATGTTCCACATGATGGTGTTCTCGCTCAGCCTCCCGTCGCCGGACACCCACCCTCGTGTCTCCGTGGTTGCTGCCAAAGCCTATGTGTTGAAGAAGACGACCCAGCAGGAAGATCTCCAGATCGACATCAGGGCCATCTTCCGGGTGGTGCTGCTTAGGTGCGGCTTCTCGGCCCGAGGGCACAACTGCGAGAGGGACTGCGCCGGGAACCCCGAGGTCGACGTCAGGAAGAAGTACGAGCTGGGCGATGCTCCTCTCGCGAAGATCGAGTGTCCGTATCTCGGGATCGAGCTGCAGGGCTGGAGCCAATGGCCGGAGTCCGATGGCGATGGCGATGGCGATGGCGATGGCGATGGCGATGGCGATGTCGGCGCCGGGGGCGATGACGGGGACGGGGTGGGGTTCAACAATCTCGATGTTGTGCCTTCATAGTCGGCTTCTGGTGTACTGGCGGCCAAACAGTGTGTGGCCGTCCGTCGATGCCATCGCCAGCTGCCTGTTACTTACCCACCCCATTGCATCTTGGGAGCTGAAGTGTGTTCCCAGTGCGCTAGTGACCAACGCCTCCTCCAGCGTACACCAGTGTTTTCAGCCGCCACAGACAGTATATAATACCTCCATGCCGTTCATATACCGACTTCATCTGCCTGTGCAGCCAGAGCGAACACACTGCTTTTTGACCGTGCGCCGTCATGAGCTGCATCGCACCTATCTATTATCTATCACTCCGCTCGCCGTGCTCCTAGCGGCACTATGATAGCCGGTCATTTCTATTTCCGTTGTCTTGCGAGGCGCAAGCCGGCCATCGGCCATCGACGTATCATGTATGTAGCTACCTGCCTTTTACCACCTCTCGTTTTCTTTTCTTGAGTCCCAACCCTCAACAACACTATGTAGCGGTACTCTGCATAGATGCTAGACTTCACTTGGACGGGGTCAAGGCTTGGCGAAACTACAAACCGTCCATTCTGGTGACCAATCACGAGTGCTCGCCTATGACCCGACAAATAATCGTCGCATGCATATCCAAGTATGTATGTAACCCCAAACCCAATAAATGATACGCGGTCGGAACTTCCACCTATCCTGCCACAACCATATCTGCCGGTTTTACAGCTAGATATTCTCTTGGCTCCCGGTTTCTGCTGGGAGCCCCCCGCCGAGCTCATTAGTGCGGTCGTACATAGGTGGATCGATGCAACGACTGCTGTCATCTTCGGATCCTTGAAGCGCAGCCAGGTTTCCTCAAGAAGTCCATGCTCGAGACGGTGTCGCGTTTGCCTCGGTGGTGACTGAAGACCGTTTGCAGATCGGAGCAAAAAGGTGGGATGATGGCTTGTATTGATAGCCTGAGTGTGGAACAGCGAGAGAGTATGTATCTGGATGCCTATGTTTTCGTATCTAGAACGATAGGTATTCATGTATTCTCACTTGGAAGCTGCCTAATTAGGCAGTTGTTTAGCACTTTGAACCGCTATGATAACACCACCGCCACCACCACCACCACCATCACCACCACGGCACCACCACGGCACCACCACCACCACCACCACCACAACACCCCTAAATAGAAAGCGGAAAGCGTAGTTTGTTCTCCACTTGCTTGTCTTTTATGTTGCCACTCGTTGAAGAATAAGTTCTTTCCTACGTTGGGCGGGGAATAGCGGTCGGCGATGGAGTCCGGCACTCTACATACAGAAGCACAATTTGGCGATTATGTGCGTATAAAGGTACGTTCTGTTTCGCCCGAGGGGAGGGATCCAGAGGCGGATGGACATCCGGTGAGCTGAACGGCATGCCCGTCCACAAGCACACTACCACTAGGTAGAGTACATGTGCCCTCCCCAGGGGGCAGAGTATCTAGTCGGTTAGATTCGGTTCGGTCCGCGCACCCGGGACCACCTGGCAGCTCGCCAGCATCCTCCGACCTCGAGCTCGACAACCAGCCATACTCTACCAGCGACTGCTCGGAAGAACAGGGCAACAGCTAGCGCCGCAGAGCGTGGATATTGGTGGCGAAGAGCGGACCACCTAGTGCAGAATTATGCTGATGCCATGGGGGGCAGTGCAAAGGCACATGTCAGAAGCCACGCATTTCCACCCCCGAGACGCCGTCTCACACGTCCTTGCCAGCTTTCAACGAGCGAACGGAACGCTTGAACCGCAATTCGCCTCATTATTTCGTCCCTTGCAAGAACGCATGGCGGCAACGGCGAGAAACATGTTTCGGGAAAGAAAGAGAGCACCACAGGGGGTCTCCAAACAGCGGGTCGCACGCGAGCAAATAGCATGCTCATGACCACGGGTCCGTGCGGGGTTGGATCGCATGTCTAGATATTCGATTGAATTCCTCAGGTCCTGTGCCTGTGGGGGAAGAAACACACAGCACGGACCGGGCGGAGCCGAAGCTAGATACACATCCAGAAGTGGCGGCTCGGAGGGCAGAACGCGCAGGGAGGGCAGAGAAACATCACGATTGGCTGCACGCTGGTATATTGTACGAATTAATTGTTGGGGCGTTTGCCCTGGACGTCGGTGTACCGGGACTAGCCGCAGCCGGCCGAGCGCCACAAGTCGACATTGTCCGACCATGTATGTAGCTCTCCTGCCCCCATCCACCATATCTATGTAGCGTGGCGGACAGGCATGCGTTCGAAACAGCGGCGAGCCCGGCACGGTCGGGACTCAGCAAGACAACGAGAGGGAATGGGGTTGCGCTGGCGGACGGACGGATGCCCCCCCTCCGTCCCACTCCCCACCCACTCCATCGCTACTCCTAATATATCTACCTCCCCCCGCCCCCCCCCGCCCCCCCCCCAATCCCATCCCGTCGCCAGCCAGCCAGCCAGTCCGCTCTCGTTCCCCGTTCCCGTTTCTGCTCTTACTTTTTTTTCTGTATATTACCGACATGAACCAGCGGCGTGCGTCCCCGATGTTCGGCTACTTTGGCAACTGTGCAGACGCAGCTGCTGCGAGTGAGGTATGGTGTTCGTCCGTCATGAGATGCAGAGCTGACGGTGGTCTCGGCAGCGTGAGCTGTGTCTGCAGATGTTCGTGGTGCCGCGTGAGTATCTTGATGGAAGTGCAGCAGCCGCGAAATACACGACCCCATGTGCGGCGCCGGCCACCGTCGTGTTCCGCCGGCCGCGGCCAGTCCGGCCGGCGGCGTTCGACCTGGGCGCGCTCGCGCCCGAGCTCCTGCTGCAGATCGCGGACCACCTGACGGCGGCGGACATGGTGAGCCTGCTGCGAACGTGCCGCGACATCTCGGCGCTGGTCGCGCCGCACATGCTGCGTCTCGCGGCTCGCACGCGGCTGTCGAAGGCAGGCAACACGGTCCTGCACTGGGCGAGCATCCACGGCCACGCATCGCTCGCGCGCGCGCTGCTGCAGCGGGGGCTGTCCGCGACGGCGGTCAACGGCGCGGCGTGGACGGCGCTGCACCACTCCGTCCGCCACGGCCACACGGCAATCGCGCGGCTGCTGCTGGCCGCCGGCGCGGACGTGCGCGCCGTCTGCGGCGGGGCTCCGGAAGACGCCGGCTGCACGCCGCTGCACTTCGCCGGCGACGCGGCGACCGCCCTGCTGCTGCTGCGCCACGGCGCCGACGTGGCCGCGTCGCACGCCGCCGGAATGACGCCGCTGCACCGCGCCTGCCGCCGCGGTGCCGACGCCGTCGTCGATGTCCTGCTCGCCCACGGCGCTGGCCTGCACGCACGCTCCCGCGACTCCTTCGGCCGCTCCCCGCTCGAGTACGCCATCGCCTCCGGCAACGTCGGCACCGTCAAGCGGCTCGTCGCGCTGGGCCTGCACCTGCGCGCCGTCGGCGAGCGGGGCGAGTCGCCGGTCCGGTTCGCCGTCGCCGTCGGCGAGCGGTCCATCGCCCGGTGTCTGCTCGAGCACGGCGCGCAGATCGACTGGCGCGAGGGCGAGGAGATGCTGGACGAGTGGGAGGGCTGGGGCGACTGCGTCGAGCTGCTCTGGGGTGACTGCGTCGAGCGGCTGTAGTGGAAGGGCGTTCACGTGCTGGGTTTTCTCTCCTAATCTTTTTTTGACTTCTACGGAGCATAATACGGCGTTCGGCTCGGTTGGTTTTTTTCTTTCTTCTCCTTTCTCGTGACCGACGCTTACATAGTTAATGGTATTGTCAATACGATCTGGTTTTTCTTCTTCTTTTTCCATTCAGCCTCGCCCATTGCTGCGCCGTGGCAGTTTTTTTGTTTTGTTTATTCATACTCGCATGCGACCTATATAGATCATGGCGGCGTACACTTTGCCCGGTTATCCTGTCCGCAGTCCGCGTGAGGTGGCTCATTGCAAGCTCCCCTTGTGCCCTCCGCCCGACCCTGTCCCCGAAGAAATAACTGCGCACCAAGGAAAGTGACAAAAGAAATGATAAAGGAAAAACATAACCTCCCCCCTTACTCCTCCTCCGCCGATACCATGAAGGGTGGGGTGGGTAGGAACAGCGGTGGTTCCTCCCCACTGCCCAGCGCCTCCGCCTCCGCCCTCCTTTCCTCTTCCCGCTCCGTCCTCTCCCTGAGCTCCCACTCTGACGCCTCACTGCCTGCGTCTTCGTCCACAACCGGCACTGTTTTCCCCACTTCCGTAGTAGTGAGGAAGTCCAGCACCGCCCGGCTGCACCTCCCATCGGCCAGGAGGTCCCGCACCTTCCACCGGTCCTTCCACTTCCCGGTCTCTTTCTTCACCTCCGCCCACAGGATCTTCTGCTGCGGCTTCCACTCCGGGCACTCCTTGAAAAGGTGGTCCCGTGTCTGCGTCCGGTACCGGCACCACCAGCATTGTGGGGTGGGTCGGCTCTTCGTCCGAGGTTTGAATGCGACCTCGACCAGCATAAGCACGACGGCTTCTTGCGCCGACGCGGCCGAACTGGATGGTTTTGTGCTGCAACTAGGTGAGTAAGTGCTTACTTAGTTACCCGCAACGAGAATCCGCATGCATGCACGAAGTCAGCGGCCCACACGCGGAAGGCCGTTTGTGTGTTCCCGGCGGCGGAGTGCACACCGTCCGTGTGTATGTACTAAGTGTGCATGTTGCTACCGCCACTGCCACGGCGCAGCATCAAGCGGGAGATTGCCGAGAAGAAGTGGGCGGAGGCCCGACAGTGGGCTGGAGGCCGGACCTCCAAGAAGAAGTACCGCATGCCGAAGAGCCAGAAGCCCGACGGCGCGGTAGCTGGTAGTTCCAAGAGACTTGCCTCGCGGTTCTACCAGATCAAGACGGGGCACTGTCTGACCGGGCAGTTAGTTTACATATCTAGTGGCCAGCACAGTGCTGGCAAGACCGACCGAGCCAGCCGACCGAGATATCGCGCACAGCAGGCCGGTGGACATCGGACGAAACTCATATGGGATGGCACATGGGCGTACTCGAACGCGGTCTGTATGGTATATACTGCCATCATCTACATAACTAGGTTGTATGCGATCATCGACCAGACACAGATCGCCACTTCACCACGCTCTCCTCCGGGCGCGGCATCTCCCAAACACAGCCAGCCGGCAGCGCCGTTGAGGGGCTGCGACTGGCTGACTGGCCACTCATCTATTCTCTCCCTCCCCCCATCCAATACAGCATTAAAATGAGAAAAACCCCCAAGAGGAAAGAAAATCCAAGTAAACCACCGTATTCTTCACGTACAATGCCAAACATGTTGAAGTTTGCTCCCGATTTCGGACCAATGGTGCTGCTAACACCGTTCACGCCGTTGGCCTTGCTGTTGGCCACAACACAGTTCTCCATGCCGTTCACCGCAACACCCTTATCCGTTCCGTTGATCGCAACACCGTTCTCCGTGTCGTTGGCCGCAGCACCGTTTTCCGTGTCGTTGGCCGCAGCACCGCTCTCCGTGTCGTTGGCCGCAGCACCGCTCTCTGTGTCATTGGCCGCAGCACCGCTCTCCGTGTCATTGGCCGCAGCGCTCTCCGTGCCGTTGAGGACGAGGCCCTTGGTGAGCGTCCTGTCCAGGTTCTTAACCTCGAGGTTTTCAAACAGCTCGAAGATCTTGCCCTCGCGGTGGAAGTCATTGTCGACTGAGGCAGTCGGTTAGCAAGCGTCCGGATCGCAGTTCACGGGGAAGACATACCGATGTTGACCAGCCACCAAGTGTCCATGACACCTTGAAGCAGGTGTCTACTCACGCTGTCTTGACTGTAGCATTGGGCCCATTCCTCGCCGAGCCTGAACGCTTCATCCTTCCACGCCAGGAAGCTGATGGTCTCGACGATGGTGGGCTGGATGATTTCCTTGCCCGGATAGACGCCCCAGGTAACGGCGTTGGGCTCTCCGCCGCTGTTGGTCTTGAGGCTGCCACTTTTTTCGACCGCGTAGTAAGTCATGTCGGGATCGCGCTCGATGTTGGCGATCAGATTGGCGAGGACCTCGGGGGGGACGAAGAGCTCGAGGTACGACTTCTGGTATACGTATCCGTTGCGGGGGCCCCAACCGTAGACCGAGTTCGAAGACTTGGCGCCGTTGACTGCTGGCTGCGAGTTGATGGTCAGAAAACCGCGGCGGTTGAGGTCGATGAGTCTATCCTTGATCACGTCGACCTCGGCGGTGATGGACGACTCCGACCACGGAAGGCTGGGCAGTTTTCCGTCCATGTAGCGAGCAAAAGTATCGGCAATCTCGCGGACCGTCTTGGGTTCTCCGTAGAGCTTGATGTTGGACTTGTTGGATCCACGAAGCCAGTCCACCTCTCCGAAAGCGGGAGACCGCGAATCACCCCAACGTCCATTGGGAAACTCGTCCCAGTCCTGGGTACGCTGGACATAGGATGCCTTGCGGTTCTTCCAGAAGATGGGGCGGACGTTCTCGCTCTTGCGATTGAAGCCAAGCGATGGGCGGAAAGGCAGAGGCGGGCTCGCCTGGTCCGAAGAGGGGATCAGGTCCAGGCCCTCCAACACCATCCGGGTGGCCGTAGCAAGGTTCATGGTGTAGCTAGGAACGTTAGCACAATGCTCATGTGGGGAAGAATGTGGGGCGTACAAATGCAACTGGTGGATTCCCGAATCAATGATCTTCTGGCACATTTCCACCACCAAGTCCCGCCCAATCTCACGAACCGCAACGTCGTCGTTCTTAACCGGCTCCAGAAGTTCGAGCCACCTGGGGGGGACATGGCATTTCGTCCAAGTCGCACGCCTCACGAAGGCAGCGTAGGTGTGGATGGGCATGATGCCGGGGATGATTGGAACGGTAATTCCGATGTTCCGGCACTTCTGCACCCAGTCGAGGAAGATGTCGACATCGTAGAACATCTGCGAGATGATGAAGGTCGCGCCGGCGTCGACCTTCTCCTTCAGGTGCTGCAGCAGCAGATCCGGCGGAGTGTCTTCCTCGCATCCCTCGGGGTATCCAGCGACACAGATGTCAAAGTGATTGTCGTACTTGGCACGAATGTGTTTCACGAGATCTTTGGCGTACTGGAATCCATTTGGATCAGCCTCCCACTTCGTGCCCTCCTTCGGAGGATCACCACGCAGGGCCAAGATGTTCATGCAGCCTGCCCTGTACGCTTCCTCCAACGCCTCGTCGACTTTCTCCTTGGGCATACCGGTGCAGGTCAAATGCATCATGGTTTCCAGTCCGTAAGCCGACTGCGCGACGTTGACCATCTCGCAGGTCAGGTTCGAGAGGCGCCCGCCGGCGTTCCATGTGATGTCGATGAATTGAGGACCTAGCGAGTGCATGCGATCCATACCTGCCATGTCGTTAGCAACCTGGGGCGCGATCGTCTCAGGTGCGATCGGGGGGGGGATCGTACGTTCGTAGAGGTTTTGGACACCCTGCAGACGCCGTTAGCACAACACGACGGCAGAAACAGTAACTGCAGCAAGGGCAGCAACATACCAGGGCCGTTTTCGGGGGGTAGTATTCGAAGGAGAAGATGGTCTTCTTCGACTGCTCGCTGGCAGCGAGCTTCTTGCTGATGTGAACCATGCGGGAGCGATCGACGTGGGGCGGGAGTGTGCGAGAAACCTGGTTTGAAGGGGGCGAAAATCCAGCGGAGGCGATAGCGGGTGTATAAACAGCGAGAGTGGCAACAGCGACCGCGACGGGCTGAGCAGCAGTACGAACGGGAGGCGCAGACGGATGGCCGGGTGGAAGAGAGCACACCCCTTCGACGGAATGTCAGTTACGGCCAGTCAAGCGGATAGCGACAGCCAAAGGACCGCGCTGGTAGCGACAAGCGGCAGGTGAAGGGAGGGACCGGAGCCGTTCGCACGCACACGGCCAAAGGGGGGATATACGCACGCGTAGGAACGGCTTGGGGACAACGGACAAAGAAGTGGAAGTGCAATTGCAATTGAAGGGTAAGCGGAATCCACTGACCTCTCTTTCTGTCTGTGTCGTTCGGAGAAGAAAACGAACAGCCCAATTCCGAGAGACGTCTTAAGAGATTCCTTCACAGCACAAACCAGCAGGCCTCGTCGCAGAGTGCATACAAAGGCGAACCAGCAGAGGAGGACGAGCGCGGTCGGAGGTATGGAACGTTGGAACGTTGGAGGGTTGCGGGATGGTGACGATGAGGGAGAGTGGGCAGTTTGCACGAGGGTGGCTTTATTTTCTTTCGGTAGCGGGCGTCTTAATTTTTTTTTTTTCGTCGGTTGCGCTGCTTTGGGCCCGAAGAGGGATAGCGTGATTGGTAAGATGAGGCCTGCGCCCACGCTTGTTCCCCAATGCCAGGACATTCCGGGTGTCCGACCTGCCCGGCAGAGGACGTTTCGCTGTCGTAGAAACCAACGGCAATTCTCGTACCCTACATGCATACACAGGATCTGAACGGCTTTGCTTTCCATGAAAAGACAGAAAATAAGATCGTGGGGCGGAACAGCAGAGACGAAGTCCGACCCCATACACAACCAGCGCGAGGAAGCGAGAAAAGACGCCTCCCCTTCTCTGTCCCTTGCAGACCTGCTGCATCGATGACCCACCCCTTCGGGCGTCTCGGTTTCGGATGCCGGATGCGTCATTCGACGCCGGGCTATCAGATCACCCGGACGGTAACTATCTGGATGGTTATCTGACTGTGGAGGTTACCCGCCCGCGAAAATATAGTTGTTGACGTGTTATCTACGAGACGAACCGCCACCGAGTTAGAGTACTTACATACTTTTAACTACTTTGGATCTGTCTGCCCGCTATTCACAAGCACAATTCATCCACCCATAGAAAAAAAATCAAAATCAAAAACCATCTACATAAGTACGTTTTGTCCCTCCAAAAAAAAACAGCCCCGAAACCCAAGGGTATAGTTATATATGGCCCACAAAAATGCAAAACAAAACTCCCGCTGGCCAGCCAGCCACCCGCCGTGTACATACCCAATGCTCATTCTACATATCTATGCTTCGTCCTCGCTGTACAAGAACAGTTTCGTGTGCAGGATCGTCATCGCCTTGAGAGCATCGTGCTCTTTGACTACGCACGAGATATTGATTTCGTTCGCGCCTAGCCACCGTTCGTTAGCACCCCGCTAAAGTGCGCGCCATCGGCGTCGGCGAGGGGGATAACCTACCCTGCGAGATCATTTCGATGTTGATGCCCGACGCCGCCAGCGTCTGAAACATTTTCCCAGCGACTCCCACCATGCGCTTCATGTGCTTCCCCACAACGGCGAGGATGGTCAGACCCTTGAATACATCGACGGTGCCCCAGTTCTCCAGCTCACTCGCCGCGATCGTGACCGCGGCCTGGCGCGCCGGCGTGTCCGTGTGCAGCGCCATCGAGACGTGCACCTCGCTCGTCGAGATCAGGTCGACGCTGAGCCGCCGCGAATCGAGGATCTTGAAGATGCCCGCCAGGAAGCCGTGGGAGAGGCTCTTCCTATTGCTGTGGACGTTGACAATGGTGATGTTCGTCTTCGTGGTCACGGCCGTAGGGCGCTTGAACCACGGCTTCAGCACGGCCGCGGGGGACGGCTGGCCCTCCATGTGCTCGTCGGGGAAGATGACGGTGCCATGGCTAGACGGATTCATCACGTTCTTGACGCGGATAGGGATCTTGGCACCAATCACCTGCTCCATCGTGAACGGATGGATCACCTCCGAGCCCCAGTACGTGAGCTCCGCCGTCTCCTCGGGCGTGATCACGGGGATCAACTGCGCCTGCGGCACCTTGCGCGGATCCGCCGTGAAGATCCCGTCCACCTCCTTCCACACCTGCAGTTCGGCGGCGCCGACCCCGACCGCGAGCAGCGCCGCGCACAGGTCCGTGTAGCCGCGTCCGATGGTCGCCAGCAGCGAGCCGGGCACGGTCCCGAAAAAGCCCGTCACGACCGGAACGCGGTCGCCGCACTCGCGCACGCGCTCCGCGATCGAGAGCCCGACGTTGGTGTAGAATTCCTGCGTGAGCACGACATCGGCGGACGCCGGGTGGATGATGTTCTCGAGGTTGACGTACTCGGCGTCGACGCCGCGGTCCCGCAGTAGCGCCGTCATGAAGAGACAGCTCAGCTTCTCGCCGGCGCCGATGATGATGTCCCGCGTCTTGGGCGAGATCTCGTTGAGCACCTGGGCCGCCGAGAGGAAGGCGAGTAGCCGCGCGCATTCGGCTTCCACCCAAACCGCGTACTCGGCCCGCAGTGCGGCGGAGGTGATCAGCTCGTTGGCGCGGGCCAGGTGGTCGGAGGAGATAGCGGCCACGATCTCGATGTGCTCTCTGGAGCGGGGGTGGAGTGCTGCGGCCGCCGCCCGGAGGAGTCGCGAGGTCGTGCCTTCAGCTTTGGTGCTTGTGCTCAAGGCGGAGCAGACAATCGCGATGCGGTGGTCCCGGGTGCTAGGTCTGAGTACCTTATCGTCAGCTATGTACATATTACATACATCGCCAGGCCTTCAGCAGGAAGCCGGGAGGATACAGCAAGGATACCTGACGATCCCCTCCGCGATCCCCTCCGCGAAATTCCCCAGCGAAGTGCCTCCAAATTTCTGGACGATCCACTCGGCGCCAGCCGGATTTCTCCGTAGAAGGTTTTCATCGTCGCTATATCCATTCTCGTTCGAAAGGACGGCATCGTCCGCGACAGCGGAAGGAGGAGGCGCCATGACAGCTCAGTTGACCGTGGCCGTCGAGTCGTTCGGAGCCGAAAGAATCTCAATAGCAAGCTGGGAGGCCGAAGATATCTTGATAAAGGGTTGCTCGTTAGAATCTGAACGGCCGAAGGTGAGTCAACGGCCATATTATCTGCATGCCGGCGTCAGAAAAATCCACACCTTTTTTTTTTCCCTAACGGCGATCGACAAGGCAGCCAAATGCAGCCATAGATAGGCTGTGTTCGGAGCCAACCAGGTGAGCAGGAATCTGCGGATGCTAGGATGTTTTTTTTTTTCTCCCCTTTTTTTCTTGCAGCCTTCTCCACGGAAGCGAACCGAATCGGAACTTTTAGCATGTGGCGAACGGGCTGACGCAACGTATACATACTCGCACAGGGTTAAAAGCGATTGAACGACGCTTTATAAAGTATGTATATACAGAGAGTACTTCGTAAAACAATTGGATCAAGATTGAACGCTGGTCAGTGCACCAGGAAATAACGCTAGTACAAATACAATTAAACGGAAGGGTGTAGTTGAGCCGCACAGTGGAATATCTATATACCACCGTTAGCAATCTGTATTCAACCTGTCGGCAACGGGGTGACTGTATTCGCACAGCTCCCTCTCTTTGTTGTGTCGGGCCGAAATAGTTGGTGGTAGTGGCAGCGGGGCGGTGTTGTTGGTTTGTGATGCTAACGCCGGCATTAATTTAGGGCGTTCCAATCTTGGGTTTTGGGGTGTAACTGTGGCAACTGGTTAAGTCAGCAACAACAAATCGGTCCCTAACCCGAAAATTTGGGGCTACAACATGAACTCTTGGGGATCGCTATGTAGCGGATTGGGGATGCCCCCGTTTGGAATAGCAACTAGACTATGCTCTTCTAAGGCAGATCAGGAAAAGCGCTGACATGGCGATGCCTGGGATTTCGTGCTGGTGGGCGATGAAAACTGAATTTTTCACCAAATCGACGATGGGCAACACCAACGGCGATCCGGGCCCCCTGCAGAGGAGCAACTTGATGGCCCTCCAATACAGCAAGTTTCATTCAAGCCATCGAGACTGAACTCTGCTCCATCAAGTGAGTACATGCAGCGGTGGGCGATACCGATAGGGATGCTGCCTGGCAAGTCGCTCGGCTTCGAGATCATCCTCGTGCTGCGACCAGTGGACAAAGTACCAGCTCGTAGCCATGATATCTCTGTATCTATCTACCTGACAACCCACCACAGATGGTCACCAAATTCCGCCATTGAACAGTGCTAAGTGCAGGCATGATGAGTTGTGGAAAAATTTCACTTCAAATTTTCTAGTCCTGCATGTATCGGTAGCGCCATAACTATCTCCCGCCCCTCGTTTTCTAAAGTTGGGATTCGGCACCAGAAATCCCACTAGTATTACCCCAACTTACATACCTGAACCGCAAAATCCCTCTGGTAGAGATGGATGTCCATTATTACATCCTCATCTCGCCGCGATTGCTTATCATTTTGCGAGTGATGAGGAGAAAAAATAGACCTATCTATAGAGCTAGATATATTGAAGTCCCCGAATAAGTGGCGGTGGGGTCTGGGCGTCTCTGCAGGCACGCACAATCCTATGTGGATACATACATAGAATAGTCTACGTAATATGTACGCAAGATGCACCCACATGTCATCCGCCGCGTTCCGGCACATAAGATACCTAGCTTCTTACGTGTCTAGATATGTGTATGTATGTACATACTCTAGTCCCTCACTTCGATCTCTGCACCATTTTGCAGTCGCCTAAGGTGCGGGGTATCTAGAGTATGTAGTGGATTGCTGGGGACGACAACGGCAGAACAGAGCACGCGAACATGCAAAGAAACTCGCGGAAAGAAAAGGAAAAGAAAGGGAAAAAAAGAAAAAAAATAGGGAGGCGGGAGAAGCACGCCAAGAAAAACTCCCCTGGTCCGAGGAAGAGCTGGAATTCTTGCATTTGTTCGATCAGATACGTGGGGGCACAATAGTCGTCGACATGTATGTAAGCAACTACCTAAGTAAGCAGGTAGGTACATACTTGTACGTGGGGGCTTCATTGGTCTGTATCTATTCGACTGGGTTATGTACAAGTCTTGATGACCTTTTTTTTTGGCCGCATGCGATCTATCTAGAGTAGGTCATGGCGATCTGTCCACTGTCCTTGCGCCCTCCTGTCCTCCACCCTGTACATAGCTAGAGCGCGCCAAGGAAATAACAATGGGACCTCAGGAAAAGGCAAGAGAAACCGCCTCCTGTCTTGACGGGGCCATTGCAATCCCATGGAGCGAGCTACTTGTGCCAGCCGAGTGCCAGTGTGAGTAGCTGCGGGCGCTTGAGGTGAGAAGCAAAAAAGAACAATGCTTACGACGCGGACACCGAGGGGGCGCCACTTCCCGATGCACAGAAGCCAATCTGTAGGGACGCCCAGCACGATTCCAGGACACAAAGACAGGATAACAGCAGTATCCCGTGGCTGAGGGTCTGGTCCCTCGATCCCGTCTGGGCCTATATCCTGGCGTCCAACCAGTCGTCAAGAGCCCTGCGCTAGGCAATTGCGCAGCCAATGCCGGAGGACCACGGTGACGGGGCTGGGTATCTCGCCGCCGCCGCTGGCCACCGGTCCGTCTCGGTCGTAGGCGGGCTCGGACCGGCTGGCGGTGGGAGACGCCTCGCCGTTGGCTATGCTGGCCGATTTCGACTGGTGGCTCTCGTGCTCGTCTGCTATGTACCAACGGGGTTGGTCGTTGGTAGATGTACACGAGGAGCTGTGAATAGGGGCTAACATTGAACTTCATCAACATCGTCAACTACCCGCCGCCCGTCTGCCTCCCATCCGCCATCAAAAGTCATCGCTAAGTTACGTGAAGTCTTCATTACACGAAAAATTCGGCCATGAAGCAGAAGGGAGTCCGTGATCCGGCAGTTGGAGTGAGGCACCGAGTAGCCACCCGGGACGAATGGATGCGTGTTATTTCATTACGTGAAAATGCCAGATGGAGCTGGAGGCAAATAGGAAGAGAGCTCCGGATCGATCCTCGAACGGCCTCAAGAATTTATCACCGCTATAACCAGTATAGCACTCCTTCGAACCGGAAACGAACCGGCAGACCTCCAATATTCGACGGTGAAGAGAAAGCGCGTCTCGTTGCCTTTATTACCTGCGACTCCCGTACTCGACGTCTGAGCTGGGAGGCAATCTGCATAGAGATGGACTACGCCTGTGATCCGAAGACTGTGCGAAATGTGATGATTTCACTGGGATATCACAAGCGTGTACCAAGAACGAAGTTCAACGTAAAACTGGACAACAAACCGAAACGGGTTGCTTGGTGTCAAGCCAGACTGCATTGGAATAAAGAGGAGTGGAAGAGAGTTATCTGGACGGATGAATCCTCCTTCTCAACGGCAGGTTTCGGTCATCGTCCATGGGTCATCCGGAAAGCAGATGAATAATATCACCCCGACTGCGTCGATTTAAAGTTTCACTCGGGACGGAAGAGTAAGATGGTCTGGGGGGCCTTCTGTGGTACAACAAAGTCTGATCTTATCTTCGTTCCCGGCAGAGCGAAGCTCGACTCCGCAACCTATGTACGAATGGTCCTTGAGCCTGCTCTTGTGCCGTTTTGGCATCAGTGTTGCGAGGAATACGGGTGGGCTATCGTGCAAGAGGATAACGCTCCAGGGCATAAAGGGTATGCCAAAGCCTACAGAGAGTTGAACGGGATGGAGACCTTTGAATGGCCGGCTGAGTCTCCAGATCTCAATCCAATAGAGGCTTGCTGGGGAGATGTAGAGACGGAGTTGGGAGAGACATGGGGACGAGCAGCGGATGTTGAAGCTTTACAATTGTATTTAGCTGTGTGTTGGGCTCGGGTTATTACAGAGGAAAGGCTAGATGCATTGGTAGAGAGCATGCCTGAGAGATTACAAGCTGTCATTGATGCTGGAGGAGCGGCGACGAAATATTGAGTGGTTGGACGGAGGGTGAGGCACGACTTTTTTCCCTCATACAACTTAGTCATAACCACTCACTCGTTTAATTGCATCTGGCTTAGTACGCACCTAATATAGACTAGTGCTTATCCGCGCTTATAATTCGTAATGGTGGTGAGGCACGACTTTTTGGCAGCTCCTAGTACTCTTAGCTAGTTGCGTAGGGCGGGTGACCACATACATACATATCTAGGCCTGCATCGTCGTACTCGTATCTGCATTCTCGGGGAGTTCTCGGCTAGCGTCGTCTGGCTTGAACGTGTGGATGCCGTGTCGACGGGACGTTGTCGGGATTTCCGCAGAAGATAAAAGGTGAAGGCGAACGAAAAGTGCACGTACCAGGTGATGTACGTATTTGGTGTCTGTTGGACTGCAGTCGAAGCAGTCAGCGGCGATGGTTGACGTATTTGTCGGTGAGAAGGAAGGAGAGAGGAAGGAGAGAGGCACAGCACGACTGTGCCTGGCCCGGTTGCATACCGGCGCGCATAGGCCGGCGCAGGCTGCCACACGATCGGCGGCGGGAGAAGTGCACGGCCGAGTGACCGGCAATGAAGGCGGCGAGTCACAAGACTCGACTTGTATTGTGTACCACCTTTTGTGCGAGTGATGGGTCGTGCAATTCCCGCGACGGACCAGGACAGTGACGCGGCCGTCGCAACACCAATCGAGAGTAGCTATCGCGTAGTACTGGTACTATGGGTTCTGTTGTGCTGTGCCCTTCGGGGCTCGGCGTCTCCAAGTTATCTGATCCGACAAATTTTTTCCCCGACGAAAATCGCCCCTTCCGCTTGCGCTTTCGTATGGAACTTGGAAGGGCGGCGGGCTCTCCCTCTCTTCTTGTACATACTACCAGTCAAAGTACGTAGCTCTGGTGACCGTAGCAGCTAGTACAGGCGAGGCTGTCGAGGGGGAAGGCCATTGATGGGGTATAGAGAGGGATAAAGGCAGAGGATCTGGGGGTGCAGGAGGCGAATTTTATTTTGGGGGGTATGGGCTATATCTGCCGTTAAACACAGATTGGCTCTCCGGGCAGTCACTGGTCATCACGGGCGCTTGCGTCTCCAGTAGCCTACCTCTCTGATTATTGATGAGTGGACAGTAGACTCCTAGCAATATGCAGGAAAGAGGTTATTGTTTTGTTTGTTTTCTACTTGGTTCCACCTTCCGCCGTCCACAGCTCCTGTCCCGCTCCGCCGCAATCGATAGGTACATATCGCACGAGTTGGGGAAGGTCAAACTATCCGCCCATATTGCAAACACAAGTATGTACCCGCCATGTAGAAGACCCAATAAGGATCGCCTGCGTCTGTCGAGGTATCTGAAGAGTTGCAGCATCACAACGAAAGCAGCCCTCTCAGGCACACACTGAGAACCGCTCTGGACCTTTCATCGATACTACAACCACCTCCTTTTTTAAGGTTTTTTCAACACCTGATATCAAATCAAATACTTGATTTTTTATCAAATCAAATAGAAGTATCCTCAGATCCCCAATGAACAAACCCCAACTTTTGATCACGATTGCCTACATGACAGCGTGTTGCCATTATGCCCTCTCCTGGAACAATCTCAGGCCATCGTCGAGAACCATATCCTCCATGTCCATGTCCTCGTCCTCGTCGACCCTGACACGCTGGCCGAGGAGGCTCGAGAACAACTCCGTGATCTGAGTTTCATGCCACGAATTGTTCGGCTCTGGTGCCATGAAGTTCTGCAGTTTCTCGTGCACATGGTAGCGGAGCTTGCGGCCTTTGCTGGCCTTGGTGTCCACCTTCTTCTTCTTCTTCGCGTCACGCATCGCCGCTGTCCACTGCACCGCACCGCCGGCCGAGGAGTCGACCATGCGCTGGTCCACCAGGGCCTTGAGCAGCTGCTGGTAGAAATCCGTGTCATCGAAGATTTCGGGGTCCTGCTGGATCTCGTCGTTTGCCGCTTGGACGGGCGCGCAGGCGCGGGGTGTGCGCGTGCGGGATATCAGGCGGTCACGGTCGGTCGAGAGGGATTCTCGGATCGAGGCGGTGATTGAGCGTGGCGCCACGTTGTTGAGCTTCTTCCCGACGCCCACGGTAGACACCGTCTGCGTCTTGGTGGACCACTTCTCCAGGACGCCCTCTCGCCAGGGCGTAACCTCGGTTTCCAGCCTGGCCATCTTCTTCCAGATCTCGGCTATCGGCGTGTCGCCATCGATCTCCTCAACTTTCCGCTTCTTGAGGTTCGGCGTGCGGGAACACGTGATGTCGACGCGGAGGGAGTAAAGGGTGTTCCACAGCTTGATGGCGGAAGCCTCTGCGGCTTTCCACGTTTCCTGCGCTTCAGGCGTGGCTGGGAGCGCGGATTGGAGGTCGGTGGGGGGAAGGGAGTTGACAGCCATGAGGGCTTTCTGCAGCTTGATCCGCGCGCTCAGGAAAGAGTCGAAGGTCTTTTGCTGCTGTCGTACGGCGATGCCCTTTTCGGCGTCGCTTTGGGCGGCCTTCGTGATGTTAGCGGAGATGGCCCTGCCCAGTTAGCCAGACAGAAACACTTCGTTCGGAGAGGAGCAGTACGTCTTCTCTTCGGCCATCATCAGCGACAGCGCCTGTCGCTTCTCCTCTTCCTCCTCGTCCTCGTCCTCGTCCTCGTCCTCGTCCTCGTCCTCATCTTCCTCCTCACTTCCGTCTTCGCCGCCACTCTGGCTCTCGTCCTCACTCTCACTCTCACCCTCGTCATCTTCATCTTCATCTCCATCTCCATCTTCATTTTCATCTTCACTCTCCTCGTCCTCGGCCTCGTCTTCACTGTCGCTACCAACAACCTTATCCCCCTTCTGTGGTACTACGCCGTCCTTGGTCGTCGCACTGCCACTGAACTTCCAGCCAGCGAACCTTCCGTCCTCGCCGGCGTCGCTCCCGAGGGCGTTATTGCTATCAATGTCATCGTCCTCCTCCTCGCTGTCGACACCAAACTTGATATCCCCCTCCGTGACGTCCTCGATGCCCACGCCGCCCTCCTCCTCCTCCGCCGCCTCCTCCCCATCCTCCTCGTCCTCGTCCGAATCGTAGAGCTTATCCCTGCTAACTCTGGCGCCCTCGTACTTCTTCCCGAGTGGCGCGAGCGCGAGCGCACCCTTTTTGCGGAGCGCGCTCTTTCCGACTGCGACGTAGTGTTCGCGGGCGCGGTCTACGCCGTCACCGTCGTCGTCGCCATCCGGCTCGTCGCTGGCGGCGTCGCTATCGCTGTGCGCATCCTCCCCGGATAACTCGTCGTCGAGCGCTTCCGGGTCGAAATCTGGAGCAGGGCTACGTGCGTTAGGCAGCTGGGACAACTAGAGCGCACTAAAGGAGGGGGGGGGGCGGGCGTACCGCGTGGAGTAGGATCGTCGAGGAGCGCGAGCTGTTCGTTCAGCGTGAGCGACTTCTTGGGCGCCATCTTGACAACGTTCGACGGATTGCAATACGGACGTTTGGGAGCAGAGGCAACTTGGGGAAAAAAATGTTAAGCCGCACTAGACTAACAGGGGTGGTTAGCGGTAACAATCGTCCACAGGGTATGTAACTATATACTTTATTCGATGTATGTATGTACACAGCAAAAAAAAGCTGGAGAGAATGTATCCACTCTATGTGACACCAACGCAGCAAGCAGAGAGCCTTTTGTTGCACCAACACGGCACTTACCCCACACAGAGCACCTGCAGCACATCCAATAGTTAGACACCCGTGTTTGATTCCGTACCGAGCGGCCTCTACATACCACGGTCGCCTTCCCATCCCTGACGCATGGCCTGCTCGCCGCAATCGGCTTCCGGCGCTGGCCAGGCCAGAGCAGACAGGCCGTTTGTCTCCGCCAGCTACAACCACTGACAATACTTCTGGTGCATACGCCTAATTAAAACTTCTACGTAGTTGTACGTGCGACGGGGCCCGCGACGCGTCGCTGCTGCATCGGCTGCTACATTTTGTTTGTTCTCTTTCTCCTCTCCTCTCCGGGCAATGGGCGCAGGAGATAGTGATGCATCCTCGCACGAAAACGATGCTCTATCGCTCGTACACTTGACTGTGTCTGATTCGAGTAAGATTCACGGAATCCATTTTATCGGAGAAAAATATGTGGTATTATGAGAGACATGAGCAGAACAGAATGAAAGAGAGAGAGAGAAAGCGCAGAGCGGACTATCGGTGAATTGATCGCAACCATCTTTTTCCGCCTCACGCAGCCAACAAGCACTGGATGATCCGCCCAGATCGGTTTAGTCAGCACAAACCCAACCCCAGTTTCTCAGACCACGCCCTCCATCTTGGGAGTGGGGGCGCCATGGCTGGTTCCGCCGTTCAGGATTCCCCTAAGACCCCCTCCGGCGCCACCACCCGTAGCCCCATGGGCAGCATCGAAAGGCGCACCCAAAGCCATCGCCTCGCCGGAGCCCCAACCAGCCCTTCTAGTGGCAACAGCCTCGCCCCAGCCGTCCTCGCCACTGAACCCGTAGTGAAAGCCCCTCATGTTGCCCCTGGGGAGAGGAACGTGGTTGAAGCGGAAGTCCCAGATGCTGGCGTACATCATCCTGTATGCACTCAGAGCGAACATGGTGCCGATGATGGCGCCAGCAAGAACGTCGTACCAGTGGTGATACTCGTCGATCGTGAGGGAGCCAGCGATCAAGGTGGCACCGAGGATGGGGGCGTAGAGAGCGGTGAGCTTCCACATGTGCGGCGCATAGTTGGAGAAGACCTTGAGCTTGGCGTTGAGGTACAGGTACAGGAAGACGAGGCCCGCGACTTGCGACAAGTTAGCTTCGACGGTCCACAATCCGAACAGAGCGCCATGAATACTCACAGGCAGCAGTGGCGTGGCCGGACGGGAAGGACTCGAGAGAGTCGTTGATCTCCTTCCTGTCTCCAGAGCAGATGGTACGGGTGTACATGATCTGTCTCAAGCCGGTTCCAGTGTTGAGGAGGCCGGCGACATCGTCGACGCCGACTTCCGGGATACGGGGTTTACAGACCTGGCAGCACAACACTCAGTACGGCACCAAAGAGACATGACGACGTAGAGAACAAACCGCCAAGAAGTGGGGCCTCAAGCCGCCGATCAGCCACTTGAGGAAGACCTGGAAAACAGCAGCATTGATGAGAGAGTAGAGCAATCCCATGACGGCGTTGTTGAAGTCCCAGAAGCTGCGGATGCGGAGCTGCATGCAAGCCATGATGAAGATCGGAATGATGCTGGCCAGGAAGGCAGCGAGCCAGATCGGTATGATGTTCTTGCGCAGAGGGTAGGCAAACTGCGGGTAGACGATCTCGCCATCCTGGAAATAGACGGGAAACGAGCGAGTAGGCGCCGGAGGAGCGAAGTAAACCTGTGTTTTCCGATCAGCTCTACATGATCGGGTAGCTAGAGCAGAGGGGGAGTAATTACACCGAGACCGATGGCTCCGAGGACGGCCATGGTCAACAGGTCGAGCCAGACGGTGCGGAACCACTGTCCCATGTTCGGACGGCGGTTGGTGTGGTAATCGGCGTACTGTTGGTTCGGAGCAACTCCGGTGCCAGCAGACGCAGCATCACCGCGACGGTTGAAGAGACCCATTTTTCGGGGAGGCGGATGAGCAGTCAGCGGGAGGGTGTCGGGAGATTCTTGTTGGCGGTGGTGGTCGGGTTGTCTCGTTTGTATTGTGGTTGTGGGATGCGAAGAAGAGGGAGAGGAGGAGAGGGGGGAAGATAAGGGAGCCAAGTTCTAGCCTGCAAGCAAGCAAGCAAAGAATCAGGTTCTTTTTCTTTCTTTCTTTCGCCGCTTTCAGTGTTGCGTTGTTGCCTTTTCTGCGGCGGGCCGCCCACGACGTCATCGCAAGAACAACCGATTGATTGCTGGTGAGATTCTTTCGTTGGTGCAGCTGCTTGATGCGGCTTAGCGCCCGTTTACCAAGCTTTCTAAGCTTTCTTGGCTGCCACACTACTGTCCATCTCCAGGCGACGGAAAACAAGGAAATTGAGAGGAAGCCATCATGTAGCTGCCCACACCACTGGGGGGGGGGGGGGGGGGGGGGGGGGGAAAA
>Ga0307508_10001538_pt1 | contig 25800 bp, 22 predicted proteins | sample 9_EM_MG_FD_203089 | JGI IMG/M metagenome (GOLD analysis project Ga0307508, IMG submission 203089) | Populus trichocarpa ectomycorrhiza microbial communities from riparian zone in the Pacific Northwest, United States - 9_EM | ecosystem: Host-associated > Plants > Roots > Unclassified | place... | reverse complement strand
CGGTGAGGATGCGGGTGAGGCTGTCGGTGAGGTCCGTCCAGTAGTCGGGGCCGGACAGCCGGTCGGCGAAGGCGCGGGCCACGTCGGCGACCGTGGGGAACTGCGAGAAGCGCAGCCACAGGTCGATGTTCAGGCTGGTCAGCAGCTGCCAGAGACCGAGGGCGATCGCCAGCGAGGCGGCCCTGAGCGCATACCGGGTCACGACGCCCGCTCCAGGGCGTCGGCGTACGTGACGACGCGGGCGCCGCCGTGCTCGGCGACGTAGGCCTGCGCGGTCGCCGGTGCGACGAAGGGCAGGAGCTGGTCGCCGTCGGCCACCCAGACCGCTTTGTCGGCGAACCACAGGGTGCCGGTGGTGGCGTCGGGGACGTAGGCGGCGCGGATGCCGTCCTTGTGCGCGGAGACGTAACCCAGCAGCTCCGCGGGCGTCTTGAAGCTGCGGGTCTCGGAGGCGCCCTTGGGCCAGACCTCGCTCGCCGCGGCGGCGGGAGCGGCGGCGAGGCGCTTGGCGTAGTCGGTCCCGAGGGCCTTCTTGACGTACTGGTCGTCGACGAAGGAGTCCACGTCCACGTCGCCGGTCAGCTTGGCCGCCTTCAGGACCGAGACGTCCTCCTTCAGGGCGGAGACCAGCTGGGGCTTGATCGCCGGGTCGAAGGTGGCGATGCCGTGGGCGCCGTTGTAGAGGTAGACGACCTCGGCGGGCAGGCCGGTGGCCTTCGCGACGTTCTCGGCGGCGGCGACGGGGTGGTCGTTCAGGTAGTCGGTGGCCTCGGCCTGGGCCTTGAGGAAGGCCTCCAGGACGGCCGGGCGCTGCTTGGCGAAGTCCTCGCGGGCGGTGACGCCGTGGAAGGTGGGGAGGTTCAGCTCGGCACCGTCGTACAGGGCCTTCGCCTTGCCCTGGTAGGTGAGCAGGCCGGGCCAGGCGACGAACTGGGAGAGCGCGTCCGCGCTGCCCGCCGACAGGGCCGAAGCGCCCACCGCGGGCTGCTGGTTGAGCTTCTCGATGCCCTTGTCGGGGTCGATGCCGGCGCGCTGGAGGGCCCGTACGAGGGTGCCGTCGGCGGCGGAGCCGATGCTCGTGGAGACCTTCTTGCCCTTGAGGTCCGTGAGCGCGGCCAGTTTCGAGTCCGGGGAGGTGACGATGGTGTTGAGGCCGCCGCGGAGGTTGTAGCCGGTGACCGAGACCAGGTGGGTGCTCTGCCCGAGCTGCTTGCCGCGGGCCGCGTTGATGAGGAGCGGGAAGTCGCCCATCGACCCGATGTCGATCTTCCCGGCGGTCATCTGGGCGGTGATGGGGGCGCCGGTCGCGTAGTCCTGCCAGTCGACCTTGTAGGTCCTGCCGTCGTGCAGCGCGTTCAGCTCCTTCTCGAAGTAGCCGAGGGAGCGCAGCAGGGTGCCGGCGGTGACCGTGTTGATGGTCTTGGACTGGTAGCCGACGGTGACGGTGACCGTGGAGCCGCCGTCTCCGGCCGCCGCGTTGCCGCCGCAGGCCGTGAGCGGCGCCAGCAACAGGAGGGTGGCGACAACTGGTTTGTGTTTCATGGGAGTTCGGGACCTCTCACCGGAGCAGATAGGGCATGTTGACCGTGACGGCTCCGGTGGGACAGCGGGCCGCGCACGGGCCGCAGTACCAGCACTCGTCTACGTGCATGTAGGCCTTGCCGCTGCTGTTGTCGATGGCGAGGGAGTCCAGCGGGCACATGTCCACGCAGAGCGTGCAGCCGTCGATGCACTTCGACTCGTCGATGGTCACGGGCACGTCGGCCCGCTGGGGCGCCAAAGCCATGGCTGTCTCCAGGAAATGTGCGAGCAGGATGTTCTACAGGGACCGGTGCAGCAGACCGCTCATCGTGATGCGGTCGCCGCGGAAGCGGATGAACTCCAGGTCGACGGGGCGGCCGTCGGCGAGGTGGGTGAGGCGTTCCAGCATCAGGACGGCCGCGCCGCGCGGGGCTTCCAGTACGGCGGCGGAGTGGGCGTCCGCGTTCACCGCCTCCAGGGTGATCTCGGCGTGGCCGAGGCCCTGGCCGGTGACCGTCTCCAGGAGGCGGAAGACGTCGGTGTTCTCCAGGTCGGCGCCGAGCAGGGCGGTGCCGAGGTCGAGGGGGATGTAGGTGAGGTCGAGGGAGAGGGGGAGGCCGTTCAGGCGGCGCAGGCGCTCGATGTAGAGGACGTCGGTGCCGGGGGCGACCTGGAGGCGCTGGGCCACCGGGTGGGGGGCGGGGGCGGGGCCCATGGTGCGGACCTCGTTGGTGACCGTGCCGTGTTCGCGGAGGGTTTCCGCGAGGCCCATCAGACGGTCCAGGCCGTGGGGGTACTTCTGGCCCACGACCACGGTGCCGACGCCGGGGAGGCGGTCGACCAGGCCTTCGGCGCGGAGCAGGTCCAGGGCTTGGCGGACCGTGTTGCGGGAGGCGCCGTAGTCGGTGGCGAGGGTCGTCTCGTGGGGGAGGGTGCAGTCCGGGAATCCGTCGGCGAGGAGCTGGTGACGGAGGAGGTCGGCGAGCTGCCTGGCCTGGTCCGCGCGCAGCCGGCGCCGGGCGCGGGCGGCGACGGTGGTCGCGCCTTGGCCGGCGTGGTCCCGGATGCGGTCGGTGGGTGGCATGGCTGGAACCATACCTAGGCGGTAGGAAAGGGAGTGTTGCTGGATTGTTGCGCCACCTGACGCTGTGACGGATCCGCTGCTGACCTGGGGTTTCTGGTGCTGTGTCGTGAGATGTGCCACCCGGTGCTGCTGTGGGCCGGGGGTGGGTCTCGCTCGCCGCGCTGAGCGGGTGCCGCTGCGCCCACCCGTGCCGCCCCAGCGGCACGACTGCCCGCAGCTAGGACGGGTGGGCTGCTGCCGCTGCTGGGTGGGAGCCAGCCCAGCTGCATGGCTGACGGCAACTGGACCCACCCAGGGGCGCGGGGAACTGCGCGACCCGCCCCCACCGGCCCGAGGCCAAAACACAACCCATCACGCCAACGCCGACAACCCCGGCCCGAAAAGAATCAGCAGCGGCAGCAACGGCACCAGCCCCGCCATCGCAGAGGTCAACGCCCGCTGCCTCCGCAGCAACCGCGGCGGCGGCTCCAGCAGCCGGTCCACCCGCTCACCGAGCAGCCGGTGACTGGACGAACAGGACAGCACCCCCCGATGCTGGTTCAACTCGATCAGGGCCAACGCCGTCGTCAGGTGACCGCACCGCCGCGACGCCGTGTCGTCCGCCGCCAGCTCCACCAAGCGGTGCGTCTGGTCGCAGAAGTGGGCGAACAGCGGCACCCGCGGAAACCCCGTGGCCAGCGCCGTGGAGAGATGGAGCAGCCAGTCGTGGCGGGCCCGCGCATGCCCCCGCTCGTGGGTGAGGACCGCGTCCAGCTGATGGCCGGTGAGCCGGTGCAGGGCGCCGGTCGTCACGATCAGCTGCGGCGGGTTGCCCGGCATCCACCAGGCGTCCGGATACTCGTCCTCCAGGACAAGGAGCGGACCGCGCGACACCGATCCCAGCCCGGCGGGCAGATCCGGCGCGCGTTCCCGCAGATGCGCACGGGCGAGACCCCGGCGCCGACGGGCCTCCACCAGTTCGCGGGCGAGCATCGCCGTCGTCCACGCCGCCCCGCCGGCCAGCAGCAGCGTGAGGGCGGTGGCCCAGGCGGGGGCCGCCGAGAGGTCGTACGCCGCGGTCACGGCGGGCGGCGCCGGGGCGAACACATGGTCGCGGACGGTGTGGAAGACCGCCGCCGCGCCCAGGACCAGCGCCGTCAGACAGCACAGCAGGACCGTGGCGACCAGGCACTGCCACACCCACAGGCCGACCACCGGTTCCCGTTCGGGCCACGCGGCCCGGGTGAGCGCGCGCGGCACCGGCACGGCGGCCGCGACGGCGACGGTGCTCAGCAGGAGCAGGCAGACGGTCATGCCAGAGGCTCCGGATCCTGGTCGGAGGAGAAGAAAAGGGCGGCTGCGGGGCGATGCGGGGTGCGTGCCACGCCACATCGCGGGGATGTGCCGGGTATGTACGCGGTGCTGTCATCGTCCGTCGCCAGTATGACGGCGCGGGCGCCGGGAGTCAGGGGGCAGAACGGACACTTGTGTCCCGAAAGCCCCTCAACGCCTCCGCGGTACCTCCTCTTCCGCCGCTTCCGCACTCACTCGGCCAGGGCCTCCCGTACGGCCGCCAGCGCCGCCGCGTCGTCCGCCCCGGCCACCCGCGCGTCCGCCACGAAACGCTGGGCCAGCCTTGCCAGTTCGGCCGGGTCGGGGCCCTTGCGCAGGTCCGCCGGAAGCGGTGCCACCCGGGTCCCCGCGCCCCGCCGGGTACGGATCAGCGCGGCGGCCTCCAGCTCCCGGTACGCCCGCGCCACCGTCCCGGCCGAGAGTCCGAGATCGGCCGCGAGCTGCCGTACCGTCGGCAGGCGTTCGCCCTCCGGCAGCCGGCCCGTGGTGATCAGCGCGGCGAGCCGCGCACGGATCTGTTCGTACGGCGGGACCGGGCTGCTCGTGTCGACCCGTACGGCCTCTCTGCTCACGGTCGTTCCACCGGGCTCCCCTGTACGGCCCGCGGTGAGGCGACAGTGAACAGGCACCACACCAGTGCGGCCAGCGAGATCACGGCCAGCGGCCACAGCACGCCGCTCACGACGGTCCCGGCCGTCCCGTCGCAGGTCATGTTCATGAGCGCGCCCGCCATCGTGACGGCCGTGCCGACCAGGGACGACGAGACCACCAGGCCCCATGCGGCGACGAGCGCCAGCGTCCGGTCGCGGCGGGACTGTTCGTCGCCGGGGCGGGTCGCGATCCGCCGCAGGGACCAGCCGCAGGCGGCGGTGGAGAGGGCGAGGCAGGCGAGCATGGGCAGGCCGTAGTAGAGGCCGGGCCAGGGGCCGGCCGACTCGGTCGCACCCCGGCACGTCAGGGTGAGGGCACGTCCGGCCCGCCCCAGGTCGTCGGGCGAGGCGGTCGCGGCTGCGAAGGTCAGCAGGGCGACCAGTGCGACCGCGAGGCCGAGCAGCAGCCCTGTCGTCCGGGGCGGCACGTAGGCGCGGACCCGGCGCGGGGTGAGACCGGCCGTGCGGACCGCGCCCCGCATTGGGGCGGTCAGCGCGTCGCCGGCCAGGACCCCGGCCACCGCGCACAGGCCGAACACCGGGATGGCGTAGAGGACTCCGTGGCCGCCGAACAGGGGCGGCAGCGCGTAGGCCGCGAGTATGCCGACCGCCAGGCCGGTCCAGCGGGCGTAGCGGTCGACAGGTGCGCGGGACGAGGAGCGTGGGGTGGAATCGAGTTCGAGCATGGTGGAAGGACCCCCGTGGAGAAGCACTTGTGTCAAGCACTCGGTACAAGACTGATTACAAGATGCCTCCCCATGGGGTCTTGTGTCAACTGCTTGGTACAACGCGCCCGGTGACCTCGCCCAACCCCACCCGCACCCCGTCCGGCCCCGGAGCCCACGCCGACAGCGTCACCACGTCCCCGTCCTCCAGGAACGTCCGCTTCCCGTCGGGGAGTTCGAGTACGTCCCGCCCGTTCCAGGTCAGCTCCAGCAGCGAGCCCCGCTCCCGCTCGGAGGGCCCGCTCACCGTCCCCGACCCGTACAGGTCACCGGTCCTGAGCGACGCCCCGTTCACCGTCATGTGGGCCAGTTGCTGGGCCGCCGTCCAGTACATGGTGGAGAAGGGCGGCTCCGACACCACATGACCGTTGATCGCGACGGAGATCCGCAGGTCGTAACCCCCGGGCTCGACATCGGGAGCGGTGTCGTCCAGATACGGCAGCAGCTCGTGGGTCCGCTCCGGCGGCGCCACCCGCGCCTCCTCCAGCGCGTCCAGCGGGGTGATCCACGCCGACACCGACGTGGCGAAGGACTTGCCGAGGAACGGGCCGAGGGGGACGTACTCCCAGGCCTGGACGTCCCGCGCGGACCAGTCGTTGAGCAGACACAGTCCGAAGACGTGCTCCCGGAAGTCACCGAGCCCGACCGGCCGCCCCGGCGCCGACGGTGCCCCGACCACGAAGCCGACCTCCGCCTCGATGTCGAGCCGCACGGAGGGTCCGAAGACGGGAGCGGGGTCGGCGGGAGCCTTCCGCTGCCCTGACGGCCGTACGACATCCGTCCCCGACACCACCACCGTGCCCGCGCGGCCGTGGTAACCGATCGGCAGGTGCTTCCAGTTGGGGGTCAGGGAGTCGACGGCGTCGGGTCGGAAGATCTGGCCGACGTTCCGCGCATGGTTCTCGGAGGCGTAGAAGTCGACGTAGTCCGCGACCTCGAAGGGAAGGTGGAGGTCGACCGAGGGCAGCGGATGGAAGAAACCCGCGATCGCCTCCCGGTGCGCCGGCACCGTCACCCACGCGGTCAGCGCGCGCCGGACGTCCGACCAGGCCGTGCGGCCGGCGGCGAGGAGCGGGCCCAGTGACGGCTGGGCGAGCAGGGAGACGTACGGGGAGCCGAGGGCGGCCGCCGCCGCGCCCGCGTCGAGGACGTGATCGCCGAGCCGGACGCCGACGGTCCGCCGGGAGGACGCGGTGGAGAACACTCCGTAGGGAAGGTTGTGCGGACCGAAGGGGTCGCCCTCGGGTACATCGAAAGGCACATCCAAGGGGACATCGAAGGGGGGCATGGGGTGCTGCCTCACTCTCGCGCATGCCGTGCGGCCGGCCCCGAGGGGCCATCTGGTCGCGCCACACGTTACGTCCGAGGCGCCCGTCGCGGCAGTGTCTAAAGGGTTAGCAATGCGGCTAAAGAGTTCGCAATGTCCTGTTACGGGGTACTCGGATCCATCCATTCCGGCTTAGCGTCCTTTGCGAGACACGGACGGGATGGGTGGGATCGCGTCCGTCGGGGGGACGCGTGGGGGGACCGTGGCCAACAGCGCGAGCAGTGTGTCTTTGCGGGCCGACAGGGACGTACCGGCCCTGATCGTCAAGTTCGGCGACTACCCGCTGCACCACGGCGGCGTGGGCGCGATCCGCAGTCTGGGGCGCCTCGGCGTGCCCATGTACGCCATCACGGAGGACCGTTGCACACCCGCGGCCGCCTCCCGCTACCTCACGCGCGCGTTCGTCTGGCCGACGACCGGCACCGAGGACCCGGACCGGCTGGTCGAGGGACTGCTCCGGATCGGCCGCCGCATCGGCCGCCCCGCCGTCCTCGTGCCGACCGACGAGGAGGCCGCGGTCCTGATCGCCGAGCACCAGGCCGATCTCCGCGGCCGTTTCCTCTTCCCGCGCGTGGAGCCCGCCCTGCCGCGCCGCCTGGCCAGCAAGCAGGGCCTGCACGAACTGTGCGTGGAACACGGCATCGCGAGCCCGGACGCCGCCTTCCCGCAGTCGTACGACGACATCGTCTCCTTCGCCGAGAAGGCCCGCTTCCCGGTGGTGGCCAAGAACCGCGAGGCGTTCGTACGGCGGACCAGGCCGGCCGTGAACGGCACCACCCGCATCGCCACCCGTGAGGGGCTGCTCGCCCTCGCCCGTGACTGGGGCGAGCGGCCCGGGGTGATCCTCCAGGAGTACCTGCCCCGAGAGGAGGCCGAGGACTGGATCGTGCACGCGTACTTCGACCGGGACTCGACACCGCTGGCCATGTTCACCGGCGTCAAGGTGCGCTCCTGGCCGCCGCACGCGGGGATGACGGCGAACGCGTACGTCGTCGACAACCCGGAACTCGCGGACCTCGCCGCACGTTTCATCAAACAGATCGGCTACACCGGCATCATCGACCTCGACCTGCGCTTCGACCGGCGCGACGGCCAGTACAAGCTCCTCGACTTCAATCCGCGCATGGGCGCCCAGTTCCGGCTCTTCGAGAGCGAGTCGGGGGTGGACGTCGTCCGCGCCATGCACCTGGATCTGACGGGGCGTGCGGTTCCGGAGGGGGAACAGCGCGCCGGCCACCGGTATGTCGTGGAGAACATCGACCTGCCCGCCCTGCTCGCCTACCGCCGCAGCGGCTATACGACACCGCACGCGCCCGAGCGGGCCAGCGGGACCGAGCTGGCCTGGCTCGCGGGTGACGACCCGCTGCCGTTCCTCACGATGCTCGGGCGCTTCGTGCGGCCCGGCGCCAAGCATCTCTATCAGCTGTGGCGGGCCAACCGTCGCGGCACCAAGAAGTAAGCAGCAACTCGCACGACCACGAAGTGACGAAAGTGACGTCCTGGGGAGGGACTTCGTGATCCAACCGGTAGCAGTCATCGGCGCCGGGCCCTTCGGCCTGTCGACCGCCGCCCATCTGCGGGCGCGCGGCATACCCGTGCGCGTCTTCGGCGACGCCATGGTCAGCTGGCGCGACCACATGCCCGCGGGCATGCTCCTCAAGTCCACCCCGGCGGCCTCCAACCTCGACGCGCCGCAGCGCGGGCACACCCTCGTCGACTACTGCGACGCGGCCGGGATCCCCCGGCTGGTCACGGACGAGGACATCGTCCCCGTCGAGACCTTCATCGCCTACGGCCAGTGGTTCCAGCAGAAGCTGGTGCCCGAACTGGAGCAGGTGCGGGTGGTGTCCGTGGACCGCGGCGAGCGGGGCTTCGTGCTGAAGCTCGACTCGGGGGAGACGTTCACCGCGCGGGCGGTCGTGGTCGCCACCGGGCTGTCCGGGCTGGCCCATCTGCCCCCGGAGCTGGCCGCCGCCGCGCCCGACGGACCGGCGCCCACGGGCGCGGTCTCGCACAGTTCCCAGCACCACGACCTCACCCGCTACTCCGGCAAGGAGCTGATCGTCGTCGGAGCCGGACAGTCCGCGCTGGAGACGGCCGCCCTCGCGGCGGAGGCGGGCGCCCGGGTCCGGGTGGTCGCGCGCGGGCGCGGCAGCGTGGCCTTCGGCGAGCCGCCGTGGAAGCAGCCGAGGCTGCGCCCCGAGTCGCCCTTCGGCCGGGCCTGGTCGCTGTGGGCCCTCACCTACTACCCGCACCCCTACCGCCATCTCCCGGCCCGGACCCGCCACTACCTGGTCCGCCGGGTCCTCGGCCCCCTCGGCGCGTGGTGGCTGCGCGACCGCTTCGAGGGCAAGGTGCGGGTCAGCGAGGTGGACCGCGTCCTCACGGCGGACACCTCCGACGGCCACCCGGCCCTCCAGGTCCGCACCACCACCGGCACCACGGACCGCCTCTCGGCCGACCACGTCATCGCGGCCACCGGCTACCGCGTCGACCTCGCCGCGATGGACTTCCTCGGCCACGAACTGCGCACCGCCCTCGCGGTGAGCCGCGGCACACCCAGGCTCGGCGCCGGCTACGTCTCCTCCGTCCCGGGCCTGTACTTCACGGGCCTCCCGGCAGCGGGCTCCTACGGCCCGGTGATGCGCTTCGTATGCGGCACCGAATTCGCCTCCCCGAGGCTCACCGACCACCTGGCACGGGCCCACGGCTAGCCGTGCGTCCCGCCGGCCGGCGCACCACAATTCGGTGTCCCGGCCGGGACGACGCTGCGACCATGGGCGTACGGATCGTCACGGGGCGATCGTCGCCGCCGCTGCTACAGCAACCCCGATGTCGCCCGCCTTCTCGCGATGGCCTGCGGGGAGTGGCCGGACGAGCACATCACCCTCCCGCGTCACGACGTGCAGACGTCCTTCAACTTGTCGGCCGCCGCGTCGATCCTGCTGGAGTCGGGGCTGGTGTCGCCGTTCAGGATGGACTTGTTGTAGTCCCTGATGGCCTGGTCGAGGTCCTTGACCGCCTTGTCGACCTGGCTGTCGTCCGTCTTGTCACCGATCGCGTCGATCTTCTTCTCGATGGTGTCGAGGGAGTCTCCCTCGTTGATGGACCTCAGGCTGTCCGAGATCGTGTCGGCGTTCGACACGCAGTCCAGGGAGTTGTCGACGTCGTCGGGGTCGCACCCGGTGACGAGGACGACGGTGAGGGCGGCGGTGGTCAGGGCGGTGGCGATGGTGAGACTACGGCGACGGCGCATGGCTGTGGCCAACCCTTTCTCGGGGCGGATTCGACACCGTCCACGATCCCGTCGCCCGCCCGCCGCCACGAGGGAGCTGCCCGGCGTATGCGGGGTGTAGCCACCTACACCCCGCAGCTCCGGAGCTACGACCGGTAGCGCCCCAGCGTCCGCAGCCCCGGCAGCGCCCGGTCCTCGAAGTCGAACAGCGCGAGGTTCTCCCACGCGTTGCCCGAGGCCGGGTCCGTCGAGTCCCAGCCGCTGCCCGCCCGGTAGGTCCACAGGCCCTCCCAGTAGCAGTAGCCCAGACCCTGCCCGCCCGGCACCGCGGCCGCGAGGTCGGCCACCGCACGCAGCCAGGCGGCCTGGCCCGCGGGCGTCGCGGGGAAGCCCTCGGTCAGCTGCGAGGGGTCGTACAGGATGTCGTTGACGTCGTCCTCGCTCTTCAGCGTGAACGGGTACGCCGTCTCGGCGATCACGCACGGCTTGCCGTAACGCGCCGTGATGTCGGCCATGTTGGCGGCCGCGTCCGCGATCGGGCCGTGCCAGAACGGGTAGTAGGAGAGCCCGATGATGTCGAAGTCGACGCCGTAGGACACCACGTTGTCGAACCACCAGCGGTACAGCCCGTTGTCGCCGCCGTTGGCCAGATGCAGGATCGTGCGGATGCGCGGGGTGGTGTCGCGGGCCGCGCGCAGGCCGGCCTTGAGGAACGCGGTCAGGTTGTCGAAGTGCTCCCAGTTGCCCTCGGGCCAGATCATGCCGCCGTTGAGCTCGTTGCCGATCTGCACCAGGTCGGCCGGGGTGCCCTGCCGCTTCAGCGCGCCCAGCACGTCGGCCGTGTGGTCGTAGACCGCCCTGGTCAGCCCCGCCACGTCCAGGTCCGCCCAGGCGGCCGGCTTGGTCTGGTGCGCCGGGTCGGCCCAGTTGTCGGAGTAGTGGAAGTCGACCCAGATGCCGATGCCGGCCCGCTTCAGACGGCGGGCGAGCGGCAGGATGTGCGCCTTGTTGTTGTAGCCGTCGGCCGGGTTCACCCACACCTTCAGCCGGGCGTGGGTGACACCGGCCTGCGCGACCAGGCGGATCGGGTCCTCGCGGCGGCCGTCTGCCGTGCGGTACACGGCGCCGTGGTCCTCGTTCTTCGGCAGCGAGGAGATGTCCACGCCACGGATCTCCAGACGGCGGCCGTCCGTCGACGCCATGGCGGGCGCCGCCCCCAGCACGGGCGCGGCCAGCGCCGCGGCCCCGGCGGCGGCGAGAACAGTACGTCTACGCATGTCAAAGTCCCTTCACAGTGAAATGAACACACCTCAGCGGGGCGCGCGGAACACCTCTACGGCACCCGCCCCCACCACGGCCCTGCTCCCGTCCGGCAGCACGACCTTCACCTCGGCGTCGGTGTGGTTGACCGCGAACCGGAACACCCCCGACTCGCCCTCCCGTACGACGAGTTCGACGTCCCGGGGAAGATCGGCGGGCTCCACCCCCGCGTCCGCGAGGGCCAGGTCCACGACCGTCGCCAGATCGGCCCCGGTCAGCCTCGTGGCCAGGTACCAGGCCGCCCCCTCGCCGAGCGCGTACCGGGTGAGCGCCGGCCGTCCCGCCGTCCGCCCGCCCTCGAAGACGGCCACTGTCTCGCAGCCGTCGCCGGGCACGACGTACTCGGACCACAGGTCGGCCTGGAGCACGTCCCCTCGGAGCGTGCGTACGGCCACCCGCTCGCCCGGCAGCAGGGGGTCGAACTCCTCGACGGTCAGCCCGAGTACGTCCCGCAGGGCTCCCGGGTACGGCCCGGGGTGCACGGTGTCGTGCTCGTCGACGATGCCGGAGAAGAACGAGACGAGGAGGGTGCCGCCGCGCGCGACATAGCGCTCCAGCGGGGCGGCGACCGACGCGGGCACCGAGTACAGCTGCGGGACGACCAGCAGCGGATACCGCGCGGGGTCGAGATCGCCGAGCGCGGACGGCGCGAAGAAGTCCACGGTCAGGTGCCGGTCGTACAGCGCCTCGTAGAACGCGTCGAGCCGTTCCCGCGCGTCCAGGTCCTGGCTCGGCCGCCACTCCAGGTCCTGCGCCCACCACGACTCCCAGGACCACACCATGGCCACGTCGGCCCGGGTGCGGGTGCCCCGTAGATCCGCCAGGTCCGCGACCCGGCGGCCGAGGTCCACGACCTCCCGCCACACGCGCGTGCCCGTTCCGCCGTGCGGCAGCATCGCCGAGTGGAACTTCTCCGCGCCCTGCCGGGACTGCCGCCACTGGAAGAACATCGCGCCCTCGGAGCCGCGGGCCACATGGCCCAGCGAGTTGCGGGCCATCTCGCCGGGCTCCTTGGCCGGGTTGTGCGGCTGCCAGTTGACGCCCGAGGGGGAGTGTTCGAGCAGCAGCCAGGGCTCGCCGTCGGCCAGCGAGCGGGTGAGGTCGGCGGCGAGGGCCAGGTTGACGTGGGTGCGGCGGCCGTCGGTGATCAGGTAGTGGTCGTTGGTGACCAGGTCGACCTCGCGGGCCCAGGCCCAGTAGTCGACGGACGAGCACTGGCTGGGCGCGGCCATGAAGTTGGTGGTCACGGGCACGCCGGGGGAGAGGCGGTGCAGGATGTCCCGCTCGGCGACGAAGTTGGCGCGGGCCTGGGAGTCGGCGAAGCGCTTGTGGTCCAGCTGATGGGCGGGGTTCGCCACGGTCGGCGTCTCGCGGGGCGCCCCGATCTCCTCCCAGTCGCCGTAGAGCTGGCCCCAGAAGGCGGTGCCCCAGGCCTGGTTGAGGGCGCCGAGGGTGCCGTAGCGGTCCTGGAGCCAGTCCCGGAAGGCCGCCGCGCAGGTGTCGCAGTAGCAGGCCAGGACGGGGGCGCCGTACTCGTTGTGGACGTGCCACAGGACGACGGCCGGGTGGGTCCCGTAGCGCGCGGCGAGCTGTGTGGTGATCGAGGCGGCGGCCGCCCGGTACTCCGCGCTGGAGTGGCAGATCGCCCCGCGCGAGCCGAAGGCCAGCCGGACTCCCTCCCGTGTCACCGGGAGCGCTTCCGGATGCGCCCGGTAGAACCACGCGGGCGGCACGACCGTCGGCGTCGCGAGGTCCACGGTGATCCCGGCCTCGTGGAGCATCCCGATGATCCGGTCGAGCCAGTCCCAGTCGTACGTGCCCGGGCGGGGCTCGATCCGGGACCACGCGAAGATCCCGAGCGAGACCATCGTCACACCCGCCTCGCGCATCAGCCGTACGTCCTCCTCCCACACGTTTTCCGGCCACTGTTCGGGGTTGTAGTCGCCCCCGAAGGCGAGTGGCAGGCGGTCGTGCGGGGCGGCGAAGGGCATGCGGTGGCTCCCGGAGGCGGTCGAGGTGATGCCGTGTTTCTGTGATCGTGCACAGCAGTGAAAACAGGGGACATCGGCGAGCAACAAGTAGGTAACCCCACGCCCCCTCCATTGACAAGGGGCCGAAACAATTCTCTACTGTGCACGATCACAGAGCCGCGCGGCCCTCGCGCACAGCCTCTCGGTCACGTCCGCAGAACCTCCCCCCACGGCGGTTGCCGCGAACGCGCGACGTTTCGAGACCGGCTGGTTCCAAGTCAGGGGAGATGAAGATGTCGATCAACCGCCGCCAGATCAGCAGGCGAAGCATCCTTGCCGGGGCCGCAGCCCTCGGCCTCACCAGCACCCTCGCCGCCTGCGGCGGTTCCGACGACGACTCCGGCGACAGCGACAGCGGGCCGGTCAAGCTGACCTACTGGGCGTGGGCGCCCAACATGGAGAAGGTCGCCGCGATCTGGAACAAGAAGAACCCGGACATCACGGTCACCGTGTCCAAGCAGGCCAGCGGCGGCGAGATCGTCTCCAAGCTGATCACCGCGAAGAAGGCCGGCAACGCCCCCGACCTCATCCAGGTCGAGTACCAGTCCCTGCCGACCCTGGTCTCCAACGACGTCCTGGCCGACATCACCAAGTACGCGGGCGACACCAAGTCGAACTTCGCCGAGGGCCTGTGGGGCATGGTCACCCTCGGCACGGACGCGCTCTACGCGATCCCGCAGGACGCCGGGCCGCTGATGTTCTACTACCGCGAGGACCTCTTCAAGAAGCACGGCCTGACCGTCCCGAAGACCTGGACGGAGTTCGCCGAGACCGCCCGCGCCGCCAAGAAGGCCGTCCCGGACGCCTACTTGACCACCTTCTCCGCCAACGACCCCGGTCTGTTCGCGGGCCTCTCCCAGCAGGCCGGCGCCAAGTGGTGGACCGTCGACTCGGCCGGCAAGTGGACCGTCGGCATCGACGACGCCGGCACGAAGCAGGTCGCCGAGTTCTGGGGCGGCCTGGTGCAGGAGGGCGTCATCGACAACCAGCCGATGTACACCCCGGCCTGGAACAACGCCCTCAACAAGGGCACCCACCTGGCCTGGGTCTCCGCCGTCTGGGCGCCCGGTGTGCTGGTCTCCTCGGCCCCCGACACCAAGGGCAAGTGGCGCATGGCCCCGCTCCCGCAGTGGAAGTCCGGCGAGAACGTCACCGGCAGCTGGGGCGGCTCCTCCACCGGCGTCTCCACCGACTCCAAGCACGCCGAGGCCGCCGCCAAGTTCGCCACCTGGCTGAACACCGACCCGGAGGCGCTGGCCGCCCTGGTCAAGGAGGTCGCGATCTACCCGGCCGCCACGAAGGGCCAGTCCGGCTCCGTCCTGACCACGCCGGAGTTCTTCTCCAACCAGAGCGACTTCTACACGACGGCCGGCGAGATCGCCGCGACCACGGCCACCGCGGCCTGGGGCCCCAACGTCAACACGGCCTACACCACCTTCCAGGACGCGTTCGGCAAGGCCACCAAGGCGAAGAAGGAGTCCCAGTTCGACTCCGCCCTCGCCACCATGCAGTCGAAGACCTTCGCCGACATGAAGAAGCAGGGCTTCGAGGTGACCGAGGCATGACCAGCGCTCCGCTCAAGGGCTCCGACCTCATCGAGGCCGGGCCCTTGGCGGACGGCACCGGCACCGCCCAGTCCGTCCGCCCCAGCCGCCCCCGCCGCCGTGGCCGTAGCGCACCGTACTGGTTCCTGGTGCCCACCCTGACCCTCTTCGCCGCCTTCACCGTGGTGCCCATCGGGTACGCGATCTGGCTGAGCCTGCACCGGGTCCAGGTCAAGGGCATCGGCCTCGGCAAGGGCGCCCGCTCACAGGTCTGGAACGGCATCGGCAACTACACCGACGTCCTGAACGACTCCGAGTTCGGGCACAGCGTGCTGCGCGCCTTCGGATACGGCCTCATCGTCATCCCGACCATGCTGGGCCTCGCGCTGCTGTTCGCGCTGATGCTGGACACCCCGAAGGCGCGCAGCGCGCCCTTCGCCCGGCTGATGATCTTCCTGCCGTACGCGGTGCCGGGCATCATCGCCGCCCTCATGTGGGGCTTCCTCTACCTGCCGGACGTCAGCCCCTTCTACTACCTGCTGAACAAGTTCGGCCTGCCGCAGCCCGACCTGTTCGACGGCGGCAACCTCTACCTCTCCTTCGCGAACATCGCGGTCTGGGGCGGCACCGGCTTCAACATGATCGTCATCTACACCGCGCTCCGGGCGATCCCGCCGGACATCTACGAGGCGGCCAGGATCGACGGCGCGTCCAACCTCAACATCGCCCTGAAGATCAAGATCCCGATCGTGATGCCCTCCCTGGTGCTCACCTTCTTCTTCTCGGTGATCGCCACCCTCCAGGTCTTCACCGAGCCGATGACCCTCAAGCCGCTCACCAACGGTCTGCCCAGCTCGTGGAGCCCGCTCATGGCCATCTACGACAAGGCCTTCCTCCAGTCCGACATCTACGGCGCCTCCGCCACCGCGGTCGTCCTGGCCCTGGCCACGTTCGTCCTCTCCTTCACCCTGCTGCGCATCTCCGACCGCTACACCCGGGAGGACCGGGCATGACCCCCCTCACCCTCACCGCCGACACCACCGGCAGGGCCGCCAAAGCACGGCGTACGGCCTGGGTGCCGACGATCGTCCTGATCCTCGGCGCGCTGTACTGCCTGATCCCCATCGCCTGGGTGGTCATCGCGGCGACCAAGGACCGGTCGGAGCTCTTCTCCACCTTCACCTTCGCCCCCGGTACCGGCTTCCTCCAGAACCTGAGCGACCTGACGGACTACCGCGACGGCATCTTCTGGAAGTGGATGGCCAACTCCGCCTTCTACGCCGGTTTCGGCGCCCTGCTCTCCGCCGCGGTCTCGGCCGCCGGCGGCTACGCGCTCGGCCGGTTCGCCTTCCGGGGCCGCGAGGCCATCTTCAAGATGATCCTGGCCGGCGTCCTGGTGCCGTCCATCGTGCTCGCCGTACCGCAGTACCTGCTGCTGTCGAAGCTGGGCATGGCCGACTCGTACTGGTCGATGCTGCTGCCGTCGATCCTCTCGCCGTACGGCGTCTATCTCGTCCGTATCTACGCGGCCGCGTCGGTGCCCACCGAGCTCATGGAGGCCGCCCGCATGGACGGCGCCAGCGAGTGGCGGATCTTCTCGCGGATCGCCGTACCGATGATGATGCCGGGCCTGATCACGGTGTTCCTCTTCCAGTTCGTCGGCATCTGGAACAACTTCCTGCTGCCGTACGTGATGCTGGCCGACGACGAGAAGTTCCCGATCACCCTCGGCCTCTACACCCTGCTCGCCCAGGGCGCCTCGCAGCCGGCCCTGTACACCCTGGTCATCACCGGGTGTCTGCTGGCGATCCTGCCGCTGATCGGGCTCTTCCTGGTGATCCAGCGGTTCTGGTCCCTGGACCTGCTGAGCGGCTCGGTCAAGGCCTGAACGCCCCCCTTTCTGAACGAGGAACATGACCACCAGCGCGAACGGCCGCCGCAGGCCTCCCACCATCCACGACGTGGCCCGGGAGGCGGGCGTCTCGCGGGGCACCGTCTCCCGCTTCCTGAACGGCGGCCACTACGTCTCGCCGGCCGCCCGGCGGGCCGTGGAGGCCGCCATCAGGAAGACGGGGTACGTGGTCAACCGGCACGCGCGCAGTCTGAGCACCGGCCGGTCGGACTCGGTGGCGTTCCTGTTGACGGAGCCGCAGGAGAAGTTCTTCGAGGACCCCAACTTCAACGTCCTGCTGCGGGGGTGCACCGAGCGCCTCGCCCAGCACGACATCCCGCTGCTGCTGATGCTGGCGGCCAGCGACGACGACCGGCGCCGGCTCACCCGCTACATCACCTCGGGCCACGTCGACGGCGTGCTCCTGGTCTCCAGCCACGGCGGCGACCCGGTGGCCGCCGAACTGGTCGGCGCCGGCATCCCGTTGGTGGCCTGCGGCAAGCCGCCGGGGCTCGGCTCCAAGGTCAGCTACGTGGCGGCGGCCGACCGCGACGGCGCCCAGGAGATGGTCCGCCATCTCCTCGCCGGGGGCCGGCGCCGCGTCGGCATGGTCACAGGACCGCTCGACATGCCGGGCGGCACCGACCGCCTGGCCGGCTACCGCGACGTCCTCGTCGAGGCCGGGCTGCCGTACGACCCGGCCCTGGTCGTCGAGGGCGACTACCGTCGGGCCGGCGGCGAGCGGGCCGCCCACCGGCTCCTTACGCAGGCGCCCGACATGGACGCCGTGTTCGTCGCCTCCGACCTCATGGCCCGGGGCGTCGTCAACACCCTTCAGCAGTCCGGGCGTTCGGTCCCCGACGACATCGCTGTCGGCGGCTTCGACGACTCCCCGGCCGCCACCGCCATCGCCCCCGCCCTCACCACCATGCGCCAGCCCTTCGACCGCATCAGCGCCGAAATGGTCCGCATGCTCCTCGCCCAGATCGCGGGCGAGGACACCGCCGGGGTGATCCTGCCTACGGAACTGGTGGTACGGGACTCGGCGTGACCGCTCCGCGGGAAGCGCGGCGGGATGTCCTGGGCCGCCGGTCCGCGTCGGATCGTCTCGCCGTCGAACCGTCCCCCCGGAACCGGAACTGCCGTCAACGCATGTGAAAGCAGCGGCCGTCCGGTTCGCGTCGAGTCGGAGGGGCGTTCCGACCGTATTCTCTGATCATGGCCGCCTCCACCGCATATTCACTGATCGCCACCGACCTGGACGGGACGCTGCTGCGTGCCGACGACACCCTCTCCGACCGGTCGTTGGCCGCGCTCGCGCGAGTGGCGGCGGGTGGGGCCCAGCATCTCGTCGTGACGGGGCGCCCGGCGCCCAGAGTGCGGCCGCTCCTCGACGACCTCGGCAGCACGGGGCTCGCGGTGTGCGGGCAGGGCGCGCAGGTGTACGACGCCGGCGCGGACCGTCTGCTCTGGTCGGTCACCCTGGACCGGGAGCTGGCCGAGACCGCGCTCGGCAAGATCGAGGCCGAGGTGGGACAGGTGTACGCGGCGGTCGACCAGGACGGTGTCGACGGGCTGACGCTCATCGAACCGGGGTATCTGATGCCCCACCCGACCCTGCCCGCCGTGCGGGTGGGCCGGCGCGACGACCTGTGGTGCGAGCCGATCAGCAAGGTGCTGCTGCGCCACCCCTACCTGTCCGACGACGAGTTGGCGGTGACGGCGCGCTCGGTGGTGGGCTCGCTGGCGACGGTCACCATGTCGGGGCCCGGGACCGTCGAACTCCAGCCATGCGGCATCACCAAGGCGACGGGCCTCGCGCTGGCCGCCGAACACCTGGGCCTGGGCCCCGAGGAGACGATCGCCTTCGGCGACATGCCCAACGACATCCCCATGTTCGACTGGGCGGCCCACGGCGTCGCGATGGCCAACGCCCACCCCGAACTCAAGGCCGTGGCCGACGAGGTGACCCTGTCGAACGAGGACGACGGCATCGCCGTCGTCCTCGAAAGACTCTTCGCCAAGGGCGGGTTCTAGTACGCGCCCCACACGTTGTCGATGGACCCGTACCGCTGGGCCGCGTAGTTGCAGGCCGCGGTGATGTTCGCGACCGGGTCGTACGGGTCCCAGGACGTGTTGGCCACGTGGTAGGCGTTGAACGTCGGGTCGATCACCTGGAGCAGGCCCTTGGACGGGGTGCCGGCGGCCGCGTTGGAGTCCCAGTTGTTGATGGCGTACTGGTTGCCGGAGGACTCGCGGATGACGTTGCGGTAGATGCCGTTGTAGGTGCCCGGGATCCCGTTCTGCGCCATGACGGCGAGGGAGGCCCGGATCCAGCCGTCCAGGGTGTTGGCGTAGCCGAGCGTGCTCGCGGTCTGCACGGTCGGGGTGGCCGCGGACGCGCTGGTCGCGCCGATGAGGGGGAGCGCGAGGACGGCGGCTCCGGTGCCGAGGACGGCGAGCTTGCGGGCGAGGCGGGTGCCCCGGGGACGTCGGTGCTGAGCGGCAGCAGGCATGGCGAAGTTCCTCTCCGTCGCCTGCGAGGTGAGCTGTCGGGTTCGGGCGGGAGCTGCCCGGCCATGCCCGGGAAGGCATGACTTCACCCCAAGCCGTACCGGTCTGTCCGAAGACGCCCGGTCCGGCGACTTACCTGGTTCCCCCGCTCCTGCCGTGGTTCTCGGTGGGTGTGCGGGCGGTGGCAGGATTCGGCGTCCGCCCGACAGGCCGGGAACGTATGCGAGAGCACATGTCCGGAACAAGTGTCGGATTCACACACTGCACCTATTGACCTCGTCATGAGCCATATGTGCGCCTTGATCATTTGCGACCGCCAACGCTCAACTGCCCATAAGGCAGGGGTGAATCGGTGCGCACGGGCGCACGGTCCGCACACAGCTCGACGTGACCCAAGTCACGGGAGTGAACTTGGGTCAACTAAGCGCGCAATTCGGGCAATAGCCCCTAACCTGCCGTTCTCGGAACGCGCTTCTCCCACGTCCGGTGGAAGACCACCTCGCCGCCGTCGGTGCAGACGACCTCGTTCGAGGTGAGGAAGTCCGTCCCGTCGCAGGTGATCTCCGAACGGGTCCGGACGGTGGCGTCCCAGGCGAGCTCCGGCCGGTGCAGCCGGATCGACCAGTCCGAGCAGGCGCGGGCCGACAGCGGGTCCGCCTCCTGGATCGTGTACGTCTCCAGCGCGTCCTCGGTGAACTCCAGACCGTCGGGGTACACGCGCGTGCCGCCGTAGCGGGGGTCGACCTCGAGGCGCCACTCGCCCTTGGCCACGTCACGGACGACCAGGCGCTCGGGGCGGGGCTCGTCGAAGGTCGCGGGGCTCCATCCACTAGCGGCTACGCCGCGGGTCACGCCGAGCGGCTCGGACTGCTCCGGCTCCTCGAAGGAGATGTCCGAGGAGGCCTCACGCGCGCGTACCGGCAGCTCCAGGAGGCTCCCCGCCGGATCCAGCGTGAACCCCGCCTCCGAGCCGGGCTGCGGCCAGACCCACGGCCAGTACGCCGAGGAGACGGCCAGCCGGATGCGGTGACCGGGCGGGAAGGCGTGCCCGATGCCGTTCAGCTCGAAGACCACCTCCTCGGTGGTCCCCGGCTCCCACGGCACGGCCCGGTCGCGCCCCTGGCGGGCCGAGAGGTTGAGCACGCCCCGGGTGACCAGGGTCGACGAGCCGTCGGGAGCCACGTCGCACAGACGGGCGATCACCTGACCGCGCGGCACCCGCGAGGTCAGCCTGAGCCGCACCCGCGGCCGCCCCAGCACCCAGGTCCCCTCGCCCACCGCGAACTCGAAGCAGGCCGAGCGGGCGTCCTCCTCCCGCTGGTCCGGCGGCAGGTCGGCGTCGTTGCCGAAGGGGAAGAAACGGCCGGCGTCCACACCCGTGTGCTGCGGGGAACGGACCGGGACAGGGGCGCCCTGGAGGCCGTACGACACCGTCGTCACGTTCGGGGAAGGCCACGTCGGCTCGCCGACCCAGCGGCCCGGCAGGGTGTCGTAGACGGTCGCCGGAGGGTGCGAGTCGCTGACGTAGGCGCGCAGGAGCGGTTCCCGCATGATGCCGGTGTCGGTGCCCTTGAGGTGCTGGTCCCACCAGCGCAGGGTCTCCTGGAGGAAGCCGATCGCCGGGCCTGGCGGCAGGCCGCGGTCGGGGTACTGGTGGGACCAGGGACCGATGAGCCCTCGTACGCGATCCGGGGGCAGGCGCTCGACGAGCCTGAGGACCGTGTCGCGGTACGGGTCGTGCCAGCCGCCCACGGCCAGGACGGCGGCGTCGATCGCGCCGTAGTCCTCGCAGACGCTGCCGTGGCGCCAGTAGTCGTCGCGGGTCTGGTGGTCGAGCCAGGTGTGGATGAACGGGTCGACCTGCTCCAGGCGCTCCAGCCACATGTCCCGCCAGACGTCGCCGACATGGAGCGGATCCGGCGGCCGGGAGACGAAGGCGAGCATCGTCGCCGCCCACGCGTGCATGTCCACCGCGAGGACGGAACCTCCCGTGTAGTGCACGTCGTTGTCATAGCGGTCGTCGGTGGAGCAGACCGTGACGACCGCCTTGAGCGGTTCGGGTGCGAGGGCCGCGATCTGGAGGGAGTTGAAGCCGCCCCAGGAGATCCCGAACATGCCCACCTTGCCGTCGCACCAGGGCTGCCGCGCAAGCCAGTTGACCACCTCGACGCCGTCGGCCAGCTCGGTCGCCGAGTACTCGTCGCCCGGCATGCCCCCGCTGTTGCCGTGCCCGCGCACGTCCACGCGGACGGAGGCGTAGCCGTGGCCCGCGTACCAGGGGTGGCGCTGCCAGTCGCGGGGCGCGGTCCAGTCGGTGAGCCGGTACGGCAGGTATTCGAGAATCGCGGGTACCGGTTCCTGGGTGAGAGGTCGCCACACACGCGCGTACAGCAGCGTCCCGTCCGAAAGCGGGATGCGGAGGTCCTCGTGGGTCGTCTCGTGGGGGAAGGACGTACGGATGTGCATGAGGGGGACCCCGTGAGTTCAGCGGACCGGGTGCATGGTGCGGCGCAGCCAGGGCGCGGCGGCCATCACCGCGAGGCCCGCGGCCACCGCGATCGCGCCGTTGACGCCGAAGTAGGCCGGCTTGGAGACGTCGTCGTAGAGCTTCACCGTCTGGGCCTGGATGCCGTTGGCGAGGGCCAGCGAGAGGAACCACAGGGACATGGTCTGGCTGGAGAAGGCGGCCGGGGCGAGCTTGGTGGTGGCCGACATGCCGGAGGTCTCCAGCAGGATGTCGCCGAGGCCCAGCAGGAAGTAGGAGCCGACGATCCACCAGGCCGACATCAGGTAGTCGTCGCCACTGTGGCCGCTGGTCGGCAGGGCCATCAGCAGGAACGACAGACCGCCGAGTACGACCCCGATGGCGATCTTGTTGGAGGCGTGCGGCTGGCTGTGGCCCATCCGCACCCACAGGGCGGCCACCACGGGCGCGAGACCGACCTCGAAGGCGCCGAGCGCGGAGGCGTACCAGCTGGCCGGGAAGTCGAAGCCGAGGAGGGTCGTCTCGGCGTTCGTCGAGGCCAGCAGCATCATCGTCGAATAGGCCTGGAACAGGATGAAGTTGAAGACAGTCGAGGCGAGGAAGAGGACGATGTACGGCCGCAGTCGGCCGCGTTCCTCGGCGGTGACCCGGGGACTGCCGAACATCACCGCGAAGTAGACGACCGGGGCGATCACCGAGATCACGGTGAGCAGGTCGACGAAGCGGTCCATGGTGAGCCAGCCGGCCAGCGCGAGGGCGGTGGCCGCGAGGCCCACGGCGACGACGCCCGCGACGATCAGGCGGACCGCGCGTCTCATGGCGTCCGGGGCGAGCGCGAACTCGGCCGCGTTCTTGCGTCCGGCGAGGTGACGGCGGCCCACGACGTACTGGACGAGGCCGAAGGTCATGCCGATCGCCGCCGCCGAGAAGCCCCAGTGCCAGCCCCGGTGGTCGCCGAGCCAGCCGGTGATCAGCGGGCCCGCGAAGGCGCCGATGTTGATCGCCATGTAGTAGAGCGCGAAGCCGGCGTCGCGCCGGTCGTCGTCGGTGCGGTACAGCTTGCCGACCATGGTGGCCACGTTGGGCTTGAGCAGCCCGGTGCCGGCGCTGATGAGCCCGAGGCCCACCCAGGTCATGGTCCCGGTCGGGACGGCCATGGAGTAGTGGCCGCAGGCGATCAGGATGCCGCCCCACAGCACCGCGCGGTACGAGCCGAGGATGCGGTCGGCGAGCCAGCCGCCGGCGACGGAGACCAGGTAGACGAGGGTGCCGTAGGCCGCGGAGACGGAGGCCGCCGTTCCGGCCGACATGCCCATGCCGCCGCTCGCGACCGCGTCGGCGAAGTACAGGACGAGGATGGCCTGCATGCCGAGGAACGAGAAGCGCTCCCAGACCTCCAGACCGGAGAGGGTCAGCAGGCCTTTGGGCTGGCCGAAGAAGGCGGTGTCGTCCTCGGAGGGAGGGCGGTCGCCGGGATCGATGTCGACTGTGGTTCGGGACACGGGCCGCTACTTCCCTACAAGTCGATAGATATCCGTTCTTTTCAGGTGATCAAAAACATACCGGTCGTGATCCGATACCGCCTGGCATGCACGGGGCGGGCGCTATCGGTGATCCAAAGGTGACCGGATACGCTGACTCGAGTGATGGCAGCGACCTATCGACATTCCGAATAACCGCCAGTAGACACCAGCAGACAGGAGACCCCTCGTGACCGTCGTCGGGCCGTTCGGGCTGAGCGTGCGGGACCAGGCTCTGGAAGCCGATGTCCAGGCCGGAATGACGGCTGTCGAGGAGGGACTGCTCGAAGCCACCAAGAGCGAGGTTCCCTTCATCACGGAGGCCGCCCAGCACTTGGTGCGGGCGGGTGGAAAGCGGTTTCGGCCGCTCCTCGTGATGCTTGCTGCCCAGTTCGGGGACCCCTATGCGCCTGGCGTGGTGCCGTCGGCCGTGGTGGTGGAGCTGACCCACCTCGCGACGCTGTACCACGACGACGTGATGGACGAGGCGTCCGTGCGGCGGGGCGTCGACAGCGCCAACACCCGCTGGGGCAACTCGGTCGCGGTGCTCACCGGCGACTTCCTGTTCGCCCGCGCCTCGCACATCCTGGCCGACCTCGGTCCCGAGGCGGTCCGGGTGCAGTCGGAGGCGTTCGAACGCCTGGTCACCGGCCAGATCCTGGAGACGGCGGGACCGCAGGACGGACGCGATCCGGTCGAGCACTACCTCGACGTGCTCGGCGGCAAGACGGGCTCGCTGGTCGCGGTCTCGTGCCGCTTCGGGGCGATGATGTCCGGCGCCGACGAGACGGTCGTGGACGTCCTGACCCAGTACGGCGAGCGCCTCGGCGTCGCCTTCCAACTCGCCGACGACGTCCTGGACATCGCCTCCGATTCCCACGAGTCCGGCAAGACGCCGGGCACCGACCTGCGCGAGGGCATCCCCACGATGCCGGTGCTGCGGCTGCGCGAGCGGGCCGCCCGCCTGGGCCTTGCCGAGGACGTCGCCCTGTGCGAGCTGCTCGACTCGGACCTCACGGACGACGCCCGGCACGCGGAGGCGCTGGCCGCGCTCAGGGCGCACCCCGCGCTGGAGCAGGCCCGCCGGGACACCGTGCGCTACGCGCAGGACGCGCGCGCGGCGCTGGCCCCGCTGCGGGAGTGCGACGCGAAGGCGGCTCTGATGGAGCTGTGCGACGCGGTGGTCCACCGGGCGGGTTAGTGATGTACATCACTAACCTGGAATGAATCCAACTTGAGAACTCTTCCGAATTCCAGCTCAGAAGCCGACGCAAGGGGCGTCGGATGGAGTACGGGGAGAAAACGACATCATGGGCATGAACGCGACGTTTTCGAAGCGCCGTAAGAGCCTGCTTGTCACCGGAGTGGGGCTGACCACCCTTGCCGGTGCGGCTGCCGCAGTGATTCCCGCCTTCGCCGCCGGAGGTACAGGCGGCGGGCAGGAGATCGTGAACCAGAGCGCGGCCGCGGCCGGCGCCAAGGGCGGGACCCTCCTCGCCGCGAGCCTCCGCGGAGCCAACGAGGTACCCGTGGCGGGCGGTCCCGCCGTGGGCGACAAGGACGGCGCCGCCGTCGAGTTCATCAAGGTCAAGGGCGACCAGGTCTCCGTCGCCGTCAAGTGGGCCGGGGTCGCCAGGCCCACCGCCCTCCACATCCACCAGGGCGCGCGGGGCACCAACGGCGGCATCAAGGTCGACTTCACCGACCTGCTGAAGAAGAGCCGGAACCACACCGTCACCGGCACCGTGAAGGTCAAGGACCAGGCCCTGCTCAAGCTGCTCAAGGCCGACCCCGACTCCTTCTACGCCAACCTGCACACCGCCGAGTTCCCGGGCGGAGCCGTCCGCGGCCAGCTCCACAAGGTCACCGTCGCCGCCTTCGACTTCCGTGCCGCGCTCGGCAACTTCCAGGCCTCCGTCATCAAGGGCAAGCAGATCTACCAGTGCAAGCCGGCCGAGGGCGGCGGGTTCGCCTTCGCCCAGCGGGACGTGGCCGCGGTGCTCGGCGGCCGTATCGCGCACACCTTCGTCAAGCCCAACTCCGGTACCCCGCAGTGGATCGCGCCCGACCGCAGCGCGGTCACCGGAGCGCTCATCTCCAAGACGCCCAACGGCGACAAGAACATCCCCGAGCTCGACCTCAGGGCCACCCAGTCCGGCAGGCACCACGGACTGCTCGCCAACACCGTGGAGATCCTGCGCCTGAACACCGTCGGCGGGGTCGCCCCGGCCGGCTCCTGCAAGCCGGGCACGATCGTCGGCGTGCCGTACCAGGCCGACTACGTGTTCCTGCGGAGCTGATCCATCCACCCGGCACAAGGGGCGCCCCCTACGGGTCGTAGGGGGCGCCGCAGTGTCGTGTCATCCCCCAGGTGTACGCGGAGTTGGCTCCGAGGTCTGACGCATCTTCATGGCCGATTTGGTCAGATGGACACTACGGAAAACACCACTCCTCACCGATTCGGGTGAGAATGGCGGCTACGGGGTGGACGCAGGGGGAGTTGACAGCCGCCGCCGACGACGGAGGTAAGGCACACATGGCACCGTACGAATCCGACGACAGCGAGACCGTCGCAGACGCCGGCGAACTGCGCGCGGCGCGCCGCCGCAAGGCCGCCCGGTA
>Ga0307508_10001537_pt1 | contig 25802 bp, 28 predicted proteins | sample 9_EM_MG_FD_203089 | JGI IMG/M metagenome (GOLD analysis project Ga0307508, IMG submission 203089) | Populus trichocarpa ectomycorrhiza microbial communities from riparian zone in the Pacific Northwest, United States - 9_EM | ecosystem: Host-associated > Plants > Roots > Unclassified | place... | reverse complement strand
CGTGCGACTACTCCGGCATCGCCGAGTGCGCACCACAGCCTCATCCTCAAGCGCGTGCGACTGCTCCGGTATCACTGAGTGCGCACCACAACTCCGAGTAACCATTAGGCGCGTGCGACTACTCCGGCATCGCCGAGTGCGCACCACAGCCTCATCCTCAAGCGCGTGCGACTGCTCCGGTATCACCGAGTGCGCACCACAACTCCGAGTAACCATTAGGGGCGTGCGACTGCTCCGGCATCGCCGAGTGCGCACCGCAGCCTCAACCTCAAGCGCGTGCGACAGCTCCGGTATCACCGAGCGCGCACCACAACTCCGAGTAACCATTAGGCGCGTGCGACTGCTCCGGCATCGCCGAGTGCGCACCACAGCCTCAACCTCAAGCGCGTGCGACAGCTCCGGTATCACCGAGCGCGCACCACAACTCCGAGTAACCATTAGGCGCGTGCGACTGCTCCTGTATGACCGAGTGCGCACCACAACTCCGAGTATCGGTATCGATTCGACCAAATATCGTGAAGGGAGTTTCGTATTCCTGACGAAGGAATTCACAGACGCGGGCTGCAGAATAGATTTCGTTCGCGGGCGGACTTCGCATGACGGCGCAAATCGTAGGTTGGGCAGATACGTAGAATATCGAGGCTACGCTATCGGCGCACCGATTCTAGTCACGGCACCGGGCATCGGAGTCAGCTTTCCAGAGAATTTTTGTTTCGGTAACAATCTTGAAGGCGGTCTTAGTGGAAAAGAATGGTCTCCAGTTGGTCTCCACGAGCAGGAAAACATCGTGTTCGACAGGCGCAAATATTGATCGGTTGCGGACTGGCAGAGCGTTCAAGCCGGGCTCATAACCTGTCAAAATATATTCGAGTGATAGGGTGTGTAGGAACTCCGTTGCTTGATCTTTTTCACCATAGCGGGAGGACCGCTCTCTATATATACATGCAGAAGCAAGCCCATTACACATCACTGACTCGTCCAGATACCCAGGGTGGCAACTTGCCCCCTCCGGTGTAGATGTCGCCGGTGGCGGCTTGCCGCGTCACCAGTGGCGAATTGCCACCTCCGCCACCTGATGCCTTCCGGACGCAACTGAGCGCCGCGGCCTCGTCAAGCCTAGGCTGGACCTCAACCCATATTTCTGACAGCAGGCATCATGGACGAAGTGGAAGTGGACACTGATGTGCTTGGTGCGCTCATGGAACTTCGGGTTCTTTGCAAGTTGGATTGTACCTTGGTTATCGACAAAGATTTGCTGGGGCTCGGTAGCCTTAGAGTCGTTGTCTGAGCATAAGCAGTGGGGGCATTGCTTGGCATGCTTGTACAGGATCTTGCCATATAATATGCGAGTGTATAAGGAGCGGACCCATATGGCTTCTTTTCCGGCGTCAGAAGCACCTATTTATTCGGCTTCCACTGTTGAGAAGGTGAGAAGTGGCTGCTTACGAGCACGCCAGGTGAAAGCGCCTCTAGCAAGCATGAATACAAAGCCAGATGTTCATTTTCGGTCATCGGGATCTCCGGCGAAATATGAGTCGGTGTAGCCGATGGGCCAGGTGGCTTCGGAGTCTGATGCATTGTACTGGATAGCGAGGTTGGCCGTGTTTCGCAGATATCGTAACGTGTGGGTGGCTGCTGACAAGTGCTCAGTAGTCGGGGTGGAGGAAAATTTGCAGAGGATGGACACGGTGAATGCGAGGTCCGGCCGAGTGCATAGCATTAGCCATATCAGACCGCCAACAATTGACTGATACCATTGTTTTCCATCTGAGTCAAGAGTACTTGCTGTGCCGTTTGTCGGATTTGACTCTGGATCTAATCTTTGGAGCTGGCTTCCAGTAGGCTGTGGTGTCCAGTGGCCATTGCAGTCGGAAAAGCCATTTGTCGCAAGCAGCTTCCGGACCGTGCGCTGTTGGTGGATATGCAGTATCCGTCATGATCGGTCTCGCTCAATCTCTATACCGAGGAAGCAGCGAACTGGACCGAGGTCGGTCATCTTGTACTTGGCGTGGAGGAGGTGTTTGATTGTGGTGACTCGGTTGGCCGAGGGAGAGAAGAACAGCATGTCATCAATGTACAGCAGCAGAATAATTGGTGCGTCGTTCTGAGCCAATTGCTTGGAGTTCCAGATGGCCAGTCGGGGATCGGTTCGATCGGTTAAGGTAGTGTTTGCCAAGAGGTAGACGTTCGGATCATACTTGTATCATTGGAGACCGAGAGATCTGAGAAAGTGGTCAATATGCTCATATCAGAGACGGGGGGCCTGCTTAAGTCCATAAAGTGACTTTCTCAGCTTGCACACTTGAGGTTTGTCCGCCTCAATACCCTGCAGCAGAGCTATAAAGACATCACCGTCAACTTTGGGATTCAGGAAGGTGGTGAAAACATCCATTTGTTCGATTTCGCAGTCGTGGACAGCAGCGAGGGCTAGCATCATACGTATGCTTTGTAACTTTGCTACCGGGGCGAAAGTTACATCGAAGTCGACCCACGCCTGCTGTTCAAAACCTTGGATAACAAGCTTGGTCTTATACCGAATGCCGCCTCTGGCAACTCATTTGTCTTGAAGACCCACTTGGAGCTAATGGGCGTGATGCCGGCTGGAACGTCTTCCAGCCCGATGGAGTCCCAGGTTGACTTTTCAGCCAAAGATCTGAGTTCCTCATCAACCGCATCAGACCATTTCTGGCCAAACCTCGCGTGTGTAATGGCTTCCCGGTAGGAAACCGGATCTGCAGAATTCATTGGTTCCTCTTCCACCCGGATCCGGTGGGCGACCGCTCTAGGTCTCTTCCGAAGATCATATTGGCCAGTGTTTCCTTCCAATTTTCCAAGACAGCCACTCGAGGCACTGAGTCCCAGTCCGACCGCTGAGGCGTTGAGTCCAAGTCCGCCTGAGGGATTGAGTCTGCTCGAGGAATTGAGTTCGCTCGAGACGCCGAGTCCAAGTCCGACAGCTGAGGCGTCGAGTCCGAGTCTGCCCTAGGAATTGAGTTCTCTCGAAGCGCCGAGTCCGAGTCTGACCGCCGAGGCATTGAGTCCGAGTCCGCCCGAGGAATTGAGTCCGGTCTAGGAATTGAGTTCGCTCGAGGAATTGAAGTCGCTCAAGGCGTTGAGTCCGAGTCCGACCGCCAAGACATCGAGTCCTAGTCCGCCCAAGGAATTGAGTTCACTCGAGGCACCTAGTCCGAGTCCGACTGTCGAGGCGTCGAGTCCGAGTCCACCCGAGGAATTGAATTCGCTCAAGGTGGCGAGTCCGAGTCCGACCGCGGAGGCGTCAGGTCTGAGTCCGCCCGAGGAATTGAATCCGCTTGAGGAATTGAGTTCGCTCGAGGAATTGAGTTTGCTCGAGGCGCCAAGTCTGAGTCTGACCGCCGAGGTGTTGAGTCCTCCCCAGGAATTGAGTTCGAGTCCGTCCGATTCTAAGAAAGTGCTGTTTGATGCCTGGATTACCTGCCTCCAGTGAGAATCCCAAAAGCGCTAGATAGTGGTACCATCATGGACATACCCGAGCATAAACAGAGGGTGAGCACATGTGCCGAACTTGCTTCAGTGGGAAGCTGGGAGTGATTTGAAAGCTTTGCATCCAAAAGATCGTAGATGGCTAACTTCCTGTTTTCTTCCGAAGAGCTTTTCATAAGGAGTCATGCCATTGTTCGATGAGGTCAGACTCCAAGTGTGTAAGTAGTTCGCTGTGGAAATGGCTTCTGCCCACATGCTCGGTGGGAGAGTACAGTCCAGTAGCATTGCGTGGGACTTTGCATTGTGGGTCTGAATCATCCTTTTGGAGACCCCATTTTTATGCTGCGTGTATGGTGGTGATGGCTCAAAGGTAATACCGTATTCTGTAAGGATTTATCGAAATGCTTCATTGTCGTATTCTCCTTTGCCATTCTCGTACCGGAACCTAGTGATACGATGCTTTAGTTGTAGCTCGACAAGATTTTTGAAGTCTCTGAATACTGTGCACACTTCCGATGATGACTTTGAGCGTAGGAAGCATACCCAGGTGTAGCGGCTGAAGTCATCAATATACAGTATATAGTATCGGCGCCCGGACAGTGATTGAGGGCTGATGGGTCCATATAGGTCTGAGTGAATCAGTTCCAGTGGCTTAGTTGCTTGCTGAGCTGGAACCTTCCTTTGAAACTTCTCCTTAGCCTTTGCTTTGATGCAGATATCACAGGCCTTGGATGTGGCAGTTTCCTTTTCAGAAAAGGATCCCTTAGGCAGTAGCTTTCGGACATTGCTGAGGTTGAGGTGACCAAGGCGTCAGTGCTAGGTTTGGATATCTCTCTGAAATGCCGAGTCCGAGTTTGACCAAGGCGCCGAGTCCGAGTTTGACCCAGGCGCCGAGTTTGAGTTTGACCAAGGTGCCGTGTCCGAGTCCGACGGAGGTTCGGCATTTGCATGATGCACAGTGGGGTTTGCATGACTTCTTTTGGTGGTTATGTTGCCAAGAAGGATGAAGGACATGGATCCAGATGCACATCTGCCCAGGGGTTGTTCCGTGAAATCCTCTGATGTAATGTAAGCAGTGTGTGAATGGGAACGGAAACTGACATCAATGCCATCCTTGATCAACTGGGGTACCGACAGCAGGGAGGCTCCGAAGTCTGGTATATATAGAACTTCCACCCTGAGGAGCATTCCGCAGTCGAGCTGGAGGTTGATGCTGCTGGTTGCTGTTGCTAAACTGACAGAGTTGGCTGACTCAACTTGTAAGGACTCCTCGAGTGGGTGGTATTCATAAAAGTCCATCAGATTTGGTGAGATGTGGTGGGTTGCGCCTGAGTCGATTATCCATTCATCGGTATTGCGTGTGTTTCCGGCCACTCTTGCCATCGCAGTCAGGCCGTATACTACACTGTCTCCGGTTTTGACACGATGGGCGGATGCTGGCTTTGCGCGCTTGTCTTTTCTTCCCTGTTTCATCTTGGTACCTCTCTTCCTGACTTCACAGTCAATCGCTTTGTGTCCTTTCCTTGTGCAGTAGTAGCATGTGATGTTGCTAGGGTCTGAGGTGGCCTGTCTCTTATTGTAGGTCTTTCAGTGGTGTTTGCCTTTTCCGTTGGTTCGATAGTGCTTGCCACCGTTGACGTTGGTAGACAGGGCATTGCTAGAGGTTCCGGCCAGATTCAGATTGGAGCCAGTCGTGGTGTTGCGGAGAACTCTTGCGGTTTCACGTTCAATCAGACTCATACTGATGGAGTTGAGTGTTTGTTCTTCGATCGGTCGGTTCTTGAGGATGTCCACAATATTGGCGAATTGCTCGGGAAGGGTCGCGAAGATACGCATAATCAGGTATCGCTCCGTGACTTCATCTGGAGTCCCTTCCAGCTCCTGACTGATATCCGAAAGTGAGGAGATGTAGTCGGATACAGACATTCCCAGCTTCATCATGGCGGAGTGAAGGCGGGCAAGAGTAGCGACGCGTGCAGACTGGGATACGGCAACATCGTACCGTTCATGGAGGGCTACCCAGGCTGCGTGCGGATCGCGATGTCTGAGGCGATTGAGAAACGTTCGAATGCTGGGTTCAGTTGATGACCAGATCATTCCAAAGGCACATTGCGACCGCTTGCTGAAATCTCCAGCCTGTGCTGTTGCATTGCCAGCAGGTGCGAACTCCGTACCGTGGACAATTTCAAGGGAGTCGTCCATTGCGAGGAGGTCCGTAATGTTGTCCTTCCATGAGTGCTTGTTTCTCGCGCTGAGGATGGGTGTCGAGCTATGCTTGCAGGTGTACGTGGTGGAATCGGTCATGATGTTGGCGCGATCTTTGTTGAGGCTTAAAAAAAAAAAAAACGAGAGTGTAGCGATGAGATGCAGAAGCGAGGCTCAAAGTGGCAGGTACGGCAGGAGTGATTATCGATGGGTAGCGGATTGGCAGAGCATTCAATCCAGGCTCATAACCTGTTAGAATATATGGATTGATAAATGTGAAGATTATATTACAGTATTATGTAGGCACAGGATCTCTCTATATACAGGAAGGCCGTCAGGACAAAGGACGGAAGACTGCCCCCCGAGCCGGTGCTCGGGGACTCAGTCATGTCCGGACGACTCCTCATCTCCGGACGCCACCTTATTCTGATATAAATGTGTGGTATACGTATGTCACACATCCAGTTTGAGCGCCACTACAGTCTGTACCACCCAGGACTCCTTCTTCGGAACTATGATCATGTGACACCTGGGTACGCGAGTACGGAGGTGGAGGTAAAGATATTGTAGAGTCAGGTTCGATTTCTTTATTCACAACGGAATAATCTTAGGTTCTTCGTGTCGGGGTGTTTTGGTGAGTGTGTTTTTTCCCGGGGATGGGGAAGAGGAATTTTTGGCGGAGTTTCCGTGCGGTATATATGCCTTTTCTTTTTTGGTCATGTGTTCTTTCTTCCCGTCGTCACGCCGAAGATCCCTTGTTTTCAAGACGTACGCCCTCAGAGAGCTCTGCACATGGGTGAGGTTGGTCCTGACCGGTCCTAGCGATAAGGGTGGAGGCTAACAATCGGCGACCTCGTATTCCCCCGACGCTAGTGTTTCGGACTATGCGGGCTTCGTATCGAGGTCCTAGTCAGGATCGGTCGTAACTCTTTCGCAGTTCGCCGTCCCTCCTAGTTTGCCGCTGGCCCCACTCCGGAGTTATTCTTCCGTCCGTTCGTCTCGGCCGTAAGGTCCTAACTCCGGGTCTTATCTCCCGTCTAGACTCTCCCAGACCTGTCTTGCGACATGGGCCCCGCTTATGGCGTGCGACTCGCAGGAAGCTAGTTCTCCCCTTATCTCGTTCTCTTATGCAGCGGCTACAAGAGTCGGCAGTGCGTCGGGTCTACCCGGCGGGCTGGCCTAAGATCCATCACCTGCCGAGGTTACCCTCAGCTCTGCTTTTCTTGCCGAACTGCTTTCCAAGGCCCCGAGATTTCTTATCAGGGATTCTAGTCACGTGACTTACCGTTTGGCTACCTTCCTCCTTGTATCTCTTTCCCCTTGTTACCCTCGGGTGTAACACTACTCCCCCTCTTTCTTAGCTTCCGCCCGAAGCTAATCTCCTGACTCCTCCTCTTTCTTCGTGTGAATTGGTGGAATGCAGTCCTCCATCCCGTGCATCCCTCCGGGCGCCTGGCCCCGAAGAAAACCCTCCAGCGGGAAAAAACTTCGGAACCAATTCGATTGGCGGTCGGCCCTCGGATCTGGGTGGTCTCCCGACCGGTCCAGGATCCTACGTCGGAGTGGTGCAAAAGGAAACCAGGAAACAGCATCGCTCCCCCGAAGAGGTGATCAGAAGACGGGTTGGCCTGGCACGCCGGTGTAGCAGGGGATCAGGCCGGCCGTACGGTAGTCTCGCCGCCAGAGCCGGTCAAAACCAGTGGCTCTTAACCGGCCACCCACGCCTCGCCACAGTTAAGGGACGGATGCTGTTTCTTTCTGGGATTACAATACCTTTTGCTCTTCTGCTCGTTGAAAGGTCTTTGTTGGATGAAGTCCTCCTCCCCTTCATCCTACTACCCCCCGACCGTGCTTCAACCCCCTCGGCTTCGATATGCGCCAGGGGTGGGTCGGAGTCTAGCCCTCGGTGAGCCGGTAGTCCCTTGGCGCGTCTGGATTCCGTTGGTGAAATTCTCGAAGTTTCTCCAGGCCGCCTACCGAAAAGTTATTGTATGGTTCTTCCGTCCAGTCCTTCCGGTCTGGATAGTCGAGCCATTTGACGAGGTACAGGACGCGGCGCCCTTTCCTGGTGCTCCCAAGGACCTCGTCAACATCGTATTCCTCGCTTTGTTCGATGTCGTCGGCCTCTCGGAGGATCTTCGAGGGGTCCGGCGGTGCCCGGTGTTCGCTGGTTCGGTAGGGTTCAAGTAGCGACACATGAAAAACGTTGTGGATCTTCCATTTCCGAGGCAGTGTGATTCGGACTGCCAGGGGTGAGACGATTTTTTCCACCTGGAAGGGGCCGTGATTTTTGTGGTCCAGCTTCCGGGAGGGCCGGCGCGTCTTGATGTTGCGCCCGTTGAGCATCACCAAGTCCCCGATTTGGTATTCCGGGGGTTTGGTGCGCAGGGGGTCAGTGTAGCGGCGCATTCGTTCGTGTGCCGCTTCCAGTCGGTCGGCGGATGCCTTATGTACCGCGTGCATCCAGTGGGCATAGAGCTTGCTGGCGGTGTTCAAGGGTCCCGTGGCAGCTGGGTCGGAGGACACGGGATGGAATCCGTAGTTAGCGTAGAACGGAGACATCCTGTTGCCCATGGTGATTGAATTGTTATAGGCGAACTCTGCCATTGGGAGTAGGCCTACCCAGTTGTCCTGTTCGTGGCCGACGAACGCTCGGAGGTATGCCTCGATTGTCTGGTTGAGGCGTTCCGTCTGTCCGTCCGTTTGGGGGTGGAAGGCTGTCCGACATCCTTGGACGAATGCCGGACAGCCGCAGGAATTCTTGCCATGTCTCGGAGGTGAATCGGGAATCTCGGTCCGAGACGATATTGGTGGGGAGTCCGTGGTACTTCCAGACCTCCCAAGCGAAGATGACCGCTAAGTCGGCTGCCGTTTTCCTTTCCTTTTCGAGGGGGAGAAAGTGCGCCATTTTTGTGAATCGGTCTATAACCACCCACAATTGGTCGCATCCTTCCGAGAGTGGCAGTTCCGTAATGAAGTCCATTGCGATGGACTGCCAGGGGGCGTACGGTAGTTCCAGAGGAGAGGAAAGTCCGTATGGTTGGTGCCGGGCCGCTTTATTCTTCTGGCATTCGGGGCAGCTTCGGACGAAGTCGATAATCCTTTCGTTCATTTTCGGCCACCAGAAGTTTCGTCGGATGTGTTCGATTGTTTTATCCTGACCCATGTGCCCTGCGACTTTCATGTCATGTTCTGACTCGAGAATCAATTTTTTGAGGTTTCCATCCTCCGGGATCCAGAGCATACCCCTTCGATAGAGTAGCCCATCCTTGATCTCGTGGACCTCTTCCGTCCTGACCTTTCGGTCCCTCTGCCGCGCCTCACGAGGGCGGGCAGCTTCCTCCTTGACCTTTCGGTCATTCAGTGCTGCATTCCCCAGCACTGCTTCCAGTTCCTTCCATGCGCCTTGGTATTTGTCGTCCTTTTTCCCAGCTTCTTTGACCGCTTCCGCAAACTTCTCCGACCATTGCCGTGGTTGGAGTGATGCCAATTTTACCGAAGCGCAGATAAACGTTCTTCCTCATCTGTCTGGTTCCGCGAAGTTGTTTTTTTGCGAAACTGTCGTGATCGGCTGGTTTTCAATCCCCCCTTTTTCAGGGCGGTACTCCGAACGCCTTGAAAGTGCATCTGGTTTCCCGTTTCGGTTTCCTGGTCAGTAGTAAATGCGGAAGTCGATACCGGCCAATTCTTGTGCCCACCGTGCCTGGCGTCGGTTGAGTATCTTCGTGGTTGTAAAGTATTCAATGTTCTGGTGGTCGCTGAACACTTGGACCTGATTCGTTGCTCCTTCGCAGTACCGGCGCCAGTGTTTGAAGGCGTCGACGATTGCCAAAAGTTCCTTCTCGTGGATTTCGTAGTTGATTTCCGCTGGCTGGAACTTTCGGGAGTGGAAGGCGACCGGGTGTAGTCTTCCTTCCTCATCTCTTTGTGACAGGACGGTGCCGATGGCAAAGTCGGAGGCGTCTGTCTCGATGATCACCGGTTTGGTGGCGTCGAAATGGGCAAGTATTGGCGCCGTCGTGAACCGTTGTTTTAGCTCCCGAAAGGCTTCTTCTGCCTGTGGGTTCCATTCCCATTCCTTTTTTCCTCCCTTCGTTAGTTCCGTTAGGGGTCTGGCGACCCGCGAGTAGTCCTTGATGAAGCGTCGGTAGAAGTTGGCAAACCCCAAAAAGGACTGTACTTCTGTTAGCGATGCCGGGGTTTTCCATTCCAGCACCGCCTCCACCTTTCCTTTCGCCATTTTGATTCTGTCTTGTCTAATGACATATCCCAGGAATTCCACTTCCTGGGTTTTCCAGACGCACTTGTCTGGGGAGACTGCCAGTCGGTTCTCCCGCAGCCTTTGCAACACTTCCTTGACTCGTTGATCGTGCTCCTCCTCGGTCTTTGCATAGATCAGGAAATCGTCCATGTAAACCAGGAGGCCTAGGTCGATCATGTTGGAGAAGACGTGGTTCATCATGTCTTGGATGGTTGACGGAGCGTTGGTTAATCCGAATGGCATGACCTGGAATTCGTAGAGCCCGTAACGAGTTCGGAAGGCTGTTTTCCACTCATCCCCTTCCCGAATGCGAATTAGGTTGAATCTGTTTTTCAGATCTAATTTAGTGAACCACTTGGCTCCCTGAACTCGATCCTGCAGTTCCTGCATGAGGGGGAGGGGGTATCGGTTGGGAATCGTTATTAGGTTGAGGGCTCGGTAGTCGACGCACAACCGGAGTCCCTTCCCGTTTGGCTTTGGTACAAACAAAATCCGGGATCCTGCCGGCGAGGTGGACCTTCGGATTTTGCCTGTCCTCAGCATTTCCTTGAGCCATTCCCTGAGACTCTGGAGCTCGTATTCCGAGAGGGGATAAATCGGTCCCCAGGGGGCGGTTTCTCCTTCCTTGAGGTCGATCTTGCAATCGTACGGCCGGTGTGCCGGTAGCGCCTCTGCCGCCTCCTGGCTCATGATGTTGAGATAGCTCCTGAATTCCCTGGGGATCTGATCCTGAGGGTCCCCTTCGGTTATCGCTGAGACATACCCAATGACTTTGGCTTCTGGGTCAAGGGTAACCGCTTCGTCCAGGGACAGAGAGAATTCTGCGGTTTCGAATCTCGGGCACCTTTCCAGGCAGTTGTGGCTGCTGAAGCGCAGCTCTTCTGAGTCCCATGCGCCTTGGGGGGGGTGCTTCGCAATCCACCAGAATGGGAGGAAGAGGTCGACCTCTGGTTCCAAAGGAGCAACCTCGAACACTTCTTGGGAATAGTGCTTTCGATGCTGGAGCAGGAGCGGCTCGGTGTACTCCATTCCTGCCCCTTTGACCTCTTCTCCTGAGCAGTTCAATAGTGGGGCTGCTTCCTTTCTGCGGATTCGAGGTATGTCGAGTTGCTCGGTGATTCTTGTGCTGATCAAAGGTACCGAGCAACCGGAGTCGAGTAGGGCTCGTACCACGTGCTGGGTCGGGCCCCACGAGATGATCATGGTAGTGATCGGTCTTTTGCCGCACTGTGGTTTATTTGTAGACTTTTCGGGCGAGGCTCTGTTAGGGTTTAGCCTTCTTCGTTGTCTATCCTGCGAGGTTCCAGTACTTGGTTCCTCCGGACCCTTTCGATTTCGACTTGTTCCACAAATTATTGGGAAGGACCTGTGGTGCGGCGGGCCCCGTCCTTCTAAAAATCCGAGTCCTCTTGCCAGGCTGACTGCAGTGTCACAGCCGCCGCTTCTTACATGTCTTCGTCCTCGGTTTTGATGTGGCCGGTTTTGGTTTGTTTAGGGGTCGGAGCCTCCTCGGCTGCCTCCCCCCTCTTTCGTTTTCCTTGGATCGAGCTCGCCTGTTTCGGGGCTTCCGGTACCTCCGTGCCCTTGACCGTTGTCCGGGCATAGCAGTCCTGGGTGGCGTGGTTGTCGCGGCCACACCTCCAGCAGTTGGCTTTGCTGCTTCTGTGGGAGTCGATCTCACTCTGGGGGACCCCCTTATAGGCGTTGCTGCCACTTCCCCAGTGGCTTTGTTCCCATGTTTTCCTTGGCTTTTCAGCCTTGCCCCCCGAGTCAGACTTCCCAGTCTGCTTGGGGCCACTGCTCTCCTTGCCCTTTCGGGCATTGCCCGGATTCTTCCCCTCCGGGCCGTCCTTTCGTCCTGCGCTGCTTCCTGGCTGCGCTTCTCGGGCCGCCTTCAGGGCCTTTCTTCGTTCCACGTGAAGACCGGCGTTGTAGGTGGCCGTAAGGAAGTGCTCATCGTCTATGAACTCCTCCATGTAGTGGGCGAAGCGCATGTCCAGGATGCTGTCGGGCATGGCCTGGTCGATTTTCTCCCTTAGCCCTTCGCCGGTGGCCTGGGCGTATACGTTCAAGGTGCGGAACTCGGTAAAGTATGCCTTGATATCGCCTTTGTACCGCAGCTGACTGAGCTTCAGTTGGGCGTTCGCAGCTTCTCTGGTGTCTCGAAACTCAGCCCAGATTGCCGCGGTGTATCGGGCCCAGGTGTCCTGGTCCGCCATTGTCCTTCGTCGGTGCTGGTGCCAGGCTTTTGCGGTGTCCGACAGCGGTGTTCCCACCCAAGCGATTTTTTGGGTGTCGAGGGTTTCCGGGTAGAACCCAATGTACTCAAGGACCGATTCCCACCAGACATTGAACGCCGAGGTGGGTTTCCCGTCGAAGGGTTCTGGGTTCTTTAGCTTAAGTCGGGAGGTATTGGTTCTTACCTCCGGGGCCCTTTGGTTGGTCCGGGCTGCCGTGATGCCTTCCCCCACAAGTCGAGCGATTTCTTCTGGGGTGCACACATCAGCAAAAACTCGAAAAATGCTCCCGGTGCTCCCGGTGCTTCCGTAAGCTTTATTAAGCTTTATTAAGCTTCTGTAAGAGAGAAGTTATATTTTGCTCCCGTAAGCATTTGGAAAAAAATAATCTCTTTTATTTCAACTAAAACACCGAGAAAGGAAATTTAAAATTTGTGTCTCACTTCGAAAAAAAGCAATATACCTCAACTTTTCATTTTTTTGCTGATGCATGGTGGCAATGTGCCCTTCTTGGAGTGGGGTGGCTCCCGGTGGAGGCCTTCCGGTCACCGGGTTTCGCCGCCTATCCGGGACCGTGTACATGTCGTCGTCATCGTTGTTGTTCGAGCCCACGTCTTCGGTGGGGTTTTCTGGTTCCAGGGAAGGGGACCGGAGTACCAACCTTGTTCGGAGTCGTCTGGGGGGTTCTCCTCCGGCCCCTCCCGCTGCTGCCTCAGGGGTTCCTTCCCTTGAAGCCGGAAGGGGGACGTCCTTTGGGAGAGCCGACTGTAGGTAAGTGGGCGTGGTGGTCGCCCGTTTGATGGCACTTACCTCCGTGCGCAGCCGCTGCTGTTCCCTGGCTAATCGCTCGGTCTCCTCCTGCTGGTTCATGGCCCACTTCTCACAGTTGGCGTTCCAGGTTTGTTGTTTCTCCGCCCGTTTCCGGTCCGCAACTTGGAGAAACTGGACGGCATCGTTCAGCCGTGTGATCCGCGTGATCTGGTGGCCCTCCTTTTCGGCCTGGTCCTTATCGCGGGCGGTGATGGCCGTCCAGACATCGGTGGTAAATTTCTGAGCGGCGCTTGAGGTGTGCATCAGCTCAGTTTGCATCCACTCGTGGGATACAGTCGTGTTGGCCTCGGCTGTCTTGTAGACGTATTCGAGGGCTTGCGTGAGCAGGTGGTAGTTCCGCTCAATTGCGACGATTCGTCAGTCGGCCCGGTCGTAGGCGTCGCCGCACATTCCGTGTAGCTGCTCTAGGTCCCATTGAGCCTGCTGGTGCTGCGTGACCAGCAGCCGGACCCAAGCAGTGGGGTTTGGGAGGTCGATCGTTGGTTGATCGGTGTCGGTGTCGTTGTACACTTCCAGGGCGGTTCGTGGATATTCCAACCGGAGCATATCAACGTTGGATTCGGTCATTTTTCAGTACAGGTCTAGGAAGTGTCCTGTATAGATTGTTTCGTCGTTGTAAAAGGTGTAGTTGCAAATGTCTTGGAAGTCGAGTCCGGAGAGGTTTGCGCACTGATGGGCGAATGCACAGTCGTACCAGTACTGCATATACCAGTGCCTGAGGGTGCAGTCGATTGCTTCCGAGGGGATGGGCCCATCGATGGTTTCGTCCCAAGGATCTTCGTAGAGCAGGGCTTCGATCGATTGGTAGCACTGATCGAAGTGCTGGGTGGAGAGTGGTTCGAAGATGTTTGCTAATTCGAGGAGAAAGAAGTGGTATTGCTCGAACGAGGGCATGTATGGTGTGTGTAAATCGAAGGTGACTTGTGAACCAAGATTATAGTGTGACACCTGGGTACGCGAGTACGGAGGTGGAGGTAAAGATATTGTAGAGTCAGGTTCGATTTCTTTATTCACAACGGAATAATCTTAGGTTCTTCGTGTCGGGGTGTTTTGGTGAGTGTGTTTTTTCCCGGGGATGGGGAAGAGGAATTTTTGGCGGAGTTTCCGTGCGGTATATATGCCTTTTCTTTTTTGGTCATGTGTTCTTTCTTCCCGTCGTCACGCCGAAGATCCCTTGTTTTCAAGACGTACGCCCTCAGAGAGCTCTGCACATGGGTGAGGTTGGTCCTGACCGGTCCTAGCGATAAGGGTGGAGGCTAACAATCGGCGACCTCGTATTCCCCCGACGCTAGTGTTTCGGACTATGCGGGCTTCGTATCGAGGTCCTAGTCAGGATCGGTCGTAACTCTTTCGCAGTTCGCCGTCCCTCCTAGTTTGCCGCTGGCCCCACTCCGGAGTTATTCTTCCGTCCGTTCGTCTCGGCCGTAAGGTCCTAACTCCGGGTCTTATCTCCCGTCTAGACTCTCCCAGACCTGTCTTGCGACATGGGCCCCGCTTATGGCGTGCGACTCGCAGGAAGCTAGTTCTCCCCTTATCTCGTTCTCTTATGCAGCGGCTACAAGAGTTGGCAGTGCGTCGGGTCTACCCGGCGGGCTGGCCTAAGATCCATCACCTGCCGAGGTTACCCTCAGCTCTGCTTTTCTTGCCGAACTGCTTTCCGAGGCCCCGAGATTTCTTATCAGGGATTCTAGTCACGTGACTTACCGTTTGGCTACCTTCCTCCTTGTATCTCTTTCCCCTTGTTACCCTCAGGTGTAACAGATCACCTCATCGAACTACCAAAAATCTTTCACCCTCTTCAACTTCTATTCTCCAGGACGAGCAGAGCCACTGGCTGCAATCCTCCCAACACTCAAACTGCCGAATGATTGTCTACTTATGGGAGACCTTAATGCACACCATCCATGGTGGCAGGGACCCCTTCCATCAACTGCTAATATCTCCTGTGGAAGCCAAACGATTGCAAATTGGCTTGAAGACAACAATTTCCACCTCCAGAATGAACCAGCAATCCCCACACACCATCCAAGGAATGGCAGACGTCCCTCCACAATTGACTTGTACTTCTCCCAACGTTCTACAACACAATCCATCCTGACGCTGGCCATGGATCACAATACAACTTCAGACCATAGTGCGATTTCCGTGGCACTGTCACTGCCAACGGTTACGACACCGGTGGCCCCCCATCAGTGCTGGCGTAGGGCCAACTGGGAAACATTTGACTCTCGAATCCAGTCAGCTGAAATGGACCTCTCACAACTTCATGGAATGGAAAATACTCTATGCGCAGTTACCAACATCACACAGCTCATCTGCCAAGCAGTTGACGAGGCTGTTCCAGTGAAGACACCTCAGAAAACAGCTGCCCCCTGGTGGAATTACAGTCTGATGCCGGCAAAACAGAGTGTCAAACGTGCTGACCGACGTGCGTGTCTGCAGCCAACTGTGACGAACCTCAATGATAGCTGGTGCAAACGCTCCAAATGGTCAACAATGGTACAAAATGCCAAAACAGATTATCGCATCCACCAACTCGAAGCCACATCCACTTGAACAGTTTGGAAGATGATTAAATACCACAACACATACCATAAACCGATTCCGCCGCTGGAGGGACGTTCAGACTTCCAAGGAAAATACGATGTTCTGCAGGCAGCACTATTCCCCAATACACGGCAACCAACACCACTTCCCCCTAACCTTCTCACTTCCAAGAAAGATCTACGTCACCATAAAAACAGCGTCACAGTATTTGACGTCAAGCGGGCCATTGCACATCTGAAATATGGGATATCAGTCGGACCAGACAATATCACCTATGATACCCTACGACATTTCAATGAAGCTGCTCCACTTCTGCTTCCCCAGCTGTTTACGGCATGCCTCAAATATGCAGCTCATCCTCTGGAATGGAAGACCGCCAACTATGTCGTCATTCCAAAACCAGCGAAGAAGACATACTCACGTACAAAATCCTACTGCCTGGACTCACTCCAGTCTTGTTTTGGAAAACTGCTGGAATCAATTGTGGCGAAACGTCTCTCTCAGACCGCACTCATCTGTGGTGCAACTCATCCCTCACAAATGGGAGCCTAGCCAGAGAATTCTGCAATTGATGCACTGCTCCGAACGATTACACCTATTGTGAACTCCATCAGCAAAAAGAAGGCCACCAATCAGTATCCTACATGGCCAGCTGTGATCACACACGATATCGAAGGAGCATTCAACCAGGTGCGCCTATCGACACCGGAGGAGATTATGCACCAACGGGGGATACCACTGTATCTCACCAAGTGGGTTGCTGCCTACAATACTGCTCGCAAAATGGCATTTGGATTTGATCAGCAATCTGAACTGCCACCGCCCTACCAATGTGGCCTACCCTAGGGATCACTAGTCTCGCCAATCCTCTTTCATATCAACAGTAATGCGATGCTCAAAAAGAAGAAGACTTTTTCGACACTATCGACACCTCCTATTTGGACGATATCTGTATTGTTCAGCTGTCACGGTCAGTACCTGAAGCCAACAAACACCTTGAAGAACGAACCAAATGAGACTTGGCGAAAGGTATACAGCTTGGACTCACCTTTGCAACACCCAAGACGGAACTTCTCTACTGCCTCCCCCTTACCAGTAAGGATAAAAGCAAGAGTCTTTCATCACATCCGCCACTTCGAATGCTCGGTACGACAATCTCTACGAGAAGACAAATAAAATACCTTGGGGTATTTATCGATGAATCACTGACATTCAAACACCATGCTGCAACGGCAGCAGCCAGAGGAAACAAGGTTCTCGAAAGCCTGAATTTCCTATGACACCAATCCCGTGGTATCCCTGCCTACATTGCTCATCACCTGGCAATGACAGCGATTCTCCCGGCCATGTTCTGGATGTCTCCTGCATGGTGGGCTGGAACACCAGTAGTAATCACCGCTCTCAGACCGACGTACAACACCATTGCCCGTTGGATTACTGGCCTCCCACTCAATACCAGAACCACAAACCTTATCACTCTTGCACACTTACCACCACTGGAGGCGTATCTAGACTACCTGTCATTGCGATATGCTATCTGGCTCCACTGTCTCCCCACTCACCATGCATGGGGACCTCCATACGATCAACCGAATATGCACGCTAGCCTCCCAGGACTACATCGTCTATATAGCCGCAGTAAACACCTTGTACAAGGAAAGCTGGAAGATCGGACATCAACTATGACCATGGCAGGAGTGGCAACGACTGCTTCTCCGAACCCTGACAAGACGACAAAGCCACGACAACTCCATAAGAAATTGATACAAACACTACCAGACCATACGATTACGATATATACGGACGGCCCAAAACTTGCCAATGGTGCAGTTGGTTGTGGCTGGGCAATATACTACAGTGGGGACCAGCAACTCCAGCGATTTACTGACGGTCGATGTCATCTAGGCAATTGGGCTGAGGTTTTCGATGCCGAACTCCATGCTGTACAGGAAGTGGTTTCCACCCTCCTCACCACTACCCTACCACATTCTACAGTATTTATCTGTATTGACAACCAGGCTTCCATTGATACCCTCCAATTCAATAGAAGCAACCATGAATACGCATAACAAGCGCTGGAAATTATCGGAAAACTTCAACTTCTAGGCTGGCATATCACTACTATGTGGTGCCCCTCTCACTGTGGTATCCGTGGGAACGGACGGGCTGATACACTTGCCAAATTCAGAGCATCATCTACCATTCCCTGCCAATTTGCAATTACGACTAAAACCTGGCTGCTGACCTAGACGCAGTCAGAATTTCTTGCCCGGTGGAAGAACGAACTCCCACTTGCAAATCCCTCCTTCAAGTTCCCCAGCCACCTTTGTGGGGTTGACTGGGTAGATATACCAGCAATATGGAGGGTGTTCTGCAATCGATCGCCTACCGACTCACTACCGAATATCACTATGGAGCCATGCGTATGTGGTTTTGACCTCAACTCCTCCCTCCACCTACTACAAGACTGCCCATGCTGGCAACACAGCGCGCTATCTTGCTCCATTCTACCGCTGGCAATATCCAAACTCCTGGCTTCCTCACTACACCGGAAAATACTCAGCCACTACATCAGTTCCTCCGAAAAACTGGTATAGGGCACTCCTCCCACCTCAATTTCGATAGCGTCCATGACCTACCAGTGACCATCGACCCCACAAATACAGCATCATCAGAGCCGGACTTCGGTGCTTTTGAGCCTTAATGATACCATGACTGGTATGCATGGATGTTGAAGGGTTGGCGGAGGTAATGATTTGCTTTTCCAGTTCTTTGACTTGATGCTGCTATGTTGCGATACTTGCTTTCTTGCTTTGCAAAATCTTCTTTGTATGTTTACTTTGTTGGCGGTTTGTGAAAGATGGGAGCCCCATGGGGGTGGTATGGTGTGGAGGAGCGCAGATAGCCTGTAGTGCTGAGCGCAATTGATTGAAGTTGCATATTATCCTTCACTCCACCGCAAAATTTTCATTCGCCATCAAATAACTTTTTGTCCCCATCACTAATTTCGCTGAAAATATCCTCTGCAGCTTCATAACTCCATGGTCTTCCTATCTATGAACTCGCTGGCCACCACCACTTCTTTGTTGCTGCATGCTAGATTTTGCTCCGTGTCACGATCACTCTGATCCCCGACAACACCCACCCCCTCCCCTGACAAGTGGACACCTGTCCACAACAACAACCAGTCACCACGGCAGCACCCTCTGGCACACCCAAAGCCCCAACAACAACAACAGCCCCACCCATATTCAGAGCAGGCGCATCCACCTTCACGCGTGCTCCCCAAATCCCCCACGTTCCAGCTATCCCACGCCAAACCACCAGTCAGGCACCCAGTTTCAACCCCACCAGCGATTATGCCCCCGAATGGAACTGCGATACGGACACCCTAGCAGGCTTCCTCGCCTGGAAGTCAGCCGCCCATTACAACAGCAACATCAACATGACCCTCGAAGCACTACTTGGCCCAATCTACCAGTTTATATGAACGCGACGAAATGAAGCACCAGCTAACGAACCAACCTGTCAATGTCAGGCTCCCGGGCCTCCAGGACATCAAGGACCACAAGGTGAAAATGCAGAAACAAATCCTCCACCTGACCGAAACTGGCACCGAGTTCACCAAACAAGTCAACTCCAATTCCCCACATCCAACTCCAACCGCCACTGCGACCACCACCAGCACCATCCCAGCTGTCACCCAACAACGCCCAAAGCACCCTGCCCCAACGAAACCCCCCAAGTCGCTACACCAACCTATGTACAGGTCGTAGAGAAACAGCTGAGGGAATTCACAGAGGTTAAGAGCAAGAAGAAAGCCCAGAAGGAAACCGTCCTCCCAAAACCTTACCCAACAGCAGACCGACTGGTTATCATCAACCTGACAACTGCACCAAACAACTGCAAGGAAGCTGCAGACTGTGCCCTCCAAGTGGTAACTAAGGTCATCACCTCCCACTCTGACATTGAACACCCACCTTTCATTCTGGCAAACATCACTGCCACCCACAACCTCATCTCCACGGTCATGTCTCAGCACATGAGCACCTTTTATGAACCATAACAGGCCAAACACCGCGCTGGCTTGTCAGCCCTGAACGCCATCAGGGTAAAGAGGCATCTTCCATGGTTGTCACCCTGATTGGCGAAATGACCAAGAAGTCTCACGGTGCTACAAGCCTCACACTGTTTAACCGCAAATGCAACATTGCCGAATACATCTCATTCAGCCCTTCTACCCAATGCAACAAATGTCAACAATTTGGGCACCCAACCCAATGATGTACCGCCAGCCACCACACCTGCGGGGTCTGCGCCCAGTTCCATAGGACTTGAAGCCACCCCTGTGTGATCGAAAACTGCAAAGCCGGACACTCTTGCAATCATCCCCCAATCCGCTACGCCAACTTCCAGGAACCACACAATGCCTCCGACCGAAACTGCCCCACCTATGTCATGCTCATGATGGCACTGCAATGTGACAATGCTGCACCTGCTGACGTGACTATGACTGTCAAAGGTATAACCTGAAGGTTTTGGTACTGCACTACTTCCTTTATCGTCTTTCATTATGCCTTTATTACACCACAATATACACGAAACACATGTTTTGGACCATTGCAGGAGGACTGTTTTGTCGTAATATGCCACCTATAAAGCCACGTTTCGCTTCAGTTTCCTTGGGATGATTTTCCTTGTTTTTCTTTTGGCGGTCTCGGGGAAAGATGGGAACCCCATGGGGGTGGTACAGCAAGGAGGAGTGCATATAGCCTGTAGTGTTAAGTGCAATAGATCGAAGTCACATATTATCTCTCTCCACCAATTCCTACTTCTATATCCTCGTGAGTGGCACTGCGACCAGAAATCACCTCTGAACCAGACCGATCTTGGTCACAAAGAGATGCCGAGATACCTGCTACGATAAGTCCCCTTGGCGGCAGTAGGTAAGAGCAGTGTAAGACCTCACAAGGCTGCATGGAAAGACTGGGAGCAGGAAGGCTCACCAGCACGAAAGGCTATGCCGAGGGACATCCTCAGACTTCACCAGGAAGAGTGGGAAGTCCTTGCCTACTCCAGAGAGCTCAACAAACACAGCCCAAGAGCTGAACAAACAGAAGACCTACAATGTAGGCACACCGAGGAGCTACATTACCTGTCGAGCCAAGACCGTGTAAGTAGTCAGAACCTTGACATCCTGGCCAGTAGAAGGTTCGGCAGACTAATTTCAGGGTTCTTGCCCAGCCTGGGTGTCATATGGCTTGTACATCGTGGTGGTCTCTTAATATGCGGAGTCGTACGTCATTGTTGTCATGTATCCAGATCAGGCTGTCATATATTAGCATCCCGCTATCTTCCTTACATAGTCCTAGTATGATCACCCCGTCACTGGTATTCCCACTCTCCTTTTTCTTCTGCATTTCTTGGATCTCTTTATCTGTAGTGCTTAGTGTTTGGATTTCATTCAGAAGTTCTTTGTCTATTCTCAGTTTGATGGTTTCTGGAACTGTTTCGAACACTTCCTTGGGTAGGAGGATTCTACCGTGATTCTGACAATGCTTCATATCCCCTTCCCAGGAAGAGTCTCCTGACTCTCTAGAGAGGATGTTCAGTTTGCTGGTCAATTTCCACAGTCGGTATTTGATCATGAAATCGTTGTTGACCAATCGCTCGCCCCATCACGCTTACCATAGGTTTAGGTCTTTTTTTGTCTTCCAGTATTCCAGATTTTTGTGGTTGGTAAGAATCGAGATTTTTTGGCCCTATTGTCTTACAATACATATTCTATTTCCGTAGCACGTCTACAATTGCTAGTTTCTCTTTGTTATGTATATCATAGTTGCGCTCCAAATCTTTGAATTTCCTTGAGTATTATGCTACGGGGTGTAAGATTCCCTTCTCATCCAGTTGCAAGCAGATTGGCCCTATGACGTAGTCTGAAGCATCTGTTTTGTCGTGATGGGTCATTCTGGGTCAAAGTGGTGCAGTATGGCTTCTTTGGTCATTGCTTTTTTTAGCGTCTCAAATGCCTCTTGCTGCTTGTCACTCCATTCCCACTCTTCAAGCTTCCTTCCTTGTTAGGGAGGATAGGGGTCTTATGATTTTTCTGTAGTCTCTGATGAAGCATCAGTAGAAGATGGCGGCGACGAGGAAGCTCTGGATTCCCTTCACATTGGTTGGTTCCTTCCATTCTTTGATTGTCCAGATTTTCCCTTCTTCTGTTTGCAGTCCATAAGGGGATATGAGATATCCTAGGTACTCTGTTTCTGTAGTGTGGAACTCACATTTGGATGCTTTTAGAGTTAAGCCAGTTTCTTTTACTTGGGAGAGGACTGCGCAGACATGTCCCCGACATGTTTCTTCGTCGAGTGAAAAGACTAAGATATCATCCAGATATGCCACACAGAAGATGTCTAGATAGTTACTCAGGATCACGTTCATCCATCGTTGGAATGAAGCTGGGGCATTTGTGAGCCCGAACGGCAAGACGCAATATTCATATAGCCTATATCGAGTACAAAATGCAGTTTTCCACTCATCGTCTTTTGCGATACAAAGGTTGTAGTAGGCATCGCAGATGTCAAGTTTGGTGTAGATGGTGGTGCTGATTAGTTGATCAAGGGATTACCCAATTAATGGCAATGGGGTCCAATCTTTGATTGTGATTTCAATTAGCTGCTGGTATCCACACACTGGCGGAGTCCTCCACCCTTCTTCTTCATGAAATGTATTGGGGCTCCAGCTGGGGAGGTTGATGCTCGGATCCATCCTTGGTTTTTGTTGACATCTAGGTATTCTTTGAGGGCATTCATTTTCTCTTCATTGTGGGGTCGCAAGGGCTCATACGGGGGGGTCTTTCCTGCCATTAGTGGGATATGGTTGTCCTGAATATGATAGGGGGGAGGTGCTGTGGCCTCTTGTTTGCTGAATACTTAAAAGAATAGTACATGGTATTCTAATGGGATTGCTGGGTTGGTGACGGTTGGCACGGTTTCTTTGATTTTGTTGATTACTGTCTGGCAGACTTCCCACAGGTCTCTTTCGCCAATCTCCCAATTATCTTCTTCCGGTGTCTTTTTGTGGGATTGTTCTGTGGCCTTTTCTTCCAGGACCATATTGGCTCTTGGCAAGCGGGGTAAGCATTTCCCTGCACAGTGGTTGGAGTGAAATTTCATGGTATGCTCATTTGATCCTATCACCGGATCGTAGGGTTTGAGCCATGGTAGTCCAAGGATGATTGGGACATTCCCAAATTTGATGCAATGTAGCCAGATTTCTTGTTTGTGATGGTTTATAGTGAGGTGGACTTGGGCATCATGGGTTACCAGCCCGCCAGTAACCTCGCTCCCATCGACTGTCAATACTCATCGTCGCGTTGTTTTTTCTTGTATGGGTATTCCACTAGCTTTGGCATAGACTCTGTCGATGAAGTTTTCGGATGAGCCACTGTCCACCAAGGCTGTGGTGGCGTGTTCTTTTCCATCTATTCCTAGGATCTGTACTTTGATCATAATCTTCTCTTCCCAGTTGTACCTGGTTGTTTGGATCCAGTAGGGTGGGTCTTCTCCCTTCGCAACTGTTTTCTCGTTCGGGTGCATCAGCAAAAAAATGGAAAGTTGAAGTTTATTGCTATTTTTACATGTGAGACATAAATTTGAACTATGGTGCCGGATACTTTTACGGGCTAGCGTCTTGGCAAAGTACAAAACGAGGTTTCTGGTGAGTAATCATGAGTGACTGTCTATGGTACACTGTAATTAGCCGAACCCCACCCCAGATAAGCGTCATCCTTCATCGCCATTGCCATTGCCGTTGCCGTTGCCGTTGCCGTTGCCATTGCCGTTGCCGTTGCCATTGCCGTTGCCGTTGCCGTTGCCGTTGCCGTTGCCATTGCCGTTGCCGTCACTACCACTCCAAAGCGCTCGCTCATACTACACAATGCCTCATCTGAACAAAAGAACACTGGCTAGCAGAAAGTCATATCAACAGGCTGCTATAGCGAAAAGAAGAAGGACTGTTGGTGCCAGTGAGAACTGGGAGATTCCGGCTAGAGGTCCCTCCGAAGGAGAACTGTCTTCCGACTCTGATCCAGATGAAGAGACGACTGTCAGCGAGCCTGAAGATATAGGTACAGACAGTGAGGGAGAAGAAGATGGAGAGGAAGAGGAGATAATAGCAGAAAAAGATGTAGTGCTACGATACCCAGCTCAACCAGATAAAGGATGGAAGGCGGCAGAGAAATCATTGCCAGGAAACTCGAAAACTACTGCAGGAAAGACAAAGCAATCGAAGTATTATTATAAGGAGAGCGAAAAACGAAAAGAAAAAGAGAAGGAAGGACTACAACATACCTATGCAGATATTTCTCGCTTTTTTATCCACCCTTCTCCTACCCGTGCCGCAGATTTCACAGCTACCCACCCCTCTTCCTCTTGATTGCTACCACCAGAGTTGGATTTTGGGGATCTGTTCTTCAAAGCAGAATCATTTGCAAATGAGGTTAAAGAGCTGGAATTATGGCTAAAAGAACGGAAGGAGATTGTTGGTGACTGGCTGAAGCGAGTTCAAGGTGTACAAGATTTGCTCAGGTTTCAAGGTAGCTTTGTGTATACATCTACAGCAGAAGAGAACCGGAAGGGAAAGTGGATTGAGTACAGCAAGTCCATAGCTGTGAGGTTAGGGAAGGGTCCAAAGTACGCACAATTCCTACGGCGATGGGAACAGCACTGGTTTGATACTCGAATTCCTCCACCATGTCCAATGAGGGTTCGAAATGTGAAACGAAAGAGTTTATTTACCGATGAAGGAGTAAGTATTATTATTCTATTGCAGGAACAGTTTGTAATAATTAATAGGTGGTTCTGGCGGCCTGAGAATATCTCAACACCACTGCGTGGAGAGCTACTCCATCCGGGATTTGTGCCGCAGTTAAATCTTATCTTCAGAGCAAGAATTCATACAACATAATGCATCTCAGTGCATTACTCAACAATACTGACTCACAACGGAGTGGTGTTTCAACTCAAACTGCACAGCGATGGTTTACCAAGTTGGGGTAGATCTATGGAAGAAACAAAAAGTGATATTGTGATGGACATGAAAGGGAGGATGTTGTGTGCTATCGAGAACAGATATTTTGTCCGAAAATGAAGGTAAGTTCTGCTAATAAATTATGATAATAAGTCAGAATTTAATAAGTACTTTATTATATAGGAAATATTTAAGACTCTGTGAGAGTATAGTGATGATGGTCAAATCGACAAACCAGTACCCCTCTCCACGAAGCGACTACATCTCATTACCCATGATGAGAGTACCTTCAATGCCAATGATAGTTCTTCCTATCCGTGGAAGAAGGGAGGCAGTGAATGGCTCAAGCCCAAATCAAAGGGTAAAGGTATTATGCTTTTGGAGTTTTTATGTGCAGCAATCGGCCGACTTTCATATGTTGATTCGAAACAACAACGAGTATACGCCACGGAGATTATTCAGTACGGTAGTGGCAAAGGAGATGACTGATGGTAGAACGCCGATAAAACGGTTCAACAAACCGAAAAAGCTATTCGAATATGCAACCAAGCATTTCCCAATGATATTGCCGTCTTTGCCTTCGACAACTCAAGTGGTCATGCATGTAAAGCTCCCAATGCACTTGTCGCCCCGAGCGCATGCGTCAGCTCCGGTGTGGGGCGCCGCAGCTGCTCCTCATCACCAAGTGCGCACACAGCTCCCCGAGCGCATACGTCAACTCCGGTGTGGTGTACCGCAGCTGCTCCTCATCACCAAGGTGCGTACACAGCTCCGCCCCCTCGAGAGTGCGCAGCAGCTCCGGTGTGGGGTGCCGCAGCAACTCCAGCATCACCAAGCACGTACATCAGCTCCCCGAGCGCATGCGTCAGCGCCGGTGTGGGGTGCCTCAGCTACTCCGTCATCACCGAGCACGCACGTCAACTCCAGTGTGGGGTGCCGCAGCAACTCCGTCATCACCGAGTACGCACGTAGCTACTCCGCCTAATGTTTGTCGTTCGGAACGCCGTCGATAATATTGAAAGGTAGTGGTACGGCTCGAAAAGAAAGTGGCAAACGACGGTGGTATCCGAGATCGCTTCATCGGTTCCGGCCAATTCTTGGTGAATGGCGAGCAGGCAAGAGATGTATTCGGCGACCGAATATCGTAGAGTCAGAGTCGTATTCCTAGCCAAGGATTTCCCAGACGCGAGCTGCAGAATCGATTTCGTTCGCGGGAGGACTTTGGATGA
>Ga0307508_10001535_pt1 | contig 25838 bp, 24 predicted proteins | sample 9_EM_MG_FD_203089 | JGI IMG/M metagenome (GOLD analysis project Ga0307508, IMG submission 203089) | Populus trichocarpa ectomycorrhiza microbial communities from riparian zone in the Pacific Northwest, United States - 9_EM | ecosystem: Host-associated > Plants > Roots > Unclassified | place... | reverse complement strand
CCTGGCTCTGGCTCGGGTTCTGGCCCGGCTCTGGCTCCGGGCCTGGCCCCGGACCTGGCCGCAGCCCTGGCCCCGGCTGCAGCCTCGGCCCCGGCCTCCGGCGCGAGCGGATCATCGGGCGGCGCCCGTCGAGTGGTGCGGCTCCGGCTGTGAGCCGGAGCGGGGCTCGGGCGTCAGGTGTGCGGTGGGCTTGCCGCAGTGGCCGGGCCGACCGTGGCAGCGCGGGTCCGGGCCGGGAGGCGGACTTGGCCGCCGGTGCCTGCGCCTCGGACTGGCCCTCCCGGGGGCACCTCCGCCGTCTCCGGCTGCGAATCCGCGTCGGCCGTCCCGGCGTCGGCGTCTGCGGGCGCTCGTGCGTGGTGGCCGCGCGCGCCTGGCGGCGGGCCAGGCCGCCGCGATGTACGAGTCGCGGTACGCGGTGGCCCCGCCCACGCCCGGCGGCGGGGCTCGGTTTCAGCTCTTCTTGCTGTTCGCGTACCCGCCCAGGAACAGCGCCTCGGTGAGCGCGAGCTTCTCCAGCTCCTCCGGCGAGACGCTCTCGTTGACCGCGTGGATCTGCGCCTCCGGCTCGCTCAGGCCGATCAGCAGGATCTCCGCCTCCGGGTACAGCGAGGCGAGCGTGTTGCACAGTGGGATCGAGCCGCCCTGGCCCGCGGTGGCCATCTTCTGGCCGTCGTACGCCACCCGCATGGCCTCGCGCATCGCCTCGTACGCCGGGCTCCCGGTGTCCGCGCGGAACGCCTGGCCCTGGCCGACCTGCTCCACCGCGACCCGGGCGCCCCACGGCGCCGCCGCTTCCAGATGGGCGGCCAGCAGCCGGTTCCCCTCGGCCGCGTCCACGCCCGGCGGCACCCGCAGGCTGACCAGCGCCCGCGCGCTCGCCTGGACGGAGGCGGTGGCGCCGATGACCGGCGGGCAGTCGATGCCCAGCACCGTGACCGAGGGGCGGGCCCAGATGCGGTCCGCGACCGTGCCCGAGCCGGTCAGCCCGACTCCGTCCAGCACCCCGGCGTCCTTCCGGAAGTCCTCCTCCGGGTACTGGAGGCCGTCCCAGGCGGTCTCCGGGTCGAGGCCGTCGACTGTGGTCGAGCCGTCCTCCGCGCGCAGCGAGTCCAGCATCCGGATCAGCGCGGCGAGCGCGTCCGGGGCGGCGCCGCCGAACTGGCCGGAGTGCAGATTGCCTTCGAGGGTGTCCACCGAGACGCGCAGCAGCGTCATCCCGCGCAGCGTCGCGGTGACGGTCGGCAGGCCCACCCGGAAGTTGCCCGCGTCGCCGATCACGATCGCGTCGGCGGCCAGCAGTTCCGGATGCGCCTCGGCGTACCGCTCCAGACCGCCCGTGCCCTGCTCCTCCGAACCCTCCACGATCACCTTGACGTTGACCGGGACGCCGCCGTGCTCCTTGAGCGCGCGCAGCGCCGTGAGGTGCATGATCACGCCGCCCTTGCAGTCCGCCGCGCCGCGCCCGTACCAGCGGCCCTCCCGCTCGGTCAGCTCGAAGGGCGGGCTGATCCAGGCATCCTCGTCCAGCGGCGGCTGCACGTCGTAGTGCGCGTAGAGCAGCACCGTCGGGGCTCCGGCCGGGCCGGGCAGGAAACCGTAGACGGACTGGGTGCCGTCGGGGGTGTCCAGCAGCGCCACGTCCCCGAACCCCTCGGCGCGCAGCGCCGCCGCGACCCACTCCGCGGCGGCCTCGCACCCGCCGCGCGGGAACTGCGCCGGGTCCGCCACCGACGGGAAGGCCACCAGCTCGGCCAGCTCGGCCAGGGCGCGGGGCTGCAGTGCGGCGACGGTGGCGGCGAGGTCCTGTTCCATGGGGGAACGCTCCTGGGATGCGCGGCGTTGGGTGATGATGTGCGGCTTGCTGCGGTGGCCCGATCATCCCACAGCAGGTTCGCGCAGAGGTGAGCCGTAGGATGCCCGGTAGGCGCATCAGGACGGGCGATTGGGAGCGGAAGCACACGTGAGCAGCGACAACGCAGCCCCGGACAAAGAGACGGTATGGGACGTCGTCGTGGTCGGCGCGGGGCCCGCGGGTGCCTCCGCGGCCCACGCCGCGGCGTGCGCGGGCCGCCGGGTGCTGCTGCTGGAGAAGGCCGAACTGCCGCGCTACAAGACGTGCGGCGGTGGCATCATCGGCCCGTCGCGCGAGGCGCTGCCGCCCGGTTTCGAACTGCCGCTGCGTGAGCGCGTCCACGCGGTGACCTTCTCGATGAACGGCAAGCTGTCCCGGACCCGCCGCTCCAAGCATGTGCTGTTCGGGCTCATCAACCGGCCGGAGTTCGACGCCGGTCTGGTCGAGGCGGCCAAGGACGCGGGCGCCGAGGTGCGTACCGGCGTGGCCGTCAGCCGTGTCGAGCAGCACGGCCCGTCCGTGCCGGACCGCCGCACCGTGGCGGTCGTCCTCTCGGATGGCGAGACGGTGCTGGCGCGGTCCGTGGTCGGCGCGGACGGCAGCGCGAGCCGGATAGGCGCGCATGTCGGGGTGAAGCTGGACCAGGTCGACCTCGGCCTGGAGGCGGAGATCCCGGTTCCGGACACGGTCGCGGAGGACTGGGCGGGCCGAGTGCTCATCGACTGGGGCCCGATGCCCGGGAGTTACGGCTGGGTCTTCCCCAAGGGCAAGACGCTCACCGTCGGCGTCATCTCGGCGCGCGGCGAGGGCGCCGGGACCAAGCGCTACCTGGAGGACTTCATCGCCCGGCTCGGCCTCGCCGGATTCGAGCCGAGCATCTCCTCCGGCCATCTGACCCGCTGCCGCAGCGACGACTCGCCGCTCTCCCGTGGCCGGGTGCTGGTGTGCGGGGACGCGGCCGGGCTGCTGGAGCCGTGGACCCGGGAGGGGATCTCCTTCGCGCTGCGCTCGGGCCGCCTCGCGGGGGAGTGGGCGGTACGGATCGCCGAGGCGCACGACGCGGTGGACGCCCGGCGCCAGGCCCTCAACTACGCCTTCGCGATCAAGGCCGGTCTCGGCGTGGAGATGGGCGTCGGCCGCCGGATGTACGCGGCGTTCGCCCGCCGTCCCGGGATGTTCCACGCCGCGATCACCGGCTTCCGCCCGGCGTGGCGCGCGTTCACGAAGATCACGCGCGGCACGACGACACTGGCCGACCTCGTCCGCACCCACCCGGCGGCACGCCGAGCCCTGGCGGCGATGGACAAGGGATAACCGGGCGCTCCCGCGGCCACAGTGGTCACGCGGCGGTGATGCGGAAGACCGGGTGCATGGGGGCGATCCGGGCGAGTTCGGTGTCGGAGGAGACGGCCGTCACGCCGTCGAAGAAGGCGCCGACCTCCCACCCCCACCGCTTCAGATAGGCCCGTAGCACCGCCTCCTTCTCCTCGCCCTCGGGCAGTTCGGCGGCGGTGAACGGCCGCGTGCCGCGGCCCTTGCGCAGCTGTCCGCCCCCGGCCGCCCGCAGGTTGCGCACCCACTGGGCGTTGCCGCGCGCCGAGACGAGGTACCGGGTGCCCTCCAGGGCCAATGGGTTGACCGGGACGCGCCGCAACGCCCCGCTGGCCCGGCCGGGCACGGACAGCTCCGCCGCGCCGAAGAGGCTGAGCCCGTGGCGCGCCAGCCAGGCCACGGAGCGGTGGAGGGGCGCCTCGAAGCGGCGGGGCTCGATGTAGTGCTGTGTCATGACGTCCTCTGTCTGCCGTGGATCGGGAGAGAGCAGTGCTCTCGTTCAGGAGCATTGTGCACAGAGTGTCCGAACGCGGCAAGAGCAGTGCTCTCGTATTGGGTCGCCGCTCCCATGCGGTGGCAGACTGGCCGCATGACCGCGATCCGAGGGGCCAGAGAACGGGCCCGCGCCGAAGTGACCGCCGCCATCAAGGAAGAGGCGCGCCGCCAACTGGCCGACCAGGGCGCGGCGAAGCTGTCGCTCCGGGCCGTTGCCCGCGAGCTGGGCATGGTCTCCTCCGCCCTCTACCGCTACTACCCGAGCCGCGACGAGCTGCTGACCGCGCTCATCGTGGACGCGTACGACGCGATCGGCGCCGCCGCCGAGGGCGCGCTCGCCGCGACGCGCGGCGACGACGGTCCGGTGGCGCGCTGGACTGCGGTATGCCGGGCGGCCCGGGGCTGGGCGCTATCCCACCCGCATGAGTACGCGCTGATCTACGGCTCCCCGGTGCCGGGCTACTCCGCGCCCCAGGCCACCGTCGTCCCCGCCTCCCGCGTCGCCCTCGCCCTCATCGCAGTCGCCCGCGACGCCCACGCCACGGGCGCCTTGCGAGTACCGGAGGAGGCGGAGCTTCCGGAGGGGGTGCGGGCGGACGTCACGACGCTGGCCGAAACCCTCGGCACGCTCGGCACCGAGCTGCCCGCCGCCGCGCTCGCGGCGCTCGCCGCGGCGTGGGCGCAGCTGTTCGGGCTGATCAGCTTTGAGCTGTTCGGCCAGTTCCAGGGGGTGGTGGAGGCGCGCGAGGAGTTCTTCACGCACACGGCCGCCGCCCTGGGGCGGCAGGCGGGCCTGGGGTAGGGGGCGCCTCGGGGGGCTACTCCGGTGGGAGTACGGGGGGCCACCGCGCGCGGAGGACGCTGTTCTTGGGGGGCCGGTTTAGCGTTACCGGTATGCACGCATTCACGGGGGAGCGGGGGCCGGGGCACGGGCCGGGCGGGTGGTGGCGCGGCGGGCCGTGGGGCGGGGGGCCGTTCGGGCCGCCGGGGGCCGCCGTGCCCTGGCGTTCCTCGCTCGGTGTCGCCGTCGTCCAGCTGGTGGGCACGGGGTTCGCCGCCCACCGGCAGCCCGACCGGACGGACCTCGGTCCCGGTCTCTACGTGTTGCTCCTGGCCGGGCCCGCGCTGCTGCTTCTGCGCCACCGCCACCCCCGGCTCACCGTCCTCGGTACCTCGGCGGTGGCCCTGGGCTATCTCGCCGCGGGCGGACCGGCCGGGCCGGTCTTCCTCAGCGTCGTCGTCGCCTGCGTCGCGGCCGTCGCCGCCGGGCAGCGGGTGGCGGCCTGGTGCGCGATCGGCGCGCTGTGGGCAGGGCGGCTGCTGATCGCGCACTGGCTCTACCGCTGGCTGCCGCCCCCGGGCGACCGGTCCGCCGGATGGGGGCAGGAGGTGGCGGTCGCGGCCTGGGCGGCGGCGGTGCTCGCCGCGGCCGAACTCGTCCGCGTACGGCGCGAGCGGTGGGCCCGCGAGCGGGCGGAGCGCGCGGCGGCGGTACGGCGCCGGGCGGACGAGGAGCGGCTGCGGATCGCCCGCGAACTGCATGACGTCCTCGCTCACAGCATCTCGGTCATCAACGTGCAGGCGGGGGTCGGTCTCGCCCTCCTCGACCAGGACCCCGAACAGGCCCGCACCGCGCTGACCACCATCAAGGCGGCCAGCAAGGAGGCCCTGGGCGAGGTCCGCCAGGTCCTGGACACGCTGCGCGCGTCCGGCGCCGCGCCGCGTCAGCCCGCCCCGGGGTTGGACCGGCTGCCGGAGCTGACCGAACAGGCCGCGGGCGCGGGGCTGGCGGTGGAGGTGGCGACGGACGGCGTACGGGCCGCCCTGCCGCCGGGCACGGACCTGGCCGCGTTCCGTATCGTCCAGGAGGCGCTGACCAACATCGTCCGCCACTCCGGCTCACGGACCGCACGCGTCCGGTTGTCGTATGCCCCGGACGAGCTGGAGCTGCGGGTGGACGACGACGGCCCGGCGACCGCGGACGACACAGCGAACGACACGGCGGACGGCGCGACGGGCGGCGGCAACGGCCTGGTCGGCATGCGCGAGCGCGCCGCCGCCCTCGGCGGCACGGTGGAGGCGGGCCCGCGCCCGGACGGCGGCTTCCGCGTGCACGCGCGCGTCCCGCTCACAGTGACGCCCGCCGCGACCGCCCCGCCCGCCGCGAACGAGGAGACACCGTGAGCCCAGTGATCCGCGTCCTGCTCGCCGACGACCAGATCCTGGTCCGCGCGGGCTTCCGGGCGCTGCTGGCCGCCCAGCCGGACATCGATGTGGTCGCCGAGGCCGCCGACGGGGAGCAGGCCCTGAAGGAGGTGCGGGAGCACCGCCCCGATGTCGTGCTCATGGACATCCGCATGCCTCTCCTGGACGGCCTCGCCGCGACCCGCCGGATCACCGCGGACCCCGCCCTCACGGAGGTGAAGGTGGTCATGCTGACCACCTTCGAGCTGGACGAATACGTCTTCGAGGCCATCCGCGGCGGTGCCTCCGGTTTTCTGGTCAAGGACACCGAACCGGAGGAGCTGCTGCGCGCCGTACGGGCCGTGGTCGACGGCGACGCGCTGCTGTCGCCCGGCGTCACCCGCCGCCTCATCGCCGAGTTCGCCGCCCGCTCGAAAGAGCCCGCGCCCGCCTCGGTCCTCGCGGAGCTGACCGAGCGGGAACGGGAAGTGATGGCCCTGGTCGGAATCGGACTGTCGAACGAGGAGATCGCGCGGCGGCTGGTCGTCAGCCCGCTCACCGCCAAGACCCATGTGAGCCGCACGATGATCAAGCTGGGCGCGCGCGACCGCGCCCAACTCGTGGTCCTCGCCTACGAGTCGGGACTGGTGCGCCCGGGATGGCTGGGCTGACGTCCCCAGCCCGTTCAGCCTGGCGTCAGAACAGCGCCTCCGGGCTCGCGGCCTCCCGCGCCGGAGCCTGAACCTGGGCCGTCGTCTCCGCGTCCGCCGCGGCCGCGCCGAGCGGACGGCCCGCCAGCAGACGGCCGTCCAGCAGCAGCGCGCGGCCGTCCGACGCGGTCAGATGGATGTCCGGGCCCGCGACGCCCTCGACGCGGCCCCCCACCGTGCGATCGGCGGCGAGCCGGATCACCCCCTGTACCGGACCCAGCCGCTCCAGGTGGAACGCCTCGTCGTGGTGGACCGGCGCGAAGGCGGTGGGGGCCAGCGACTCCGGCAGACCGCCGAGCCCCCGCGCCCGCGCGTGCAGCGCCGCGAGCTCCTCGGCGCGGCGCTCCCGGGGCGGCGGCGCCTCGCGCGCGGCGCGCTTGGCCGCGTACGGGAACCGGTCCGGGATGCCCAGCGCCGCGCCCAGCACGGCCTCCGCGCGGCGCGCGGCCATCAGCGGGCCGCGGCCGAGCAGGGCGTACGAGAGCGCGGCCTGCTCCAGCAGCCGTACGCCCTCCCGCTCGGCCGCCGTGATACCGGCCTTGACCAACCCCGGCCCGAACCAGGCGAGATAGACGTCGTACGGGCGGGGGTCGTCGGTGCGGGTGTCGGCGGCGACCGAGTACGAACGGTCGAGCCGGGCGCAGTCCGCGCACTGGGCCGAGACGGCCGACGGTGCCACCTCGGCGTCGTCCGGGCACGGGGTGTGCCGGGCGCCCCGGCACACCCCGGTGCAGTGGCGCCCGGCCCCGGTGGTGAAGGCCAGCGGACGGCCCCGCGCCAGCGCGGACGTCCGCTCACCGTGGTCCGGGTGACGCCAGACGAGCGCGGGGCCGGAGCCGGCGGACCAGCGCAGCCCCGCGCACCGCCACCGCCGGTCCCCGGTCATTCGCGCCGCCGCTTGTGTGGAAGCGGCCACAGCACTCGTATGACGCGGTAGGCGAACCCGGCGGTGGCCGCGGTGGCGGCCACCGCCCGCCACACGGTCTCCTGGGCCCGCCCCAGCTCCCAGAAGAGCGCGGGGCTCGCGACGGCGATGAAGAGGACGGCCGCCAGCAGCCCGCCCATGACCAGCGCGAACACGATCTCCACCGTGAGCGCGTCCCGGTCGGCCTGGCTACGGGGTCCGGTCATCCGGCATCAGTCCTCTGTTATGTCCGGCTACCAGCCCCATCCTGTCCGCTCACAGGCTCGACCGCTCCCGCCACACCTGCGCCAGCGACAGATCGCCCTTGCCGCTCAGCGCGCTGTACGGCAGCCGGTTCCACGCCACCATGTACAGCTCGCCGGCCGGGCCGGTCAGCTCGCAGTCCGCGTCCCCCGCCGCGTCGCGCGTGGTGTGCGGGATCTCTTCGCTGAGCCGCACCGTCCAGACCGCGTCGGTGTCCGTGGCCCGCAGCCGCAGGGTGCGCGGGGTGTCCGTGCGCACCCGGCTGCGCTCCATCCCGTGCAAAAGGATCAGCAGCTCGTCGATCCCGTCCGCCGCGAAGGCCGGGTCGAAGGGCGAGTGGTCCGCGCCCAGCGCCGATTCCGCGTCGACCCGGTGGATCGCCGTCTCGTGGGCCTGCCGCCGGGCCCAGAACGCCAGCGGCGGGGTGTCGGGCACGAAGGTGTAGCACTCGACGGCCGGATCGGCGTCGGTGAGCGCCTTGACCAGCGCCCGATGGCTTTCCCGGTACCAGGCCACCAGCTCGGCGCCGTCCTGCTCCGGCTCGTCACCCAGTTGAACCCGCTCCGTCAGGCCCTCGGTGACATAGCGGGTCACCCACCGGTGCACCCGCCCGGCGTGCGACAGCAGCTCCCGGACCTGCCATCCGGGGCAGGTGGGCACCCGGGCGTCCGTGCCCGCCTTGGCGGCGGCGTCGGCCAGCAGGTGTCCCTCGCGGTCCACGACGTCGATCAGCTCGGCAATCTCCATGGCGGAATTCTGCCAGCCACCACCGACATGCGGGGTGACGTGGCGGAATTCAACCTGGCCCGGGGCGTGCGGCGTTGCGCGTGGCGTACGCGACGACGGCCGCGACCGCCGCCAGCGCCGCGACCGTGGTGAGCGCGGCGGGCAGCGAGAGCCACTCGGTGAGGAAGCCGATCGCGGGCGGGCCGAGCAGCATGCCGCCGTAGCCGAGGGTGGAGGCCGCGGCAACCCCGCTGGGGCCGGTCAGCGCGCCCGCCCGGGCGATGGCCACGGGGAAGAGGTTGGCCAGGCCGAGCCCGGTGACCGCGAAGCCCAGCAGGGTGAGCCAGACGGTCGGCGCGAGCGCGCCCAGCAGCATTCCGGCCGCTGCCGTGGCGCCGCCCGCGGTCAACGTCGCCGTCTGGCCGAGCCGTTCGAGCAGCGTCGTACCGGACAGCCGCCCGATGGCCATCGTCAGCGCGAAGACGGAGTAACCGGCGGCGGCGACGCCCGCGGACGCGTCGAGGTCCTGGTCCAGATGGAGCGCGGCCCAGTCCGCCATCGCCCCCTCGCCGTACGCCGTGCACAGGGCGATCAGGCCGAATACCGCCACAAGACGGCGTGCGGGGCCCCGCCGCGCGCCGGTGGATGCCCCGTCCGCCGGGCGCGTAGCGGTTTCGGGCGGCGACGGTGGCGGCGGTGGCGGAACGGAGAGCAGCGTCCGGCCCGCGGCCGCCGCGAGCACCAGCCCGACGGCGGCCAGCAGCGCCAAGTGGCGGGTGGGGGAGAGATGGTCCGCGATCAGCCCGCCGAGTCCCGCCCCGGCCATGCCGCCCAGGCTGAACGCCGCGTGGAAGCTGGGCATGACCGGCCTGCGCAGCGCGGCGATGAGATCGACGGCCGCGCTGTTCATGGCGACGTTGAGCCCGCCGAAGCCGGTGCCGAAGACCAGCAGCACCAGGCCGAGGGCGAGCGCGGAGTGGGTCAGCGGCGGCAGCGTGACGCTGAGCGAGAGCAGCACGGCGAGGGCGACCGTCGTGGCGTGGCTGCCGAAGCGGCGGCAGAGCCACCCGGTGGTCATCATGGTGGCCGTGGCGCCCACCGATACGCACAGCAGGGCGAGGCCCAGGGCGCCCGCGGAGGCACCCGTCTGGTCCTTGATCGCCGGAATACGGGCCACCCATCCGGCGAACACGAAGCCGTCGAGGGCGAAGAACACGGTGAGGGCGGCGCGGAGTTGGGAAAGGGCGCGCGCTGGGGTGGCGGCGGCGCGTTTTCCCGGAATGGCCGTCCATGTTTTGTTTGGTGTCGGCACAAAGTGAGAATAGAGGCGTGACCCAGACACGGACAAGGATCGAGCGGGGCCGGGGCGCTCTCGGCCCGGCACTGGCGCTCGTACACACCGGCCGCGCACCCACCCGCGCGGTGCTCACGACCGAACTCGGGGTGACCCGCGCGACCGCGGGGGCCGTCGCCGCCGAACTGGAGGCGCTCGGCCTGATCGAGGTCGACGCGCGGCCGCTCGGCTCCGCCGGGGCGCAGGGCCGCCCGTCGCACCGGCTCGCGATCGCCCCGCGCGGGCCCGTCGCGCTCGCCGCCCAGGTGCACGCCGACGGCTTCCGGGCGGCGCTCGTCGGGCTCGGCGGGAACACCGTCGCCACCGCCCCCGGCTGCATGACGGTGCCCGCCGATCCGGCGCATGTCATCGACGCGGTCGTCGAGGCCGGGGCCCGGCTGCTGCGCGAGACCGGCCGCCGCTGCGTGGGCGCCGGGCTGGCCGTGCCGTCCGCGGTGGCCGAACCGGAGGGCACCGCGCTGAACCCGCTGCACGTCGCCTGGCCCGCGGGCGCGCCGGTGCGCGAGCTGTTCACCCGGAGCCTGGCCGCCGCGGGAATCCGCGGCGCGGACGGGGAACCCCCCACCGGCCACGCGGGCAACGACGTCAACCTCGCCGCCCTCGCCGAACACCGGCACGGCGCCGGGCGCGGCTCCCAGCACCTGCTGTGCGTCGCCACCGGGCACCGCGGCGTGGGCGGCGCGCTGGTCCTCGACGGGCGGCTGCACACCGGCAGCGCGGGGCTCGCCCTGGAGGTCGGCCATCTGACCGTCAACCCCGAGGGGCCGCCCTGCCATTGCGGCAGCCGAGGCTGCCTGGACATCGAGACCGACCCGCTCGCCTTCCTCGACGCCGCCGGGCGCGACCCCGGTCCCGAGGGGTCCCTGCTGGACCAGTCCCGCGGCCTGATCCGCGAGGATTACGCCGATCCGCCGGTGCGGGCCGCCGCCGAGCAGCTCATCGACCGCCTGGGCCTCGGGCTCGCCGGGCTCGTCAACATCCTCAACCCCGACCGCATCATCCTCGGCGGCCTCCACCGCGAGCTGCTGGAGGCCGACCCGGAGCGGCTGCGGGCGGTCGTCGCCGAGAGCAGCTTGTGGGGGCGCAGCGGGGGCGTGCCGATCCTGGCGTGCGCCCTGGACCACAACGGTCTGGTGGGCGCGGCGGAGCTGGCGTGGCAGCCGGTGCTGGACGATCCGCTGGCGGCGCTGGGCGTGGCGTAACCGCGCCCGCATCTCCTCGGCGGTATGGCGGGTGGGCGGTGTACTCCCCGCGGACTACCTGAACCGCCCTCGCCCGTAGGACGACCCGGGCGCCGCCGGGCGGGACGCTCGGAAGCGACCCTGCGGAAACCACCGAGGAGCGCGATCACCATGAACACCCTGGCGCACGGCTTCGCCGACGGACCCGGACCCGGGCCGTGGATTCTCTTCTTCCCCCTGATGTGGGCGCTGGTCGTCGGCGGCGGGCTCGTCCTGCTGCGGCGGACGGTGTGGCGCGGACGCGCCCCCTGGCGGCAGGGCCGCCCGGCGTTCGGCGAGCAGTCGCCGATCGCGGTGCTCGGGCGCCGCTTCGCGGCCGGGGAGATCGACGAGGACGAGTACTGGCGCCGGTTGTCCGTCCTGGACGAGCAGTTCGGCCGACACACCAAGGGCAGTGTCGGCTGAACGCTCGGGGCTCAGTGGGATACGGCCGATCGGGCGGCCGGTGCCCGCTCCCGTACGGGCGCCGCCGCCGGGGCGGGAGCGGGCGCCGCCACCGGGGCCGGGGCGGTCACCGGAGTCACCGGGGTCACGGGAGTCACGGGAGTCACCGGGGCCGGGGTCGGGGCCGGGGGCGTCGCCGGGCGGGACAGGTTCGCGTGGTGCGGCGCCGCGGTGCGGCCCGCTCCGTACGCGGCGTACGGCGAGCTCGTCACGGTGGCGGGCCGCGGCACGGCCAGGGTGAACCAGACGACCTTGCCGCCGCCGTCGTCCCGTACCCGCATCCCCCAGTTCTGGCTGACCGCCGCGACCAGCGCGAGCCCCCGGCCGTGGGTGGATACGGGGTCGCATTCGCGGAGCCGGGGCAGCCGCGGGTCCTGGTCGCGGACCGATACCGTCAGCTGGTCCAGCACGAGGGCGATCTCCACCGTGCACTGCTTGTCCGGCTCGGCGTGCCGGTGCACATTGGTGAGCAGCTCGGTGACACCGAGCGCCGCCGGGTCGATGAGCGGATCGAGATGCCAGTAGCGCAACTGCGCCGACACGATTCTGCGGACCTGACCGATCCGCGACGGCAGGGCTTGCAGCTCCACCGTGCAATGCCTGCTAGGACGACTGATCACGGCTGCGACTCCCTGAAGAAGTTGGGGCTAGCCTGATGCAGATGCGGGCGACGAACGCGTTTCAGCAGTGGTGGCTGCCGTGCGCGACCGGTGGGCCGGTTCTCAGCGTCACCGCTTGTTGACCCTCAGTGATACTGATGCTCGTCCAGGGTCGGTCCCCCCGCGCGCATGCGCAACTCGGCCGCCTTCACCCCTTGCGGACGTGGTCCCGGGCGGATCGGACCGCGTCGAGGAAGCGGCCGGCGGCGCCGGACCCGGTGGGCTTGGCCGGGTCCTGCTGTCCGAGGGTGAGGCGGTAGCGGGTGCCGTTGACGGTCGCCATGGCCTGGTCGCCGTCCACGAACCACGGCTTGCTCGCCCGGACCGACTGCACGGGAGCGCTGTCGATCTCCCGTCCGTAGCTGGTCAGCAACTGCAGCCTGCCATCCTTGATCGAGACTTGGCCGGCGCGGGTGACCGAGCGCAGGAATCGCTCGATCCGTACACCCCTGGCGTTGAACTCGGTATCGGCCATCACGACCGCCTCCCCGGTGGCTCCGACTGGCAAGCGCGCTGCTGCCTATTCTCCCTGCTGCGCAGTGTGCCCGTGACCGGGCCGGGGCACCAGGGCGTACCGGGGTCCATTTAGGATCGAAATGGACCGAGTATGCCACTCGGACCGGGCACGGGGCACAAGCACGAGGAGCGGCGTGGACAGTACAACGCGGGTGGTCGTCGACACGGTTGACGTGGACCGCAGCGACCACGGCTACCGGGACTGGCTCAAGGAGGCCGTCCGGAAAGTACAGGCCGATGCCCAGCGATCCGCCGATACCCACCTGCTGAGCTTTCCGCTCCCGGAGCGGTGGGGAATCGACCTCTACCTCAAGGACGAGTCCACCCATCCCACAGGGAGCCTCAAGCACCGGCTCGCCCGCTCGCTGTTCCTCTACGGGCTGTGCAATGGCTGGATTCGCCCCGGCAAGCCCGTCATCGAGGCGTCCAGCGGTTCCACCGCCGTATCCGAGGCGTACTTCGCGAAGCTGATCGGCGTCCCCTTCATCGCGGTGATGCCGCGCACGACGAGCCCGGAAAAGTGCCGCCTGATCGAATTCCATGGCGGCCAGTGCCATTTCGTGGACGACCCACGGAAGATGTACGAGGAGTCCATCGCGCTCGCGGGCGAGTCCGGGGGCCATTACATGGACCAGTTCACCTACGCCGAAAGGGCGACCGACTGGCGAGGCAACAACAACATCGCCGAGTCGATCTACCAGCAGCTGCGGCTGGAGCGCTACCCCGAACCGGCCTGGGTGGTCGCCACGGCGGGCACCGGCGGCACCTCCGCGACCCTCGCGCGCTATGTGCACTACATGCAGTACGACACCCGGGTGTGCGTCGCCGATCCGGAGAACTCGTGCTTCTTCGACGGCTGGGTCCACCACGACGCCGACGCGTGCAGCGAGTCCGGTTCCCGTATCGAGGGCATCGGCCGCCCCCGGATGGAGCCCAGCTTCGTGCCGGGCGCGATCGACCGGATGATGAAGGTCCCGGACGCGGCGAGCGTCGCCGCCGTACGGGCCCTGGAACGGGCGATCGGGCGCAAGGCGGGCGGGTCCACGGGGACCGGGCTGTGGAGCGCGCTGAAGATCGTCGCGGAGATGGTGGCGCAGGGGCGCACGGGGAGCGTGGTGACGCTGCTGTGCGACCCCGGCGACCGGTATCTGGACAAGTACTACTCGGACGCCTGGCTGGAGGAGCAGGGGCTGGACATCGAGCCGCACACGAAGGCGATCGACACCTTCCTGGCGACCGGACACTGGCCGGACTAGCGCGCCACCAGCACCGTCCCCCGAAGTCCCCCGAATCGTCACCCGGGGAAGTCCGGGGCCCTCAGCCCGTCGTCAGCCGCCGGTCCAGGCGGCGGACCGCGTCGTGGAACGCCCGCCGCAGCCCCGGGCGGGCGAGCCGCGCCGAGGCCCGGGTCACCGCCGTGCCGTCGAGGGCGAACGTGTAGCGCACCACGGTGCCGGAGTGCCACGGCACCAGCCGCCATTCCTCCAGCAGCGCCCGCAGCCCCGGTACGTTCGTCTCGTCGATCCGGTACGCGTACCGCTCGCCCGGGTCCGCCGCCACCACCGTCTCGCGGAAGCGGGTGCCGCCCCTGAGGCGGATCTCCCGCCCCGTCCCGTCGGCCGTCGGGCGGGCGTCGGCCACCTGACGGAACCAGCGGGGCCAGCCCTCGACATCGGCCAGCGCCCCGAACAACGCCTCGGGCGGCGCCGACGCCTCGGCGGTGAAGGCGAGTTGGACCGGGGCGGTTTCGGTGTAGTCCGGCCCCACGGAACGCAACCGGTATGCCATGGAGCCACGATAGCCCCGACGGCTGTCGCTCCGTCAGATGTCCGACGCGGCCTCGGCCGGTTCGCCCGCCACCACCAGCTCCGGCAGATACTCGGCGATCTCGGCGCGCGCCTCGGGCGGCAGCCCGGGGTCCGTCACCAGCGCGTCCACCTGGTCCAGCGAGGCGAAGGAACTCAGGCCCACCGTGCCCCACTTGGTGTGGTCGGCGACCACCACCACCCGCCGCGCGGACCGTACGAAGTGGCGATTGGTCTCCGCCTCCGCCAGGTTCGGTGTGGACAGCCCGGCCTCGACCGATATGCCGTGCACCCCGAGGAAGAGCACATCGAAGTGGAGCGAGCGCACCGCGGCGTCCGCGACCGGCCCCACCAGCGTGTCCGACGGGGTGCGCACCCCGCCCGTGAGCACCACGGTGGCCGTCCCGGGGCGGGGCGCGGCGCCACCGAGCGCCGCCGCCGACCGCTGCGCGTTGTAGAACACGTCCGCCACCCGGACCGAGTTGGTCACCACGGTCAGATCCGGCACCTCCAGCAGCTGCTGGGCCAGCGCGAACGCCGTCGTACCCCCGGCCAGCCCGATCGCCGTGCCCGGGGTGGCCATCGCGGCGGCGGCCTTCGCGATGTCTTCCTTCGCGGTCAGCTCCAGACCCGACTTGGCCTCGAACCCCGGCTCGTACGTGCTCGCCTCGGCGACCGGCACCGCACCGCCGTGCACCTTCTCCACCACACCCAGCCGGGCCAGCGCGTCCAGATCGCGACGGACCGTCATGTCGGACACATTGAGCTTGCGCGTCAGCTCGTTGACCCGCACTCCACCGCGCCGCCTGACCTCGTCGAGAATCAGGGCGCGCCGCTGCTCGGCGAGGAGATTCTGGTTGTCGCTCACCCTGCCCGTTCCCTTCCGGTCGGCGCATATCGCCCGCGCGGCCATCTTCGCACGGGGGGCCGACAGCCGATCCCCGGAGCACCGGGGGTTACGATTTCGCCACGCCCGGCCTGTCATGGTCCGTGTCCTACCCTGTTGGGCACAATCCTGGAGCGAGCACCGGAACGGAACGACCGCACCACACCGGGATCGGGGGACACGGTGGCATCGACCACGGGTACGAGCGCATCGGCAGCGGGGGAGGACCGGGCGCTGGGGGCGCCACCGCCGCCCCGGAGCGGCGAGCCCCCACCCGACCTGGAACTCCTGGTCCACGGCGTCGGCGGCGCCACCCCCCAGGAGATGCTGAGCGACCCGCGCACCACCCCGGTCACCGGCGACGAGACCGCGGCGGTCTACCGGCGCATCGACGACATCGGCGCCGAGTCGCGGCCCGATGACCACCGGGGTGCCCCGGTCCGCGAGGCGTACGTCTGGTCCAACCTCACCTCCGGCAACAGCGCCCGCGCCCTGTGGCTGCTCCTGCTGCCCTTCATGGTCGTCAACCTGGCCCACTGGATGCGCCCCGCGGCCGACCGGCGCGAGCGGACCGTGCGCGGCTACGGCCTGCTGGTGCGCCTGGTCGCGCTCAGCCTGACCGTGCTGCTGATCGCCGGGGCCTGCGAGGTCGCCCTCGACCTGGTCGCCTGGCAGTGCGCGGGCACGGCCGACTGCTCCGACGGCACCTGGCTCGGCTTCCTGTCCGCCGGGGATGACGGCTGGTGGAGCCAGCCCGGCCGCCGCCTCGCGCTCGCCGCCGTCGTACCGGCGGCCCTCAACGGCCTGCTGTGGTACCTGTCCAACCGCACCTGGAGCGCGTACGAGTCGCAGCCCCCGGTGGAGCTGCCGGTCGACGAGACCTGCCCCGAGTCGGGCAACAGCCCCGCGCTGTGCCTGCCGGGCTTCTGGTACGGCCGCCGGATCGTCGCCCGGCTGCGCGCCGCCCACACCGCCGCCGGGTTCCTGACGATCGCCGCGGGCGTCACCGCGGCCACCGCCGGGTACGACCGCCGCGCGGGCGGCAGCGCCCTGCCGGAGGCCATCGGCTGGACGCTGCTCGCCCTGGTGGTGACCGGCGGGAGCACGGTGGTCTACGTGGTGTGCCGCCGCGGCCGCAGCGAGACCAAGGCCGACAGCCACCTGGACCGCCTCACCATCAGCGCGCTGCCCGGCGCCGCGCTCGGCGTGCTCGCGCTCGCCATGCTGTACGCGGGCTGGTCCCGCCCCGACTGGGTCTCCGACGGGAGGCTGCCCGGCGACCAGACCTTCGTCACGATCGCCATCGTGCAGGGCGCGCTCATCGTCGCCATCGCGGTGTGCGCCCTGCTGCTGTACCGGGAGGCGCCCACCGCGCGCACCCCGCTGCGCGGGCTGGCCGGTCCCGCCGTCGCCATGCTCGCCTGCGGACTCGGCTCGGTGCTCGCCGGAGGCGTGGCCCAGCGCATCGCCGACTGGCTGGACGGCGGCGCCACCCCGGGCGAGGGCGGCACCATCGGCCCGCCCATCCTGCTGTCCTGGTGGGCCACGGCCATACCGGTCCTGCTGCTGATGATCCTGCTGCTGGCCGTGATCACCGCCCTGCGGGCCTGGCGGATACGGGAACGGCTCATCCCCGGCGTCCTGGACAGCTATCCGGGCGAGCAGGCCGACGCGGTGCGCACCCGCCGGATCGCCTCCACGATCGCCCGCGCCGGGCTCACCGACTCCACGCCCTGGCTCGTCGGCCCCGTCGCCCTGTTCACCCTGCTGCTCGGGGCACTCGCGGTCATCGGGACCCTGCTCACCAAAGAGGTGCCCGGGCGGGCCGCCGACGACACCCCGGGGATCATCGACGCGGCCACGCAGACGGCCCAGGCGCTCGGCTCCTGGATGATGGGCTTCGCGGTCCTGACGCTGGTCGCCTGGGCCCGCCGCGCCTACCGCAGCCCGTCGGCCCGGCGCACCATCGGCATCCTGTGGGACGTCGGCACCTTCTGGCCGCGCGCCGCGCACCCCTTCGCCCCGCCCTGCTACGCCGAGCGCGCCGTCCCGGACCTGACGTGGCGGATGGAGACCTGGACCCGCACCTACGGCGGCCGCCTCGTCATCTCCGGGCACTCCCAGGGCAGCGTGCTGGCCGCCGCCGCGGTCTGGCAGGTCGACCTGCGCACCCGCGCACAGGTCGCGCTCCTCACCTACGGCTCACCGCTGGAGCGGCTGTACGGGCGCTGGTTCCCCGCCTACTTCGGCCCCGCGCAACTGCGTTCGCTCCACGGCGAGGTGCGGTGCTGGCGCAACCTGTGGCGCTACACCGACCCCATCGGCGGCCCGATCCGGCTGCCCGACGGCACCGGGCCCGAGGTGGACTGCGACGCCTTCAAGGACCCGCTCGCCTACGGCCGCACCGCCGAACACCCGCTGCCCGCACCGATCCTGGGGCACGGCGAGTACCAGGCGGACCCGGCGTTCGACCGCGAGCGGGCCGCCCTGCTGGCCCGGCTCCCCGAGCGGAAACCGGGCGCCGCGGCCGCGCCCGCCCCCGTACCGAAACCGGCCCGGGGCGATCCCGAACCGGCCCGGAGCGAGTCCGAACCGGCGCAGGGCAACCCGAAGCCCGCTCAGGGCAGTTCGGGCAAGTCCTCCGGGTAGAGCAGGGTCAGGTCGTCGGTGGTCGGGTCGCCCACCTGGGCGACCCGGCCCGCATGCCGCTCCACCATCGCCTCGAAGGTCTGCCGGGCGGTGCGGCCGTTGCCGAACGCCGGGCCCTTCGGAAGCGCCGTGAAGTACTTCAGCAGCGCCTCCGACGCACCCTCGCCGATCCGGTACTCCTGGTCGTCGGCCTGCTGCTCCACGATCCGCAGCAGCTCCTCGGGCGCGTAGTCGCCGAAGGTGATGGTGCGGGAGAAACGGGACGCCACACCGGGGTTGACGGACAGGAAGCGCTCCATCTCGGCGGTGTATCCGGCGACGATGACCACCACCGAGTCCCGGTGATCCTCCATCAGCTTCACCAGGGTGTCGATCGCCTCGCGCCCGAAGTCCCGGCCGGAGTCCTCGGGGGAGAGCGCGTACGCCTCGTCGATGAACAGCACCCCGCCGCGCGCCCGGTCGAACGCCTCCTGGGTGCGGATCGCCGTCGACCCGATGTGCTCGCCGACCAGGTCCACCCGGGAGACCTCCACCAGGTGGCCGCGCTCCAGCACGCCCAGGGAGGCCAGGATCTCGCCGTAGAGCCGGGCGACCGTCGTCTTGCCGGTACCGGGGGAGCCGGTGAAGACCAGATGGCGGCGGACGGAGGCGGCCTTGAGCCCGGCCTCCTGACGCCGCCGGCCGACCTCGATCATGTCGGTGAGGGCGCGCACCTCCAGCTTGACGCTGTCCAGCCCGACCAGCGCGTCCAGTTCGCCCAGCACCGTCGTGGAGGGCCGTACGGACACCGGTTCGGCGGCGGGCGCGGCGGGCAGGGCCGGGGCCTGGGTGGCGCGCTGCGCCGGGATGCCGCCCAGCAGCCCGCCCGTCGAGGCGGCGGTCTCCACGGCGGTCGCCGGGAGGGCGGGGGCGGTCGCGGGGGTGGTGACGGCGCTGGTGGCGCTCTCGTCGCTGGTGCAGTCCTCGACGGCCGGACCCGCCTCGGAGAACTCGTAACCGCCGCGCGCGCACCGCTCGGTGCGGCACCGGGTCAGGGTGGTGCGGCAGCCGTCGATGATGTGGAAGCCGTAGCCGTTGCTGCCCGTCACCCGGCAGCCGCTGAAGGTGCCGCGGCCCTCGGCGGATACGTAGAACCCGGCCTCCGCCGGCGAGGAGACCGTGGTCCGCTCGACCGTCGGATCGGCGCCTTTGGTGACGATGACTCCGGTCGCGGCGCCGTCGATGGTGCAGTTCGCGAGGGTGCCGCCGCTGCCGTGGTCGCGGAACCAGGCGCCCGTGGCGGCCTCCCGGATGCGGCAGTCGTCCAGTTGGGCGATCGCCCCGTCGCTCACCGACACCGCCGTGTTGCGCACCTGCGACAGATCGCTGTCGACGACGTCCACGCGCGAGCCGCGGTCCAGTACGAACAGCGCGTCGGGCACGTCGCGCACCCGGCACGAGTCGAGCACGGCCGTCGCGCCGTCGCTCACCCACACCGCCGGATAGTCGCCCGTGCTCTCGTGCAGCTCGCACTGGTTGGCGTCCACCCGAGTGCCCGGGTCCCACACCGACAGGCCGTTGCGCCCGAACCGGCGCACCGTGGAGCGGGTCAGCGTCAGCACCGAACGGGACCGCAGGTCGACCGCGTTCTCCGGGACGTCGTGGATCTCGCAGTCCGCGAGCGTGAGCACGGCGTCGGTGTCCAGATTGACGCCGTCGCCCGTCGTCCGGTGCACCTTGCAGTCGGTCAGATGCCCGGTCGCCCGCGAGGAGACCGTCACCCCCGCGCCCCGGATCTCGTACACCTCGCAGCCGACGGCCTCCAGCGAGCTGCCCTCGCCGGTCAGGGTGACCCCGGCCCCCGACGAATGGTGGATACGGCAGCGCTCCAGGCGCGGATGGGCGCCGCCGCGCACCGCGACCCCGGACTGCCCGGCGGACACCACCTCGCAGTCCTCGAACACCCCGCCCGCGCCGTCCAGCACGCTCAGACCCACGCCCGCCGGGTTGTCCACGGTGCAGCGCCGCACGGTAGGCCGGGCGCCGCCGCGCACCTCGATGCCGACGGCGGAGCGCGTGGCGACCCGTACGTCCGTCAGCTCCGGGGTGCCCTCCTCGACCAGCAGCGCGGGCGACGCCGAGTCCATGCCCTCCACATGCAGGTCCTGGACCACCGCGGACGCGCGTATCGTCAGCGCGACGCCGTCGGCGGGAGCGATCCGCACCGAGCCGCGCGAGGAGCCCTCGGGGCCGCGCAGCGTGACGGCCCGGCCCACCACCAGATTCTCGCGGTAGGTGCCGGGCGAGATGGAGAGCACATCGCCGTCCCCGGCGGCCTCCAGGGCCGCGGCGAGGGAGGCGTACTCTCCGGTGCGGCGCCGCCACCGCGACGTTCCGCTGTGCGTCACCTGGACGACCGAGCCCTGTGCCATGGTGCTGCTGTGCCCCCACCTCGTGCGTATGCCGGATGTGCGCGACTGTGCCGCTGTTCACGTGAAGGCCCCACCGTAGCGTGCGCGCGGCACGCCGAGTTGACCTGCCCGGAACGTCCGGCGCACGAGGTGTCCCGTGCACAGGGTGCTCTGGTGACCAGGTGAGTGCCGGGGCGGTGCCCGGCTCTACGTTACTGTCCGCTCAGCTGTCCGCGTCGGCTCGTCCCCAGTCCTGCCCGGCCCGCTGCCACGCGATGTCCCACTGGGCGTAACGCCGTCGCATGAGCCGCCATACGACCAGCCGCCGGGCGCCGTCGACGAGCCCCGCCGTCGCCAGGCCCGCGCCGATTCCCGCCAGCACCGCATGGGTGGCGGTGGTGGCCGGGTCCAGCGGACGCGCCCTCAGACCTCCTTGGTCGTCCGTCCAGATACGGAACCTCTCGCCCGGGTCGGTGCCCGCGCGGGCACCGAGCGTGCCCTGGTGACTGCTGCCGTCCGGACCGGTCCACCGCGCGAGCACCCGGCGTTGGGCGTCGCGCGCGGAGGCGGTCTCGGGATCGGAGTCGATGGGTGGCTGTGGCAGCACCTTGACCACGGTCGCCGCCACCACATGGCGCTCGGCGCGCTGCTCCTGCGCGGTCCGCTCCAGCGCGCCATGCGCCAGCGAGCCCGCGGCCCAGCCCGCGGCCGGGGCCGCGAGCAGGATCAGCACGGCGGCGACAAGCGCCGCGTACGCCTCGGCCAGGTCGGTCTTACGGCGCAGCGAGTTCTGCCGCCAACGCCACAAGCCCTTGATCATTCGCATCATCCGCACGTCTTTCGACAATCCCCTTCCCCATTCGTGAATACCGCATCGGAGGCCGGATATGCGCGAATTCGGTGAAGAGAGAGCCATATCACGGGCTGAGCCCATTCGCCGTGCGGGCGGGGCCGCCGGGGCCGTCGGGTCTGTTCACGGTCCGTGGCACCCGCCACACCACCCGGGTGCCGCCTGCCTCGGGGGCCTCCACGGTCAGCGTGCCGCCCAGCAGCTCGGCCCGCGACCGCATGTTGACCAGCCCTCCACTGGGCGCGGCGGCACCGACGCCCACCCCATTGTCGGTGATCGTGAGCACGACATCGGCGCCGACCGTGAACCGTACGTCCACCCGCTGGGCCCGTGCGTGCCGGACGGTGTTGCTGAGCGCCTCGGCGAGCACCGCCAGCGCCTGGTCGCCGGTCTCGTCCGGCACATCGGTGTCGACCGGTCCGTCCATCAGTAGCGACGGGGTGAAGCCCAGCGTCTCCGACGCCGACCGTACGGCCTTCACCAGCCGCCGCCGCAAGGTGGCCGGTTCGCCGTCCTCGTCGCCGACCGCCCGCAACGCGAAGATCGTCGAGCGGATGATCTTTATCGTCTCGTCCAGGTCGTCCACCGCCCGGCCGACCCGCTCACCCGCCTCGGGATGCTCGATCAGCCGACTCGCGCTCTGCAGCGTCAGCCCTGTCGCGAAGAGCCGCTGAATCGCCAGATCGTGCAGGTCACGGGCGATCCGGTCGCGGTCGTGCAGCAACGCCAGATGCTCGGACTCGGCACGGTGCCGGGCCAGTTCGAGCGCGAGCGCGGCCTGCGCGGCGAAGCCCGACAGCAGCTCCACCTCGTGGTCGTCGAACGCGGGCCGCCCCGCCAGGCGGCACAGCCGCAGCGCCCCGGAGGACCGCTCATGGGCGACCAGCGGTACGGCCACCAGCGGGCCGAACTCGCTCTCCTGGTCCGGCAGCGGCCAGGCCCGCGCCCGGGAGTCGGTCCGTACGTCGCTCGCGACCGCGGGCCGCCCGGTGCGCACCGCGAGACCGGCCAGCGAGCCGTCTGAGGGCACGACCAGGCTGCTGATGCGCTCCGCGTCGTGCCCTTCCGCGACCTCCACCATCAGGCTGTCCGTGCCGGGAGCGGGCAGCAGGATGGCCGCCGAGTCGGCCAGCGAGACCTGGAGGGCCAGCCGGGCGATCAGGCTCAGCACCTCGGCCGCCGGAGTGCCCGCCAGCAGCGTGCGGGTGATCACCCCCAGCGCCTCCAGCCACTGCTCGCGGCGGCGGCTCTCGTGGTACAGCCGGGCATTGTCGATGGCCACCCCGGCGGCGACCGACAAGGTGGTCAGCACGGCCTCGTCATCGGGGTCGAACTGCGCGCCGCCGCGCTTCTCCGTGAGGTACAGATTGCCGAACACCTGGTCCCGGACCCGGATCGGCACCCCCAGGAACGAGCGCATCGGCGGATGGTGCTCGGGGAAACCATGGCTCGCCGGATGCTCCGACAAATCGGTCAGCCGCAGCGGCTGCGGACGGCGGATCAGCTCGCCCAGCAGCCCATGGCCGCTCGGCAGCGGGCCGATCCGGTGCGCGAGCTCCTCCGATATGCCCACCGGCAGGAACTGCGACAGCCGGTCGCTGTCGACCACGCCCAGCGCCCCGTACTCCGCGTCCGCCAGCACCACCGCCACCTCCACGATCCGCCGCAGCACCTGCTCAAGATCCAGCTCGCGGCCCACGCTGAGCACGGCCTCCAGCAGGCTGTGCATCCGCCCCTGCGTGGCCCGCGCCGCGTCCAGCCGCGCCTGCAGCTCGTCGAGAAGCTGATCCAGCCGGAGTTGAGGCAGCGCCGGATGACGCCCGTCATCCCCACTACCCGACACGCAAGACCCCCCTTGCCACCCCAGACCCTCCCTTGTCGCCCCGCCGTGCCCAGGGTATCGACGGGGTACGACAGTCAGGGCTGGGGGACCACCGCCACCGGGCAGCGGGCGTGGTGCAGGACGGCGTGGTTGACCAGACCCAGCTGCATCCCGAAGTGACCCTGCCGCCGCCGGGCGCCCACCACGAGCAGATCGGCGTGGTCCGACGCGTCCAGCAGCGCCTTGCGGGCCGGGCCCTCGACCGCGCGGTAGGCCACCGGTACGGGCGGCCGCGCCATCTCCGTCACCCCGCCCAGCGCCTCGTCCAGCAGCTCGGAGGCGTGCCGGGCGTGGTCCTCGCGCGGCCCGTGGTCGTCCGGCCCCGCGCAGCGCCAGGCGTGCACCGCCGCCAGCTCGCAGCCGCGCAGCCGGGCCTCCCGGAGCGCGAAGGCGACGGCGGGGGAGGGCGCGGTGTGCTCGTGCTCGCCCCCGCGCTCCCGTTCGGCGATGCCCACCGCGACGCGGTTCACCGGACCGTACCCGCCCTCCGGGCGGCCGCGGACGACGATCACCGGGCAGGACGCGCGGGCCGCGATGCCCAGCCCGACCGAGCCCAGCAGCAGCGACGCGAACTCGCCGCGCCCGCGCGACCCGACGACCAGGGCCTCCGCGCTCTGCCCGGCGCGCAGCAGGGTGGTCACCGCGTCGTCGACCGCCAGATCGGTCATCACCTTCAGGGCCGGTGCGCGCCGCCCGGCCCGCTCGGCCGCGGTGGCCAGCACGGTTTCGCTGTACAGGCGCTCGGCGGGGCGGTCGATGGCCGCAGCGGGGACGTAGCCCTCGTACCGCTCCCACAGGGAGGCGTGCACGATGCGCAGGGGAAGCTGCCGCCGGGCCGCCATGTCGGCGGCCCAGTCCAGCGCGTCGGAGGCGGCGTCCGAACCGTCGACCCCGACGACCACGGGAAGCTCCACCGCGCCCACCGCCTCTCCTGTCGGCACCTGGCTGTATGCCCGCTCATTGTCCCGCCGAAGCGGTGGCCATGACGCGGTATCCCGGCACCGGGAGTAACGGCGCTTCTACCGCAGCCGCATGGCGAGCGTCACGACGGCGCCCATGGCCCCGGCGCTGATCGCCAGCCGGTCGGTGACCAGGCGGGTCAGCCACAGCCCGCGGCCGCTGGTCGCGCCGTCCAGGCCGGGCAGGATCTGCGGGATGACGTCCTCGGAGAAGCCGGGGCCGCAATCGCTGATCCGGCACTCCAGCTCGTCGCCCACCCGCCGCAGAAGCAGGGAGCCCTTCCCGCCCGCGTGTTCGATCGCGTTGCTGGCGATCTCGTCGACGGCGAGGACGAAGTCGCCGCGGCGGGTCTCGCTGAGTCCGGCCCAGGCGGCGCACTCCTCGACGAGTACCCGCAGCCGCGGCAGCTCGCCCGCGGTGAAGCGGCGGTGCAGGAGATGTTCCAGCTGTACTCCGGCTCGGTTGGCGGACCGACGGAGAGAGTCGGCTGGCACCAGGGCCTCCCGTGTGACGAGGGTGAGCTGCATCGGGCTCGGTGAAAGAGCCGAGGGTATGGGGTGTGGAGTGCCATGGGGAGGAGTGACCACAAATGACGTGTCATATCGGCAACTCGACGGGAAATGACTAAGGGAGAGTCGGTACGCGCTCATCGGCGTATCGCTTCGGATCGGCGGTGGCTCGCACGCACGGTCACCGCCGAGGGGCGAGGCGGGGGAGGAGACGGCAGAGTGAGGCCATGAAGGGACTTCTGGGCGCACTGAGGACCGAGCACCGCGAGCGGCTGATGGCGCTCGCCCACGATGTGTCCTTCCCCTCGGGCGGCCGCATCTTCGAGGAGGGCCGGAAGGCCGACCACTTCTGGATCATCCGCACCGGCGCGATCACCCTCGACCTGCGGGTCCCGGGCCGCCGGGCCGCGGTGATCGAGACCCTGGGCCCCGGCGAGCTGATCGGCTGGTCATGGCTGTTCCCGCCGGACACCTGGCATCTGGGAGCGGAGGCGCTCAGCCCGGTGCGCGCGTACGAGTTCGACGCGGAGGCGGTACGACGGCTGTGCGACGAGGACGCGGAGCTGGGCTACTCGCTCGCGCTGGCCTGCGCCCAGGTGATCGGGCGGCGGCTGCAGGCCGCCCGCACCCGGCTGCTGGACCTGTACGGGCCGTACGCGGGCGGCATGTCCCCCTGACCAGGAGCGCGACCGTGATCGGGGAGGGCCGAATGGCCCCTTACCCCTTCCCGCGGCAGGACGTAAGAGTGGGCAGCCGGATCACGACCGGCGCCCCGCGCGCTACGGAGGAGAGGGCAGTGCCCGAGACAGCCGACACCGCCGAGGCCGGGGGAGCCGACCCTCCCGCCGACCCCATCGGGGTCTTCCTGCTCGACGACCACGAGGTGGTGCGACGGGGCTTGCGCGACCTGCTCGACGCGGAGCCCGACCTCACGGTCGTCGGCGAGGCGGCGAGCGCCCGCGAGGCCATCGCCCGCGCCCCCGCCGTACGCCCCCATGTGGCGGTGCTCGACGTACGGCTGGGCGGGGCGGGGGAGGGCGCCGATCACGAAGGGATCGCGGTCTGCCGGGAGTTGCGGGCCCGGCTGCCCGGTCTTGCCTGTCTGATGCTCACGTCCTTCGACGACGACGAAGCGCTCTTCGACGCCATCATGGCGGGGGCCGCGGGCTATGTGCTCAAGCAGATCAACGGCTCCGACCTGGTGTCCGCCGTGCGCACCGTGG
>Ga0307508_10001534_pt1 | contig 25841 bp, 20 predicted proteins | sample 9_EM_MG_FD_203089 | JGI IMG/M metagenome (GOLD analysis project Ga0307508, IMG submission 203089) | Populus trichocarpa ectomycorrhiza microbial communities from riparian zone in the Pacific Northwest, United States - 9_EM | ecosystem: Host-associated > Plants > Roots > Unclassified | place... | reverse complement strand
ACACATCGGGTCTCGATCAACGGATCGCTTATGCGTATCTGACCGGCAACGACCAGATATTGCACTTGGAGAAAATTCGCCGGGCTTACGGCGAGCGTTTCGCCGTGATGGACGCCGCGCTCCAGACGGAGATGCCGACGGGTTTTCAATGGACGAAACCGGAAGGCGGCATGTTTTTGTGGATTACGGGGCCGGCTGAACTCGACGGCTTAAAGCTGCTCGAGCGGGCGATCGCTCATCAGGTAGCGTTCGTGCCCGGTCGCGATTTCTTTCCCACGGACGGCGGTGCCAATTACCTGCGTTTGAATTTCTCCAACTCCTCGCCCGACCGCATTCGCGAAGGCGTGCGGCGTCTGGCGGCGCTGTGTCGCTGAGAGTTTGCGAGGTTTGACCTGTAGGAGCGGATTTATCCCGCGATCAGGACTTTAATCGCGGGATAAACCCGCTCCTGCAAAAATGCTGAGCGAATGGTCGCCTTGCAGATAAGATATTAAAGTCTCGGAGCCGAGCTGGGGCTCGGCGGTCCCGGGACTTATCAGACCGGTTTCCCCTGAAAGCTGCGCCATTTTTCGAGCGGCAGTTGGGCGAGCGCAATCAACGCGACTTGGCTGATCACGAAAATAATCAGCCACGTGAAAGCGCCTTCCATGAAACCGTAGTTGTGGAGGCCGACGCCGAGTAAATTGGTGCCGAACCAACTCCAGCTGGTGACGACGTTGCCGAAGATCGCCAAACACATCAGACCGCGTTGCTTCACCAAGCCGCCCCAGCGGGCATGCAGGATGATGGCGTTCCAGAGCACGATGATCACCGCGCCGTTTTCCTTCGGATCCCAGCCCCAGAATCGCCCCCACGATTGATCGGCCCAGATGCCACCGAGAACTGTGCCGACGAGACTGCAGAGCGTTGCGAAACACACGATGCCGTAGACCATGCGCGTGAGTGTGTCGGCGGTGGATTTGTCGAGCGAGCGGGTCAATAGTCCGCGCGCAATATAGATTAGCGCCAGGAAACCGGCGAGGAAGGTAGCGGCGTATCCGGTGGTCACCACGACAACGTGGGTGGCGAGCCAGAGATTGGTGTCGAGAACGGCGCGCATCATTTCGAGGGTATCGCCGCTCAGCGAAAGGTGATGGGCAATCAGGAGGGTGATAAATCCGATGACACCCGCGGCAACTGAACCGATGGCGTTGCGATAAAATTTTTCGAGAATCAGACAAAGGGCGACTGAGCCCCAGCCGACAAAAAGGGCTGACGAATAAAGGTTCGTTACCGGTGGCCGGCCTTCGAGCCACATGCGGGTGATGATACCGGCGGTCGCCAATAAAAACGCGACCAACACGAGATAATACGCCGATTTGCCGAGTGTTTCCGGCCAGAATAACCACGAGAATACCGCGACGAAGAAAGCGCATGCGTAAAGCGTCATGCTCTTGTAGAAAGGTTCGGCGGCGTTGAAGCGGGTTTCGATGTCACTCTTCTTGAGTTGCGCTTCATAGCGTTTTGAAAGCTGCTCGCGGAAGAGCCGGGTGATTTCGTTGAACTGATCCAGCTGTTGACTGCGCCATGCGTGACCGAGGGCAGCGTAGGCCATGACGTTGGGATTCAGGCTTCCGGTTTGGAACGTCTCGAGCAAGGTGTGGCCGACGGATTTCCACGCGGTGAGATTCTGTTCATCATCGGCAGGAGGGACCGCGAGCAGACTGCCCATCTTGTCCATGAAATCGTACCGTTCCGCCATGGTGATCATCGCCTTGTACGCATCTTCGTTGGCCGGCTCGTTTTTTTGTTTTGCCCGAACAGCCTCAACGCCCGCCGGCAGGGCTTTTTGGAATTTGATCAACTCGTCGAGAAAGTCGGGACTGTCCGGGGCCTGTGCGCTGTGTTTGAGACGTTGATAGAGAAGCACGCGGTCGCGGAGTTGAATGGTCGCGCGTTGAAATTGAGTGCGCGCCTGCGGATCGATCGGTTCGGCGAGCTGGGCCTGACGGTCGAGTTCGGCCAGTTTGGGCTCGAGTTTTTTGAACGAGAAACGCGTGCGGGTGCCGGGGACGAAGTCAGCGATCGCGAGCACGCGTAGCACGGGATTGTCGTACTGAATTTTCGAGTCCGCTTCGGTGATGCCCATGAGGGTCAGCAGCTCCGGGGAATCCGTGGCGCTTAAACGAAACGTGGGATAGTTGTCGGCTTTCTCTGGATTAAAAAGCACATCCGCGAGCCATTCAGTCGGGCTGGCGACGAACGGCTTGGATATAGTTGGATCACTGACGCGCTGGCGGCCTTGAAGCACGAGCAACGAGGTGCGGGCGACAGTATCGAGCGGTTTAATGCGTCCATTGACGAGCACCGGCAGCCGGCCAAACGCCGCGAGATCAAACGCGTCTTTTTCGGGAGCAGGCGATCGAAAGACAGCGGCCGCAACATACCCGATTGCGAGAATCAGAACCAAAAGAGGAATGAAGCGTTTCATGATTTAACCGGGAATGACGAACGTCTCACGGGGGGGAGATTTTAAACGCGGAGTTCGCGGAGGACGCAGAGAGATCTGGGGCGTTATTTGAAACGCGTTCGATTCCGTCAACGAGTTTGAGGACGTGGAAGTTGATCAAAAGACCGAGTCGATAATTTCCAAGCCTTAGATAGGTGAGCAATTGTGCGCCGTGAATTGGTTGAATTTTCTCAAGCGCTTTGAGTTCAATCACCACGCGATCTTCCGCAAGAATGTCGATGCGATAACCGGCGTCTATGGTCATGCCCTTGTAGACTATCGGCATCAGCTTTTGTCGGACGTGAATAATGCCCCTGAGATTTAGTTCATGGGAATAGGCGCCTTCATACGCTGATTCCAGAAGTCCGGGGCCGAGTTCGCGGTGCACCTCGATAGCAGAACCAATCAATTCGTGAGAAAGGTCGTTGAGATCTTTTGGGTTCATTTGATTGGTCTCTGCGTTCTCCGCGTCCTCCGCGTTTAATTCAGGCTGTGCCTGTTCGTTTGCGGATGAAGCTGATGAGGTGGATGCCGAATTGGGTGACGAGACCGATGGCCATCAAAATGCAGGAGACGTAGGGAAGGACCCAGCTCGGGTTACGCACGACTTGGAGGATGCTGGTATGTTCACCCTCGAAACTGGCCTGGTAAAACGTGAGGCCGGCGTAGCGCAGCGGGTTGTTCATATAGATCAGGATTTCGCGATCTTCATGTGCATCCTCGGACTGCAGCCGTACTCGACTCGCGAAATTTTTCGGAATTTCCGTGCCGGCATATTTTTCGTGAGTGAACTTGATCAGGCCGAGCGAGAATGGACGATAGTAGCGCTGAAATCGGAGCACGACTTCCCACGTGCGACCTTGATAGGTGAACGTCTGGGGCATGCCGAGCAGCGGGGACACGAGCCAGACACCTTGCGAACCCTCCGTGCTGACAATCTCGATGTTGGCTGCGGGCGAATTCCGTTCGTCCGTCTTGTAGGTCAGCGCGAGTGGAATCAACGCGACTCGTGGTCCGATTCCAGCTGTTGCAACTGCAGGCGCGGCGTTCGGTGCTTGATCGCGCATCTGGAGCATCGCGTTGGGATAATAATCCCGGATTCGCACTTGAAACGGGAGTTTCGGATGCTGAATCGTACCGCCGTCGGCGAGCACCGCTTGGGGAATCGCGACGACTTCGTTGAATTTCGGATCAGTGGTGTCGAGCACGGCGAGTTCGACGTCCCGATAACTTTCCGAGTAGTTTTTCGTTTCACCCTCGTCCAACCGCATCTGGCTTTCCTTCTGAAAAAGTCCGGTGAGCAGTTCGCCCACGAGCAACAGAATAACGCCGATGTGGGTCAGTTGAATGCCGGTCTTCTTCCATTCGAGTTTAAACCGGTAAATGTGCGCAGCGATCAGGTTGATTAGCAGAAGTCCGCCTAGAAAGTAGCCGCCGGGAAAAACCGGAAACGGAAATTGCGTGCCCGGAAATTTTTCCAGCACGAAAAAAGCGTGGAAGAATTTTTCCTGTACGCCCCAGACACCCAGATCCACCTGCGCAAGGGTGGCCCAAAAAATTAACACAATCGACAGCGCGAGGAGTACGACGGTCAGCTTGAGCGAGACGAAGAAGTCGCGGAATTGTCGGGAAATCGGCTTCATGGTCAACGTGACTTGATCGTGCGCAGGAATTCGAGGAAGGCCGGCTTTTCGTTGGCGACGAGCGCGTCGGGTCCCATGAGTTTGAAAAACCAGGTGTCCGTGCCGTGCGGAACGATCGCCCCAATAATGCGGGTGGGTTTTCCGGAGGCGGTGCCGACAAAATCGACGACCGTGAGGTGGAGTTCGCCCGCGTCGAGCGACGCGGTGTTGGTGGCGACATCGGCTTCTGCCAGCGGAGCGAGTCCCAACTGTCCGCGCCAGCGATTGACATTGGCCAGCAGGCCGCCGGTGGAGCCCGGAAAAGCGGTAATCGAAAGGTCGGCATCGCCGCCGTCGCCTTTAATTGCGAAGCTGCCGCGGCGCATCGCGCTGGCTGGCTTGGCGGTCCAGTGGGACGGCGCAGTCCAGGATAATTCAGCACCCGTCGCCGTGGGCACCGGCGTGTTGGCCATCATTTGGTCGGGTGCGGCCGGATTGCCGGTGTTTGGATTTGGCGCGGCGCTGGCAGCGGCAGCACCTGGCATTGCCGGGGGCGGGTCTTTTGGCGCCCGATACGACGCGATCTCGCGATCTTTGCAGCCAACCAACGGCAGCAAGGACAGGGTAACAAAGACGGTCAGGCGAGGAGGCATGGGAGTAATTGACTCTAGCAAACTTCTCCCAACCGCAACCCTAAGTAAAATCTATGAGCCGGGCGAAATCCGGGGATTAGGGGGCGTGTTTTGCCGCTTATTCGTCGCGTTCCATCTGAAATAAGAACCTGTTCGCGCAACGACAGGTTCTGGCTCCTCAGAAAGTTGAAGGGGCAGGTTATTTTATGCTTCCGTGTGTTCTGTGTATTCTGTGGTTCACTCCAGAATATTGAACCACGGAACACACAGAACACACGGAAAAGGGTCGATCCACGAACCTTCGTTTCCTTTCCATCCTTTGCGAGACACCGGTTCGAAATTCCGGAGTCTTCATCCCTGATGAAGATTTTGGCTGCGAAGGCAGAAAGAGTGCTTAGGGAGGGAATATGCGAATAACGCCACTCGGAGATACGGCGCTTACGATCGAGCTGGGCGACTCCATTGATGAGTCCACCCATGGTCGGGTCCGGGGAGCGTGGCAGGCGTTGCAAGCACCGCCGCTGCCCGCGGTCACCGAACTCGTGCCCGCTTATACCTCGGTTACTCTTTTTTATGATCCTTATGCTGCCGTACAGGCCGGCGCGCCGGATGCAGGGATAGTGGAATGGCTCAGCGGAAAAGTGCGCGAACGGCTCAAAAACCCGCCTAAATCTGAAAAGGTGAAGCCACGCACTGTCGAAATTCCCGTGTGCTATGACGGCGAATTTGGCGCCGACTTGGGACTGGTAGCCAAACACACCCGGTTATCGATTGACGAGGTGATTAATCGTCACTGCAAAGCTGATTATCTGGTGTATCTGATCGGATTTGCGCCAGGGTTTCCTTACCTGGGTGGATTGCCGAAGGAACTGAATGCCCCTCGCCACGCGAAACCGCGCATGAACGTCGCCCCGGGTTCGGTCGGCATCGCAGGCAACCAGACGGGAATATATCCCCTCGATACGCCTGGAGGCTGGAATCTGATTGGACGCACCCCGCTCAGGCTTTTTACGCCGGAGAAAGATCCGCCGGTGTTGTTGCGTGCCGGCGATCGGGTGAAGTTTCGCGCGATCAGTGCCGGGGAATTCGCGAAATTGGAGACATCGCGATGATCACGGTCGTGAAGCCGGGGCTTTTGACCACGGTGCAGGATCTTGGGCGGCCGGGCTATCAGCAATACGGCATCGTCGTCGGCGGGGCGCTCGACGGGTTTTCCACGAGGGTGGCCAATCTGATTTTGGGCAACGATGACAACGCGGCGGTGCTGGAAATGGCGCAAACCGGACCGGACCTTCGTTTCGAAACGGAAACGCTGGTGGCATGGTGCGGGGCTGATTTTGAAGCGCGCATCGGGAACGAGAGCTTGCCGCGGGACCGTCCGGTGCGGATTGCGGCCGGAGAAACATTAAGCTTTGGATTCGCGCGGTCCGGACTTCGCGCATGGCTGGCAGTGGCCGGCGGAATCGATGAGCCGCTCGTGCTGGGTAGTCGCAGCACTTATCGGCGCGCCGGTATCGGTGGGCACCAAGGTCGACCCCTCGTGGCGGGTGACCAATTGGCGGCCGGAAAATTAAGCGAACGTTCCCAGCAATTGCTCGGTTCCTTGCACACGCAGGGGCGGCGTGCGACTGGCTGGAGTGTGCGCCCACAGACTTTGGGCGGCGCGATGGTGGCGGGTACGATGCGCGCGGTAATCGGCCCGGAGTGGGACTGGTTTACCGCGGAGTCCCAGCAGGCATTTTTTTCGACCGAGTGGCAGGCGACGAAGGAAGCGGATCGGATGGGGGTGCGTTTGCAAGGACCGGCATTGGAACTGGTCAAGCCGCGGGAAATGATCTCGTCGGCCGTGAACACAGGAATAGTCCAGGTACCTTCAGCGGGGCAGCCGATTGTGTTGTTACCCAGCCGGCAATCCGTCGGTGGGTATCCGCGATTGGCGGCGGTGGCGGCGGTCGACGTGGGACGTTTTACGCAGCTGCGACCTGGCGATAAGGTACGGTTTCAGAAGATCCCTTTGGCGACAGCACATGAAATCCATCTTGCACGTGAGCGTGAACTTAATCTTATCCGCATGGGCCTGGCGCGGCTGACCGCGTAACGTCTATGTCGAGAATCGATCTGAATTGTGATGTGGGGGAGGGGTGCAGCCACGATGCTGCGCTCATGCCGTTGATTACGTCCGCGAATATTGCCTGCGGCATTCATGCGGGCGATGTGGATACAATGCGTGAATCCGTGAACCTCGCCCGGTATGTCGGCGCCTCGGTCGGGGCGCATCCCAGCTTGAACGATCGCGCCAACTTCGGACGGAAAGAGATGAAGGTGTCGGCGCGCGAGGTTCATCTCTACGTGCTGACGCAAACAAAACTACTTCAGATCATCGCGCGGCAATGTGGTACAAAAGTCAGACACGTGAAGCCGCATGGTGCACTCTACAACATGGCAGCGCGCGATCCGGAACTGGCTGCCGCGGTGGCGGGTGCGGTTTACGATGTGGATCCGACGCTGGTTTTGTTTGGGCTGGCCGGCAGTCACTTGCTCAGCGCGGGGCAGGCCCGCGGTCTGCGAGTGGCGAGCGAAGTGTTTGCTGATCGCACGTATCAGGCAAACGGATCTCTAACTCCCCGGACTCAACCTGGCGCCATGATTGCGGATGAGGATCAGGCCGTCGCGCATGTCTGGCGGATGATTAACGAACGGGTGATGCGGGCAACGGACGGCACTGATGTTCCGGTGAAGGCCGACACGGTTTGCGTGCACGGCGACGGAGTGACGCCCGTGAATTTTGCGCTTAAGTTGCGGGCAAAATTAAGAGCCGAAGGCTTTTCGTTAAAAACGGCGGGATCATGATTCGTGGGACGCTCCCTCCGGAGCGCGGTGGTCGTCGATTTCCATATCGACGATCAGCGTCGGTGCGGAGACCGACGCCCACCGGCATTAATCTTAAGATTATATCCGGTTCGAACGTCGTGCCTCAGTTGTTAAACCGGAACAACGCCACGTCGCCATCGGCGAAGATATACTCTTTGCCTTCGAGACGATATTTGCCAGCTTCACGAGCAGCAGCGACGCTGCCGAGACGGGTGAGATCGTCGTAGCTGACGACTTCTGCCTTGATAAATCCTTTCTCGAAATCGGTGTGGATCACACCGGCAGCTTGGGGGGCTTTCCAACCCTTCTTGATCGTCCACGCGCGGACTTCTTTTTCGCCCGCGGTAAAATACGTCTGTAAACCGAGCAGCGCGTAAGTGCTCTTGATCAGCGATGAAACTCCGGAATCATCAACGCCGAGATCCTTCAGAAACGCAGTCGCTTCCTCGGGCGGCAGGTCGATGAGCTCGGCTTCGATGCGTGCGCTGATTGGCACGTAAGCCGCGTCGTGGTGAGTACGGACGAACTCCGCGACTTTTTGCACAAACGGATTCTGCTCGGCGGTCGCGAGGTCGGATTCGGCTACATTGCACGCGAACAACACAGGCTTCGCGGTGAGCAGCTGGAATAATTTCATCATCGCCACTTCCTCGGGTGTGGCGGGAATCGTGTTGGCGGTTTTGCCGGCGTTGAGATGCGGTTCCAGTTTGTGGAGGAGAGCCAGTTCGATGATCGCCTCCTTGTCGCCCGCCTTTGCGGCCTTTTGCGTTTTCGTCATGCGCTTCGCGACGGCTTCGAGATCGGCGAGCACGAGTTCGGTGGTAATCACCTCGATGTCGCGCACGGGATCGACACTGCCCATCGTATGAATGATGTCGCTGTCTTCAAAGCAGCGTACGACCTGCACGATGGCGTCGACTTCGCGGATGGTGGCAAGAAACTGATTGCCTAGGCCTTCACCTTTGCTGGCACCGGCGACGAGACCGGCGATATCGACGAATTCAATCGCCGCGGGCACCACGACGTTGGTCTTGGCGATTTTTTGCAGCACGTACGACCGTGGATCGGGGACGATCACCACGCCGACATTCGGATCGATGGTGCAAAACGGATAATTAGCCGCCTCCGCCTTGCGTGAGCGGGTGAGAGCGTTGAAGAGTGTGGACTTGCCCACGTTAGGCAGACCGACGATACCGGCTTTTAGCATAGGATGGCGGGAGGGAAGGGGTCGAATGCAGCGGTGGCACTGGGGGCTTGACAAGTGCAAAGTTGTTCCGACTCTACTGCCTCTTTTCCAATTCGAACATCGCTGTCCGCAAAGCATCTCCTACATCCACATGGCACTTAAAATCCGTCTTTCCCGCGTCGGCACCAAAAACGAACCGCATTATCGCGTCGTGGTGGCCGAGGAACGTTCCCGTCGTGATGGCGACGCCGTCGAGCAGATCGGCGCTTACAATCCCCGCGCCAAGGGCAACCCCCTCACCATCAAGCTCGACCGCGTTGATTATTGGGTCTCCAAGGGTGCCAAGCCCACCTCGACGTTGCATGCGCTGATCAAGCGCTCCCGTCGTGCGGCTACGGCTACGGCCACCGCATAAGTCGTCTCTCATCATCCGTTTTCCAAGGTTCGGCTCGCGCCGAACCTTTTTTATTGGATAATTTTCCCATGCGTATCGACGTTCTGACGCTTTTCCCCGCGATGCTCGACGGCTTTTTGTCCGAAAGCATGCTGGGGCGGGCGCAGGAGGCGAAATTGTTGGAGATCAAGGTCCACAATGTGCGCGATTGGGCCACCGACAAACACCGCACCACGGACGACCGGCCTTTTGGTGGCGGAGCCGGGATGGTGATGAAATGCGAGCCAGTGTTCGATGCGATCGAACAGCTGCAAACCCCCGGTTGTCGTCGCATTTATCTGACACCGGATGGTACACCGCTCTCGCCGGCGCTCGCCACCGAGCTCTCCACTCAGCAGCACTTGGTGCTATTGAGCGGCCATTACGAGGGAATCGACCAACGGATTCGCGAAAAAGTCATCGATCAGGAAATCAGTATCGGTGACTATGTGCTTACAAATGGCACACTTGCCGCCGCGGTTTTGATCGATGCGCTGGCCCGTTTCATTCCGGGTGTTCTCGGTGAAGAAAAGTCGTTGACGACAGAAAGTTTCACCAGCAAGTTGCTCGACTTTCCTCAATACACGCGTCCCGCCGTTTACCGCGGCATGTCCGTGCCAGAAGTGCTCCTTTCGGGCAACCACGGCGAAATCGACAAGTGGCGGCACGCGCAACAGGTGGAAAAAACCCAGCAGGTACGACCCGATTTACTCAAATAAACAGCCATGAATCCCATCATCAAAGAAATCACCGCCGCTCAGGTGAAAACTAATTTAACGCCATTCAAAGTCGGCGACGGTGTCCGTGTTCACACCAAAGTGCGCGAAGGTGACAAGGAACGCGTCCAGGTTTTCGCCGGCGTCGTTATCGCCTACAAGGGCAGTGGCATTCATGAGACCTTCACGGTCCGCCGCATCAGCTACGGCGAGGGCGTCGAGCGCGTGTTTCCCGTGAACTCGCCGAACATCGAAAAGATCGAGGTTGAGAAGGATTCCGAGGTCGGCAAAGCCCGCCTTTATTATCTCCGTGGCCGGACCGGCAAAGCGGCGATGGCGGTCAAGGAGAAGCGTTACGAGGCTGAGACGAAGAAAGCCTGAACGATTTTCCGAATTATTTCAAAGCGAGCCAACCCCGGCTCGCTTTTTTTATGTCGAAAAAAGGGCTTTGCACGCACGGCTTTGCCAGCGTTAATGGCATTTCACATTTTTCGCCCCCTTTAATTTATGAAACTGCAGACTGACATACTCGCTCAAGCTTCCAACCAAGCCCGCGGCCTCGCCATCGACGCCGTTCACAAATGCTCTTCGGGGCATCTTGGTTTGCCCTTGGGCGCAGCAGAAATTGGTGCCGTGCTTTACGGCCACGCATTGGTGCACAATCCCGATGAGCCGCGCTGGTTGAATCGTGATCGTTTCGTTCTCTCGGCGGGCCACGGCTCGATGTTTCTTTATAGCTGGCTGCATTTGAGCGGCTACGATCTGGCGCTGGAGGAAGTGAAGAATTTCCGCGTACTGCACAGCAAGACGCCAGGACATCCCGAGTTTCACGAGACACCAGGGGTTGAGGCGACGACGGGCCCGCTCGGCCAGGGTATCGGCAATTCGGTCGGTCTAGCGATGGCCGGCCAGATGACCGCCGCGCGTTTCAATGCGCCGGGTCACGAAATCTTTAACTATCACGTACTGTGTCTCGCCGGTGATGGTTGTATGCAGGAAGGTGTGGCGATGGAAGCAGTGGAGTTCGCCGGTCACCAAGGTCTCGATAATCTGATCCTCATCTATGATTCGAACGACGTAACGCTCGATGCGATGGCGGACAAAACGCAGAGCGAAAATACCGCGGCGCGTTTCAAGGCGATCGGTTGGGACGTGCAGACACTGGCCGACGGCCATAATCTCGAAGCGATCCTGAAGTCCATCAACAAGGCGAAGAAAGCCACGAGCGGCAAACCGCAGTTGATCATCGCCAAGACGATCATCGGCAAGGGCATTCCGGAAGTGCAGGGCACCTCGAAGGGCCATGGCGAAGGCGGCGCGAAATTCGCCGATGCCGCGCGCAAGGGTCTCGGCCTTCCCGCAGACCAGCACTTTTTCGTGAGCGATGAAGTGCGGGCTTACTTTGCCGATCACAAAAAACGTCTCAAACGTTCTTATAGTAAGTGGCAGAAAGCGTTTTCCGCCTGGAGCGAAGCGAATCCCGAAAAGGCCGCGCTCCTCGCCAGTGCTTCGGTCAAGCCAAGCGCCGCGCACCTCCTGGAGAAAATTCCATTGTTCCCGGCGGACGCGAAACTCGCGACGCGCGCTGCAGGCAAAGACGTGCTTCAGCCAATCGCAGCCGAGTTGCCGTTATTGATTTCCGGTAGCGCTGATCTTCACGGGTCCACGCTTAATTACATCGCGGCAGATAAGGATTTCGATCGTTCCAACCGCGCTGGTCGCAACCTGCGCTACGGTATTCGTGAACACGGCATGGCCGCGATCAACAATGGCGTCGCCTACGATGGCGTGTTTCGCCCGTCCTGTGCGACGTTCCTCGTGTTCGCCGATTATTCGCGTCCGTCGATGCGTCTCGCGGCGCTGGCGAAGCTGCCGGTTATTTATATCTACACCCACGATTCCGTTGGCGTGGGCGAAGATGGTCCAACTCACCAACCCATCGAAACCGTTTCCGGTCTGCGTTTGATCCCGAACTTCGACGTCATCCGTCCCGCCGATCCTGAAGAAACCGCCGGCGCATTTGCCGCGGCCCTGGAGCGTACCGATGGCCCGACATTGCTGGCTCTCAGCCGCCAGGCTGTTCCCATGTTGAATGATTGCACCCCGCACGAACGCCGTGCCGGTGTGCTCAAGGGGGGATATATTCTAATTCAAGAGACTGCTCCCTTGACTCAAATTCTGCTCGCGAGCGGTAGCGAAGTTCAGTGGGCCGTCGCGGCAGCGAAGACACTTGGACCGGGCACGCGGGTCGTTTCCGTGCCGTCGTTCCTGAGATTCGACCGTCAATCCGCCGAATACCGTAATTCGATTATTCCGCCATCGTGCCGCAAGCGCGTCGCGATCGAGGCAGGCGTGACCGCTCTCTGGCACAAATATGTTGGTCTTGAAGGCAAGGTGGTCGGTATTGATCGCTTTGGTCTCAGCGCTCCCGGCAACATCGCGATGAAAGAACTGGGTATCACGGCCGAAGCCGTCGTCGCCGCGGTGCAGTCGCTCTGAGGCGATCGTTTCCCATAATCAATTCTGCTCTCACAGCCGGCCCTTAGGCCGGCTGTTTTGCTTACGGCCTTTGGGCGGAATACCCCGCAGCCCACCCGGGCAAGTTAGGTGGCGATATTTTCAGGCGACCATTTGCAAAAATCATTAGGAGGCTAATGGTCAGCCTTTCTAATCTCTGCTTACCATGCCGCATCTACTCCTCAAGAGTCTGCCGCGATACGAGTGCTTCCTGGAAGCATCGAAGGAATTTCCGGATCTGGATCCCTCTGCTTGCGAGGCCTTCTTCCATCTACTGCGCACCGGGGATGAGGCTTTTGATTATGCTGAGCAAAATCTCGTCGAACACGGTATTTCCCCCGGCCGCTTTGGCGTGTTAATGTTGTTGTGGGGCAATTACCAGAATCCCCAAGCGAACACCCAGGGCATGACTCCCGCTGAGCTGGCGAATCAGTCGAATGTCACCCGGGCCACGATGACCGGCCTCATCGACACCCTGGAGCGCGACGGATTCGTGAAGCGTGCAGCCGATACGGATGATCGTCGCATGATGCGCGTTGCCCTCACCGACAGAGCGGAAAAATTCCTGGAGAACTTGCTGCCAGGACATTTCCGGCGCATGGCGACGCTTATGGCTCCCCTCAGCCATGACGAACGCAAGACGCTCGTGCAACTTCTCATCAAGATCCAGGAGCAAGCGGCGCTCCTGGCATCCACGCATCCCATTTTAACGAACGCTGGATTGCCGACCTGATTCGTTTTTCGGCTCCGTGAGGAGTCACTTAAACAAAGCCTGACCCGATATTCCCATGATCAAGAAATTAATCATCACCAGCATCGGCATCATTGTTATCATCGGTGCTCTCGTCGGCACGAAAATGCTGCAGTTTCGCGCCATGGCGGCGACGCCACAGACCATGCCGGCGGAAACGGTCACGGCCGCCCCGGCGAAGGAGGAGGATTGGCCCAATCTTGTGTTAGCGACCGGATCCATCGCCGCCGTGCAGGGGGTGACCATTGGCGTCGAAGTTCCGGGCAAGACTGTCAAAATCGCCTTCGAGGCCGGTGCGATTGCGAAAACTGGTGATCTCCTCGTGCAACTCGATACGTCGACGGAAGAGGCACAGCTGCGGGCGGCCGAAGCGAGTGCTGAATTGGCAAAGGCGAATGTCGACCGCTCCAGGGATCTTGCCGGCAAGTCGACGATCTCGCGGGCCGAACTCGATGCAGCGGAGGCCCAGGTGAAACAAATGATCGCGCAAGCGGATGGCATTCGGGCCGTGATCGCAAAAAAATCGATTCGTGCGCCCTTTGACGGGCGGCTTGGGCTCCGACTCGTCAACCTCGGACAGATTCTGAAAGATGGCGATCCGATCGCGACGCTGCAAACTCTCGACCCGGTTTACGCGAATTTCTCGCTGCCGCAGCAACGCCTTTCGGTGATCGAGCCCGGCGGAATGGTCAGGGTGACCACCGATGCGGCCCCGGATAAATCTTTCGAGGGCAAGATCAATGCCGTGAGTCCGGAAGTTGATCCGGTTACCCGCAACATCCGGGTGCAGGCCACGGTCAGTAACGCCGATGAAAAGCTACGTGCCGGCATGTTTGCCAACGTGGAAATCGTCCTGCCCAGCAAAGAAAAGGTCCTGGTCATTCCGGCGACCGCGGTGATGTACGCGCCGTATGGCGATTCCGTATTTGTCATCGAAGAAAAGAAAGACGGTCCGAACGGCGCGGAAAAAGTCCTGCGCCAGCAGTTTATCCGGCTGGGCGGCGCGCGTGGGGATTTTGTCACGGTGACCTCCGGGCTGAAACCCGGCGACAGTGTGGTTACCAGCGGAGTATTCAAGCTCCGCCCTGGCATGGCCGTGGTGATCGACAACAAGCTTGCGCCTGACGCGAAGCTCGCCCCGAAACCCGAAAACACCTGATCCATAAATCTTCCGAGCCGGAATTATTCCGACCACTGCGCTGGCCGCGTTGGAAAGTGAAATAAGCACCGGACTGCACTGCGATACCCATGAAATCATTTACCGATCTCTTCATCCGCCGTCCCGTTCTCGCGATCGTGGTCAACCTGGTAATCATCATTGCGGGCATTCAAGCATGGCGGTCGCTCAACATCCGGCAGTATCCACGCAGCGAGAATGCGTCGGTCGTGGTCTCCACTGTTTACGTCGGCGCCAGCGCCGATCTGGTGCGCGGCTTTGTTACCACTCCCCTGGAGCAGGCGATCGCCTCGGCCGATGGTATCGATTACATCGAATCGAAGAGTCTGCTCGGTTTCTCGATGATCACCGCCCGTCTGAAACTTAATTTCGATCAGACTGAGGCACTGGCGGACATCACCGCCAAGGTAAACCAGGTGCGCAACAACCTGCCGCCTGAGGCGGAGGTGCCTTCGATCAGCGTGCAGTCGGCGGATTCACAGGTGGCGGCGGCGTATCTTGGTTTTTCTTCGAAAATTCTCGGCCAGTCGGAAATCACCGACTACCTGTCGCGAGTCGTACAACCACGGCTCTCTTCGGTGCAGGGCGTGCAGCGTGCCGATATCCTCGGCGCCCGTGTGTTCGCCATGCGCGTCTGGTTAAAGCCGGACAAGATGGCGGCGCTTCATATCAGTCCGGCGCAAGTCCGTGCCGCACTCGCGGCCAACAACTACCTTGCTGCTGTCGGCAGCACGAAAGGTTCGCTGGTGCAGGTTAATCTCACGGCGAACACTGACTTGCATTCGGTCGACGAGTTCAAGCAGCTCGTCATCTTCCAGCAGAACGATGCCATCGTGCGATTGCAGGACGTGGCGGACGTCGTGCTTGGAGCCGAAGATTACGACACGCAAGTGCGTCTCACCGGTTCAACGGCCGTGTTCATGGGCATCTTCCCCTTGCCGAACGCGAACACCATCGACGTCGTGAAGCGGGTTCGCACCGAACTCGACGCGATCAAGAAAGACATGCCGACCGGATTGGAGGCGGGCATCGGTTACGATGCATCGGAATACATCAGCAAGGCCATTCATGACGTGACGGAGACGCTGGTCGACACGCTCGTGATCGTGATCGTCGTAATCTTCCTGTTCCTCGGTTCGATGCGGTCCGCGCTCGTTCCGATTGTCGCGATTCCGGTTTCGCTGATCGGTGGCATCTTCCTGATGCAGGCATTCGGCTTTACTCTGAATCTGCTCACGTTGCTCGCGATCGTTCTTTCGGTCGGACTCGTGGTCGACGATGCGATTGTGGTCGTTGAAAATATCGAACGCCATTTGCGCGAGGGCCGGTCGCGCCGCGAGGCCGCGCTGCTTGGCGCACGGGAACTTACAGGTCCGATCATCGCGATGACGATCACACTCGCCGCCGTTTATACGCCGATCGGTTTACAAGGCGGTCTTACCGGGGCGCTGTTCCGGGAATTTGCCCTGACACTGGCTGGCGCCGTGACGATCTCCGGCATCGTAGCGCTCACGCTTTCCCCGATGATGGCGTCGCATTTTCTCCGCGATGCCAGCGCCGAGGAACGTGGCTTCGCCGGTTGGGTGAATCATCATTTCGACCGGTTGCGAAAAGGTTACGGCCGTGTGCTCGCGGGAACACTTCGCTCGCGCCCGTTTGTGTACGCAATCTGGGGTGTGGTCTTCGTACTCGCGTTTCCGATGTATATATTTTCGCCCAAGGAACTGGCGCCAACCGAAGATCAAGGCGTCATCTTCGGTATTCTCAATTCCGCGGCCAACGCCACGGCGGACCAGAACGCGGTCTATGCAAAAGCGGCGGAGGACGCATTTCGCAGTACGCCGGAGGTGGATTTGACCTTTCAACTCATGTTTCCGCCATCAAATCCGTTTGCCGCCGCGCAGGGAGTCAATGGTTTCAGTGGCATGGTGGTGAAACCATGGCATTCGCCCCGCGAACGCACCGTTTTCGAAATTCTGCCCGAAGTTCAGGCCAAGTTAGCCAGGATCCCGGGCCTGCAGATTTTCGCCACGACACCACCCGCGCTGCCGGGTGGTAGTAATTTCCCGATCGAATTTGTCATCGCCGCAACCGCGGACTCCGAGCGATTGCTCGAATTTGCGCAAAAGATTTCGATGAAGGCGGCGCAAAGTGGGATGTTTTTCTACCCACCGCAGATCGATTTGAAATACGACCAACCCCAGGCTGAGGTGATCATCGACCGGGAGAAAGTGGCGACGCTCGGGCTCAGTCTCTCGCAGGTGGGTGCCGATCTCGCGTCTGCTCTCGGCGGCAATTACGTGAATCGTTTTAACATTGCCGGACGGAGCTACAAAGTGATTCCGCAAATCGAGCGTTCGCAGCGACTCAACGCCGATCAGCTCAAGGACATTTATATCAGCGGTCCCGGCGGCCAGCTCATTCCGGTGAGTTCGATCGCACATCTTGAAAATAAAACGGTACCGCGGTCGCTCAATCGCTTTCAACAGCTCAATGCGGTGAAGCTCTCCGGCCAGACGAACCGGACGCTCGATCAGGCGCTGAAGGTACTCGAAGACATCGCGAAAGACACGCTGCCTCCCGGCTACTCGGTCGACTACACGGGTGAGTCTCGCCAGCTGCGGCAGGAGGGAAATAAATTTCTTCCCGCCTTCACGCTCGCGATTGTGCTGATCTTCCTGGCGCTCGCGGTGCAGTTTAATTCATTCCGCGATCCCTGCGTCATTCTTTTTGGTTCCGTACCGCTCGCGATGTTTGGGGCTTTGATTTTCACGGTACTGAAAATGCCCAATCCGAATCTTCAATTTTGGACCAGCGGGTGGACAACGACACTCAATATTTATGCCCAGGTTGGGCTTGTCACCCTGGTGGGCTTGATTGCCAAGAACGGAATCCTAGTGGTGGAATTTGCTAACAAGCTGCAGGAAGAAGGTCGTTCGAAGGTCGATGCCGTCCATGAAGCAGCGATGACCCGTCTCCGTCCCGTGTTGATGACTTCGGTGGCGACGGTGGCGGGACATTTCCCGCTGACATTGGTATCGGGTGCCGGGGCAGCGGCGCGCAATTCGATCGGGCTGGTGTTGGTCGGCGGCATGACGATCGGCACGATCTTCACATTATTCGTGTTGCCGTCGATTTACGTACTCATGGCCAAGGACCATTCACGCGCGCCAGCGCCTGCTGAGGAGGCGCCAGCGGGCCGGCCAGTTTACGCCAAATAAATCCCGGAGTTCATTTAATGAAAAAATTCATTCGCTTGACCGGCCTGATTTTCGTGGGAGCGAGCCTGCTCGCGACAGTTCCGGTGTCCGCCCAGCTCAATGACGGCAAACCCGATCCCGAATTTTCCGTGCCGGAACGACTGGATCTCGAATACGCGCTGGCCTTTGCCATCGATAATAATTTCGCAATTCGTCAGGCGAAGGAACGGATTCGTCAGCAGGAAGGCGTGCTGGTGGAAGTGCGTTCAGCCCAAATTCCCAACGTGGATGCGTCGGCCGGTTATCAGAGAAATGCGCTCGAAATCAGCCAGAATGGCCGTGATCACACGTGGTCGGTCGATGTCACCGCGCGCCAGTTGCTTTATGCGGGTGGGGGAGTGACGGCGAACGTCAAGAGCCAGAAGCTGCAGCTCGAAGCCGCGGCGCTTGAATTCCAATCGATCGTTAACGATGCGCTGTTCGACGTGCGGGTCCGTTTCTACACGGTGTTGGTCAATCGGGAAAAAATTGGGGTTCAGGAAAAGAACGTCGAGCTTCTGCAGCGCCAGCATGAGGACGTGAAGAACCGGTTTGGAGCGGGAACGGTGTCCAATTTTGAGGTCCTGCGTGCCGAGGTCGCACTGGCTAATGCGCAACCTGCTCTCATTACTGCGCGCAACGATTACCGTCTCGCGATCGAGGAACTGCGCCAGTCGCTTGGCTTTACCACCGCCAACGAATCCAACGTGACGAAAACTCCGGAGTTTCTCGGTACTCTTGAATTCCAGCCGGCGAGTTTCGACCTTCGCTCCGCTCTCTCGACCGCCCGTGAGCAGCGGCCCGACCTTCAGCGGCTCTCCAAGCTTGAGGCATCGGCTGAACAAGGCGTTTTTGCCCGCCGGGCAAACTATTATCCCGTGGTTTCCTTGTTCGGTTCCTACGACTGGATTCAAGCGTCTGCCGCCGGATTGTTACCTCCCGGAACTTCCGCGAGGTCGTCCCTCGATGGTTGGACTGTTGGCCTTCAGTCCCAGTGGAATATTTTTGACGGACGCGCCACGGCGGGCCGCGTAGCGCAGGCGCGCTCCCTGCTCGAACAAGCGAAACTCTCGCTCGCGGAATCCCAGCTTACGGTGGACGTGGACGTGCGCCGCGCTATTTCCATTTTTCAGCAATCTACCGAACTGGCGGCGGCTTCAAAAAAAGTAATCGAGCAAGCTGAGGAAAGTGTGCGTCTGGCGAATGCACGATTTGGAGCCGGTACTGCGACGCAGCTGGACCTGTTGACGGCCCAAACTGACCTGACCACGGCTCGTCTGAATCAACTTCAGGCCTATTATAGCTACAACGTTTCGGTTGCCAGCGTCCGGAGGGCCATGGGTTTGCCGGACGAGCTTAAGCCGACGAAGGAATTGAAGTACCAGAGTCGGTGAGTCGTTCTTCGGCTTTGTTTAATTAATAAGTGAGGAGCGCGCTGTTGTTTCCTCACGGTTGTTTCGTGGGCCGTATCTCAATCTCACTTCGATCTGATCGAATGTAGGAGCCTTGCTCGCAAGCGATTCGCGTTCGTACCAACACGCTGAAATCGCTTGCGAGCATGCTCATACATTGAAGGTGCCGGCACAGGGAATTTCCGGGTTTGGGGGTACGGACTAGGTCACACACGGGCGGTTTTTAACAGGCACCACCGACAGTTGAAAAAAATAGCATTATTTTCAAACATCGGCTTGCAAAGATCATTAGGATGCTAATGGTCAGCCGCCTCACTATCTGCAAGCCGCTGATCCATGCCTCACCTGCTCCTCAAAGATCTTCCTCGGTACGAATGCCTGCTTGAGGCGGCCAAGGAGTTTCCGGACCTTGATCCCTCTGCCGCAGAGGCGTTTCTTCATCTGCTGCGCACCGGCGACGAGGTTTTTGGCCTTACTGATAAGAATTTAAGCGACCATAATATTTCCCATGGCCGTTTCGGAGTGATGATGTTGCTTTGGCGTGGCGGGGAATCGAGTGACTCCGGGTTGATGGCCGCAAACGACTGCAAAGGTGGTCCGCGTACACCCGCCGAACTTGCTGAGGCGGCGGGAGTGACCCGGGCGACCATGACGGGCTTGATCGACACCTTGGAACGGGACGGATTTGTTAAGCGCGAACCTGACCCGAACGACCGCCGGATGATGTCGGTTCGCCTCACTCCCGAGGGCGAAAAATTTCTCACTGGATTCTTACCAGGCCATTTTCAGGCAATCGCCTCCTTGATGAGTCCTTTGAGTGAAACCGAACGCAAGACGCTCGTACAGCTGCTGGCCAAGGTCCAGCAGCACGCTTCCACGCTCAATCACGGGAAGAAGCCAACCACACCCGCAGTTAACTGATCACTTTACCCAATTCATCCTCAACTCCTGCACATATGTTTAAGAAATTCCTCATCGCCATCACCGGATTCATCGTCGTGGTGCTCTGCCTCGTGGCAGTGAAAGCTCAGCAGATTAAGGCCATGTCGTCGGTAGCGCATGTGCCTCCGGCTTCTGGTGTCACCACAATCACAGCCGTATCAGAGGCATGGCACCCTGAACTTTTGGCCATTGGCACGCTGGCTCCGGTGGAAGGAGTGACGATCAGCGCCGACGCCGAAGGCACCATCGTCAAGATTCTCGTGGAGAGCGGCACCACCGTCAAAGCCGGCGACCCTTTGGTTGAACTCGATACCAGCGTGGAGATCGCTCAGCTGAATGCTTCCCAAGCCCGGGCTGATCTGGCGAAGGTGAATATCGACCGCGCGCGCGAGCTCCTGAACAGCAAGACGCTGGCGAAGTCGGAGTTCGACACGATTGAAGCCTCTTCCAAACAATCGATTGCTGACGTGGCTGCGCTCAAAGCCCAGATCGACAAGAAACAAGTGCGTGCACCATTCGATGGCCGGATCGGAATTCGGTTGGTCAATGTCGGTCAGTACATCTCAAAGGGCCGTGCCCTGATGCCGCTACAAAAGTTGGATCCGATCTTTGTGAATTTTAGCGTTCCCCAGCGACAGTTGTCGTCGCTGACGATCGGTCAGAAAATTTCCATCGCGGTGGATGCTTACGCCGGAAAGGTCTTTGAAGGGACTATTTCCGCGATCAATTCCGAGGTCGACGCCTCGACCCGCAATGTGTCCGTACAGGCGACACTTTCCAATCCGCAGGAATTGCTGCGCGCCGGCATGTTCGCCCAAGTGTCGGTCAAATTACCCGAAGCTTCTTCGAAAGTGGTGCTTCCTTCCACCTCCATCGCTTATGCGGCTTATGGAAACTCTGTTTTCGTAGTCGAGAAAATGAAGGGTAAGGACGGCCAGGAATACCTCGGGGTTCGCCAGCAGCCGGTGAAATTGGGTGATACCCGCGGTGATTTGGTGGCCATCGAGGACGGCGTGAAACCGGGTGAACAAGTGGTCACTTCCGGAGTGTTCAAGTTGCGCAATGCCGCAGCCGTACAAATTAACAACGCCGCGCAGCCTTCCGCTGAAGCAGCACCGAAACCGGCCAATACCTGACCGAACTCCAGGAGGATTTTTCCATGTTATCAAAAAGCTTCACTGATCTGTTTATCCGCAAGCCGGTCATCGCGCTGGTGGTGAACATCGTCATCCTGGTGGTAGGCATCGTGTCCTACAGCCGGCTGAATACCCGCCAGTATCCGAGGAGCGACAGTGCATCTGTTGTTGTTTCGACCATCTATTTCGGCGCCAGCGCCGACACGGTCCGCGGCTACATCACCACGCAATTGGAGCAGGTGATCGCAAGTGCTGACGGCATCGATTACATGGAGTCGTCGAGCTCCGCCGGACTCAGCATGATTACGGTTAATCTGCGTCTAAACTACGATACCAATGCCGCACTGGCACAGATCAGTTCCAAAATTGAACAGGTCCGTAATCAGCTGCCGCCGGAAGCGGAAACTCCGACAGTCACGGTCCAGACTGCCGACAGTCAATTTGCGTCGGCATACCTCAGCTTTTACTCCGACTCGCTCGATCAAAATCAGATTACCGACTATTTGAGCCGCATGGTTCAGCCGCGACTTTCCTCGGTGAAAGGTGTGCAACGCGCCGATATTCTCGGCGGTCGGGTGTTTGCGATGCGCGTCTGGCTCAAGCCGGAAGAACTCGCCGCGCGCAATATCAGTCCGGCGGAAGTGCGGAATGCACTTCAAGCCAACAACGCGCTGGCGGCCGTCGGTTCGACTAAAGGGACGATGTTCAGCGTGAGTCTTGTTGCGAATACGGACCTCAAAAACGTCGACCAATTCAAGCGTCTCGTGGTTGCGCAACGTGAAAATACGGTGATCCGTCTTTCTGACGTCGCGGATGTCGTGCTCGGCGCGGAAGACTACAACACCGAGGTGAAGTTTGGCGGCCAGACTGCGACCTTCATGGGAATCTGGGTGCTGCCGACGGACAGTACCGTGGAAGTCATCAAACGCGTGCGCGAAGTGATTCCGGAAATCGAGCGGGCGTTGCCCGCCGGCCTTCACGTCAAGGTCGCGTATGATGGCACCAAGTACATCGACGATGCGCTACACGAAATTCTCCGCACGCTGATTGAAACCCTGATCATCGTGATGTGCGTCATCTTTATTTTCATGGGTTCGCTAAGGTCGGTTCTGATTCCGATCGTGGCAATGCCGCTATCGCTGATCGGCGCCATTGCATTGATGTATATTTTCGGATTCACGATCAATTTGCTCACGTTGCTCGCGGTCGTGTTGGCGGTCGGTATCGTGGTGGATGATGCGATCGTTGTCGTCGAAAACATCGAACGTCATATCCGACAGGGTAAAACTCCGATTGACGCGGCGATTCTCGGCGCCCGCGAACTCGTGGGACCGGTTATTTCGATGACGATCACGCTCGCGGCCGTTTACGCGCCGATCGCTTTCCAAGGCGGACTCACCGGAGCGCTTTTCCGCGAATTTGCGATGACGCTCGCAGGTGCCGTCGCGGTATCCGGCTTTGTCGCCTTGACCCTGTCACCGATGATGAGCGCGTATCTCCTTAAAGATCACACTCACGAGGAAGAGGGGTTAAGCGGCCGCATCAATCATATCTTCGATCGTATTCGCAACCGTTACGAAAAGATCATTGGTGCCAGTCTCGGATGGGTACCGGTGACGATCACCGCGGCCATATTGCTGACCCTGTTGGTTATTCCGTTTGTGATGTTTGCTCAAAACGAACTCGCGCCGAAAGAGGACCAAGGTGTCGTGTTCAGTATTCTACAGGCTGCTCCGACGTCCACGATTGACCAGAACGTGCTGTATGCAGGACAGGTTCAGAAAATGTTCGAAAGCGTGCCTGAGTACGACACATCCTTCCAACTTACGACGTCCGCAGGAGGATTTGCCGGTATCTTGCTCAAGCCGTGGTCGGAAAGGAAACGCTCGTCCATTCAGATTCAGGATTCTTTGCAGGGTCCCGCTGCGGGGATCGCCGGACTTACGACGATCGTCACTACGCCTGAACCGCTACCTTCGGGCGGAAGTTTCCCCGTCGAGTTGGTTTTGCGTTCCACGGCGGATCACAAGGAAATGCTCGAGTACGCTCAGCAGTTGGTGCTCTACGCGAACACTGAAGCCAATGATCCTCATGGCGCGCCCACCTTTTACTTCGCCGACAGTGACCTCAAATTCGATCTTCCTCAAGTCGAGGTCGAGATCGACAAGGACAAGGTTGCGTCGATGGGGCTGAACCTCAGTGACGTGGCGCGCGATCTTGGCTCCATGTTGGGGGGCGGTTATGTGAATCGTTTCGTCAATGATGGCCGCAGCTATCGCGTCATCCCCCAGGTGGAACGCGGCCAGCGTCTCAATCCCGATCAGCTCCTCGACTACCATGTACGCGGTCCCGGCGGTCAGCTAATCCCGCTGTCCACGATCGCGACTCTCAAGCACACAGTCGAACCGCGGTCGCTCAATCGTTTTCAACAACTGAACTCTGTGAAAATTACGGGCGTTGGGCCCAGCATCGATCTCGCGCTCAAGAAACTGGAGGCCAAGGCCGCGGAGATCCTGCCTCCCGGATATTCCATCGACTATGGTGGCCAGTCACGCCAGTTGCGGGTCGAAGGCAATGCCTTGTGGAAGGCCTTCGTTCTGGCGGGCCTTTTGATTTTTCTCGTGCTCGCAGCGCAGTTCAACAGCTTCCGTGATCCTTTCATTATTCTGCTGGGATCAGTGCCACTCGCGCTCATGGGTGCGCTCGTGCCGATCTTCCTGTGGAAAACGTCGCTTAACATTTATTCGCAGATCGGTCTCATCACCTTGGTGGGTCTGATTGCGAAGAACGGCATTCTGATCGTGGAATTCGCCAATACGCTCCAGGATGAGGGCGTCGCCAAACGCGATGCAATCCGGCGCGCGGCTGCCACTCGCTTGCGTCCGGTGTTGATGACCTCAGCTGCGACAGTCTTCGGCCATTTGATGCTCATTTTCGTCACCGGTCCCGGTGCGGCTGCTCGTAATAGCATCGGCTGGGTGCTGGTTGTCGGCATGGCGGTTGGAACGGTGTTCACTCTCTATGTGGTGCCCGCTTTCTACATCATGATTGCCCGGGACCATTCCAAAGATCGCGCTAAACAACCTGCCAGGGCACACGTAGCCCAAGAGCCGGTCTTCGTTAAGTAATCGCAACGCTTTGATTCCAGAATCTATGAAATCGGTCCCAACTCTCTTCACGTCGCTCGGTCTTGCACTGATGGTGGCGGCAACGCCACTGGTGGCGCAGCTCAACGATGGCAAACCCGATCCGGATTTTGCCGTGCCGGACCGCCTCGACCTCGAGTACTCCCTCGCGTTCGCCCTCGATAACAACTTCACGATCCGTCAGGCCAAGGAACGCATCCGCCAGCAGGAAGGCGTGGTCCTCGAAGTAAAATCATCCACGATTCCCAATGTGGACGCGAGCGGCGGCTATCAACGAAACGACCGCGACATTGGTGTTCAAGGCGAGGACAAGTATTGGTCTTTCAGCATCACCGCCCGCCAGCTGCTGTATTCGGGCGGCGGCGTTCGCGCCGGAGTCAAGGGCCAGCAATTGAGTCTCGATGCCGCTGTGCTCGAGTTGCAGGCGACCATCAACGACGCATTGTTCGATGTTCGCACGCGTTTCTATTCGGTGATTCTCAGCCGGGAAAAAATCAAGGTGCAGGAACAGAATGTCGAATTGCTCCAGCGCCAGTTGCAAGACGTGAAGAACCGCTTTGATGCCGGCACCGTATCCAACTTCGAAGTCCTCCGCGCCGAGGTCGCCTTGGCCAATGCGCAAGTGCCGTTGATCACCGCGCGCAACGACTATCGGCTCGCGATTGAGACCCTCCGCCAGACGCTCGGATTCGCCACTTCCAACGAGGCGAACATTGCGAAAATTCCCGACTTTCTGGGCTCGCTTGATTATGCGCCCACCTCCTTTGAACTCCGCTCGGCTCTGTCGACAGCGCGCGAGCGTCGTCCTGATTTGCTGCGTCTCCAAAAGCTGGAGGATGCGGCGGAGCAGGGAATCATCTCGAGTCGCTCGGGATATTATCCAAACCTTTCCCTCTATGCCGGCTACGACTGGGCTAAAAAAGCCGGTTCCAACAGCCTGCCGGGCGATCGCAACGGCTGGGTGGCCGGGTTGTCCTCGACTTGGAATATTTTCGACGGTCGTGCCACGGCGGGCAAAGTGATCCAGGCCCGGTCGTTTGTGGAGCAGACCAAACTCGCGCTCGGTGAAAGCCAGCTTGCGGTCGACGTGGAAATCCGCCGCTCGATCTCTACTTTTCAAGAAGCAACAGAACTCGCCGAAGCCTCCAAAAAAGTGGTGGCTCAAGCCGAGGAAGCGGTCCGCCTGGCCAATGCCCGGTACAACGCCGGCACCGCGACGCAGCTCGATGTGCTGACCTCGCAGGTGGATCTTACCACCGCTCGCATCAACCAACTGCAGGCCTATTACAGCTATATCGTTGCCGTCGCATCCGTGCGCAAAGCGATGGGTTTGTCCGATGAATTGCGGCCGACCAAGGAGCTGCAGTATTCTTCGAAGTAATTTTCATCTTTTCGGAAAATTTCCAAAGGCCGCCGCAGGGCGGCCTTTTTTGTTTTCCGGTGGGATCCGATATTCGGAGATTGTCGTAGATAGTGAGCTCCATCGAACGGCTTCAGCTTGGTTTGATGTAGGAGCGGCTTTATGCCGCGATCCGAACGTGGCAACGCGCACGTATCGCGGCATAAGGCCGCT
>Ga0307508_10001533_pt1 | contig 25846 bp, 25 predicted proteins | sample 9_EM_MG_FD_203089 | JGI IMG/M metagenome (GOLD analysis project Ga0307508, IMG submission 203089) | Populus trichocarpa ectomycorrhiza microbial communities from riparian zone in the Pacific Northwest, United States - 9_EM | ecosystem: Host-associated > Plants > Roots > Unclassified | place... | reverse complement strand
CCAGCCAGCTGCAGGTCTCGTACGGGCGTGGGCTGTGGTGCGGGCTGTTCACGGTGGTGGCGGCGCTGGTGGCGCTCTATCTGTCGGGCCGGCACGCGCCCGAGGCGGCGGACGCGGCCGCGCTCGACACCCCCGATGCCGACGAGGTGGCGGTCTGGTCGTGGCGCCGGCCGCGCACGCGGGACGAGGAGGCCGTGCCGGACGCGCCCTTCGACCTGACCGTCACCTCGACGACGCCGTTCACCACCCGCGGCGACGACCGCGACAAGGCGAACGGATCGTGACGCCCGGGGATATCCGGGTGATGACCGGACCCCGCCGCCGGTAGGCTCGGCAATCGTGATTGACCTGCGCCTGCTACGCGAAGACCCCGACCTGATCCGTGCCAGCCAGCGGCTGCGGGGCGAGTCCACCGCCCTCGTGGATGACCTGCTGCGCGCCGACGAACAGCGTCGGGCGGCCACCCAGCGGTTCGAGGCTCTGCGCGCGGAGCAGAATTCGCTGAGCAAGCAGGTGCCCCGGACCTCCGGCGACGAGCGGGCCGCCCTGCTCACCCGCACCAAGCAGCTGGCGGTCGAGGTCAAGGAGGCCGAGGCCGAGACCGGCGCCGCCGACGAGGCGCTGCGCCGCGCCCACCTCGCCGTGCCCAACGTCGTTCAGGACGGGGCGCCCCCCGGCGGCGAGGACGATTTCGTCGTGCTGCGCGAGGTCGGCGACCGTCCGCAGATAGCCGCGCCGCTGGATCACCTCGAGATCGGCGAAGCCCTGCGGGCGATCGACACCGAGCGCGGCGCCAAGGTGTCGGGCTCGCGGTTCTACTTCCTCACCGGCGTCGGCGCGCTGCTGCAGCTCGGCCTGCTGCAGATGGCGATCGCCCAGGCGGTGGAGCACGGGTTCACCCCGTCGATCACCCCGTCGCTGGTCAAGCGCGAGTCGATGGAGGGCACCGGCTTCCTCGGCGCGCACGCCGGCGAGGTCTACCGGCTGGAGGCGGACGACCTCTACCTCGTCGGCACGTCGGAGGTGGCGCTGGCGGCGTACCACTCGAACGAGATCTTGGATCTCGGGGCCGGGCCGGAGCGCTTCGCCGGGTGGTCGTCCTGCTATCGCCGCGAGGCGGGGTCCTACGGCAAGGACGTGCGCGGCATCCTGCGGGTGCACCAGTTCGACAAGGTGGAGATGTTCTCGTTCTGCCGGCCCGAGCAGGCCGTCGACGAGCACCTCAAGCTGCTGGCCATGGAGGAGGAGATGCTCGCCAAGGTCGAGATCCCATACCGGGTGATCGACGTGGCCGGGGGCGACCTCGGGTCGAGCGCGGCGCGCAAATTCGACTGCGAGGCGTGGGTGCCGTCGCAGGGGCGCTACCGCGAGGTGACCTCGACGTCGAACTGCACGACCTTCCAGGCCCGACGGCTCACCATCCGCTACCGCGACGGCGACGGCAAGCCACAGATCGCCGCCACCCTGAACGGGACGCTGGCGACCACCCGGTGGCTGATTCCGATTCTGGAAAACCACCAGCAACCGGACGGCTCGGTGCGCGTGCCGAAGGCGTTGCAGCCGTTTGTCGGCGGTCGTGATCTCCTCGAACCCGCGCGCTAACAGGCAATACACCAACCGGCTACCCGGCGTCATAGCCGCTGGTAGCCGCCGAGGTGTAGCGTTCTCCTTCCGCCCTCCGCGGGGGTAGACCCACCCTCGGAGGAACAGATGGTCAAGCCTGGGTTGCCCAAGCTGATCGCGACCGATCTCGATGGCACGCTTGTGCGCAGCGACGACACCGTGTCCGCGTACACCCATGACGTCCTCGATCGGGTCCGGGCCGCCGGGATCCGGATCGTCGGCGCCACCGGGCGTGGCCCTCGCCTGACGTCGTTGACCAGCAACGACATCCGGGCCGCCGAGTTCCTCGTGCTGGCGCAGGGCGGCTGGGTGCTCGACCAGGCCGAGTCGGAATACCTCTTGCGTTCCCGATTGCCCGGGCCGCTGCTGTCCCGGGCGCTCGCCGACCTCGAGGACGTCGTCGGCGAGTTGTCGGTCATGGTCGAGGCGCTCGAGCACGACGACGCGCCGTTGTGGGGCGACTACGACCCGACGTGGCGTTACCCGGTCGTCGTCGAGCGGCGGACACGCGCCGATTGCCTCACGGGCGATGTGATCAAGGCGTTCGTGCGGTCCTTCGAGCTCGACGTCGACGACCTGCTCGAGGTGGCCCGGCGCATCGTGCCGGCGGACGTGGCGTCGGTCACCCAGGCAGGCCTCGACTACGTCGAGATCTGCCCGGCGAACGTCGACAAAGGCACCGGGCTCACGGTGGTCTCCCAGGCGGTCGGCGTCGACCCGGGTGACGCGCTCGTCTTCGGCGACATGCCCAACGACCTGCCGATGTTCGCCTGGGCGGGCTGGGGCAGGGTGGCGGTGGCGAACGCGCACCCGTCGCTGCTGGCGGTCGCCGACGATGTCACGCTGACCAACGACGAGGACGGCGTGGCCGTCTACCTGGACAGGCTACTGTCGAGGTGATGAATGCGTCCGGCCCGCCCTTTCGCCTTGTCGCCACCGACATCGACGGAACCCTGGTCCACGACGACGGGACGCTGAGCAGGCGCACGATCGACGTCATCGAGGCACTGCCCGTGCCGCTGGTGCTCGTGACCGGCCGGCCGCTGCGCTGGCTGCCGCAGCTCTACGACCAGATGCCCGATCCGGTCCCGGCGATCTGCGCCAACGGGGCCGTGGTCTACGACCCCGACACCGACGAGGTGCTGCGGGCCGAGCCGCTCTCCGTCGACCTGCTCGCCGATGTCAGCAAGCGACTGCGCGAGGCGGTGCCCGGCATCGCCCTGGCGGTCGAGGTCGAGAACGGCCGGGCCTTCTGGTACGAGGAGGATTGGCCGCTGCGCTGGTCGCCCGACCACCCGGCCGTACGCGTCCTGGCCACGCCCGAGGAGCTCATCTCGGCGCCGGCCGTGAAGTTGCTGGCCAGGTCGGCGAGCCATCGCCCGGAGGTCTTCTACGAGCTGGTCAGCCGCACCCTGAACGGGATCGCCGAGTCGACGCACTCGTCCTCCAGCGCGCTCGTGGAGATCTCCGCGGCCGGCGTCACGAAGGCGGCCGGGCTGGCCTGGCTCTGCGCCAACGAGGGCGTCGACCCGGCCGAGGTGATCGCCTTCGGCGACATGCCCAACGACATCCCGATGCTGACCTGGGTCGGCCGGTCGGTGGCGGTGGGCAACGCGCACCCGGCCGTCCGTGCGGTGGCCGACGAGGTGATCCGCACGAACGGCGAGGACGGCGTGGCCCGTTACCTCCGGGACCTCTTCGACCTCTAGGTCCCGGGCTACAGGTACTGGCCGGTGCGGCCGTCGCCACCGCCGTTGGGGTGGCCCGGCATGCCGGGGAACAGGCCGTTGGGGCCGACGGGCAGGGCCGGCCGGCCGGCGCCGGAGCCGCGCATCTGCTCGAGCTGCAGCCGGGCCGCCATCTGCTGGGCGACCAGCGCGGCCTGGATGCCGTGGAAGAGACCCTCCAGCCAGCCGACCAGCTGGGCCTGGGCGATGCGCAGCTCGGCCTCGCTCGGCGGGGCGTCGCCCTCGAAGGGCAGTGACAGGCGTTCGAGCTCCTCGCGCAGCTCAGGCGCGAGGCCGTCCTCGAGCTCGATGATCGACCGCTGGTGGATCGCCCGCAGCCGGCTGCGGCTCGCCTCGTCGAGCGGGGCCGCCCGCACCTCCTCAAGCAGCTGCTTGATCATGCTGCCGATGCGCATGACCTTGGCCGGCTGCTCGATCAGGTTGCCCGGCTCCTCGGGGTTGAGGGTGCCGTCCGCCTCGATCGTGCCCATCGGGCGGCCGTCGGGGCCGACCACGATGACGGAGCCGTCTTCCTGCTTCTGCTCGGTGCGGTTGTCGTCGGTCATGCGATCCATCTTCGCGCACGCCCTCGGGCCAATGGTTGCGGGCTGGTCCCCGATTTGCTCTTGGGTGCACGCACCCGGCTCAGCCGCCTCGGTCTCGCGTCGATGCCCGCGGTCAGCGGCGCAACTCCGCGACCGCGCACTTCACGCTGCCACCGCCGCGCTTGAGCTCGGTGAGTTCGACGTGCACCGGGTGATAGCCGGCGGCCCTGACCTTGTCCCCCATCGACGCCGCCTCGGTGTTGAGAATCACGTGCCGGCCGTCGCTGACCAGGTTGAGCCCGAAGGCCTCGGCGTCGGCGCGGTCGGCGATCACCGCGTCCGGGAAGAGCTGGGCGAGGATCCGCTGCGAGGCCGGCGAGAAGGCGCCGGGGAAGTAGGCGACGTGCCGGTCGTCGAGCACGGCCAGCGCGGTGTCCAGATGGTAGTAGGAGGGATCGACCAGTCGTAGCGACACCACCGGCCGGCCGAGCACCTCCTGCGCCTCGGCGTGAGCTGCCGGCTCGGTGCGGAAGCCATAGCCGGCCAGGACCAGCCCGCCGTACGCGCCCGGCAGGTACGCGAAGTCGCCCTCGCCCTCGTTGACGTGCGTCGCGTTGGCGAACTGCCAGTCACCCGTTCCGTAGAAGCCCTGGTGTACGACGGCCTCGCCGGCGCGTTGGGCGTACTTGAAGCGGGCGCCGTAGACGCGGCCGTCGACGGAGAACGCGCCGTTGGCGGCGAAGACCATGTCGGGCAGGCCCGGCACGGCGTCGATGACGTGCACGGTATGCCCGAGGTCGCTGAGCGTGGTGCGCAGGAGCTGCCACTGCTTGAGCGCGAGCGCGGCGTCGGTCGCCACGGTCGTATCCATCCACGGGTTGATGGCGTACTCCACCGTGAAGTGCTCAGGCGGACACATCAGATATGTCCTGGTTCGCGGCATGCGCTCCGTGTCGCTCATGAGGTAAAGGGTAGGTAGGCTTCGGTGGCGAAAACAGACGAATATCTTGTCCGTCGGAGGCGAATCGTTGCAGATGGACGCGATTGACCAGCGAATCATTGCGCTGCTCGTGGCGGACGCGCGGGCTTCGTACGCGGAGATCGGCTCGAAGGTGTCGCTTTCCGCCCCGGCGGTGAAAAGGCGCGTCGATCGACTCCGCACGAGCGGAGTGATCAAGGGCTTTACCACGGTGATCGAGCCCGCCGCGCTCGGCTGGGCCACCGAGGCGTTCGTCGAGCTCTTCTGCACCGGGCGCACGACGCCCGCCCAGATCACCATTGCGACGCGACGGCACCCCGAGGTGGTCGGCGCCTACACGGTGTCGGGACAGGCGGACGCGCTCGTGCACCTGCGGGCGGCCGACATCGGCCACCTCGAGCAGGCGCTGGAACGGCTACGCGCCGAGCCGTTCGTGACCTCGACGCGGAGCATGGTCGTGTTGTCCCGGCTGGTGGAGACGCCGACCGCGGTGCCCGCGCCAAGCTGACGCCCAGTCGCCTGGGTGAACCTGCGCCGACGCCCTGATCAGAGGTACATGCCGGTGCGGTGGTCGTCGGCCGATCCTTTCGGCGGGGTCGGCTTGTCGCCCTCGCTGAAGAAGCGCTTGCCGCCGAACTCGCCGTGCAACCGGTCGTCCAGCTCGTCGGCCAGGCCGGTCATCACCTGCACGGCGAGCATCAGGTGGGTGGCCTGGAAGTTGCGCCCGAAGACCGGGATCGACGCCCACACGGTGTCCTGCGCGCAGTAGAGACGCCCGATCGGCATGCGGTTGGTGAGCTCGGAGAGCTTCACGTAGAGCTGCTCGGTCGGCTCGACCTCGGTCAGGATCGGCGAGAAGACGTCCACCAGGGGTGGATTGTCGCGAACCCGGACGAAGACCATCGCCGAGCCGGCCCGGATGCCGATATCGCCGTCGGTGTCCACCTGCAGCTGGTCGACGCTCGTCTTCGACATGGTGGCGACGACCGTGCGGACCCGCTCCTCCAGCGGAACGACCTCGTCCGCGGCGTTGGCCAGCGCCTCGGCGAGCGCGCCGTCCTCGTCCAGATCGTCGAGGTCGAGGCCCTCCCCGAGGGTCGGCTCGTGGCGCGCGGTGGCCAGCGGGGCGGTCTCGATCGGCTCGTCCTGATCGTCGTGCACCATGTAGACCAGGAAGGCCGGGTGCGGCGCGCCGTAAACGTCGCGCAGCGTGCGGGAGACGACCGTGGCCAGCGGCTTGGCCTTGTCCTGCGCCGAGCGCAGGCCGAACGAGTCGCCGGACCCGGGCAGCACGCCCGGCGGCGACCAGCCCAGCGCGACCAGGTCGGCGACGGTCGCCCGGTCCATCCGGTAGCCCTCAGGCAGGCCGGCGTTGCCGACCGCGAGAGCCTCGACGACACCGTCCTGAAGCACCCGCAGGCTCACCGAATAGACCGCCATGCCGGTGCCGGAGGCAGTCGGGTCGAGCGTGATGTCGACGTGCGCGCCAGGACCCAGGGCCGGCACCACCGACGCCAGCGCGGCCGCGAACTCACGCCACGCCTCGGTCACCTTCGCCCGCAGGTCAGCCGTGGTCGGTTCGTCGAGCAACACACCCTCGGACGAATCGCCCGCGGCGCTTTCTGCCGTCATGATCGTCACCTCCGTTCCCGCCACCCTATCGAGCGACGCCAGGGCTCCAGCTCCGCCTCTCAGGGGATGGGCGGGTCCTCCACCGGGCGGCCGTCGTCGTCGCCCGCGGCGGTCCGCGACGGCCAGGCCATCGCGAGCGCGCTGAGCCGCTCGGCCACGTCGGACGGGTCCGCGCCGCGCCCGACGGCAATCCCCATGAGGTACGCGGAGACCGGCGCCCCCGGCCGCACAACCTGGTGGGCGACGTCCCGGGCGACGTCGAGCACCGCCTTGGCCGACACCTCCGCAGGGCTGAGCCCGAGCTCTCCGCAGGCGGCCACGATCCAGGAGTCGAGCTCGTTCACCGCGCCCACTCCTCGGCCGTCCGCAGATCGTCGTCGGTGTCGCAGTCGAACCACGGCGGCGGTCCCGGCCGGCGCCAGGACACCTCCGCGACGCGCAAGTGGTCCATCAGCTCGCGCACCGAGGCGCCGTGCAGGCTGCCGCGCTCCTCGGCCAGCCGGGCGATGGCGTCGCGCAGGGCGGTCGTACGCCAGACGCCGCAGAGCATCTGGCGGCGCCCCTCCGCGTCGCGATAGACCGCGCCCTGCATCGGCGCCGACTCGGCGGTCAGACGCAGGACGTCGATGGCCTCGCCGGTCAGCAGCGGCAGGTCAGCAGCGAGTAGTGCGGTGAACGTGATGCCGGCCGGCACCAGCGCCAACCCCGCCGCTGTGGCCGCGACCGGTCCGCCACCGAGCGGTTCCTCGCGGGTGGAGTGCACCTGCACCGGCAGGTCGGGGGGCACCCGGCCGACGACGATGCGCGGGTCGGCGTCATGCACCGCCGCCAGCACACGGATGAGCATGGACTGGCCACCCACCGGAAGGGTCGGCTTGTCCGCACCACCCATTCGCCGTGCCGCGCCACCGGCCAGCACCACCGCCGCAAATCCCCCCACGTACGTACCGTATCCCGGACACGTGTCGTGCGTGACCGCGCGCTCACTTCACTGTCGCGGATCACTCACTCCCCGCCGATCCATTCGCGTCTCCGTCCACCCATTCACCACCTTTGCTGGTATTTGTCCTCCCATGCGCCCACAGATGGATCCGCGCGAGTCACCGCCGGCCGGACGCGCGGGAGGCGCCGGACGAGATCCGGCATACGCTCGCGGCATGGCGCGGACAATGACCCGGCGACCGGTCGTGAAGATCAACCTGGACGGCCCGGGCGAACAGCGGCGCGGGCCGGACGACCTCGCCGCCGAGGAGCCGCTGGAGATCCGCCTCCGGCGGGAACCGCTCGCGGTGACCATGCGCACGCCGGGCCAGGACATCGACCTGGCGATGGGCTTCCTGCTGACCGAGGGCATCATCGCGGAGGCCGCCGACGTGGTGACCGCCCAGCTGTGCGCCGGCACGGACACGCCGAACACCTACAACGTGGTCGACGTCGTCCTCGGCGCCGGGGTCCCGCCGCCGGTCACCGACCTGAGCCGGAACTTTTACACCACCAGCTCGTGCGGGGTCTGCGGCAAGGCGAGCATCGACGCCGTACGGACCCGGTCCCGCTTCGACGTCGCGGCCGACCCGCTCGCCATACCCGCTCGCACGCTCGCCGCGCTGCCCGACCGTCTCCGCGCCGCGCAACGCACCTTCGATCGCACCGGCGGCCTGCACGCCGCCGGCCTCTTCACCGCCGGCGGGGAGCTCCTCGTCCTGCGCGAGGACGTCGGGCGCCACAACGCCGTCGACAAGGTGATCGGCTGGGCGCTGCGCGAGGGACGGCTGCCGCTGGCCGGGCACGTGCTGCTCGTCTCGGGGCGGGCGAGTTTCGAACTCACGCAGAAGGCGTGGATGGCCGGGCTGCCCCTGCTCGCCGCCGTCTCCGCGCCGAGCACGCTCGCCGCCGAGCTGGCCGAGGAGGCGGGGATGACCCTGGTCGGCTTCCTGCGCGGGCCGAGCATGAACGTCTACACCGCGCCCCACCGCGTCACCCTCTGACGACTTGGGTCCGGCGAGTCGAGGGCGGTCATCGCGTGCGGACCGATCCCGTAGCCGAGGACCTCGTCGAGCAGCCCCGCCATCGGATGTCGCGGATCGACCTTGAGCGCCCGGTCGACCGCCACCCGGGCAAGCGCGCCCCGCCCGTCGCGCCACGCGGCATAGCCCAGCAGGCAGGCCGGAGCCGGCACGTAGGCCGGCTCGACGCGCCGCAACACGTCCGCCCACAACCCGAACCGCCACTGCTGCGCGCCCGACCGGTCCAGCGCATATTCGTTCACGTCGCGGTCGACGAGCAGCACGCCCAGCCAGGCCACCCCGTCGTCGGAGAGGGGCTGCCCGGCGCGGTATCTCTTCTCCGCCTCGCGCACCGCGATCCGGCCGGCCCGCCGCACCGACCGCTCGCCGCGCAGTCGGTCGGCGAGCAGGCCGGTCAGCCTATCCCGGGCGCGCTCGGTCGCCGCCGTCATGGCCACGCGCCGATCGCCCTCGACCGCGGCGACCTGCGCGACGAGCGCCTGCCTGCTGGGCAGCGCCACCTGTCCCCGAAACGTCGCCTCGGCCGCGATCACGCTGTCTCGGGTGTTGCACGGGTTGCCGCCGGGCGGGCAGCAGCCGGATCTGTCGCAGTAATACGACCACCAGCGCCCGTCGTGCACGCGCAGGGCCTCGTTGACCCGGACCCGGAAGGCGTCCAAGGCCACCAACGCCCGCCGCACGACCGGATCGACGTCGCCGGCCGTCCCGTAGCCGATCACGGTGACCGATCGTGCGGCCTGGGCCGCGATGACGGCCGCGATGTGCACGAGGTCGTCGCCAGTGGGTGGCGGAAGGTCGTAGCGGACGCCGAAGGACACCCGGCGCCCGACCATGCCGAGGGCGACCAGGCTGTCGGTCGGATGGAAGCCGAGCACGTAGGGCGCGACGTCGACGAGGTCGGCGGGAGTGCGGACGAAAATCGCTGAATCGGTCGTCATGCGAGGCAGCTTGGCTGCCGCGCCGATCCGCGCGAGTGCCAACTTCCCCGGCTGTGGATAACTACGAGCGGAATTGAAGTTCGTGCAGCTCCAGGCCTTCCTGCTGCCACTCGTGCTGGTGCCGGTCGAGGTCCAGGGTCAGCTCGATCGAGGACACCACGTCGTAGCCGGCCGCGTGCAGGCTGCGGATCGCGTCCACGTTGCGCGAGGACGGCGAGATGGTCAGCGCGGTCATGCTGCGCCGCTTGGCCTCGCTCGCGACGTGCCGCAGCAGTTTGCGGCCCACTCCCTTGTGGCGGTGCGAGACGGTGACCACGACCGGCTCGACCTCGCCCGCCCGGCCACGCATGATCAGTCCGACCAGGCCGATCACCCCGTCGTCGGCGTGATCGGCGACCCAGAGCCCGCTCAGATCGAGCCGGGTCAGGTATTCCTCGAAACCCTCGCCGGCGTCCCCGGCCGGCTCGCCGTACATCTGGTTGTGCTGGTTGGTCAGCTCCGACCACAGGCGACGACCCGCGGAGTGGTCACCCGGACGGTACGAACGCACTGTGACAGGGCTCATGGCGACATTTTGACTCCGAATCGAGACGTCCGTAAGCCGAAGCGGAAGATAAGCCGGTGGACCAGGCGTACTTGCGCGCGCACCCCGAGCATCTCCCGACATTTCTCACCCACCAGCGGATCCGCGAGACGCCGGTGGGCGGCGGGACAGTCTCCGCCGCGAGCCGGCTGACCTTGGACGACGGCACCTCGGTCTTCGCCAAGACCTGTCCGTCCGGGCAAGCCCCGGAGGGCTACTACGCCGCCGAGGCGGCCGGTCTGACCTGGCTGCGGTCCGCCGGCGTCATCGGCGTGCCGGAGGTGATCGTCGCCCTTCCGTCGCTGCTGGCGACGGAGTGGATCGATCGGGGCGAGCCCTCGCGGGACGCGGCCGCTCGCCTCGGACGCGAGCTCGCCGCCCTGCACCGCTCGGGCGCCGACGCCTTCGGCGCCCCGTGGCCCGGCTATATCGGCCCGCTACCGCTCGACAACACCCCCACGCCGGGCCCGTGGGGGCCCTGGTTCGCGGAGCGGCGCCTGCTGCCATACCTCACGATCTCGGCCGACCGCGGCGCGCTCTCACCGGCCGACGTCGCGGCGATCGAGCGGATCATCACCACCATTTCGGCGTACGCGGACAACGAGCCGCCCAGCCGCACGCACGGCGATCTGTGGCCCGGAAACGTGCTGTGGGCCGCGGACGGGCGTGCCTGGCTCATCGACCCGGCCGCGCACGGCGGTCACCGGGAGACCGACCTGGCCGAACTCTCCCTTTTCTCCGGCATGCCGCATCATGCCGACCTCCTCGCCGCTTACCAGGAGGTCTATCCGCTGGCCGAGGGCTGGCGAGAGCGCGTCCCCCTGCATCAGCTGCACCTCTTGCTCGTACACACGGCCGCGTTCGGCGGCTCCGGCCGTGACGCCGTACGCGCCGCCGCGGACTCCTTCCTACGCGCCTGACGCCGCCTCGGGCCGGTTGTCCACAGGGCGAAACTCGCGGCGGCACGCGACGGCACGAGCGGCTAGATTCAACTCGTGGGCGAGACGCGTGGATCAGTCGGCGTGGCGGCGAGGTGCCGCCCGTGAGCGTGCTCGCCGACCGGTTCGGGCGGGTGGCGACCGACCTGCGGGTTTCGCTGACCGACCGGTGCAATCTCCGGTGCACCTACTGCATGCCTGAGGAGGGCCTGGCCTGGCTTCCCCGCGAGGAGCAGCTCACCGACGACGAGGTGGTCCGCCTCATCCGGGTCGCGGTCGAGCGGCTCGGGGTGACCGAGGTCCGGTTCACCGGGGGCGAGCCGTTGATCCGTCGCGGGCTGGTCGGCATCGTGCGGGCGGTGGGGCAGCTGCTGCCGAGGCCACGGCTGTCGCTCACGACCAACGGCATCGGCCTCGACAAGCTGGCCGTGCCGCTTCGCGACGCGGGACTCGACCGGGTCAACGTCTCGATGGACACCCTCGATCCGGCGCGGTTCCTCAGTTTGACCAGGCGCGACCGGCACGCTGACGTTCTTCGCGGCCTCCGCGCCGCCGCCTCCGCGGGGCTGACGCCGGTCAAGATAAATACGGTGCTCATGCGGGGCGTGAATGACGACGAGGCGCCGGCCCTACTGCGTTTCGCCTTGGAGTCCGGCTATCAGCTGCGCTTCATCGAGCAGATGCCACTCGACGCCCAGCACCAATGGGACCGCCACATCATGGTCACCGCCGACGAGATCCTGGCGGCGCTGTCCGGCTTCGACCTTCGGCCGGATCCGGTTTCACGTGGAACGGCGCCCGCCGAGACCTGGCTGATCCCCGGCCACGTCGACGCCGCCGGCGAACCGGCCCGGGTCGGTGTCATCGGGAGCGTGACCAGGCCTTTCTGTGGCGACTGCGACCGCACCCGGCTTACCGCCGACGGCCAGATCCGCAACTGCCTCTTCGCCAGCGAGGAGAGCGACCTTCGCAAGCTCCTCCGCGACGACGCCCCCGACGAGGAGATCGCCGACGCCTGGCAGGCCGCGATGCGCGGCAAGCGGGCCGGTCACGGCATCGACGACCCGTCATTCCTCCAACCGATCCGCCCGATGTCCGCCATCGGGGGCTGACCGATGCCCACCACCAGCCACACGTCGCCGCGCCCGCCGACTCCCAGCGCGACCACGGCAGCGCCGTTCCGGGCGCGGATCCACAACCCAGCAAAACCCGGGGGCGGCGCGATGCTGATCCACAACCCAGCAAAACCCGGGGGCGGCGCGATGCTGATCCACAACCCAGCGAAACGCGGGGCGGCGCGATGCTGATCCTCAACCCAGCGAAACGCGGGGCGGCGGCGGGAGCGGCGCGGTGCTGACGGTCCGCTACTTCGCCGGGGCGCGGAAGGCGGCGAACGGCGTCTCCGCCGAGCAGGCGGACGCCGAGACGCTGACGACATTGACGCAGTTGCTCACCGACCGGCACGGCGAGCGGCTCGGCTTGGTTCTCAAGGCGGCCAGCTTCCTGGTCGACGGCCTGAGCTGCCACGACCGCCAGGCACCACTGCCCGAGGGCGCCACCGTCGACGTTCTCCCGCCCTTCGCCGGCGGCTGATCGCGCACATCCGGGGAAACCCCGGCTCGCGCTGGTGCTTTTGTGGCGCCGGCGGACGCGTACGGGAAAGGTGGCCGGACGACGCCGCGCCGCGAGGGCGCCGCACCGCGTCGGGGAGACGCAGGCCGCGAATGGCGGGCATAAGGGTGACGCCGGCCTAGGCCGCGCCGACGGCGGTGAGGGTGTGAGCGGCGGCTGGTGGCCGCCGAGGCCGCACCCTTCGGTGTCGATCTTCAGGTTTTCGGCCACACGCGCAGCGGCCAGATGGCACCGTTCAACCTGCTGGTCAATCTGCGGCAGCCGATGGTATCCGGCTTCGGCCGGGTGGACGGCGTCCCCGTGTTCGTCACCGACGGCGCCAGATTCTGGTCCGCCGGTCCGGCTTGGCGCGCCGCCGCAGGTCACGGTCGTCGAGCTGCGGTGGCGATCGGCACATCAAGATCCGTAAGTTCGTTCGCGCGTGGCGATTCGTGAGAGCACCGGAGGGCGTGACAGGATGCAGCGCGTGCCCTCGGAGAACGCAGGGTCCTCGGTCTCCGCGGACACATACGTCGCGGATCTGCACATCCACTCCCGGTTCTCGCGGGCCTGCAGCCGCGACCTGACCCTGCCCAACCTGGCCTGGTGGGCGCGGCGCAAGGGCATCGCGCTGCTGGGCACCGGCGACTTCACGCACCCGGCCTGGTTCGACCATCTTCAGCAGAGCCTGGTCGCGGACGGCCCCGGCCTGTTCCGCCTGGCCGACGAGGCGGAGGTCACCAAGCGGCTCCCGGGCTCGCTGCAGTCGGCTCCGGCGGCGCGGTTCATGCTCAGCGTCGAGATCTCCACCATCTACAAGCGGGACGACCGGACCCGCAAGGTGCACCACCTGATCTACATGCCCGACTTCGCGGCGGCGGCCCGGTTCAACACCGCGCTGGGCCGCATTGGCAACCTGACCGCCGACGGCCGGCCGATCCTCGGCCTCGACTCGCGCGACCTGCTGGAGATCGCGCTCGAGTCGGGCGGCTACCTGGTGCCCGCGCACATCTGGACCCCGTGGTTCTCGGCCCTCGGCTCGAAATCCGGCTTCGACGCGATCGCCGACTGCTACGCCGACCTGGCCCAGCACGTCACCGCCGTGGAGACCGGCCTGTCCTCCGATCCGGAGATGAACTGGCGGGTGTCCAGTCTCGACCGGTACCGGCTGGTGTCGAACTCGGATGCCCACTCGCCGGCCGCGCTGGCCAGGGAGGCGACGCTCTTCACCGGGGAACCGGACTACTTCGCCGTCAGGGACGGCGTCGGCCTCGCCGGCACCCTCGAGTTCTTCCCGGAGGAAGGCAAATACCACGCCGACGGCCACCGGGCCTGCGGAGTGAACTGGGACCCGGAGCGCACCCGGGAGCACGGCGGCCGCTGCCCCGAGTGCGGCAAGCCGCTGACCGTCGGCGTTCTCAGCCGGATCGATGACCTGGCCGACCGGCCCGAGGGCTTCCGCAAGGACGCGCACGTCGAGCACCTGATCCAGCTGCACCAGGTGGTCGGCGAGATCAACGGTGTCGGCCCGAAGTCGAAGACCGTCGAGGCCCAGCTGCACCATCTGGTCGCGACGCTCGGCCCGGAGCTGGACATCCTGCGCCGCATCCCGCTGGACGCGATCGGTCAGGCCGGCGGCGACGACCTGCGCGAGGCGATCGACCGGCTGCGCCGCGGTCGGGTCCGGCGGATCGCCGGCTACGACGGCGAGTACGGGGTGATCACCCTTTTCGAGCCCGGCGAGCTGCGCCACCGCACGGCCGCCCCGCAGCTCGAGACGCTCTTCGACCTGCCGCAGCAGCGCAAGCCCGAGCCGGCGATCGGCCGCGCCGCGGTGCCCAAGCCCAAGATCGCGCCGGCCGTCCGGACGCCGGAACGCAAGGCGCCGCCGCTGGCGCCCCCGCCGAGCCCGCACGAGCCGTTCGAGCCGATGCTGGCCGGGATGGAGGAGGTCGGCACCGGCCTGCTCGACCGCTTGGACGCGATGCAGCGGGTGGCCGCCTCGGCGCCGGGCGGCCCGTTGTTGATCGTGGCCGGGCCGGGGACGGGCAAGACCCGCACGCTGACCCACCGGATCGCCTACCTCTGCGCCGAGCTGGGCGTCTTCCCGCACCGCTGCCTGGCGATCACGTTCACCCGACGGGCTGCCGCCGAGCTGCAGGAACGCCTCGACGCGCTGCTCGGCGAGGGTGCCGAGGACATCACGGTCGGCACCTTCCACTCGGTCGGGCTCGCGATTCTCAGGGAGAACGCGAAGGCGGCCGGCCTCGGCGCGAGCTGGCGGATCGCCGACGACAACGAGCGGGCCGAGGCCCGCGCGCAGGCGGGTGACGACGACCTCGCGTACGCGAAGCTGCTCCGCCAGCAGGACCTGGTCGATCTCGACGAGCTGATCACCATGCCGGTCGCCCTGCTGCGCGACGAACCGTCGCTGGCCGAGAAGTACCGCAAGCAGTGGCAGTGGATCTTCGTGGACGAGTACCAGGACGTCGACGAGACCCAGTACGAACTGCTGCGCCTGCTCAGCCCCGCGGACGGGAACCTCTGCGCGATCGGCGACCCGGACCAGGCGATCTACTCGTTCCGCGGCGCCGACGTGAAGTACTTCCTGCGCTTCAACGAGGACTTCATCGACGCCCGGCTGGTGCGGCTGACCCGCAACTACCGCTCGTCGGCGCCGATCCTGGCCGCCGCGGTCCAGGCCATCGCCCCGTCGACGCTGGTCAGCGGCCGCCGGCTGGACCCGGCCCGGCTCGACCCCGAGTCGCCGCTGGTCGGCCGCTATCCCGCGGTCAGCGTGGCGGACGAGGCCGACTTCGTGGTCCGAACCATCGACGACCTGGTCGGTGGCCTGTCCCACCGGTCGCTCGACTCGGGCCGCGTCGATTCCCGGTCGGTGGCCACGCAGAACCTGTCCTTCTCGGACATCGCCGTTCTCTACCGCACGGACGCGCAGTCCGGTCCGCTCGTCGAGGCCCTCTCCCGGGCCGGCGTGCCGGTGCAGAAACGCTCGCACAACCGCCTCCGCGACCGCGCGGGCGTGCAGGTCATCGCGCGCGAGCTGCGGCACGCGGGCGGCCTCGGCGGCTCGCTCGCGGCGCGGGTCAAGCTCACCGCGCAGGTGCTGGCCCAGCGGTTCGCCACCCCGACGCTCGACGCCGAGCACCCGGCGCCCGAGGACGTCTGGGCCGCCGCCGACCTGCTCATGCCGCTGGCCCAGCGGCTGAGCACCCAAAATCCGAGCGACGACATGCCGCGGTTCCTTCAGGAAATCGCGACCGGCGCCGAGGTCGACGCGCTGGACCCGCGCGCCGAGGCGGTCAACCTGCTCACCCTGCACGCCGCGAAGGGCCTCGAGTTCCCGGTCGTCTTCCTGGTCGGCTGCGAGGACGGGCTGCTGCCGCTGCGCTGGCCGGGCGCCGCTCTGCCGCAGGACGAGATCGCCGAGGAACGCCGCCTGTTCTTCGTCGGCCTCACCAGGGCGCAGGACCGGCTCTACATCACCCATGCGGCGCGCCGGTTCCGGCATGGCAGCGAGCACGAGCAGAGCCCGAGCCGCTTCCTCGACGCGATCGATTCGGGGCTCTTCGAGCGGCTGGGCGACACGGTCCCGGCACGCCCGAAGGATCGCCAGCTCAGGCTGCTGTGAGCGCGAGCAGGGCGCCGGCGAGCAGCGCCGGCCCGAACGGCAGCGCCCGCTGCCGCCCAGCACGCCCGGTGACCAGTAGGAACACGGCGATCGGCCCGTTGATCAGGTGCGCTGCGAGGACGCCCGCGACCACCGCCGGCCAGCCGGCGAAGCCCAGGATCAACCCCAGCACGGCGGCGAGCTTCACGTCGCCGAGCCCCAGGCCGCCGCGGGGCAGGAGAGCGACGACGAGGTACGCGACGAGCACCGTCGCCGCGGCCAGTAGTGCCCGGCCGATCCGTTCCGGCTGTAGCACGGCCGCCGGGACTCCGGCCGTGACCGCGAGCGCCCCGACGAGCCGGTCGGGCAGCCGCAGGCAGCGCAGGTCGATGATGGCGAGCAGCAGTCCGGTGACGGTCGCGAGCAGGTAGCCCGGCAGCAGCGGGGACGGTCCGACCGCCTCGGCGAGCAGGGCGGACACTCCGGCGCCGGTGAGCACGGCCGCCACCCACCCGCCGGCGCAGGGACACGCGGGCCCGGCGCGCACCCAACCCGCGGGGCCGGGCGGAAACGGCCGGGCGCAGGCCGCGCAGACCGCCCGGGGCGACTCCGCGTGGCCGACGGCGAGCCGGTGCGCGACCCGCGGCAGGAACCCGGCGGCGGCCGCGCCGAAGACGGCGGCAAAGATCACGAGAAGTGATGGCACGACCGTGGACCGTAGCGGCCCGGCCGGCCGGCGCGGGCGTCGTGTTGCCGACAACGGCGGCGATTCCGTACCCCGTCTCGTCGTATCCGCACGCTACGGTGACAGACAGCAATTCCGCTTTCGGAGGAACCCCTGATGTCGCAGAACGGCCCGTTTTCCGGCCCACCGTGGTCGGGTGGGAGCTCTGACGAGCCATATACCGAGCCCGCCGACCCCTGGGGTGAGGCGGGCGCCGGGGTTGCCGAGCCGTCGTGGGGCGCGACACCTCCGTCCATCCCGCAGCAGTCCGCCTTCCAGCCGGTCGGTGGCCAGCACCCGAGCGGCGGCCAGCACCCGAGCGGGCCGCTGTGGGCGCAGCCTCCGGCCCCTCGGCGCAACACCCCGATCGTGGCGCTGGTCGTGGTGCTCTGCCTGTTGATCGTGGCGGGGCTGGGCGCCACCGCATGGTTGATCAAGAGCCGGCAAAAGCCCGCCACGACGGCACAGAACACGGCCTCCACCTCGACCGCCCCGGCCACCGTGCAGGGCAGCGAGGACGCGCGCTTCGTGGTCGCCGGCCAGTGCGTGGTCAACCAGGGCAGCAACGACGAGCCCGACATGCGCAAGACGGCCTGCGCCACCGGCACGTACGTGGTGCTCAAGGTTCTCAAGGGCAAGACGACCGGGGAGAAGGACGCCGAGGCCAAGTGCGCCAAGGTTCCGGGCTACACGAACTGGTATTTCTACGACAGCCAGCTCGACGATCTCGACCTCGTGCTCTGCCTGAAGAAACAGTAGAACGGTCTACCGCTATCTAGCTCACATGCAAGATAGCCGTAGAGGGACATCGAGTAGCGAACTCTAGCTTTTTCGCTAGACGTCCCGATACGGTGCTATCCGTGGATCCGGTACGGAATCCCTACGCGCCCGGCGCAGGCCAGCGCCCGCCCGAGCTGGCCGGCCGCGGCCGCGAGCTGGACGCGTTCGACGTGGTCCTGGAGCGCGTGGCCCGAGGGCGGCCCGAGCGGAGCCTGGTCCTCACCGGCCTGCGCGGCGTCGGCAAGACCGTCCTGCTCAACACGCTGCGCTCGGCCGCCATCGGCCGGCTCTGGGGCACCGGCAAGATCGAGGCACGACCCGACCAGTCGCTACGCCGGCCCGTCTCGGCCGCGCTGCACATGGCGATCCGCGAGCTCGCGCCGCATCACCGCAACCCCGACCGGGTCGACGAGGTCCTCGGCGTGCTGAAGGCGTTCGCGCTGCGGGCCAACGACAGCTCCGCCAAGCTGCGCGACCGCTGGACGCCGGGCATCGACGTGCCGGCCGCCCGGGGCCGCGCCGACTCCGGGGACATCGAGATCGACCTGGTCGAGCTCTTCACCGACGCGGCCTCGCTCGCCACCGACGTGGGCACCGGGATCGCGCTGTTCATCGACGAGATGCAAGACCTCGGTCCGGCCGACGTCTCGGCGCTCTGCGCGGCCTGCCACGAGCTGTCCCAGCTCGGCGCGCCGCTGATCGTGGTCGGCGCCGGCCTGCCCCACCTGCCGGCCGTGCTGTCCGCGGCCAAGTCCTACTCTGAGCGCCTCTTCCGCTACCAGCGGATCGATCGGCTCGACCGGATCGCCGCCGACCTGGCACTGTGCGCGCCGGCCTCGCGCGAGGAGGTGGAGTACGAGCAGAAGGCGCTCGACCTGCTCTACGACAAGTCCGGCGGCTATCCCTACTTCGTGCAGGCATACGGGAAGGCGACCTGGGACCACGCGCCGCAGTCCCCGGTGACCGACGCCGACGTGCGGGTGGCCGCGCCCGAGGCAGAGGCCGAGCTGGCGGTCGGCTTCTTCGGGTCACGGTTCGAGCGGGCCACGCCGGCCGAGCGGGAGTACATGCGGGCGATGGCCGCCCTCTCCGGCGACCTGGGTAACGACATGGACGCCGCCGTGCCCACCTCCGAGATCGCGACCGCCCTGGGCCGCAAGCCGGCCAGCCTCTCCCCGGCCCGCGACGCGCTGATCAAGAAGGGGCTGATCTACTCGGGCGAGCGAGGCACGGTCGCGTTCACCGTGCCGCATTTCGGCCGCTACCTGCGCACCCAGCCGGTGTGATCGCACCGCTGCGGGTATAACCAGATTCATGAAACCCGTACGCACCGCTGCCCGCGCCATGTTGGCCGCCTTCTTCGTGGCCGGCGGAGTCCGCGTCCTGCTCGAGCCCGGCTCGCGGGTCGAGGCGGCCCGCCGGGTAACCGATCGGGTCGGACCGCTGCTCGAAAAGGTCGACCCCCGCATCCCCACCGACGCGAGGACGCTCGTGCGTGCCATGGCCGCCACCGACGTGGTCGCCGGGCTGGCGCTGGCCAGCGGCCACTTCACCCGCCCCGCCGCCGCGCTGCTCGCCGCGAACCTGCTTCCGGCCACGGTCGCCGGCCACCCGTTCTGGACCGCGTCCAAGCCGGAGCGTGAGGCGCAGGCGGCCCAGTTCCTCAAGAACCTCGGCCTGATCGGCGGCCTGCTGCTCGCGGCGGCCGACACGCAGGGAAAACCGAACCTGCGCTACCGGACGGCGCACGCGGTCGACCGGTCGCAGCGCTCGGTCAAGCGCGCCGTCCGGACGGCCAAGCGGGACGCCAAGATCGCCGCGCTCTCCGCCGCGGCGGCCCGCAAACTGCCCGGCTGAACAACCTTGTCGCGCCCCTGGCGTTAGGCCGTCGGGGGACGAGAGCGACGGGGGTCGCGCCATGCCGGCGATGGGGGAACGCACGCGGACGACCAGGTCCGTCGTGCTCGGGCTGGCGGCCTTCGGCGCGATCTGCGCCATAGCGATCTACCTGCGTCGGTACGGTCTGGCCGGCCTGGCCGTGGATCGCGCGGCGGTACGCGGCTGGCTGCACGGTGACGGGCTCTACGCGTACCGGTCGCCGGTCTCCCGCCTCGGCACCGCCCAGCCGCCGCCGGCCGCCGTGGCCCTGATCGCCGCCGACCTGCTGCCCTTGACCCTGTCCGGCTGGCTGCTCGGCCTCGCCGGTGTCGCCGCCCTCGCGCTGGCGCTGACCGCCCTGGCCGGCCCGGTCGCCCGCCAGCATGGCAAGCCCCGCTGGCCGGCCGTCCTGATCGCGTGCGGCCTCGCGTTGCTGTCCGAGCCGGTACGCACGACGATCGGCTGCGGGCGGCTCGACTTGCTGTTGTTCGGCCTGGTCACGGCCGATGTGGTGGCGCTGCGTCGGTCCGGGCGGGCGCGCAGCCGGGACGACTGGTGGCCGGGATGCCCACCCTCCCCCGCGCGGAGCGGACGACTCCCGGCGCGCGGTCCGGACGCCTGGTGGCCGGGACGTCCGCCCTGCCCCGCGCCACGCGGACGACTCCCGGCCGACGTGCTGCGCCGCGGATGGGCGCAGGGCGCCTGGGCCGGCGTCGGCACGGGCGTCGCGACCGCGCTCGCGGTGAGCCCCGTGCTGTTCATCGCCTACCTCGCCCTGACCCGCCGATGGCGGGCCGCGCTGACCGCTCTCGGGACGGCCGCGACGCTGACGGTCGCCGCCCATCTGGTCGCGCCGCCGGCCGCGGCGGACTGGTTCGGCACGGTACTGCTGCAGGTGGACCGCTCGGGCCCGGTCGGAACGCCGGTCAACCAGTCGCTGGCCGGCGTGCTCGCCCGCCTCTACCACTCCGAGACCATTCCGGTGCTGATCTGGCTGTCGTTCGCGGGCCTGCTGATCGCGGTCGGCCTGACCAGGGCCCGCTCGGCGCACGCGGACGGCGACGAGATCGCCGCATTCACCCTGGTCGGCCTGACCAGCGCGGCGGTCGGTCCGGTCACGCACCTGCACGAGCTGATCTGGGTGCTGCCCGCCGTGCTCATCCTCGTCGACGTGGCGGCTCGCCGGGTCGCCGGGCGGCGGCCACGGCCGGCCCCATCCGTGGGCGCGCTTCTCGCCGCGGTCCTGGTGTACGCGGCCTTCGTGCTCGATCCGGCGTGGACGGTGGGTTGGAACGCGTACGCCTTCGCCGTGATCATCCTGCTGAACGCCCTGCCTTGGCGGCCGGCCCGCCCGATCGTGCGCGTCCCGGCGATCCCCGGCCAGGCTACGGGCAGTTGACCCACTCGTCGGTGCCGTCGGCGAAGACCTGCCGCTTCCAGATCGGCAGCCGCGCCTTGGTCTCGTCGACGAGCCGCGCGCACGCCGCGAAGGCCGCCGCCCGGTGGGCCGTGCTCACCGCCGCGACCAGGGCGACGTCACCGATCCGCAGGCTGCCGACGCGGTGCGACACCGCCACGGCGTAGACGTCGGGGTCCGCGGCGATCTCCTCGGCGACCTCGCGCAGGACGGCCGCGGCGCTCGGGTGGCCTTCGTACTCCAACTCCGTCACGGCGCGACCGTGATCGTGGTCGCGGACCACGCCCTGGAACGAGACGACGGCCCCGGCGCGGCGGTCAGCGACCGCCCGCTCGTGCACCTCGAGCTTCAGCTCCGCGTCGACCACCTCGACGAGCGCGACGATCCCGCTCATCGGCGCTCCCCGGCGAGCGAGGGCAGCGGGGGCAGCGGGGGCAGCGGGGGCAGCGGGGGCAGCGGGCTCATGGTCGCTCCCCGGCGAGCAGCGGAAGTGGCAGGAACGGGACGAGGTCGCCGGCAGCGGCCTCCGCGCCGGGGCGGACGACCACGAACCCGTGCGCCTGGGAAAGTCCGCGCAGCATCGCCGACCCGACGTGCCCGACCGGCATCGCCGACCGTCCATCCTGGTCGAGCCGGGCCAGCGCGAGATGGGTGAACCGCCCGCGGCCCGGCACCGCCGCGGTCACCTCAACGCACGGAAGCGGAGCCAACGGCCGCCCGTGCAGGCCGGCGAGCAGCGGCGCGACCAACGTGATCAGGGCGATCACCGCGGACTGCGGGTTGCCGGGCAGCCCGGCCAGGAAACGGTGGCGTCCGTCCGGACCGGGCACGCGGGCCAGCAACATCGGGAAGCCCGGCCGGACGGCGACGGTGTTCACGACGTACTCCCCGCCGAGCTCGGCCAGCGCCGGGTGCAGGTGGTCGACCGGGCCGTGCATCGTGCCGCCGGTGGTGCAGACGAGGTCGGCGGCGGCGAGCCCGTCGCGGACGGCGGCGAGGTGGGCGTCGAGGGTGTCGCGCACCGGTCCGGCCGCCGGGCCCACGGTCGCGCCGCACCGGCGCAGCCAGCCGGGCACCTGCGGGCCTAGCGAGTCGCGCACCCGCCCGGCGCCGGGCGTCCCGGCCGTGAGTAGCTCGTCGCCGAAGACCAGTACGGCGGCGCGCGGCGCCGGCCACACCCGCAGCGCCTCGTAGCCGCAGGTCGCGGCCACCCCTATCACCGCGGGATCGATGGCCGTCCCGGCCGGCAGCAACTCGTCGTCCTTGCTGGCCTCCTCGCCGGGCAGCCGCCACTCGGGCGCCGTCCGGGGCACGCCGCTGACCAGGCCTGCGGTGTCGCGAGTGGACTCCTCGACCCGCAGCAGCGCCTCGGCGCCGGCCGGCACCATCGCGCCCGTGGCGATCTCGACGCAGGTGCCGTCGTGCTCCAGCGGGGCGGCGACGCCGCCGGCGAGGATCCGCCCGACTGGGCGCCATGGCTGTGGGCCGCGCACGGCCCAGCCGTCGATGCTCGAGGTCGGGAAGGCGGGCAGGTCCGTCAGCGCGCGCAACGGCTCGGCCAACGTGCGCCCGTCGGCGTCGGGCAGCGAGATGACCTCGGCCGGCCCGGCCGCCGCCCGCCCGGCCTCGTAGGCCAGCCGGCGGGCCTGCTCCCAGCCGACCGGGACCGTCTCGTCAGCGCTCACCGGACGAGCCTATCCAGACGCCGGGGCGGCCGGATGGTCGCCGCCGCGTATCTGGTCCACGGTGTGCCTCAGCAGCGGGCCGAGGACCGCGAGGCCGTCCTTCGCGCCGCCGGTCGAGCCGGGCAGGTTCACGATCAGCGTGCGCCCGGCGACGCCGGCCAGGCCGCGGGACAGGGCCGCGGCGGGCACCCGGTCGCGCGAATACGCCCGGATCGCCTCGGCGATACCGGGAATCTCGAAGTCGAGCAGGCCGCGGGTGGCCTCCGGGGTGCGGTCGGTCGGCGTAACGCCGGTGCCGCCGCTGGTCAGCACCACGTCGACGCCGTCGGCGACGGCCGCCCTGAGCGCGTCGGCGACGGGTTCCCCATCGGGTACGACCACCGGCTGCTCCTCAACCGCACAACCCAGGTCCCGCAGGCCCGCCACGAGGCGCGGACCGCTGGTGTCGGCGTACACCCCGGCCGCCGCCCGGTTGCTCGCCACGATCACGCGCGCTCGGATCGTCACGGGCGGTCACCCGGGCGGACCCACTCGCCGGTCTTGCCGCCTTCCTTGCGCAGCACACGGACCGCCTCCAGGCTCGCCGCCGGGTCGACCGCCTTGATCATGTCGATCATCGCGAGACCGGCGGCGGCGACCGCGGTGAGCGCCTCCATCTCGACGCCGGTGCGGTCGGCGGTCTTGGTGGTCACGGTGATCTCGACGGTTGTCTCGGTAAGGGAGAGATCGACCACAACGCCGTGCAGCCCGATCGGGTGGCAGAGCGGAATGAGGTCCGGCGTGCGCTTGGCGCCCATGATTCCGGCAAGTCGGGCGACAGCCATCGCATCACCCTTTGACAATCTGTTACCGCGGAGTAGCTCAATGACATACGCAGTGGTCACGACCCGGCCGGCGGCGACGGCGAGGCGGGCGCTGACGGCTTTCGCCGATACGTCCACCATGCGCGCAGCGCCGGTCTCGTCGACGTGAGTGAGCAGGGATTCGTCGGGCATACCGGGAGTTTATAGAAGCAACACCCGGGTGGAGTTAGCACAATCCCACTGACGGGTTCAGAATTTGGTACGACCGAATTCTTGATCTCCGCAATGAACCCCGAAAAAGTCGATACAAGTCGATGTTGACAATACGTTTCTTTCCGTTAAGGAAAGAGCACTCTCCGCTATGCGGACACCTCGACCAAAACGCATCGCGGCGAATGCGGAGTGTTTACTCGCGAGGACTCCGAGTAGTCACAAGCCGCGCTATTCTCGCTTTCTGCGCAAACTGGCATGAATCGTTATGACCAACGCACTTCACCTCGTATGGTCGTCCTCGTTGGAACACGCAAGCAGCGGCATGAGGGCGCCAGGCGACACGCAAAACGTCGGTTGGCGCTCGACGAAGAGTGAGAGCGAGGGCGCTATGCGCACCATCGACTGGACCTGAGGTATGTACGACCGAACCGCATCCGCAATACGCTTGCAGCGGACGGCCCACGCGGCCGGCTCACGCGCGGCGGAGGGATCGGCGATCCGCAACCAAGGCTTAGACGACAACGTGACCGAGAAGCGGCTCTGGCTGCTGATCGGTCTCGTCGTCGTTCCGGCGTCCGTTGCCCTGCTCGGATCGATCCTCCTGATCGTGCGGTCGGCGGAGCCGCTGCCCAGTCCGGTGCTCCTGCTGGGTCTCGTGTCCGGCACGGCGTTCGCCAGCCGGATGAGCGTGCGGATCCGTCTGCAATCGAACAACATCGGCACGTCCTGGACCGACCTTGCGATCGTCACCGGCCTCGTGCTGCTGCCGGCGCCATGGGTCGTCGTGAGCACCGCGCTAGCGATCACGGTTCCCCGGCTGTTCATCAGCACCACGGTGCAACGGGCGCTGTTCAGCATCGCCAAGGACACCGTCGCCGCGGCCGCTGTCGGCGTATTGGTCATGATCAGTGGCTATCGGCCCGATCCCGCCGCCCCGGTGATGAACATCGGCTTGATCGCCGTCGTCGTGCTGACCCTGTGGATCGTCGACGAGTGCGTTGCAACCCCGATCCTGGCGACCGCCTTCCACCGGCCGATCCGGCAGATGTTGCGGGTCAACATCCACCTGCGGATCGTCACCGTGGTCAGTCGATTCCTGATCGCGGTCCTGGTCGTCGGCATCCTCGGCTTCGCCGGCGACCTCAGACTGCTGCTGATCGTGCCGCCGATCGTCCTGAGCATCCACCTCTGGCAGGCGGGTCACGAGCGCGGCCGCCAGGAGCGCGAGTCCTGGCAGCGGCTGGCCGACACCACCGACGAGCTGAACGTCGTCGAACTCGACGAAGTGCTCCGCTCCGCCGTACCCAGGGCCTCCCAGCTATTCGCCGCCGCCGAGGCCGAAATTGAGTTGCGCGCCGACGACCGGCTAGTGCGCGGGTCGACCACCGAGATCACCTACGACGGTCCGATTCTGGGTAAGACGCGACGCGACGGAAACGTCGTTACGACGGAACTCTCCGGACACGACGGCAAAAATCCCATTGGTTCACTCCACGTTCACTTCCGCGGGTCGGTCCGCCTCACCGAATCCGAAAAGTTCAAGTTGAAGGCATTTGCATCCGCGCTCTATACCGCGATTCGCAATGCGAAGGCGTACGCCGAACTCGAGCGCATCGCCGCCGCGAACGCCCACGCCGCCCGGCATGATCCGTTGACCGGCCTACCGAATCGGCGCCATCTGTACGAACGGGCCGAGCAGCTCTTCCACGCCGGCGAGGGTCAGGGCCTATTCGCCCTGCTGTTGATCGACCTCAATCACTTCAAGGAGGTCAACGACACGCTCGGCCACGGCGCCGGCGACAAGGTGCTGCGGGCGGTCGCCCGGCACCTCAGCGAGGCAGCCGCGCCGCAAGACCTCGTGGCCCGCCTGGGCGGCGACGAGTTCGCCGCTCTGCTGCTCAACCTGCCCACCCCGGCGCTGGCGACACACCGAGCCGAGACCCTGCTCGCCGCCCTCGAGAACGGCATCGAGGTCGAGGGCATGCGGATCACCGTCGAGGCGGCCGGCGGCATCGCCCTGGCGCCCGGCAGCGGCGGAATCGACGAGCTGATGCGCCGCGCCGACGTCGCGATGTACCAGGCCAAGCGCGCCGACCAGCAAACCATGACGTATACGCA
>Ga0307508_10001532_pt1 | contig 25853 bp, 15 predicted proteins | sample 9_EM_MG_FD_203089 | JGI IMG/M metagenome (GOLD analysis project Ga0307508, IMG submission 203089) | Populus trichocarpa ectomycorrhiza microbial communities from riparian zone in the Pacific Northwest, United States - 9_EM | ecosystem: Host-associated > Plants > Roots > Unclassified | place... | reverse complement strand
TAATATAAATAAATTATTATCATTATAAGAGAAATATACTAATGTTATATAGAACATTAAACCAATTAATATGTATAAAGCATAAGTAGTAATAACACCAGTACTTAATCTACCTAAACTATTACTTAAAAATAATAATCCTTTTTCTAAACCATAAGGTCCTAAGAATTCTACTGAACCTTTATCAAGACTCTTAGTAGTTTGACCACCTAATTTAAGAACACCTTCTACAATATATTTATTATAGAATAATTCAATATAAAATCTTTGATTAAAGAAACTGAATAAATTATAACCAAATCTAGAGAATTTAAAATTAATAAGTAATTTAGGTAAGAATTCAGAGAATAATACTGAAAGTATACTTAAAGAAACAGTAAACACAAAAGGTAATAATTTAAATAATGTAGGTACAGCAAATTCTGTATCTAACATAATTTCATGGCTAGGATGAATAAATAAACTATTATCTACAAAAAAACCAGTACCCAAACCAATAAATATATCTTTAGTTAAATAACCAAAGAATATAGAAAAAATAGATAATATAATTAAAGGTAAAGTTAAGAATAAATCACCTTCATGTGCATGTTTATAACTAGATAAAGGTCCATTAGGATTAGCTAAGAAAGTTAAATATAAAACTTTAGCTGAATAAAGTGTAGTAAACATAGCACCTATAGTAGCTACAAAATAAACTATAGTACCAGATAAGTAGAATTGACCATAAGCAGATTCTAAAATAAAATCTTTAGAATAGAATCCTGTCATAAAAGGTACAGCAACTAAACTTAATGAAGCTATTAACATAACTGAATAAGTTAAAGGTAAAAACTCTCTTAAACCACCATATTTTCTAAAATCTTGATTATCAGCTACTGCGTGTATAACTGATCCAGCACCTAAGAATAATAATGCTTTATAAAAAGCATGATTAACTAAATGGAATAAAGCTAAATTATAACTAGATAAACCTATAGCTATAACCATCATACCTAATTGACTCATAGTAGAATAAGCAATAACTTTTTTAATATCTTGTTGGAATAATCCAATTAAAGAACTGAATACTGTAGTTATAGCACCTAATCATAAACATAATACTAATACAGTTGAACTATATTCAATTAATGGTGAAGATCTCATTAATAAATAAACTCCAGCTGTAACCATAGTAGCTGCGTGAATTAAAGCAGAAACAGGTGTAGGACCTTCCATAGCTTGAGGTAATCATATGTGTAAACCAACTTGAGAACTTTTAGCTGTAGCACCTATTAATAAACATATACCTATAATTGTAATAATAGTTTCATTATAATAAGGAGCTAATGCAAATACTGTACTATAATCTATATTACCAAAAGATCATAATATAGCAAACATACCTACAGTTAATAAACAATCACCTACTCTATTAGTTAATAAAGCTGATAAAGAACTTTGATTAGCTGCAATTCTAGTAAATCAGAAATTTACTAAAAGATATGAACAAACACCAACACCTTCTCAACCTACAAACATAACTAAATAATTATTTCCTGTTACTAATATAATCATCATAAAAGTGAATAAACTTAAATAACTAAAAAATCTTTGATTATGTGGATCATGACTCATATAACTTATTGAATATATATGTACTAAACTAGATACTATTAATACTGGTATTAACATTGATACTGTTAATGAATCAAATCTAAAGTTTCATAATACATATAATGATTCTACATCTACTCATCTTGCTACATTTATTGTTACTGGTATATTATTAAAACCTACTTCAAAAAAAGCTATTATAGCTAAAAATGTTGTAGTTATTACTGAACCACATGTTATTATATGTGATCCTGTTATACCTATTTTTCTACCAAAAAAACCTGATACTATTGAACCTAATAATGGTAAAATTATCAATGTTAAATACATTTATTTATATTGTATTGTTATACTTCCTCTTAATCTATAATATGCAACTAATATTCCTAAACCTATTGCAGATTCAGCTCCTGCTATTGTTAAAATATATACAGCAAAAGTTTGTCCTAATATATCATCAAAACTAAGTGAACTGATTAATATTAAAAATGTTACAGATAATAACATTATTTCTATAGAAATTAACATTAATATAATGTTTTTTCTATTTAATACAAATCCTAATATTCCTATAAGAAATAAAAATATTGAAAAATTCATTTTATTTATATAAAATTTTATTTGATTTATCTATACTATATTAAATTAATACAAAAAATATTAATAAATATGTATAAGACTCGAACTTATATTTACGTGTCCGTAGCACGCTATTCTACCATTGAATTAACATATTAAAAATACTTTACCTTAAATAAGTATAAATTATATATTCTATAATATATAATAAAAAATTTTTTTTTAATTATTTAGCATATAAAAATTTATAATTATTTTTATTAGCAAATATTAATTTTTTATTACTATTATCGTCAAATAATTTTGGATTATTATTATCTTTAGGTATAGTATTTGGTCCTATTTCTCTATGAGAATTAATTATTTTATATCTCTCTAATAAATTATTTACTTTTTCTTTTTTAAATTCATCAAAATGTTTATTATAATAATCATTATATCAATATGTAGGTTTCATTTCATATCCTAATTTAACATGATTACGATGAAATTCTATATTTTCTACCATTGTTTGTATACGATATATATCACATGTAGATAAATCAGGATATTTTACCCTACAAAAATGTTTAGATGAATCTGAAGACATACAATTATAAGTATAAGTCATACCATATTCACTATAAACACGTATAGCGTTATTATGATAACATTTAGGCTTTTCTCAATGTAAAGTTTCAGGATTAACAGATCTTTTTGTTACAGGATCATAATAAAAAAACTTACCTTCAGGTACTATATGTCTAGTAATTTTACCATCTGGTCTAACAGCTTCTCTTTTATGTATAATTTCTTTAAATAAAGATGTAGGTTTATTTAATGGTTCAATTTGTATTTTACCTTTAGGTGGTATCTGTTTTTGGGGTAGAATTTTCCTTTGATTATTAGATTGTTCTACTTGATTTTGTAGTTCAATTTGATTAACTATAGCATTATTAACAGGTTGTTTACCTTTAAGTTTCTTACCTCTAGGTTCATCAAATGTAAGTTCAGCTGACCGTTTATTTAATTCTTCTCTCCGTTTTTTATAATTTTCAATTTCAAAAACAGGTTCATTACCTAATAATTGATTATAGTTAGGATTAGGTGGACCACTATCACCTGTATTAGAAGAACCTATACCTAAAGGATTATTATTATTAGAACCAGATGTAATATTAATAAAGGAATCATTACTTAATTGCACTAAATAATTATTAGAGAATATATTTAATAATTCTAATAAAAAATTAGGATTAGTTTGTAAAGTAAGGAATGTATTAAATATAAATATTATTATACTAAATAAACTACCTACCTTCTTAGGTGATTTAGGATCAGTATAATGAATATATATTATAAAAGAATAATAATTTATAGTTCTTTTTAGTTTTATTTTTATTTTCTTCATCTTCATTTTTCTTATATAATTTAACCTTCCATTTGTTCTCTTAATCATAATAAAAAATCTCTTATAGATACAGATTGTATAGCTATAGGCATAGAACTGTGAAGGATTCCACATATTTCTGAACATTGTCCGAAAAAAGTTCCAGGACGATTTATGTAAACAGAAGCTTGATTTAATCTTCCAGGATAAGCATCTGCTTTAATACCTAAAGAAGGACAAGCATAAGAATGTATAACATCAGCTGCTGATATAACAATTCTAGTGTGAGTTAATTCAGGTATAATTACTCTATTATCAACTTCTAACATTCTAAATTGACCTTGTTCTAAATCACTTTCTGGTACTATATATGAATCAAATTCTATAAATTCATCATCTTCATTTGTAAAATCTGGATATTGGTAACTTCAGTATCATTGATGACCTTCTGCATATACAACTAATGAAGGGTCCATAACTTCATCCATAAGATATAATAATTTAAATGAAGGAAATGCTATTAATATTAATATAAATGCAGGTGATATAGTTCAAATTAATTCTATTAAAGTACCATGATTCATATATTTATGAGCTATAGGTGATTTATTAGCTAAAAAATTTTTTATTATTGATATTATCATTCATGTTACAGTAAACATTATAATAGCTAAATAAAACATAATATTATTATGTAATTCTTCAATACCTTCCATTTGTGGTGAAGCACTATCTTGGAAAAATAAACCTCAAGGTGTTGGTGCATCTAATTGTAATTTATATATATAATTTTGTAAAAGCATATTTTTATTTATTTTTATTTATATTATAAAATATCACGCTAATTTATGTAAACATTATGTATTCATATAAATACATATATATTTTTAATTTTTTTTTTCAATATAAGAATTATTAACTTTAACTTAAAATTTTGTAAATAAAGATATATAATGTATAATTTATTTATATATTAAAGAATAACCATTTCAAGATTTTATATTAAAATTAAAAATTTGTCTACTTTCTATTTTTAAAGCATTTTTACCTAATTCAAATACAAAACCTAAAGTTAATACCAAGAAAAATACTAACATAATTAATAAACCATATATACCATTAGTGTAAGCACTAACTACATAAGGATATATTAATAAAATTTCTAAATCAAATAATAAAAATAATAAAGCAAATATAAAAAAAGAAATACTAAATTGTGTTCTATTTTGACCTAAAAAAGAATGAAAACCACATTCAAAAGCACTATCTTTTTCTTGGTACGGGTTATGTGGTGAAAGTATTAAATTAACTAATAATAATATTATACCTAATACTGGTATTAAAAATAAGAAAAAAGTTGTTGTTGTCATATTTAAAGTTTAAAAAAATTTTTTTAGATATAAGTTTTATATTTATATTTTCTTACATAATTTAAGTTAAAGTTAATAATAAAAATAACTAACTAAAATTGAATATATGAAATTACTGGTATAATCTTTAAACTATTTCTAACTAATATTTATTTATAAGTTTTATTTATTTCTCCTTTATTATATAAATAATATCAAAATTATTCATTTATTTATTTTTTTAATTTTTATTATATATATATATATATATATATAGTTAAGAGAGAAAATCGAATTCTCATATATAATTAAAAAAAATTATTGTTTTATCTTTAAACTACCTTAACTAATAATATTATTATAAAAAATATTATTATTATTATTATTATATGAATTTAATTATTTTATTTTTAATTAAGCAACATATAGTAATAAAAAAGCCATCATTAAAGCAAATAATCCTGTTGCTTCTGCAAATGCAAAACCTAAGATTGCATATGAAAATAGTTGTCCTCTTAATGAAGGATTTCTTGCTACACCTAATATTAATGCACCAAAAACTATACCTATTCCTACACCTGCTCCTATTAATCCTGTTGTGGCCATACCAGTACCTATAATTTTAGCTGCTTGTAACATAGTTTATTATTAAATTATGTATGCTTATAGCTATTTACAGTTAAACAAAAATTATAATACGTAATATTTATTATTTATTTAATTGAACATACTAATTAAATCTAATATATCACAAATTTCTGATTTTAAAACATCACTATATATATCTATATTAGGATTTCATCAAATAAGAAGATTTTCTAAATAATGTACTAAATTATATTTAAATATTAAATCATCTAAATGATTTAGAGTATCTATTAAATATTCATATGTTGCACGATATTCCATAGTATCATCACCCCGCAAATTAATCAAGTAATTACTATGTATATGTTGATCTTGTCTCAACATACCACTATAAGTTGATTCATTTAGTTTTAAACCGCTATCTAAAGGTTCTAAACCTACACCTGTATAAGGATCACTTACATCAGTACTATTATTAATAGACAACACATCATCGTCTGATGCTGGCTTATTATATACCGTTAACTCTGGATTATCTGCTAACTCTGGGTTAATAGGTGAATCAATAGTATTACCTGGTACTAAACTAGCATTATTTGTATTACCTGATACTAAACTAGCATTATTTGTATTTTCTGATACAGAATTAACATCATTTAAATTTTCTGATACAGAATTAGCATCATTTGAATTTTCTGATGCAAAATTAGCATCCTTTAAATATTTTGACACAGAATTAGCATCATTTGATAATTCTGAATTATCTTCACTATCTGTAGGTAAATAAAGTCCTATATTAGTATTATCAGGAATAGCATTACCATTCTCTGAATCACTTTCAAAAGTACTATCATAATCAATATCCTCTGAAAATGAACTAGGTATTACTTCACGTACACGAACTCTAACATCATCCATATACATTTCTAATAATTCATGTGACATATTTATTTCATCTACTAACTTATTAGCTACAGTTTTAATATCTGTATATTTTGAAATTAATTCTAAATAACGCTCATGAAAATTATCCACTCTAGCTATTGATTCATACAAAGAATTCTCAGGTATTTTTGATTCTTCTGGAATTTCAGCAATATTAGATATTTTATTTACTCAATCCTCAATATTAGATCCAGAAGGAATATTAATAGATTCCTCATTATTTTGAGACATTTGCTTTAAAACCTTCTTATCTAAGTGACCGCTATCACTTAAATCTGGGCTTAATTCATCAACTTGTGGTCTTTTTGTACCTCTAGATCCTATAGTAAATCTATTAAGATTAGTATCAACCACATTTAAAACAGCCTCTGTTTGTTCCTGACTTAATGTACTATCAGTTTGTAAACCGGAAATTGAATTTTGATCATTATTGATCTTACCTTGGCTACTAGATGTCCTTGGTATTACGGCTAAAGAATTAATCCCTCTTAAATTTATTTCTTTAACCGGTAAGCTTAGACGCTTAAGAAACACTCTCGTGTTTCCAAATACTTTCATATTTTGTTGTTTTCTCATATCATTTTTTAAGCAGGGGCTAAGAGCTATCTCGACGCGAACTGCCGTATAATTTACTGTTATTTTACTCAACTTTATTCTATACTAGATATATTTGTATCTAGGGTATATTGTAAAAAATCCTTTTCTGAAATTTCCTTAGGGACATCAAAATATGCATAAGAGCACTCTCCAGAAAAACACAAAAAAGAATTAGGGCTTATAAGACCTAATAATTTTAATAACTAGAATCAGCTAGTTATTTATAATTTAAATAGTACACACTGTATCTAGCAATATGTACTATTTATAGATGAATTTTTAAAAGGCCATATAGAACAAACCTTTTGGTGAGGGAAAAAGAAGGCGGTGTCCCTCACCTACATCAAGAGTGAATCTAATGAGTGATTCATTCTTTATTGAAGTATATATATAATTATTAATAATAAAAAAAGGTTATTCTTACTATTAATTTTAAATAGCAAAGTCAAATATTTATTATTTTTTTTTATTTTTTATGTTTTAATTTTATTTATTTTAAATAAAATTTTTGTAATTATAAATACTAATAACCTATGGCTATAAAATATAAATATATAAGTTATTATTAAATATTAAGATTGTAAAGGTAAACTTGCAAAAGCGTGAGGTTTAGGTGGACTAGTTAAACATCACTCTAAAGAACTATTATTTCTAGTAAAGTATACTTGGAAAGTATCACTAAATAATTGTGGAGTTAATCAAGGATATCTTGATACAGCTTTACCTTCTGTAAGTTGTTTATAAATAATAGTTAAGAAATATCATGTAGCTACAACACTAACAATAGAACCAATACTACTAATTAAATTTCAACCATAGAAAGCATCAGGGTAATCACTTATTCTTCTAGGCATACCTTGTAAACCTAAGAAATGTTGAGGGAAGAATGTTAAATTAACACCAACAAATAAAATTCAGAAATGAACTTTAGCAGCAAAATGGTCATAAGATAAACCTAAAATTTTAGGGATTCAGAAGTATCAACCACTAAATAATGCAAATACAGCACCCATAGATAAAACATAATGGAAGTGAGCTACAACGTAATAAGTATCGTGGAATGCTACATCAAGTGAAGCATTAGCTAATACAACACCACTTAAACCACCAATAGTGAATAATACAACAAATCCTAAAGCAAATAACATAGGAGGTGTTAAATGTAAAGAACCACCATAACATGTAGCTAATCAACTAAATATTTTAATACCTGTAGGTACAGCAATAATTAAAGTAGCAGCTGTAAAGTAAGCTCTAGTATCAACATCTAAACCAACAGTATACATGTGATGACTTCAAACTATAAATCCTAATACACCAATAGACATCATAGCATAAACCATACCTAAGTAACCAAAAACGTTTTTACTTGATGCTGCTGAAATTACTGTACTAATAATACCAAATCCAGGTATAATTAAAATATAAACTTCAGGGTGTCCGAAAAATCAGAATAAATGTTGGAATAAAATAGGATCACCTCCACCAGCTACTTCAAAGAATGAAGTATTAAAATTTCTATCTGTTAAAATCATAGTAATACCACCAGCTAATACAGGTAATGATAATAATAATAATACAGCTGTAATAATAACAGCTCATCCAAATAAAGCTAATTTGTGTAAACGTATACCTGGACTTCTCATATTTAAAATAGTAGTAATGAAATTCATAGCACCTAACATACTACTTATACCACTTAAATGTAAACCAAAAATAGCTAAATCAACACTAGGTCCACTGTGAGATTGTATTCCTGATAATGGAGGATATAATGTTCATCCTGTACCAGCTCCATTTTCTATAGTAGCTGAGAATATAAATAAAAATAAACTTGGTACTAATAATCAGAAACTTATATTATTTAATCTAGGAAATGCCATATCAGGACCTCCTACTAATAATGGTAATAAGAAATTACCAAAACCTCCAATTAATGCAGGCATAACCATAAAGAAAATCATCATAATAGCATGAGCTGTTATTATACTATTATATAATTGATTATCTGATATATATTGAACACCTGGACCTGATAATTCTAATCTTATTAATACAGAAAATGCTGTTCCTACTAAACCAGAGAATAATGCAAACATTAAATATAACGTACCTATATCTTTAGCATTCGAAGATAAAAATCATCTTTCTTGTCATTCAGTAGGCTGTTTAAAATCAAATATAGATCCTTCAGTTTTCGTTTCTGTAATATTAGTTATATTCTGTTCTGTTAATGAAGAATACTCTTTTCTATGGGAATAATCAACAGACAAAAGAATAACTAATATTAACTTATTTTTTTAGTAAATTAAAGCTAAAGCTAATTAGAGGTACTTATTAAAATGAATATATATATATATATATATATATAAACTTTATATAATATAATTATTATAATAGCACAAATTAACACACTACTATTCCAATAATTTTTTTTTATATCTAAATATTAATTAATTATATATTAACTAATAAAAATTATATTATATATAAAAATAAAAGATAATTTATATGTCTTATAAAAGAGATAAACTAAAAATAATTTATATGTCTTATAAAAGATAGGGAAGGTACCTAGAATTGAACTAGGATATACTGTGCCACATACAGCCGTTCTACCATTGAACTATACCTACCTAATATATATATATTATTATGTATTTTATTAATTATTAAGATATTTTGTTAATACCTATCTTAACTATAAAAAATACTAAAAAAAAATGACATCGTCACTATAAGCCGGGAGAGAAATTCGAATTCTCATTCTTAATTCATGAAATTATTGTTCTACCTATTGAACTATCCTGGCTAATATGATATATAAATATCATAATAAAAAATATTAAGTTATAAATTATTATTATGTTGGGGCGACTCGAACACCCAATAGTAAATACCAAAAATTTATGACTTACCGATTAGTCGACAACATAAACTAAATAATAACATAAATATGGGTAACAAGACTTGAACTTGTAAAGTATAATACTATTCCGTCCTAAGCGGAATCTGGTTACCAATTTCAGCATACCCATATTGCTCGAGATAAGATTTGAACTTACAACCTAATCAGCTTCAATGATTCGCTCTACCAATTGAGCTTCTCAAGCGTTAATAATTAATACTTATGGAGTTATCAGGACTCGATCCTGAAATAACGATATGCAAAATCGTCGTTTTACCAGTTAAACTATAACCCCTAATATATCCAAGAAACGATTCGAACGTTTACGGCTTGCGCCACTTAAGCTTAAATTAAGACTGTCTACCAATTCCAGCACTCGGATTATATAAGACTAAAATGACTTGAACATTTACTCAAACCATCATGAGTGGTTCGCTTTAACCAATTAAGCTATAGTCTTTGGATGCGTATCAAGGAATTGCACCTCGATCTTGAAATCATGAGCCTCAAATGTTACTTGTTACACTAATACGCTTTAAGAGATAGGTGATTTGAACACCTGACCTTTCGCGTGTAAAGCGACAGCTCTACCAACTGAGCTAATCTCTTATAACCCAAGGGAGATTTGAACTCCCGCACTAACAGTGAAAATGTTATGTCTTAACCAGTCTTGACCATTGGGTCTAAAAAAAAAATTATTTATAGCCTTATGCGAGTATCGAACTCACTTCTACCGATTACAAAACGGTTGCATTACTTTTATGCTAAAAAGGCTTTATAATAAAAATGATATTTAATAATATTTAGTATAATATTATTAATAATTAGTACTTTGTATCTAAAAATGTTTTCATTCTTACAACCAAAGCCTATTAATTGTTATAAATAACAATTATACTCGTAGTGTTCTACTACGTTTAAAAAGTATCATAAAGTTGGCTTCGCGTTTAGATGCTTTCAACACTTATCTTTAACTGATGTAGCTTTCCTGCCATGCCTATGTTATCTGGCTACACTATTTAAATAGTACAGCAATACTTTAGTATAAGTATTAGTTATCATTATAATAAATTATAATATAAAGCATAAACAACAGGTAAACCAGAGATCAATATACCCAACTCCTTTCGTACGAAGGGGCTATCTTTAATTTACTTTATGTTCCTCTAGAAGATAGAAACCATACTGTCTCACGACGTATTAAACCCAGCTCATGTAGCTCTTTAATCGACGAACAGTCGAACCCTTCATGATTTCTGCATGCATGAGGATGAGCTAAGCCGACATCGAGGTGCCAAACCGCGCACTCAATTTGTACTCTCTTGCGCAAATTAGCCTGTTCAATTTATGTTATCATAAAAGATTCAGCTTAATGCTGAATAAGCGCGCTTAGCGCGCTAATATTACTTTTATTTCCATTTTTCTCAAAACGGTTCAGACTATTTCATCATCTTTATTAATTATATTAAGGGAGGGAAAATTGTAAATATATAAATAAAAAATTCAGCCTTAAAAGGCTGAATAAGCTAGCGGAGCTTACCGAAAAGATAAATTAAGTAGCACTTACTCAACCTTTAACTCCAAAAGCTCCAACACGTGAAGTAGAATTAATTACAGTATATTGTAAATTACCTTTATCATTACCTCTTAATACTGGTATAGGATAACCTTTAAAAGAAGAATAAACATTTTCTAAATTTCCTTTATATTTAGTTCTACATTGAGATCTAGAAGCTGAAAAACGTCTAGTTAATCTACCTGCAGCTTGTAATCTAACACCAGATACTCTTTTATATTTAAGATTACTTAAAATAATTTTTTTTAAATTTTTAGATTTTGTATTATTTTGTATAAAATTATCACTATCTAAATTATTAAAATTAAAAAAATTTTTTGTTTTTTCTACTAATTTAACTTTTTTAATTTTTGCTTTTCTTATTAAAACTTTAAGATATCTTAAAACATTTCTTTTTTTTTTTAATTTTAATTCTAAAGGTTGAGAAAATATTTTACTATTAAAATAAAAATATTTTAAATTAATAATATTAAATTCAACATTTTTATTAAAAATATTTCTAACTAAATTAATTAAACCTTGTAAATATGAATTTTCAAATTTAGCTTTATTAATATAAAGTATTTGTTTATAATACATGTAGAATTTTAATCTTTTAAAACTTTTTTTAATAAATCTTGTGTAGTATATATTTTGTGCTGTATTTACTTCAGTATTATATTTAGGTAAAAGATTACTTAATAAAATACTTTTTTGTTTTTGTTGACACAAAATATTTAATCCTACATTTCTTATTAATTTTAATTTTCTAGCAAATTTAGCTTTTTTAAATAAAGTTAAATATCTTTTTTTTAATTTTAATAAATAATTAAGTTTTTGTTTATTATAAACATATAATGTTATATTTACTTTATCATTAGTATGTTTAAATTCACCATCACTAATAAATATCTTATTAGTAGAAATTTTTCTAAATCTACGACGTAATCTATCTTTTCTTAATAAAGATTCTAATTCTAAATGATATAAATTAAAATATGCTTTAATTAATTTCATTACATATCTGCTTTTAATAGGAATTAAATTAATAGCATTTTTATTATAAGCATAAACACTACTTTTTCAATTTCTTACAGCAGGAATTACATCTCTAATATAAATAGTTACAGAAGGTTTATTAAGTGTTTCTTTTTTATACGTATTATTTAATTTTGATTTTATAATATTTAACATATTTATATATACATATATATATTAATATAATTAATAAAATTAATTATATAATATTAAAGCTTGGTAAACAAGTCTAATACATTATTATTGCTATTAAATAATAATTTTTATACAAATAATAATTTATTTATGTTAATAATTAATAAAGATGTTGGGCGTTAAAAAAGGATTATTGTTAGCTATACTCACCTTTTAGTCGTTGAACGTCCTTATTTTAATTTATTTAAAAAAATAAACACATGCTAAAATAAGTTTCGCTTCAAATACACTTAATTAATATAAGTTGTCTTTGAAATTTACCCAATATATTACCAATATTTTTAAATATTGGAGGACTCACAGTTATAAATCCCTAGCGTAACTTTTTCTATAATCCAAGACCTTTCCTTAATGCATCTTGTGATCATATGCCCCGCTTACGCGACTGATAGACTTGTAGGTCAAACAGTAAAGCAAGATTTAGCCATTAAACTTTTAAAGTATTAATAAACATTATATTAATAAAGATAAATACTTTATTAATATAACAAATAAACTTTTAATATAGCCCTTAATTAAACTAATGATAGTTAAAATAAGGGTAAAGTTTAAAATACATCTATTCACCACATAGTTAAAATCTTACTTAAAATAAAAAATAATTGTAGAATTTAATCGAATAATAACTGTATAATTATAATAATAATTAGAACAAATTAAAATATTTGTATATAAATATACAAGTTTACAATATGAACTTTGGATATACCCAGGTACTTTTTGTGGGATCTGTGCCCCGCATAAACTGCCTTCCAATCATCAAAAGTATATATAAGGATTCGAATAAAGGTGTTTCATTGTTATCTCAACAACTACCTTATACACTATAAATCATCCAAAATCTCACTTCTGTAATTAGTAACAGTAAAGCTGCATAGGGTCTTCTCGTCTATCTAGAGGTAAACAGTATCTGCACTGCTATTCCAATTTCACTGAGACAATCATCGAGACAGCTGTTGCATCGTTAAGTCATTCATGCAGGACCGCATTTAACGGCCAAGGTATTTCGCTACCTTAGGACCCTCATAGGTAAGGCCGCCATTAATCGGGGTGTCCTTCAAAACCTCAGTTAATAATCAAGGAAGATCCGTTACCCAGCCGACATTGGGCAGACATCACACTCAATACTTAGATTTTTTATCTTTGCAGAGTGCTGTGTTTTTATTAAACAGTCGTACAACATTATTTCATGATTCCTCTTAACATTAATTCAATTTTTCATACTTAATAATATGTTAAATTAATGTTAATGGCCCTCCTTATTCCGAAGGTACAGAGTCAATTTGCCGAGTTCCTTAATGATTGTTCTCTCAAACGCCTTTGTATTCTCTACTTGCTTACTTGAGTTAGTTTCTAGGTACGGTTATTATTTATTTTTTTTTCTTATTTATTAATATTAAAATAAACTTTTCCAGAACCTTTATTACTTATTAAAGGTTTTGGTATTATTTTATAAAAAAAAATCATAAAACGTCATCAAAATTATCTTTTGATTAATCTTTTTAGACACCGATTTTAGAGGAAACCATAAGCTTTAGGCGAGGCTAAAAGCCTTTTTCGTTACTCATGTCAGCATTCTCTCTTGGATTTAACACATTATAATACATAACGATATGATTAGTATACATTTTTATATACTTTTTATTTTTCAATAAATTATATACTAAATTTATACTAATTATATGATGTATTAGGAATTTGTAATATTTTAAGAAAAATATTAATATTTAGTTTAATCCAATGTTCCGCTACCCCACAAATGACAACATTTAAATTTTTCTTTGTGTACAAGGTTTCGGTATATTATTTAGATCCGTTAAATTTTCGGCGTTTTTTCCTAATTTATTAATCAGTGCTCTGTTACGAGGTCTTCAAAAAATGGCCGCTTCTAAGCCTATTTCCTGATTGTTTTAAAAAAAAACATCCTTAATTTCACTTAACAATAATTTTGGAACCTTAACTCTTGTTCTGGGCTGTTTCCCTTTAGACATACAACCTTATCGCACTATGTCCGATTATTTAACATTCATCTTTGCCCTTCCGAGTGCAAATACTCTCCGGTAAAGTCACTACAACCCCCCGATGTTGACAAATATATTACATATTGTCCGAGATCACAGTTCTGTACCTGCTAAGATGTTAATTAAATTACCTACTTACATAGGTTTCGCGGAAAACCAGCTATACTAGTCAGTTTTGTCTTTCACTAACTTACCACAGTTCATCGGATATCTTTACAACGATAACCCGTTCGGGCTTTTATAACCCTGACCATGGTAAGATCACTAGCCTTCGGGTCTAATTCTAGATACTTATTCATTTTTTCATAATTGGTTTATCTGCGTATCTATCTCGTTATTTTATATAATTTATACACCAATATTCAAAAAAATATCATTATACATATCTTATTATGTATAATTTAACATTATGTCATTTTACTAAATAAACCTATTGCCTACTTGTAACTCTAAATTACTTTAATAATTTAGTGTTATAAATATTATATTTTTTATGTTTCAATCATTAATAAAGTGTATATTATACATATTAATTATGTATAATGTTCTAAGTATAAATTAATATAAAAGAGACGTTACTTGCATCTAAAATTAACTTGCTGACCCATTATGCAAAAGGTACGCTCTTATTATTTATTTAAATTTTAACTTGAGCTGCTTGTAAAACTACTATTTCAGGGTATTTCCCTCACGGTACTGTTACTCTATCGCTTATATATTTTTTTTAGTCTTAGAGGAAGGTTCCCCTATTTTTCAACAGATTTTTTTCCGTTATACTTAAATATACTAAGTAGTATATTTATAGTAAAAAAATGATATTTAATCATAAATATCATTTTTTTATAAGACTTTTGCTATTCAGAAGACACCAAATAACAATCTCGTTTGATTTCTTTTCCTAAAGTTACTAAGATATTTCAATTCACTTTGTCTTATTATTAGATTTCTCTATGATTTCTAGTTTATATAGTTTCCTAGATATAATTATCTTGAAATATATAGCTAACCATCCATAATAGTTTCTTTATATACTTGTCTTGATTTCTCAAGAGGTATATGATTCATATCATCTTTATTGGAGTATATATTACCCTTTAAAAGATACGTTCAGGTTATTATGATTCGAACATAAAAATTCTTCAACCCAAATGAAGCGACCAACCACCGGACACTAACCTGTAATTACTTAAATAATATGTTTACATTAATTTAAATAATCTAAGTATTTATCTTATTATTTTAATAATAATATATTAATACATTATTATTAGTAATTTTATTTTTTTTATACTATAGATATCAGAGAGTATATGATTTGAACATATGAAAGTTAAAATCTTTAGCTAGACTCAAGCTAGCCGCCTTAGACCACTCAGCCAACTCTCTTTATGATTCTTCAGTGACTCGAACACTGAACATATCCTTATCAAGAATACACTTTACCGGTTAAGTTAAAGAACCTATATTATATTCAAGAGCACTTAGACTTGAACTAAGAAATATAAGGTTGAAGCTTACAGTTTTGCCTATTAAACTATGCTCTTCGGAAAAGAGATGAATCGAACATCTAAGTGTCAAAACACAATATTTAGCAAATATCTTACCCTACCAATAGCAACTTTTCCTTTAATTTTGTAATTTATATACATATACGAGTTAGACCGGTTTCGATCCGGCATCTATTTTCTCGACAAGAAAACCCTTTACCAATTAAGTTACTAACCCTAATTTATATATATATATATATGGCTAGTCGAATTCGAATCGACACACTTTACTTGGAAGGTAAATAGTCTACCATTAACTTATAGCCATAATATTAATTTTAATATTTAAATAATTTACTAATTATGACTAGCTGAATTCGAATCAGCACATCTTATATGGTAAATAAGCAGTCTACCATTAACTTATAGTCATTATATGTTAATTATTAAGACCTATGGGATTTGAACCCATATTATAATGATTAAAAGTCACATGTTTTACCATTAAACTAAAGTCTCTATAGGTATATAATGTAATATTTATATAAACCTTTAATTTTTAAAAACTAAATTACATTTAATTATTAATCTAAATATATATTTAAAATATATAAAGGTATAAAAAAAAAATAGATATATTTATATCTAATAACCTCAATAGTATACAGAAATATATAAGAATAATCATACAACATCAACAAAGTGTCAGTATAATATACCTGCTTCGTAACCAAGATGATGGTGATCTGTTAAATGGTATGCAGCTAAACGTCATAATCCAACAGCTAAAAAAGCTGTACCAATAATAACGTGTAAACCGTGGAAACCAGTACCAAAGTAGAAACATGAACCATAAACACTATCAGAAATAGTGAAAGAAGAAACTGAATATTCAACACCTTGGAAGAAAGTAAATATTACAGCTAATATAATTGTAACAACTGTACCATATAAAGCACCTTTTCTATTACCTTGTATTAAAGAATGGTGAGCATATGTAATAGTTACACCAGAAGATAATAATAAAATAGTATTTAATAAAGGTAATTCAAATGGATTAACAGCTTGTATACCTAATGGAGGTCATTGAGCACCTAATTCAACACTAGGTGAAACAGCACTATGGAAAAATGCTCAGAATATAGCTAAAAAAAAGAAAACTTCAGAAATAATAAATAAACCTACACCTAAGTTTAATCCTTTTTGTACAGCATTAGTATGATTACCTAAATAAGTACCTTCTGAAATAACATCTCTAAATCATAAAGCCATAACATAAATAACATTAAATACAGCTAAAGGAACTAAGTATTGGAATCCTTGGAATCCATGCATAAATAAAACTGTAGTAGTAGTTAATATAAATAATGATAGACTAGTAAATAAAGGTCAAGGAGAAGGAGATACTAAATGAAAAGGGTGATTTTGAAAATTACTTTTTGATTTATATATCATATTTTAATAAAATAATTAATTGTTTAAGCTTTATATTACTATTTTTGTTTTATAGTTATCATAATAGCACCTACCATTCCTAATAATAAAATAATAGAAGTAACAATTAATCACATAGAATAACTAGTGTACATAATATTACCTATACTAGTAATATGTGTAGGTTCTATTAGTGCATTATCTCAACTTTTACTACTAGCATAACCAATTTGTTGTTTTAAATCAGCTATATTAAATAATTCATTATCTAATTCAACATTATATATATCAGAAAATGAATTAGATAAATAAGAAATAATACTATTTTCTGTAAAATTTGAAGGTAATACTTGTCCTATAATATAATAGAAAATTATAACAGTTAAAATAGCTAATGGTAAATCATTATTAGTATCAGTAAATAATTCAGAAACTCTAATGTTAATTAACATTAAAATAAATAAGAATAAAATAGATACAGCACCTACATAAACTAATATATAAGCTAAACCTATAAAATTATAACCTATTAAAATTAATAAACCTGCAACATTAACAAATAAACCTATTAAAAATAAAACAGATACTACAGGATTTCTACTAACTATAGTAAGTAAACCTAATAAAGTAGCTACTAAATAAATAGTATCTACAAATTCTATTCTAAATCCATTAGTAATAGAATCATTTAATAAAAAAATATTGTTCATAAATAAAAATAACTAAATCTATTAACATATTATACAAATAAAAATAAATGGCAAGATAGGATTAGATTATTATCTAATTAGGGAGAAAAGGAATCGAACCTTCGACAGCCTATAGCTATTGAGTTTACAGCTCAACCCGTAAACCAACTAACGGACCCTCCCTACTAGATCTTAAAAATCTATAATTGTATTTAAATTTAAATAATATAATATTTATATTTTATCTATAATTGGATTTGAACCAATTTGTTATATACCTATATTAGATTATATAATATATATATATTAATTTTGTTTGTTCTACTTAATACTCCCCGTGCAATTTCCATTACACGAACCTTATTTCGACTTAACACCAATCAAAGTTTTGCATACGAAAATTATCCTGCATATTTATATATCATAAATATATATAATTTTACACAGAAAAAATCAAACTTACTGCATCTTCTTTTTTCAGCGCCTGACGAGTGGTTAGTACCTAACTAAGATAAAATTCACCGTGACGTTGGTGATTCACGATTACTAGTAATTCCTTTTTCATGTAGTCGAGTTACAGACTACAATCTAAGTTTATCCTTTTTTAGGGATTAGCTCCATTTCACAATATCGCATCCCGTTGTAAAGGTGTATGTGGCACGTCTATAGCCCACAGCATTTAGGCCATAATGACTTGTCTTAATCCCTTTTATCTGATCCGATGTAATGGCGAACCACCTTATATAAATAAATAAAGCGAGGGTTTTCGTTAATTAAAGGAATTAACCAAATCTCACGACATTAACTAAAGACAGCCATGCAGCGCTTGTAACAATTTTTTATAATATGCTATACAAGCTGTGGTAAGGTTTTTCGCGGATTATCGAATTAAATAACATACTTCACTACTGATTTCAGAAACGGTCTAATGATTTCAGTTTATATGTTGCCATAGTACTCTTGAGGTGGAATGCTTACACTTTCGTTTATGCATTAAATTTATATCTAATGTATGACATTCATCATTGTCTGCTTGGACTATTAGGGTATCTAATCCTGTTTGCTACCCAAGCCTTCGTCTCTCAACGTCAGTTATTACATAGAAGGACGCCTTCGCCGTTGACAGTCCCCCTGGTATTATCGAATTCTATCTCTACTCCAGGTATTCTTCCTTCTCTCATATAACTCTAGTAAAAAAGTACTCATTTAGAGTTTAATTTACCGTCTACTTACCCTTTAAACCCAATAAAGATAACTAACACTAGCCTCCTACGTATTACCGCGACTGCTGGCACGTAGTTTGGTCAAGACTTATAAATAGATTATGTCATTATATACAATCTATTTAGAATTTTATGCGAATTAATCGCTATTGTATTTATACAAATACACTTACATTCTTCCAAGTTACTGGTTCAGCCTTTCGGCCATTGACCAATATTCCTCACTGCTGTACATAAAAGCATTGGGTTTTTTTCAGACCCAATGTGGTCGATCAACTTTCCAGTTACGACTACGGTTATTGCTAGAAAAGTCATTACCTTTCCTACTACTCACCGAGATAAAAATTATCATCTTAAAGCGGAGGTAAATTATATTTACCTTTTACCTTTGGTTATAAGGGATTTTTTCCCTTACTTTAAGGTAGCCAATTTATCTTTTACTCACCTGTACACCACTACTACTTATTTTAATCTTAAGATTAAACTAATTAGTCGTTCGATTAGCATGTGTCAAGTACTTGGACAGTGTTCAGTTAGAGCCATCATCAAACTCTTTATTTTTTTTTTATATGTTATAGAACATATCTATATTGTCATATACATAACTTATTTGTTTAACTTTTAAAGTTATTATTAAAGATATAATTAAGCCAGTTTCTGTTTTAATTTTAATAATTCTAAATAAAAACTTAACATAGGATTCTTGTTCGCTATTATATTATTATTACTTATTAGTATTTTATTATAATTTTTAGTTTCTGTTAACATCCTTATATTTTTATAATTTATTGAATTTATATATTCAAATATATATGCCTAATAAGTATTGGACTTTCCTATTTACATAAAATTTTTATATCTAAAATTTATTATTTTTAATAAATAAAATTATTATAAAAAATATTATTAATATAATAATATTTATATTTATTGTTTATTTGTTTATATACTAAATATAATATATATATATATATATTATATTAATGTAAGTCTAAACCATCTTTAATATATGAACAAGCTAAAACTACAAAAACTTGAGCTTGAATAAATGCTATAGCTAATTCTAAACCAGAGAATGCAATAATAAATGCTAAAGGTATTAAACCTAAGAAGAAGAATAATATACCACTAGTCATAATATTATATGTAAATCCACTTAAAATACTTAAAAGCATGTGACCACTTAATATGTTAGCAGCTAATCTTAATCCTAATGAAACATTTCTAGATAAGTATGAAATAAATTCAATTAAAACTAATAAAGGTAATAATGGTAAAGGACAACCTGAAGGTACAAATAATGAGAAGAATTTTAACCCATGTCTTTGGAAACCTAATATTGTTGCACCTAAAACAACAGTAAAACTAATAGAGAATGTTAAAATAAAATGTGATGTAGATGCAAAACTGTATGGTACTAATCCTATTAAATTATTAACTAAAATAAATATGAATAATACATACATTAATGGAAAAAACATTTGTCCTTTATTAGGATTAATTTGGTTTATTACTATACCGTGTACTGTAGCATATATACTTTCTTGGCTTATTGATCAGTTATTAGGTATTATTTTATTATTATTAGTAGCTAATAAGCTAAATGTTAAGATTAAAAAGATACTTATTGTTAAGTATAAACCTATATTAGTTAATGATAAGTGTAAATTACCTAATAAGTTAGCGTTTAGAGAAAATAAATCTCTTACTTCAAATTGGTCTAAAGGACTTAATACAAAATCTAAATGACGCATATTATTGTTTATTTATGAGATATATATAAATATTAACTTATATTTTTCATGTTAAAATGAAACTCTCTGATTTTCCCAGAAAGATAGAAATAATAATAATAAATTATTATTATATTTTTAGTTATATATAATATAACTACTAATTTTTTTTAATTATAATTTATTTATGTAAATACGTGAAATAAAAGTACGTACAAATCTTGGTAATATGAATTTAGTAAATGTATATATTAATACTGTTAATATAACAAAAGTAAATACTACTTGATTTACAAAAAAGAATGGAACTAATTGTGGCATATATTTGTATTTTTTTTAATATATGGATATTTTCTTAATACCTATCTTGACTATAAAAGATTATAAGATAACGTAAATAATACAAGCCCTTAAGATGAATCGAACATCTATCAAAATATTAACAGTATCCCGCTCTACCATTGAGCTATAAAGGCTAAAAATAATAATATTTATTTATTATTATTACAATTCTTACCCAAGGGTCGAACTTGGATCAAAATATTAGAAGTATTCTGCTCTGCCATTGAGCTAGTAAGAAGATAAATATATATAATTATTAATTAAAAAAAAAAATAATATAAAATATATAAAAATATAACTTTAAATATTATTAAAATAAATAAATTAATTAATATTATAAATTAAAGAAGAAACTGAATAATGTAAACCATCTAATATTGGAGCAGGATATATACCAAATAATACTGTAAATACCACAAATACTAATAATAAAATAAATTCTCTTCTAGTAACATCACCTATATTTTCTACAAAATATACAGAGTAAGAACCACCAAAAGCTATTCTATTATACATAAATATAGTATAAGCTGCAGATAAAACAATAGAAGTACTAGCTAGTATACCTAAAATAGGCATTCTTTCAAATGCACCATATAATGACATAAATTCACCTAAGAAATTTAAAGTTAAAGGTGTACCACTATTACCTAAAGATAATATAAAGAATAATATAGAAAAAATAGGCATAATTTGAGCCATACCTCTATAATATGTAATTAATCTAGTAGAAGATCTATCGTATAAAATACCTCCAGCACAAATAAATAAACCTGGTGATACAAAACCGTGAGCTAAACCTAAAACTATAGCACCTTCAATACCTTGTATAGTATTACTAAAGGCACCTATTAAATAAACAGCTGCGTGAGATACAGAAGAATAAGCAATTAATTCTTTAATATCAATTGTTCTTAATGTACTAAAACTTGCATAGATTATAGTTATAACACCTATTACATATATTATATATGTAAAGTTTAAAGAAGCTTTAGGTAATAAAGGTAACATTAATCTAAATATACCATATAAACTTAATTTTAAAACTATACCTGCTAATATAATACTACCAGATAATGGTGATTCAACGTGAGCTTTTAATAATCAAGTATTTAAAAAGATAACAGGTGTTTTTACAGCAAAAGCTATAAATATACCATAAAATAAAAATAATTGTGTAGTATAACTAAAATTTGCTTTAGATAATGCATCAAAATCAGTTGTACCCATAATAGATGACATAACTATAATAGATAATAACATAAATAATGAACCTAATAAAGTGTATAAAAATAAATAAAAACTAGCTCTTACTTTATTACTTGAACCAAATAATCCTATTAATAAAAATAAAGGGGGTAATATACTTTCAAAAAAAATATAGAATAATAAAACATCTAAAACTAAGAATACTGCTAATAATAATGTTTCTAGTAATAACATAATTACTACAAATGATAATACATTTTGAGATTGTATTGAATTTCAATTAGATAAAATTGATATAGGCATTATTATAGTTGTTAATAATATAAAATATATAGATAAACCATCTACACCTAAATATATATCAAAATAACTTATTTGATAATGTTCCTCAATAAATTGAAATTGTTTACTACTAAAATCAAAAAGTATAAACATTATTAAGGATACAATTAAATTAATTATTGATGTAGTTAAAGCTATAGATTTTATCTTTATATTATTTACTATACTTAAACCATAATTAGTCTCTATTGTTACAAGACTTATACCTATTAATGGAATTAATAATAATAATAAGGACATATTTAATTTTAATATATATAAACTTTCTGCTTAAAAAAACATTAATTTGTTTTTGTTACACTTTATATATGCTATAAAGCTAAAGTATAAATTAATTTATATAATATTATAAATTATTATTATTATTTTATAATATATCTATATACTTAATACATACTATATTGAGGTATATAGATAAAAATATAAATTAAAAACAATAAAATTATTATTTTGTATTTAAGTTAACCATACAAAAATTTTAAATAATATTAAATTAAAGTACTAAATTTGTAGGTAAAGCATCTAAACCAAATACAATACAAGGTATACAAATAACATATCCTACAATTAAAGGTAATAATACAGTTCAACAAACAGACATTAATTGATCAAAACGGATTCTAGGGAAAGAAGCTCTAGTTCAAATAAACACAAATATTAAGAAAGCAGTTTTAAAAGCTAAATTTAAAGGAGATGAAGAAAAATTAACAAATATTTCTTCTAATATAGAACTATTTATACCAAATAAAGAATAAAAAATATCTATTAAAAATTCAACAGGTATAATACATAAATAACCACCAAAAAATAAAATACTATTTAAAACACAAATTAATATAATACTAGCATACTCAGCTAAGAAAAAGAATACGAATACACTAGCTGAATGTTCTGTCATAAAACCACTAACAAGTTCTGACTCAGCTTCAGCTAAATCAAAAGGAGCTCTATTAGTTTCAGCTATAGAACCTATAAAGAATATAATAAATAAAGGAAATAATGGTAATAAGAAATCAACTATTCTTTGTGATTCTACAATAGTAATAATATTTAAATTACCTGTTAATAAAATAATTAATATAATTACAGAACTTAATATTAATTCATAACTAATTAATTGAGCTGTACTTCTTAATGAACCTAAAAAAGCATATTTAGAATTAGCAGATCAACCTGCTAATAATATACCATATGTAGCTAAAGATGAAACAGCTAACATATAAAGCATACCTAAACTATAATCAGATACAAATATTCCACTATCAAATGGAACAACTAGATAACCTAATAAAGAAAAGATTAAAGTTATCATAGGTCCTATAAAAAATAATATAATATTAGCTTGTGTTGGAGCTACATATTCTTTTAATAATAATTTTAAAGCATCAGCAAATGCTTGTAATAAACCATAATAACCTACCGCATTAGGACCTAATCTTCTTTGCATAGAAGCCATAGTTTTACGTTCGGCTATAGTTACAAATGCAACTGAAAGTAAAGCAGGTACTATTAATAATAACCCTTCAATAATTGAAATTATACTTAACATTTATTTATTTATTATTTATTATAATAATATATAAAAATAGAATATATATATATATATTATTGTATATAACAACCTGCAGTTTTTATTCTATATATATATAAATATTTAATAAATATACTCAATATTACACATTGAAACTTTTTATGTTGAATATTTATATATCTAAAGAGTTCGGGGAACTCGAATCCCTTTATTTCGATTTGCAATCGAAACGCAGAACCCTCTGCTCAAACTCCTATTAATTAAAAATATAAATTATATTTAAATAATGTTATTAAAAAATAAAAAGTATTAATTATAATTTAATAAATATAATAATATTATTATTATATATTAATTATTTTTTAATAGACAACTCTACTAAACTATTTTCTATAATACTTACTACAGGTACTATAATAAAGAAGTGTGCAAAGTATAACACAGTAGATATTTGTCCAAATTCAATAAATGGTGTTTCAACGTGTTTTGCACCTATTTGCATTAATATTAAGAAATTAGCTACAAATACAAAGAAAGCTATTTTACTTAAAGGTCTAAATTGTACTCCTCTTAATTTAGATAAATCAGTTAAAGGCATTGCCATTAAAGCTAAAATAGCAGCAAACATAGCTATAACACCTAATAATTTATTAGGTATAGATCTTAATATAGCATAGAATGGTAATAAGTATCATTCAGGTACAATAGCTGGTGGAGTTTGCATTGGATTAGCTACAACGTAATTTTCACTATCTCCTAATGCATTAGGCATAAAGAAAACAAATATAGATAATACTATAAAGAATAAAAAGATAGTTATTAAATCTTTAAATAAAAAGTAAGGTGCAAAAGGTAATCTATCATAATTAGCTGATATACCTAAAGGATTACCTGATCCTACTACATCGTGGTAAGCTATTAAGTGCATTAATACTAATGCAGCTAATACAAATGGTAATAAGAAGTGTAATGCAAAAAATCTGTTTAATGTTGCATTATTAACTGAAAAACCACCTCATATAAATTCAACTATATCTTGACCAATTCAAGGTATAGCACTCATTAAATTAGTAATAACTGTTGCTCCTCATAAACTCATTTGACCATATGGTAATACATAACC
>Ga0307508_10001531_pt1 | contig 25855 bp, 27 predicted proteins | sample 9_EM_MG_FD_203089 | JGI IMG/M metagenome (GOLD analysis project Ga0307508, IMG submission 203089) | Populus trichocarpa ectomycorrhiza microbial communities from riparian zone in the Pacific Northwest, United States - 9_EM | ecosystem: Host-associated > Plants > Roots > Unclassified | place... | reverse complement strand
CGCGACCGAGGTCGAGCAGTGGCTGACCCAACCGGTCGAGCCGGAACCGCATCTGCAGACCGTGTTGTTCGCCAAGGTGGTGCTCGCGCTGATGCTGGACCGCCCGGCCGGCGCGTACCTCGACACCCAGCGCCACGCACACCTGGAGCGGATGCGCGAGCTCACCGAGATCAAGCGTTCCGGCGGTCTGGTCGACGCGTTGCTCGCCGACCACGGGCTGTACCACCTGGAAGCCGACCTGCGGTGGATCGAGATGACCGGCGCCCGGCTGGACGCCCTGACGAAGACGGTGCGGTCATGACCATCGCGATCGAAGCTCGGAACGTCGTCTTCTCATTCGGAACGACGCCGGCGCTGCGGGGCGCCAGCCTCGCCGTGGACTCCGGCGAAGTTCTCGCCATCATGGGGCCTAGCGGCTCGGGCAAGTCGACATTGCTGCATTGCCTGGCCGGCATCCTGGTTCCGGACTCCGGCGAGATTCTGTTCGACGGGGTACGGGTCGACAGCATGACCGAGACCCAGCGCAGCAGCCTGCGCCGGGACCGCTTCGGTTTCGTGTTCCAGTTCGGTCAGCTCGTCCCCGAGCTCACCGCCGCGGAGAACGTCGCGTTGCCCTTGATGCTGAGCGGGACTCGCCGGAGCGAAGCGCTTCGTCGAGCGTACGGTTGGTTCGAGCGGCTCGGCCTGGAGGGGATGGAGCAGCGCCGCTCGGGTGAGCTGTCCGGAGGACAGGCGCAGCGTGTCGCGTTGGCCCGCGGCCTGGTTGCCGGGCCGGAGGTCCTCTTCGCCGACGAGCCGACCGGCTCGCTGGACTCACTCACCGGCGAGCAGGTCATGGACCTGCTGGTCGACGCGGCCCGGGAGCAGGGCACCACGGTCATCGTGGTCACCCACGAACCGAGGGTCGCCGCGTACGCCGAGCGCGAGGTCCTCGTCCGCGACGGGCGCGTGAACGCGCCGGACCGGATCGCGTCATGATCGGCTTCGGGTTGAGACTCGCCGTGGCCGGTGGCCGCGAAGCGCTCACGCGCCTGATCATCATCTCCGCCGCGGTTGCGGTGGGCGCCGGGCTGCTGCTAGCCACCTTCGCCGGGGTCAACGCCGTCAACGCGCAGCTCACGCGGTATGCGTCGCTCTATCCGGAGCCCTCGGCCGGCGGCGGTGGCGGGGAGCCGCTGTGGTGGGACCTGCGCGAGGACTACTTCCACGGCAAACAGATCCTGCGTGTCGACGTCGCCGCCACCGGAGCCGACTCGCCGACCCCGATCGGCATCCCCAGCACGCCCGGCCCGGGCGAGTACTACGCCGCTCCGGCGTTGCAGCGGCTGCTGGCCGCCACCCCGCACGATCAGCTCGGTGACCGCTATCCCGGGCGTGATCTGGGCACGATCGGCGATGCGGCGCTGACCTCACCGGACTCGCTGCTGCTCATCGCCGGCGGCACCCCGGACCAGGTCGCCAAGCTGCCGCACGCTGTACGGCTCACCAGCATCGGCGACAACACCCCCGCGCTGCCCGAGACCACCGTGGATCTCATCATGAGCGTGATAGTCGCCGGGCTGCTCTTCCCGGTACTGATCTTCATCGGCACGGCCACCCGGCTCAGCGCCGCCCGGCGGGAGCAGCGATTCGCGGCGATGCGGCTGGTCGGCGCCACGCCGCGGCAGATCTCGGTGATCGCGGCGATCGAGGCGGCCGCCGCCGCCCTCGCCGGTACAGCCCTCGGCTTCGTGCTGTTCTTCGCGTTCCGCGGTTCGCTGGCCGCCGTGCCCTTCACCGGCGACCGGTTCTTCACCAGCGACATGTCGCTGGGCGTACTGAACGTCCTGGTCGTCGTCCTGGGCGTCCCGACGGGCGCCGCGGTCGCGGCGGCGGTCTCGTTGAACCGCGTCCGGGTCTCCCCGCTCGGCGTCACCCGGCGGGTCACCCCCCGCCCGCCGCGGTGGTACCGATTGCTCCCGCTCGCGCTAGGCATCGCCGAGCTGATGTTCTTCCTCGTCGGCCCGATGCCCGAGACCTCGGACGGTCAGACGGCGGTGTTCCTGCCGGGGCTGCTGCTCGTCATGACCGGTCTGCTGCTCGCCGGCCCACTGCTGACCATGGTGGGCGCCCGGCTCATGGTACGACGCTCCACCCGGCCGACCACGCTGATCGCCGCGCGGCGCCTCGCCGACAACCCCAAGGCCGGCTTCCGGGCAATCAGCGGCATCATGCTCGCGCTGTTCATCACCAGCGTGGCGACCGGCGTGATCACCACTATCGTCGCGAACCGCGGACCCGCACCGATCGGCTCGACCGACGCCGCAACCGTGGCCACCTACGCTCACGACGGGCCACCATCGGTGCCCGGCACCGTCCTGGCCAGCCTGAACTCGGTCCCCGGCGTGCGCTCCACGACCGTGCTGCGGGCGAACCCAGTCAAGTACGCCGACGCCGCGGTGGTGGCCTGCACCGACATCCCGGCGGCCTACGGCCGGTGCGCAGCCGGCGCCACCGTCGCCGTGGTGCCGGACAATCTCATCCCGTACCGCCAATCGGCCGACCCTAGGCGGGTCTGGCCCGCCTCCTCGGTCTCCCTCGACGCCTTGCCACGACTGCCGGTGGAGTCGATCGTCGTGCTCACCGACGGTTCGGCCACCACGATCGAGCGCACGCGCACCATCCTGGAGCTGACCTACCCGACCTACTTCGTGGCTCCGAACGTGCCCGGCGACTTCGAATCGGAGTTCGCCAACACCCTGCGGGGCTGGCAGCAACTCGCCAATGTCACCATCATCGCCAGCCTTGCCCTCGCGGGCTGCAGCCTCGCGGTCAGCGTGGTCGGCGGCCTCGGCGGCCGCCCACCGCGCGGACACCGCGGCACCGGGCGAGGGCTGGACCTGCTTCGGCGACGGCAGCGTGGACGACAATCACCCGTCGGCGTGGGTCGGCACATGGACCCCGAACGGCACCGAGACCTTCCTGCAGCAGGACGTCGGATTCCGTCTGCGGTCCGGCAGCCTGATCGTCCTGCAGATTCACTACAACCTGCTCGCCACCGACGGCAAGACCGGCGAAACGGACCAGTCCGGCGTCCGGTTGCGACTGACCGACGGCACCGCGGCCACCAAGCCGCTGGAAACGCTGCCGCTGGAAGCCCCGATCGAACTGCCCTGTACGAGCGACGAGTCCGGTCCGCTGTGCGACCGCGCCGCCGCGGTCGCGGACGTAGCCGACCGCTTCGGCCCCGGCGTCGGGAACGCAGAGTCGCACCTGGTCAACGATTGCAGCCACGGCACGCCGGTGCCCGGCAACACCCAGCACTGTGACATCCCGGTACCGCAACCCATGACGGTGTACGCGGCATTGGGACACATGCACCTACTGGGCCGCTCGATCAAGATCGAACTCAATCCCGGCACCACCGAGGCGCAGACCCTGCTCGACGTCTCGTTGTTCAACTTCGACGATCAGAAACTCCAACCGCTACCTGTCCCGGTCTACCTCAAGCCCGGAGACATGGTCCGGGTCACCTGCACCCACGACGCCACCCTGCGCCGGCAGCTACCCCAGCTGCGCAAACTCCCACCGCGGTACGTGATCTGGGGCGACGGCACCAGCGATGAAATGTGCCTGGGCCTGCTGATTGCCACGGTCGGGGATTGATTCGGCGCTGATCGGAGCGGACCTACGCGTCGACAGCGTCGATGAGCGGGTCGCGTCGTACACCCCACGAACCACCCTCATGAGCCGACGACCACGCCCGGCGTGACCCGATCCGGCTGACCGCCAACGAGGTCCGCCGCCGGATCAACGTCCTGCTCCTACAACCCAACCACAGCACCACCCACCACCTGCGCTGGTCCAACTGGCGCCGCCGACAGCTTGTCGAAGAACTCTGTCCGGTTCATCCGGTTCATCGGCACGGCCGCGGTGCTACCGATCCCCGCGGGGCGCGAGTCGGCACGTCGTACCCCCGGCGGCACTGCCCGTCGCGGACCACGTCGGCCCAAGCGGGTAGAAGATGGACCGCATGCTGACCGATGACGTTCAGGAGTTCGTACGCCGGCAACGGCTGGGGTTCGTGGCGACGATATCGCCGGCCGGTTTGCCGGCGGTATCACCCAAGGGCACCACTACGGTCTGGGATGCGCATCATTTGGTCTTCGCCGATATCGCATCACCGGGAACAGTGCGAAACCTGCGATCCAACCCGGCCGTGCAAGTCAATGTCGTAGACGTGTTCCAGCGCCGCGGCTACCGCTTCACCGGGCTCGGGCACGTGCACGATGACGATCCGACGTATCGGCGGGGCGTGGAGTTCTACATCGAGCGAGGCTTGGCGGCGAGTGAATCGCGAGTTCGCTCGATCGTTCTCATCGAGGTGACGGCCGTCGAACCGTTGTGGTCCCCGGCGTACGACCTCGGCAAGTCCGAGGACGATGTCCAGGCACAGTGGTGGAGTTACTGGGCGGAGTTGCGTGGCCCGGGCTCGGTGAACCCCGCCGGCTGAAGCCTGTCCTCCCCAGCCTTGGCCGCCAGTGCTCTTCGTCAGGCTCTACCTCGGCGTAGGGGAAGGCGCGATTCATCGCGTCTGTCAGTCGCTGGGCTGCTGCTTGGTCGAAGCCTTCCACGTTCTCCATGAGGTGTTCGGTGACCTCGGCAGGATTTGCGAGCTCCAGGCGATGGCGACAATCTCCTGGTCGGCGGCGTAGAGCAGAAAGTCACGCAGGACCCGGGAGTAGAGCACGTTCGCATCGGCGAGGACGACCCGGATCAGGTCGGCCTCGCCGGCGGCGCCGCTCATCCCGTCAGGCCGAGTTCGTTCTGCACGGCGGCCAGCTCAGCCATCGCCTCGCGCCGCCGCTCGCGTTCTGCCTCGAGGAACGCCCTGATCGAAGCGACACGGATGCGGTGGTGGGTGCCAACCTTGCGCGACTCAAGCAGGCCGCGGTCCATCAGCTTTCGGACCTGGGGGCGCGACATCGCCAGCAGGACCCCCGCCTCGGTCGGGCTGACTTCGGCGTTTGCCGGAGAAACGACGATCTGATCGCCGCGCGCCCGAGCATCGACCAACCGCGACACCAACTCAGCCGTCTCCCGCGACAGCTCGACGTTCACTTCGCTACCGGGCTCGGCCAGGGCACGATGAAGAGCCGCGGCATCAAGTATCAGCAGGTCCGTCAAAGTTGCCCCCATAACTGATCCAACTGCTCTAACTGCAGCAAGTGTATCGGATCGCACGTTGACCGCAACCAGGCGCCGGCTGGCAACTCCCGGGCGGCTGGTTAATCGGTTGCATGACGGATTGGTATTCAGCATCGTGAGCGCGGTGAGCGTCGTGCCCGAGCGGTGGAGTCAGGCCAGCGTCTACCCCGACATGTGGGTGGACCCCGACCAGGACCCTCGCGACAGCGACGTGGCCAGCCCCGACGGCGAGTTGTCGACGCTGCGGGACTACCTGGGAAACTATCGGCTGACTCTGCGGATGAAGTGCGAGGGGTTGGACCCGGAGGAGCTGGCGCGCCGGTCGGTGCCGCCGTCGACCATGTCTCTGCTGGGTCTCCTACGCCACCTTGCCGAGGTGGAGCGAGACTGGCGGAACTGGATTCTGCCGGAGAACCCGGCGCCGAAGCTGTACGGACCAGGCGACGCCGACTTCGAGGGCGCCGTTGCCGAGCAGGCGCTGGTCGAGCGTGCGTTCGCCGATCTCGCTCGCGAGCAGGCGGCGACCGACGCCGTGCTGGCCGAATATCAGGATCTGGGCGTACGGGTGGGTAAGGACGGCATCGCTGTCCGAGAGCTCTGGGTTCACCGGATCGAGGAATACGCCCGCCACTGTGGACACGCCGATCTGCTCCGCGAGTGCATCGACGGTCGGGTCGGGCAGTAACACGTCCGACCGCCTGGGCAGGTCGGCGGCGGCTTGGACGAGGTACGCCCGTACGTCGTGCGCAGCAAGGCCGACCAAGTCCCCGCCCCGCCTCGGTACGGTTGAAGCGTGGACGTACACGGATCTTCCCGGCGGTCGCCGGGGCAGCTGCCGATCATCGCCGTGGCCAGCGGCAAAGGCGGCGTGGGAAAGTCGAGCGTCGCGGTCGCGATCGGACGGGAGCTGACTCGGGCCGGCCGCAGAACCGGGCTGGTCGACGCCGACATCGCCGGTCCCGACGTGCCGCGGATGCTCGGCCTGCGCCGCGACGTGCCGGCGAGGTCGGTCACCCTCGCGCAGTGGACACGCGGCGCCCGGGCCGGCTCCGGGCTGGAGGCCGTGGAGGTGGACGGCCTCAAAGTCGCGTCCGCGGGCTTCCTCATGGCCGGCAACCAGGGGCTCGCGCTCGGGTCGGACCTCGGTGACCTCATGCTCGGCCGGCTGATCAAGGAAACGAACTGGGGCGATGTCGAGGTCCTCGTCGTGGATCTGCCGCCGGGCATCAACTTCACGCAGCAGGGCGTGCTCTCCGGCGCCGGGCGGGTGGCGACGATCCTGGTGGTCACGCCGGCCGAGGTGTCCCATCTGGACACGGGCCGGGCCCTCACCGCGCTTCGCCAAGTGCACACGCCGGTGCTGGGCGGGGTGGAGAACATGGCGTACTTCCGGTGCCCCTGCTGCGGCGAGAAGACCGAGCTGCATGCGCCGGCGCCCGACGAGCGCACCATCTGGGCCAGCGGCGTCGAACGGCTCGCCCGGCTCCCGTTCCGGCCCGACGCGGTGATCGACGCCGCGGATCTCGCCCCGGTCCTCGATGCGGTGGCGAGACATATCGCAGCGTGACCCGCTTCCGGAACACTATCAAGAAGATCGCGCCCGAGCGACGACCGTTCAGCCAGGTGAACCAGGAGCACCCGCCTGCCTGACCGCCGCCGCGGTCGAGTCGCGGATCACCAGCTTGGGCGGGTGGGTGTGCACGCCGGGGGACGGGTCGCCGTCGATTGCCCGCAGCAGCAGCGATGCGGCCGCCCGGCCGAGGCCCTCGAGGTCCATGTCGACGCTGGTCAGTGGCGGCCGGCTGGCCAGGGTCATCGCGTCCCAGTTGTCGAAACCGGTCAGCGCCACCTCCTGCGGCACGCGGCGGCCGGCCTCGCGCAGCGCGTCGGCGACGCCCCGGGCGATCTGGTCGCTGCCGGCGGCCACGGCGTCGAAGCCGACGCCCCGGCTGAGCAGGATGCCGGTGCCCTGCCGGCCCCACGCCTCGCTCCACGCGCCGTACAGCGGCGGGGTGACCAGCCCGGCGCCGTCGGCGGCGAGCCGTCCGTCGATCGCCTCGGCGCGGACCCGGGCGGAGTGGTGGTGCTCGGGGCCGGTGATGTGCGCGATCCGGTGCCGGCCGGCGGTGCGCAGGTGGTCGGCGGCGAGCGCGGCGCCGCCGGCCTCGTCGGGGACGACCGAGCAGTCCCGCGGGTCGGCCGAGGCGAGAAACGCATACACCACCGGGACGCCGAGGTCGACGCCGAGCGACGGGCGGGTGCCGGCCCGGCGGCCGGTCACGATGATGCCGTCGACCCGGCGGCCGAGCAGCACGCGCAGGTGGTGCCGCTCGCGGATCGGGTCGTCGCGCGCGTCGCAGAGCAGCACGGAGATCTGCCCGGCGCCGAGCATGTCCTCGGCGCCGATCAGCAGCGGGATGCTGAACCGGCCGATGGTGTCCGTGGTGACCATGCCGACCGTGTAGGTGCGGCCGGCGTGCAGGCCGCGGGCGGCGGGGTTGGGCCGGAAGTCGAGCTGCTCGGCTGCTCGGCGGACCCGGGCGACGGTGTCAGCGCGCAGCGAGCCGCGGCCGTTGAGCGCCTTGGACACCGTGCCCACCGAGACGCCGGCCAGCGCCGCGACGTCGCGGATGGTGGCGGTGCGTGGCCGGGCCATGACGAGCAAGGTACCGTGCGCCGGCGCCGACTGTGGAAGGTCATGTCGGGCGAACGGCTGTCAGGCCAGCGGCTTCAGGAAGCGGCCGGCGGCCGCGCACTGGTCCACGTAGCCGAGGCGTTTGTAGAAGGCGTGCGCGTCGTCCCGCTGGCGGCTGCTGGTGACCTCCATGGTGATACACCCCCACTGCCGGGCGAGGTCCTCACCGGCCGACACGAGCAGCCGGCCGACGCCGCCGCCGCGGATGCCGTCCTTCACGACGAGGCTTTCGATGCGGGTCATCCGCCCGGTCTTCTCCAGGAACGGGATGGCGTGCAGGGACATGCTGCCGGCCAGGCCGTCGGCGGAGTCGGCGACGAGGATCCTGCTGTACGGGTCGCCGAACCAGTAGGCGAGCCGTTCGCCCACCTGCTCCGCCGTGCTGGGATAGCCGAGTTCCCCGAGCAGCCGGGCGATTGCCGGCGCGTCCGTCTCCCGCGCGTCCCGCACTTTGATCAGCGGATCGCGGAAGTGCCACGTCGCGGTCGCGACCGCCCGGAAGCCGAGCGATTCGTACAGCGGACGCCCGGCGTCGGTTGTCGCGAGGGTGAAGACCCGAGAGGGGTACGCCGCGACGGCCGTTGTCATGATCGCGCGGCCGAGGCCCGCCGAGCGATGTTCCGGGAGGGTGGCCAGCCAGTACACGCCCACGGCCGTACCGTCGTCATAGGTGTAGGCCGCCGCGGACGGCCGCTCGTGGCGGTACGCGAGCCACACCCGCCACCCGGGCGTGCTAAGCAGTCGCGGAGGCAGGGCGTCCGCTCGCGCGTACGGCTGGTATGTCCGTAGTGGAAAGCCGTCGACCATGATCCGCTCCGCCGTGGCCAGCTCGTCGGCGTCGCGTACCTCCGCCACCCGCATGCCGGGCGCGAGCGCGACGCGCAGCGGCGCGGCTCGCCGGGTCATCACCGGTATGCGCATGGCGTGGGAATCCGGCGTGCCCGGCGTGGTTGTGGAGAAGACGTCCTCCAGGACCACCGTCCGGGTCGGCGACTCCGCATGCAGGGCGTCGGACACATCGGCCGGTTCCAGAGGGATCAGCCGGACGACTCGCGGACGCTCGGCCCGCAGGAGTCCGTCGGTCACCCGGGCGTTCGGGACGAGGGCCGTCCACATCCGTGTCGCGTTGTCCAGGTAAACAGAGATCATGCCGCGAGTCTAGGAAACGGTCGCTGCACCGCTCGCCGGGTCGTCGACCTCCTCAACGTCGTGCAGTCCGCCCGCCGCCGGCACGAGACTCGCGTCAAGGCGCCAGCAGTCGATCAGCAGGACGAGCTTTCCCCGCGCGCCGCCCTGCTCGCTGATCCGGTGCGCGTCGGCGATTTCGGCGAGCGGGAAGGTCCGTCGAGAGCGAGGTCGACGCCGTTCGGAGCCAGCGCCCGCACCTGGGCGACGAGGCCCTCGCCGTACGCGACGGGAACCAGCCCCGCCGCCGCCACTCGCGACTTCGTCCTGCAGACGGTGTCGGCGATCCGCGACATGCCGCCGGAGAGCGCCCGCGGCACGCTCGGCTATTTCGCGGCGATCAGCCCGGCGGTCAACCGGCTGGTCCTGGAGCTGACCGACCGCCAGGCCACCGCGCTCGCCGCGGCCATCGAACAGACGAGCTCGATCGCACCGGAGATCGCCCGCCTGCGGGGCATCGCCCTGGCCGGCGTGTTCCAGATCATCATCAGCGAGTCCGGCCGCCGCCTGCACGAAGGCCAGTCCCTGCCCGAGATGGCCGACGCGATACTTCCCCAGACCGCGAACGTCCTCACCGAACTGGACCGCTGGCTGACCCGATGACAACCTTTCCGCGTACGGGAAGAGTCGCGCCACAGTGGTCTTTCGGTACGTTGGCGCGATGGATTTCTCCCAGTACGTCGCCGAGCACGCGATCCCGCTGTCCACCATGGACCCGACCGCGGCGCTCGACGACCTCGAACCGCTCGCCGAGCGGGTAGCGGGGGCTCGGGTCATTGCCATCGGGGAAAACACGCACCTCGTGCGCGAGTTCTACCTGCTGCGGCATCGCTTGCACCGGTTCCTGACGCAACGGCTGGGGTTCACGGTGTACGCGATGGAGACCGGCTTCAGCGAGGGTCTCGCCGTCGACGCGTGGGTGCGGGGAGAACGGGCCATGGACGACCTGCGGGCGGTCGCCGACGAAGGCATCACGTACACCATGGGCCGGTGCCGGGAGATGCGCGACCACCTGACCTGGATGCGAGACAGCACCCCAGTCGTGCGGTTCTTCGGACTGGACGTGCCGGGATCCACTGCGTCGGCGCTGCCGGCGATCGAGGGTGTTCGGCGCTACCTGCGGGAGGTGGACCCCGACGCCGAGCCGATGTTGGGTCAATTGGCGGCGCTGGTCGGAAAATTCGCGGGCGAGCACGCGCTGCCGGCTTACACCGCATACATCAGCCTCAACGCGGCAGAACGGGATCGGGTAACCGCGACCTTCGCGGAACTGGCGGCTCGCTTCGATGCGCTGGAGCCCGAGTACCATGCTGCGGCAGGCGCCGAAGCCTTTGCGGTCGCCCGGCACGAGCTGCGCCTCGCGGTGCTGCTCGACCAGGCGATGCGCGGCTACGCGGCGCAAGTGACGAGCGAGGGCGGCGCTCTGACCGCACATCCCAGGGTGGTTCCCCGCGACCGGGGTATGGCCGAGACAGTGCTCTGGCTGATGGACCGCTTCGGCCCAGACGTGAAGATCATCGTGGCGGCGGCCAACAGCCACATCCAACGCACCCCCGTACGGACCCCGACGTTCGCCCTGTCCGTGACCGGCCACCACCTGGCGACCAGGCTGGGATCGGACTACCTGGCGATCGGGATGACCTGCACCGGCGGCCGAACCGTGGCGCACCGCGCGGACGCCGCGAGGCCGGGCGGCGTGGCGACCTTCGGCACCGACCTCGCGGCGCCGGAGGAGGGCAGCATCGAGTCGGCGCTGTCCGGGAAGTTGTGCATGGTGGATCTGCGTCCGGCGCGGGCCGCCGGCGTCAGGGGCGGCCCGGATCGCATCCGGATCCTCGACACCTACCAGCAGGCGGCAGTTCTCGACGCCTTCGACCTCATGATCAACGTACCTGAAATCACCCCGACCAGCCAGGTGACCGAGCCCTGAACCCGTCCGTAACCAGGGATCGGAGGAACGCGACCTTCGTACGGTCGGAGGCTGGAGCGCGGGGCTACGGTTTCCCGGTGACTGGAGTTGGTCCTTCTGGCCATGGAGAACCCGAAATACCGGCAGTGCTGGGGCTCTCGCGTCGCGCCGGCCGGCGTCGACGAAGACCTCTTCTTCTACTGCAGCAAAGTGATCAAGAACTGGGCGCGCCTCTGGGATCTGCGTGTTATCGACGAGACGCGGGTACGTGAATATCTTCGCGGCTTTTTCGACGCCGAGATTCCTCGCATGTTCTGGGAGAAGCACAGCGAGTGGCATCGGCGTGGGCGTGGCCGCAGCCGCCGTGAGCCATTTCGCGACTTAGTGAACGACGAGTACCTGCGGGCCTTGCGGGCTGGTCCGCCGTCACGAGGCCGCGAGTTCTGCGGGCCGGCTCTCGGCGAGCAGGCCTCGCCGCCGCAGTCAGTGCGTCAGCGGTAGCTCGCCGGCCTTGACGGCGTCGATGAAGTTGCGCCACTGGTCCGCGTCGAACACGAGCACCGTGTCGGGAGCGGTCGAATTCCGCATCCTTACCTGAGAATTGCCGCCGACGACAGACAATTCGACACAGTGCCCGTCGCCAACGCAAAAACGGCTGCGCTGCCATTCATCGCCGGCCGCGCCGAACTGCTCTGCGAGCATGAACACTCCTCGACTTTCCTGACGCATCGGCTCAGTGGGCCGCCGAAGCGGGTGGGCTGACCCAACGCTAGTGGGCCGGTAATGCCTCGCGCGTCAAGAACGGCAACATCACCACCCTTCAACCGCCGGCCACGTACGCTACCGGACCCGTCTTGCGTACCAGCTTTGCGGGGGTGTCCGCGGCTATCGGCTCGAATGCCTGAGGATGCGTCAGGCCCTCATGTCCCGCAGCCGACGCGGTAGGCCCGTGGCTCTGCCGCGAACCGATCGCCGAGGAAGGTCCCGCTGTTGTTGCGGCTGAGGCGGGCCGCGCGCGGAGGGGCCCGGAGGCTACGGTTTCCGGGTGATGCCAGAGCGAAAGGGTCGGATCCTCCTCCTCAACGGCGCTTCCAGCTCGGGCAAGACCAGCATCGGCCGGGCCCTGCTTCCGCTGCTGCCCGATCCGTGGTTCCTTGTTCCGGTCGACGAGATCGGCGCCATGCGCTCCACCGTTCACACGCGCGTGCTCGACGACGCCGAGATCATCGCAATGCTCAGGAGGACTCGTCTCGGCTACCACCGGGCTGTGGCCGGGCTCGCCTCCGCCGGAAACGACGTCATCATGGACTATCCCCTCAGCGAACCGTGGCGTCTGGCGGACCTGCTCGAGACTCTGGACGGGTACGACGTCACGCTGGTCGAGGTCCGCTGCGCGCCGGAAGAGCTCGACCGGCGTGAACGCGTTCGTGGAGACCGGCCGGTCGGGCTCGCCCGTTCCCAGACGTCGGTTTTCGGACATGGAGAATCCGACATCGTCGTGGACACCACGAGTGCCGACGCCCACGAGTGCGCGGCGACGATCGCGTACCGAATCGACTGCCTTTCGTCCCCGAAGGCGTTCGACCGGCTCCGCGATCGTCGCGATACCTGAGCGCTGTGCCCTGCTCCGCGGACGCGAGGTCCAGGCGTCGTGGGGGCGGATCCGTTACCGGTCGGCGTAGGTGAGCCAGGTTGCCGGCTTCCGGTTCTGGCCGGTCTCCCCTCGGCGAAACGCGGGGCAAACGCGGTCCGAAACGCAGGGGCGGACGCACGGCAGCCCCGCTGGTCAGGCGCGCAGGTCGTCCAGTGTCGAGCCGGCGATGATGCGTGCGATGTTTGCACTGTGGTCGCGGTCGGCCAGACGCCGGGCGAGCCCGTCGAGGTCGGTGATGTCGCCGTATGCCGCTTGGAGCGCGGCCCGCATCAGGTCGACGTGACCTTCCTCGCGGCCGTTGCCGAGGCCAGAAGGCGGAACGACGACATGGACGATCGCCGGTTCGCCGGCTTTCTCGTACGCGTTCTTGTCGCGGAACCGAAACGATCACCAGCGGGAAGCCTAGGGGACCGTGCGCTTCACCTCGAGGTTGTGGAAGCTGGGGCCGCTCGTGCAGAGGGCGGCCATCTGTTTGGCGAACGCGTCGGTCTCCGGCTGGCGGCTGTTCTCCATCGCCTCCTCGTAGGACGGGAACTCGACGATGGTCACGTACCGGTTCGGGCGGTCGCGGTCCTGGGTGACGGCGAGCCGGAAGCCCGGCGGCGGGTCGCCCATCTGGGCCGTACGCGCCTCGCCGAGCGCCCACATCTCCTCGGGACGGTCCGTCTCGTACTCGATGATCTGAATGAAGCTCATCCCGCCCCCAACTGTGCGCCAATTGCGACGAAAGTTACCAGTCGTCCGCGCCGCGGAGCGGGCGTGAGGGGCGGAACAACCTGATCGGGCGAACGCCGCGCCACCTGCGCCCTCGCCCAGGCCGCCCGCGGCGTCGGGCAACGTCCACAGCGGTCATGTGCGGAAGCTAGGCTTAATAATTAACTTCGTCAAGTATTGATTTATCTGCATCCCTCGCCTTACCGTCGGCGCAGTCCGTTACCGCTGCGACATCCACGCGTAACTCCGAGGACTCAGATGAGCATGCCCAGTTTCGAATCTCAGCGCCCGCTTAGGCTGCACAGCGGCAGTGCCGCTCGCGCGGTCCGGCCCGGTAGGTGACACATGAGGTCACTCATCGCCGTGAGCACGGTCCTTGCGCTCCTGCTGTTCCAGCCGGCCGACTCACCCAAGACCGCCCAGACCACCGCCCAGACCACAGCCCAAGCCGCTGCACAGACCACCACCCAGGCTGCGGCGCAGGCTGACGTCCAGACCGCCGCGCGGGCCGACGCCCCCCACCTGGGCTGGAGTAGTTGGAGCCTGCAGTCGAGCCACTATCCCGGGCTCAACCCCCGGGGCGATTTCAGCTTCCTCACCGAGGCGAACGTCCTGAAGCAGGCCTCCGCCCTGGCCGCCACGCTCAAGAGCTACGGCTACACCTACGTCGACATCGACGCCGGATGGTGGATGAGCTGGGACTGGAAGCCCGGCTACGACGCCAACGCCCGGCAGGCCGGCGACCCGAAGCGTTTCCCGCACGGCATGAAGTACGTCGCGGACCGCATCCACCGGCTCGGCCTGAAGGCGGGCATCTACCTTCCGGTCGGGCTGGAGAAGCCGGCGTACGGCGGGGGCGTCGTGCCCGTGGCGAACGCGCCCGGCTGCACCACCGCCGACATCGTCTACCCGGACCTGCGCATCACGAACGGCTGGAGCAGCGCGTACAAGATCGATTTTTCTCGGCCGTGCGCCCAGAAGTACGTGGACTCGCAGGCCGCCCTGCTCAAGAGCTGGGGTTTCGACGTCCTGAAGCTCGACGGCGTCGGACCGGGCTCGGGCACCTCGGACAGCAACGTGGACGACGTGGCGGCATGGAAGGCGACCGGCACCCCGGTCGAGCTGTCCTGGTCGCTGGACGTCGGCCACATCGCCGACTGGCAGGCCAACGCGATCAGCTGGAGCATCGACACCGAGGTCGAGTGCTACTGCCGCACGCTGGTGACCTGGGACAACTCGGTCGACGACCGGTGGACCGACGTGCCGTCCTGGACGCCGTTCGCCCGGCCGGGCGGCTGGAACAACCTGGACGCGATCACCGTCGGCAACGGCCGGATGGACGGCCTGACCGACCCGGAGCGGCAGAGCGCCATGACGCTGTGGGCGATCTCCGCGTCGCCGCTCATCGCCGGGGACGACCTCACCCGCCTCGACGCGTACGGGCGCTCGTTGCTGACCGACCGCGAGGTTCTCGCCGTCGACCAGCAGGGCATCCCGGCCCGCCCGGTCACCCCGTCCGGCGACCGGCAGGTCTGGGGGATGCGCAACGCCGACGGCACCTACACGGTCGCGCTGTTCAACCTCGGCTCGCGGTCGGCGACAGTCGCCGCGTCCTGGAGCAGTTTCGGCTTCGACGGCCGGGCGCAGGTTCGTGACCTGTGGAGCCGCCACGACCTCGGCCGCAAGGACGGCGGCATCTCGGCGAAGCTGCCGGCGCACGGCTCGCGGCTGTTCAAGGTCACCCCGCCGGCGACCTGGCCACCGCTGTCCACGTACGAGGCGGAGGTGGCGGGTAACACGATGGTCGCGCCGGCCGGCCCGACCGGATGCTCGGCCTGCTCCGGCGGCGTCAAGGTCGGCAACCTCTACGGCGGCGGGGCGCTGAAGGTCAACAACGTGACGGTCGCGAAGGCCGGCACGTACCAGGTCAACATCGGCTACCTGACCGCCGATCCGCGATCCGCCTCGGTCAGCGCGAATGGCGGCCCGACCACCTTCGTGTCCTTCCCGCCCAGCGGCGGCTGGGGCATCACCGCCACGATCACCGTGGCGCTGAAGCTCGCGGCGGGCGCCAACACCATCACGATCGACTCCGGGTCCGGCTACTCGCCCGACATCGACCTGATCGCCGTACCCTCGAGAGGAACGGACCGATGAGCATGAGCCGTCGCCAGGTCCTGGGTGGCGCCGCCGCGGCGGCCACGCTCGGATCGATCCCGGCCTCCGCACGCGCGGAGGCCGGCCCGGCCACCGCGCGGTCGGAGGCAGTGGAGGCCGGCGTGGCCGCAGCGCCGCTGGAACTGTGGTACCCGGCGCCGGCCCCGCCGGACGCCATGATCGAGCAGGGCCTGCCGATCGGCAACGGGCGCCTCGGCGCCCTCGCCGGCGGCGACCCGGCGAGCGAGCTGCTGCTGATCACCGACGTCACGCAGTGGACCGGGACCCGCAACGACGTGCTCACCGACGACGGGCAGTTCCCGTACGACCAGGATCACTTCGGCACCTTCACCCTGCTCGCCCGGCTGGGGATCGCCCTGCCGGCGCACACCTCCGTCACCGGTTACCGGCGGGCGCTGGAGCTGGCCGACGGTGTGGTCACGGTCGCCTACGTGCACGACGGGGTGACCTACCGCCGCGAGATCTACGCCAGCCACCCGGACGGCGTGATCGTGATCCGGATGACCCAGAGCGGCGGCGGGTCGTACACCGGCACGGTCACGCTCGCCGGCACCCACGGCGAGCAGGCGACCGGCGCGTCGTTCGGCGCGACCTTCACCAACGAGCTCGCGTACGGCGCGTCCGTCACCGTCGTCGGCGGGCACGCCGGGCGGGTGGACGGGCTCAGCTTCACCGGCTGCGACGAGCTGACCATCCTGCTCGCCGCCGGCACGAACTACGCGCCGAACCCGGCCACCGGTTACCGCGACACGGCGGTGGACCCGGTGAAGCGGGCGCGGACCCGGACAGCGGCGGCCGCCCGCGTCCCCGCGGACACGCTGCGGCGGCGCCACGTGGCCGACTATCGCGGGCTGTTCGACCGGATGGCCGTCACGCTGGGCAGCTCCGACCCGACGCAGCAGGGGTTGGACACCTGGCAGCGGCTCCAGGCGCGAGCGGCCGACGGCGCTCGGCCCGATCCCGAGCTGGAGGCCCTCTACCTGCAGTACGGCCGCTATCTGATGATCTGCGGGTCGCGCGACAGCCTGCCGCTGAACCTTCAGGGAATGTGGCTGGACGTCAACAACCCCGACTGGATGAGCGACTACCACACGGACATCAACCTGCAGATGTGCTACTGGCCGGCGGACCGGGCCGGGCTGACCCCCTGCTTCGACGCGTTCACCGACTATGTGCTCGCCCAGTTGCCGTCCTGGACCCAGCTGACCAAGGCCCACTTCAACGACCCGCGCAACGTCTTCCGCAACACCTCCGGCGCGGTGGCCGGTTGGACCATGGCGATCTCCACCAACATCCACGGCGGCAACGGCTGGTGGTGGCACCCGGGCGGGAGCGCCTGGCTGTGCCTGTCGCTCTGGGAGCACTACGAGTACACCCAGGACCGGCGCTACCTGGAACGGATCTACCCGCTGCTCAAAGGCGCCTGCGAGTTCTGGGAGGCGCGGCTGTTGGCCACCATGGCCGTCACCGAGCCCGGCGTCACCCGCGGCGCCCGCAAGGTGCTCATCGACGACCACGACTGGTCGCCGGAGCAGGGCCCCACCAACGCCCGCGGCGTCACCTACGCCCAGGAGCTGGTGTGGTCGCTGTTCGAGCACTACCAGGCGGCGACCGGCCTGCTGGGCCGCGACGCCCGCTACCGGGAGACCGTCGCCAACCTGCAGGACATGCTCTACCTGCCGCAGGTCAGCCCGACCACCGGCTGGCTCGAGGAGTGGATGACGCCGGACAACCTCGGCGAGACCCAGCACCGGCACCTCTCGCCGCTGATGGGGCTGTTTCCCGGCGACCGGATCCGGCCCGGCGCGGTGCCCGACACGATCATCGACGCCGCGCGGAACCTGCTCACCGCGCGCGGGTTCGAGAGCTTCGGCTGGGCCAACGCCTGGCGGGCGGCGTGCTGGGCACGGCTGCATGACGCGGAGACGGCGTACAAGCTCGTCGTGCGGAACCTGCGGCCGTCCGTCGACAACAGCAACGGCAGCGCCCCGAACCTCTTCGACATGTACCAGGTCGATCCGACCCGCAGCATCTTCCAGATCGACGCCAACCTCGGCACCCCGACCGCGATGATCGAAATGCTCGTCTACTCCCGGCCCGGGCAGGTCACGCTGCTGCCCGCCCTGCCGGCGGCGTGGGCGGACAGCGGAAAGATCACCGGCGTCGGGCTGCGCGGCGGCTTCACGCTAGACCTCACCTGGCGGCACGGCAGGCCGGTCTCCGCCCGGATCACCAGCATCGGCGGCCGGTCCACCGCGGTCACCTTCGGGGCCGACACCAGGCACGTCCGCCTCGAGGTCGGCGCCTCCGTCGTACTGGGAGGCTGGTGATGATCAAGGAGGCATTGGTGGCTCTGTCGACGGTGGCGACCTGGGGCGCCAGCGCCCAGCCGGTCGGCCCGGCCGTGCCGGACCAGACCTACCGGCTGGTGGTGCACACCAGCGCCGGCGGCAGCGACCTTCGGATCAGGCTGACCAACGCGTACGGGGAAAGCGCGCTCGCCGTGGGAAGCGCGTTCGTGGGGACCCGCCGTGGCGGGGCGGCGGTAGCCGGCAACCGCCGCCTGTCGTTCAGTGGGTCGGCGTCGGTCACCGTCCCGCCCGGCGGCACGCTGTGGAGCGACCCGCTGCCCGGCGCCGTGCCCGCCGAGTCCGACCTGCTGGTGAGCCTCTACGTCGCCGGCGTCCCGGCCACCGCGACCGGGCACGGGATGGCGATGCAGACGTCCTACCTCGCGTCCGGCGACCACAGCGCCGACCAGAGCGGGACGGCCTTCACGCGGCAGACCGGGTCCTGGTTCTACCTGGACTCGATCAGTGTCCGGGCGCGGACCGGCGCGGTGGCCGTGCTCGGCGACTCGATCACCGACGGCTGGCAGTCCACTACGGACAAGAACAACCGCTGGCCCGACTACCTGGCCCGCCGGCTCGCCGTGGCGCCCGGGCTCGGCCTGACCGGCGTGGTCAACGAGGGCATCTCCGGCAACAAGGTGTTGGCCGACGGCGCCGGCGACAGCGCGCTCAAGCGGCTCGACCGGGACGTGCTCTCCCAGCCAGGGCTGAGAACGATGATCATGTTCGAGGGCGTCAACGACCTCAAGGGGCAGAACAGCGCTGCCGCGGCCGATCTGGTGGCCGGTTACCGGCAGATCATCGCGCGGGCCCACACCGCCGGGGTGTGCGTGGTCGGCGCCACGGTGCTGCCGTTCCAGGGCTGGGGCGAGTGGACGCCGGCCGCCGAACAGGTCCGCCAGCAGGTCAACGCGTTCGTCCGGACCGGCGGCGAGTACGACGCGATCATCGACCTGGACGCGGCAATGCGCAGCCCGTACGACCACACCCGGCTGTTCCCGCCGTTCGACGGCGGCGACCACCTCCACCCCAACGACAAGGGCATGATGGCGATGGCCGACGCCGTCCAGCTCGGCGATCTGCGGTGCTCGCGCCACCGGGCCTGAGGCGGGCGCCGGGCGTAGGCGCCGCGGGTTACTCGGCGTCCTCCTCGGAATGAACCGGGGACGACGTCAGCAGCTCCAACTCCCACCGTCCGGCGAAGCCCGCGCCGTCCTCGTCGGCCACCAGGTAGGAACTGACCCGAACGCCCAAGCCAAGCTGGTCGGCTGCGCGCAGGTGCTCGACGAGCTCGTCGACGCTCGTCAGGTAGTGGGTCGCGATCAGGTCGGGTGCTGGTTCGACGGTCGTCTCGTCAACGATCATGCTTTCCACATCGGTCACGGCGCCCAGCGTAGAGCCGCGAGGCGTCGGCGTCGCGGCGAACACCCCGGGCGGGTCAGCCGAGCTCGCGGATCGCCTGGCCCAACGCGACCAGGCGGTCCGCGACCACCTCGTACAGCACGTAGTAGCCCTCCCGCCGGGTGCGGACCAGCCCGGCGTCGAGCAACTGCCTCAGGTGCCGGGAGACGGCGGCGCCGGAGAGCCCGAGCATGCCGGCGAGCTCCTGGGTGCTGCGCGGCTCCGCGCCGAGCAGGCGCACGATCTCCAGCCGTGGCGTGGCGCCCAACGCCCGCAGGCCGCCCAGCAGTTGCGTCGGCTCCTGCCGGCGAGCGTGCGGGCTGGGCGGCACCACCGGGTAGGTCAGCCGCGGCGCCCACGGCCTGTCGCAGGTCACCCGCACGTGCGGCCACGCGTAGAAGCTGGGGGTCAGCCGCAGCGGCCCGCGCTCGGCCACGTCCACGTCGTGGTCGTGCGGGCGGTCCAGCAGGACCAACCGGCGGCGCGTATCGAGACGAACGGCCGGCACGAGTTCCTGCATCAGCGTGAGCACACCGCCCGGCAGCGCGCGGCCGGCGTCGCCGACGGCGTCGAGCAGTTGCGGCTCCAGGTTGTGCCACTGCGCGGCGAACGCCGAGTCCCAGTACCGGTCCAGCAGGTCCAGGATCTCGGCGAGCACCCCGGCCGGGTCGGCCGTCACCATGGCCAGCAGGTCGGGGTCGTTGCCCGCGTTGACCAGGATCGCCTCGGACAGGTCACGAGCGACGTCCGCCGCCGGCAGGCTCTCGACGAGCTCGCGCTCCTCGGCGTAGCCGCGGTCCAGCTGGCCGGCGCCGGCCTCGAACAGCGCGGGCACGTAGTCGCGCACCACCCAACCCCACTTGCGCAGCGCCACCCGCAGGTCGGTGGGCAGTTCCCGGCAGCCGCGCACCCAGGGCAGCTGAAGCGCGTGGTGCCCCGGCGCGACCAGCACGTGCCAGGAGTGCACGGCCTCGGCGAGCGGGGAGAGCTCGAAGCTGATGTGCTCGGCGGCGACGACGGGCATCCGGAGCGTGATCACACACTGATTATCTCTTTCGCGAATACGTTGTGCCGGTTCGCCGGCGGCGCGAAAACTGCTGCCATGCCAGTCTTCATGGAGCCGTTCAGGATCAAATCGGTCGAGCCGATCGCCTTCCCGACCGCCGGCGAGCGCGCCGAAGCGCTGCGAGCGGCCGGGTTCAACCAGTTCCGGCTCGATGCCAGCCAGATCACCATCGACCTGCTGACCGACTCCGGTACCGGAGCGATGTCCGCCGCCCAGTGGTCGGCCCTGCTCAACGGCGACGAGTCCTACGCCGGCGCCCGTTCCTTCCGGCGATTCGAGCGGGTCGTGCGGGAACTGACTGGATTCACCGAGGTGCTGCCCGTCCACCAGGGCCGGGCGGCCGAACGCATCGTGCTCTCCTGCCTTCTGAAGCCCGGCCAGGCGAGCGTCGCCAACACCCACTTCGACACCACGAGGGCGCACGTGGAGTTGGCCGGCGGCAAGGCCGTCGACCTGCCCGCCCCGGACGGCGGCAACATCGACATCGACGCGCTGCGGGCGCAGTTCGCCGTCGAGAGCGTCGCCTGCGTCGTGCTGACCGTCACCAACAACGGCGGCGGCGGAAGGCTCGTGTCCATGCGCAACATCCGCGAAGCGCGCGCCGTCTGCGACGAGTTCGGTGTCCCGCTGATCCTGGACGCCGCCCGATTCGCCGAAAACGCCTACCTCATCACGCAATCGGACCCGCAGTACGCGAACACGCCCCCTCGAGCGGTCGCCGAGGAGATGTTCCGGCTCGCCGACATCTGCTGGGCGAGCCTCAAGAAGGACGGCATCGCCAACATCGGCGGCATGATCGTCATGAACGACCCGGACCTGGCCGCGCGGTGCCGCACGGAACTCATCGCCTACGAGGGATTCCCCACCTACGGCGGACTTGCCGGGCGGGACCTGGAGGCGCTGGCACAGGGGTTGCTGGAGGTCACCGACCCGGCATACCTGCGGTACCGGGCTCAGACCGCGCGTTGGTTCGGCGACGAGCTCGGCAAAGCGGGACTCACGGTGCTGCAGCCGACCGGCTGCCACGCCGTCTATGTGGATGCGAGCGCCCTGTTTCCCCACCTCCCGGCCCATCGGCTGCCCGCCAACGCCCTCCTCTGCGAGCTGTACCTCGAGGCCGGCATCCGGGCCAGCGAACTCGGCACGCTCGCGTTCGGCCGGGTCGACCCGCACGGCGGGCCGGACATCCCGGCGCCGCGCGAACTCGTACGGCTATGCCTGCCCCGCCGGGTCTACACCCGAAGCCACCTCGAGTACGTCGTGGAAGCCGCGGCGAGGATCGCCGAGAGGGCACACACGGTTCCCGGATACCGCATCGTCGACCAGTCGGCGGCGCTGCGCCACTTCACCGCCCGCCTCGAACCCGACCGCTGAGTCCTGGACTACGATTCGGGTCTATCCGTAGTGGAACACTGTGGAGGATCGATGGCCAGTCAGCGTGGCGCGTCCGACCGGATCGACACCTCCGTGGTACACCCGGCTCGACGCTACGACTTCCTGCTGGGCGGCAAGGACAACTTCGAGGCCGATCGGGAGTCGGCGCGGCAGATCGAGAGGCACATGCCCACGATCCGGCTCGTGGCGCTGGAGAACCGGTGGTTCCTGCACCGGGCGGTCCGGTTCCTGGCCCGGCAGGGCATCCGCCAGTTCCTGGACGTCGGCACCGGCATCCCGACGTCTCCGAACACCCATCAGATCGCGCAGGAGATCGATCCGACGTCCCGGGTGGTGTATGTCGACAACGACCCGATCGTGCTGGCCTACGCCCGAGCCCTGCTGACCGGCACGGACGAGGGCAGGACCGCCTACCTCGACGCCGACCTGCGGCGGCCGGGAGAGATACTCGACGGTCCGGCGTTGTCGGAGATCCTGGACCTGACGCAGCCGGTCGGGCTGCTGCTGGTCGCGGTTCTGCACTTCATCCGCGACGAGGACGATCCGGAGGCGCTGATCGCCGCGCTCGTCGACGCGTTACCGGCGGGCAGTTTCGTGGTCGCGTCGCACGTGACGCTTGAGTACATGAGCCCGGAGGAGTTCGCCGCGGTCCGCGCGGTGGCGGAGCGGCAGTCAGCCGCCCGGACCGGCGTCGAGTTCGCCGCGCTCTTCGATCATCCACGTCTGCGCCTGGTCGAGCCCGGCGTGCAGTCGGTCTCGCGCTGGTGGTCCGACGAGGCGCCGGAAGCGCGGCCGGCCGTCGAGGACGTGGCGTGCAACGGACTCGTCGCGCGAGTCACGGCCGACGGGGGATAGCCGGACAGGCGGGCCGGGGAAACGCGGTGCGGAAGGCTTCTGCGGGGCCGCATCCGCCGCCGGGTGACTCAGGCGCCGGACGAGCGGGGTAGCGACCTCGCGTGGGTCAGCAACTCGTCGACCGACCACTGGTCGTACGCGTGCTCGCCGTGCTTCGACGCCAGCACCGAGCCGTCCGGGGCGATCAGGAAGTCCGCCGGCAGGCCGAAGCGGCCGCCGGCCGGGTTGAGCGACGGCGGCCGCTCCCGGCCGCGGGCCAGTGCCCACGAGCTGCGGGCCACCGCCCGCAGGAGCGGCAGCCAGACCCGCGGGCTCAGCAGCGCACGCCGGGCCGACTCGACGCCGAACTCGCGGTAGAGCCGCTTCTCGGGATCGGGCACGACCGCGAAGGGCAGGCCGGCCACGTGCTCGCGCAGCTCCGCCGCGCTGGAGTGGAAGACGACCACCTCGCGGACGCCGGCAGACGTGATCTCGGCGTGCCGCCGCACGATCGAGCGTAGGTGAAGGTTGCAGACCGGGCAGCCGGCGAAGCGGCGAAACTGCAGGTGGACCAGCAGGTCGGGGTCCGGCACGGCGACCGGCTCTCCGAGAACGACCTGCAGGTGGCGCGAATCGACGGCGTGCACGGCAACCTCCCGAATAAGCGTACGATGTACTCCTACGAGCGTAGGCGTATGTCGTACGCTGTCAAGCGCTATGCCACGCCCGCGATCGCTGACCCCCGGACAGATCGCCGCGGCCGCGCTCGCGGTCCTCGACCGCGCCGGCCCCGGCGCGCTCACCATGCGCGCCGTCGCCCACCAACTGGGCGCGAGCACGATGGGCCTTTACCGGTACGTGCGCGACCGCGACGAGCTCGAAGCCCTCATCGTCGAACTCGTGCTCGGCGCCGTCGACCCGACCCCGCCGACCGAAGGAACCTGGCAGGAACGCACGGCGACGATGGTCGACCGAGTCCGGGTCGCAGTCGGAACCCACCCCGCCGTGGTGCCACTCACCATGACCCACCGGCACAGCTCACCGGCCATCCTGCACTGGTCCGAAACCATGATCGGCATCCTGACCGAACCCGTCGCCGACCCGAGAGGGCGAGTCATCGCGCTGCGCGGCCTACTGTCCTATCTGATCGGCGCGATCCAGCTCGAGCACCTCGGCCCGCTCTCCGGCCCGGGCACCGTCGCGATCGCCGGTCTGGACCCGGCGTCGTTCCCGAACATGCGCGACACCGCGCGCGAGGCCCGCCGGGTGGACCCCGACCAGGAGTTCCACGGCGGCCTCGCGCTGCTGCTCAAGGGGATCGGCGCTTGAGCGACCTACCCCTCCACTGCAAGGCGCAGACCGCGTACGGGCGACGCGAGGACGACCGCGAGGCTGATCGCCACGGGAACGGTGAGGACCAGGTAGGCGATCCGGACTCCGTGCCCGTCCGCGACCAGGCCGCCGACGAGCGCGCCGAACGGCGTGCCGCCCCAGGCGATCATGCGTCCGGTCGTGTTGACCCGGCCCTGCAACTCGTCCGGCGTGAGCAGTTGCCGGACGGTGATGGAGTTGGCGTTCACCGTCAGCCGCGCGACGGCCCACACCGCCCAGACCACCAGGGCGAGCCAGAACGCCGACACGCAGGCAAGCCCGAGGACGGCCACCACGAACAGGGCCAGCCCCGCGATCGACACCGTGCCCTGCCCGAGCCGGCGGCTGGCGCGCGGCAGCACGACGGCGGCGACCAACGAACCGGCGGCGCCGGCGGCGTACAGCAGGCCGACGCGGCCGTCGGTCGGCTTTAGCCCGAGCGCCTGGTCGGCGTGCACGACGAGCAGGCCCAACACGCCGCCGACCGCGAAGTTGAGACCGAAGCCGGCCACCGTCAGGGTGCGCACGACCGGCATCCGCCACAGATGCCGCCAGCCCTCGGCGATCTCGGCCCGAAGCCGGCGCGCCGAGCCGCCGCCGGTGTCCATCCCGGTCCGGATCCGCGCGAGCAGCACGGCGGACACCAGGTAGGTGACGGCGTCCACGGCCAGCACCGCGGCCGGGTCGGTGAGCGCGGCGAGCAGTCCCGCGGCGGCCGGCGCGGTGACCTCCAGGACGGTCTCGGTCGCCCAGATCACGCTGTTGGCCCGGGTGATCCGCGACCGGCCGGCGAGCCGCGCGAACGCGCCCCAGGCCGCGGCGTCGAACCAGCAGAAACCGCAGCCCACGCCGAAGGCGACCGCCAGCACGTGCCAGGGCGTGAGCCGCCCGGCGAGATCGGCCAAGGGCACGGTGGCGAGGATCAGCGCGCAGCACACGTCCGAGGTGATCATCATCCGTTTCCGGCGCGACCGGTCCGCGACGGCCCCGGCCAGCAGTCCGAAGAGCAGGTACGGCAGGGCCTCCAGGCCGACCACCGCGGCCGTCAGCGCCGGTGAGGCGCTCGTCCGGTAGACCAGCAGGGGAAGCGCGACGGCGCTGGCCGTCGTCCCGGCGACCGAGATCGACCGGGCCAGGTACCAGAGCGTGAAGTCCCGGTCGAAGAGCCGGCGCCCGGTGGCGCCGGCCTTCTCGATCGTCTGTGTCACGGTCACCGGGCGACGACGGCGAGGTGCCGTTCGTCGAGGCCGGTCAACGCCAGGTGCAGCGCGGCGGCGAGATCGTCGTCGCCGGGGTGGTAGCAGGCGTTCACGCCGCCGCGGTCCACGATCGCGGCCTCGTCGCCGGGGTGGAAGCAGATCGCCACCGGCCGGGCGCCGGCCGAGGCGTCGGCGTCGTCGGGATGCAGGCACAACGCCACCGGGCGGGCGCCTACCGACGCGGCCTCGTCGCCGGGGTGGAAGCAGGGGGACACCGGCTGGAGGCCTGCCGCCGGGTCCGCGCCGGCGGGGGAGGGCATCGTGAATTGGGGCATGTCGTCTCCGTTTTCTCGTGGTCGACCGCGCCTCGGGCGAGCCGCGGTCAGGCCGCCGCCCTCTGCGGCGATGGCCACAGGCGCCACCCGCGCCCGGTCGGGATGACCGGAACGCCGTGCCGCACCAGGCTGAAGCGCTCCAACCCCGGCGCGATGACGGTCGCCACCGCGACCAGCGAACCGGCCGGAGCGAGAGCGCAGACGTGGTAGTCGACGCCGTTGGCCGCGAGGCTCCGGCGGAGCCGGTCGAGGCCCCAGCCCGGGCTGCCGTCGCCGTCCGGGTCGGCGCGCAGCGGCACGGTCCGCACCGGCCCGGCGACCAGGTCGGCGACCGGCAGCCGGGCGCACCGCCGAAGCGCCGGCCAGGCCGCCAGCTGGCGC
>Ga0307508_10001530_pt1 | contig 25855 bp, 17 predicted proteins | sample 9_EM_MG_FD_203089 | JGI IMG/M metagenome (GOLD analysis project Ga0307508, IMG submission 203089) | Populus trichocarpa ectomycorrhiza microbial communities from riparian zone in the Pacific Northwest, United States - 9_EM | ecosystem: Host-associated > Plants > Roots > Unclassified | place... | reverse complement strand
AGCGACCCAAGTCGTGACCGCCTGCACCGAGCGGCACCCAGCCGCACCGAGCGACGGCCTCGCAGGCGAGGGCCAGAAGGGCACGACAAAGGAGGCTCAGTCGTGACCGCCTGCACCGAGCGGCACCCAGCCGCACCGAGCGACGGCCTCGCAGGCGAGGGCCAGAAGGGCACGACAAAGGAGGCTCAGTCGTGACGACGCCTATCAGCGGCGACGGCGGCGTCGACGCGTACGCGCGGCTGGCCGAGCTGGGGCTGACGCTGCCGAGCGTCGTGCCGCCGCTGGCGGCGTACGTGCCGGCCGTGCAGTCGGGCAACCACGTGTACGTCTCCGGGCAGCTGCCGATGGTCGACGGCAAGCTCGCGCTGACTGGCAAGGTCGGCGCCGAGGTAACCGTCGAGCAGGGCACCGAGCTGGCCCGCATCTGCGCGCTGAACGCGCTGGCCGCGATCGAGGCGCTGGTCGGCCTGGGCCGGATCGTCAAGATCGTCAAGGTGGTCGGGTTCGTGGCCTCGGCCGCGGGCTTCACCGGCCAGCCGGCCGTGGTCAACGGGGCGTCGAACCTCTTCGGCGACGTCCTCGGCGAGCAGGGCCGCCACGCGCGCAGTGCGGTCGGCGTGGCCGAGTTGCCGCTTGGCGCGCCGGTCGAGGTCGAGGTGATCGCCGAAGTGGCGTGATCGCCGTCGCGGTCGCTGAGCGTGACTGACCCCGCCCCGTGGCGGGAACAACGGCAATCACAAATACCTGAGTACGCGCTGAGATCGCACATCTGGTCCTCGGCCTGCACCCCGTGCGCGACGTACGATTCGCGCATGGGGGGTGCTGCGCTCGACGGTCTGCCGGGCTGGGTGACGCTGGTCCGTGCGCCCAATCCCGGCCCGATGACGCTCGACGGCACCAATACCTGGGTGCTTCGGCCGCCCGGCGCCGAGGAAGCGGTCGTGATCGATCCCGGCCCGCTGGACGAGGGACACCTGTCGCGGATCGCCGACATGGGCCCGGTTCGGGCGATCTTGATTACGCACGGTCACCATGACCACGTCGAGGGCGCTCCTCGGTTAGCGGAGATGGCCGGTGGCGTCCCGATTCTGACCAGGCCTGACTCCTCCCAGGACGGCATGCGGATCGAGGTTCTCGAGACGCCGGGGCACACCGCGGACTCGGTGTGTTTTCTCGCCGAGTGCGGCGACGCCCGGGTGATGTTCACCGGCGACACGATCCTCGGCCGCGGCACCACGGTGGTCGCCAAGCCCGACGGCGACCTGGGGGCGTACCTGTGGAGCCTGCAGCGGCTCACGGCGTACGCCCAGGTTTCGATGTTGCCGGGCCACGGCCCGGCGCAGGGCGACGTGGCCGAGCTCGCGCGGGCCTACCTGGAGCACCGCCGCGAGCGGCTCGCCCAGGTCGAGGCCGCGGTGGCGGCCGGAGCGGACACTCCGGAGAAAGTGGTCGATCTCGTGTATCCCGAGATCGACCCGGGGGTGCGCTTCGCGGCCGTCTGGTCGGCCGCGGCCCAACTCGATTATCTGCGTCACAAAAATCGGGAATCAGGAACACCGGCCGACAGGTTGGATCGGCTGTGACCTGTCCCGTGTGTGGAACCGTGGCCGTCCCCGGCGCGCGCTTCTGCCACAACTGCGGCGCCGCGCTGCCGGCTGCCGCCACTCTGCCGGCGGCGGAGCGGCGGATCGTGACCGTGCTCTTCGGCGACCTGTCCGATTTTACCTCCTGGTCGGAGGACCTCGACCCGGAACGGGTCGGCGCCGTGACCGACCGGGTGCTCGCCGCGCTGGCCGGCGCCGTCAAGACCTTCGGCGGCCACGTCGACAAGCTCACCGGCGACGGCATCATGGCGGTCTTCGGCGCGCCGGTGGCCCATGAGGACGATGCCGAGCGGGCGGTGCGCGCCGCATTGAGCATGCAGCGCGCGGTGCGCCGCGTGCTGGACGACGAGCGGGGCGGCGGCGCCCCGCTCGGCCTGCGGGTCGGGCTGAACACAGGCGAGGTGGTCGCCGGCATCCAGGCGGCGATCGAATACACGGTGATCGGCGACACCGTCAACACGGCCGCGCGGCTCGCCGACGCGGCCGCCGTCGGCGCGGTCTACGCCGGACAGCGCACCGGCGCCGGCACTCGGCACGTCGCCTCCTGGCGCCAGCTGCGGCCGCTGCGTCTCAAGGGCAAGCGCGAGCCGGTTCCCGCCTTCGAGCTGCTCGGCCTGCACGACGCGCCCGGCACGCGGTCCGGCCTGGGCGACGAGGCGCCGTTCGTCGGGCGCGAGACCGAGCTCGGCCGGGTGGCCGGCCGGCTCGCCGAGGCGATCGACTCGGGCACGCCCCGGGTCATGGTGATGACCGCCGAGGCCGGCATCGGCAAGTCCCGGTTCGCCGGCGAGGTCAAACGGCTCGCCGCCGGCTACGACGTCGGCAACGGACGGTACGCGACGCACACCGGCGCCCGGGTGCTGCGGGTGCGCTGCCGCGCGTTCGGCGAGCGTCGCCGCTTCGCGCCCCTGGCCGACCTGGTCCGCAAGTCCGTCGGCCTGCCCAAGGACGTGGTCTCGACGGTCGGCCGCCAGGTGGTCGAGGAGCGCCTGCGCAAGCTCGCCAACCGGATCAGCCGCGACGGCGTGACCCCGCATCTCGACATCGACCAGTTGCTCGCGCTGCTCGGCTACGGCGAGGCGCCGGCCAACCCGGTCGGCCCGGCCGCGAGCGCCGACTGGCAGCCCTCGTCCCGGCGCCAGGACGCCGACGCCATCTCGGCCGCGGTCGCCGAGCTGCTCAACGCGCTCGCCGCCGAGGCGCCGCTGGTGGTGATCGTCGACGACCTGCACGACGCCACCGCCTCGACCGTCGACGCGCTCGGGCGTACGCTGTCGCGCCTCGACGGCCCGGTCGTGGTCCTGCTGCTCGGCCGCCCCGAGCTGGTCCGCACCGCCGGCGCGCTGACCCGCGTCGCCGACGCCGAGGTGCACAGCCTGCCGCCACTGCGCGGCGCCGACGCGTCGCGGCTGCTCACGTCCTATCTCAACGGCGGCAAGCTGTCGCAGCCCGACGCCGACCGGCTGCTGTCCACCGCCCAGGGCAACCCGTTCTACCTGGCCGAGATGGTCACGCTGCTGATGGAGCGCGGCGCGCTGACCCCCGCGGTCGGCGCCCGCGCGGCCGGCAGGTGGCAGCTCGCCGCCGGCTCGCTCGGCAGCCAGCTGCTCTCCCGCGACCTCGCCGCGGTGCTGGCAGCACGCATCGACGCGCTGCCGAACGAGCCGCGGTCGGTGCTGCGCGACGCGGCCGTGGTCGGCGACACCGTGCCGACCGGGGTCATCGAGGCGTTGCGCGAGCGGCGGGCGGCCAGCGACGCCCGGCCCGGCGCGGTCGCCGCGGTCGAGCTGGAACGCTCGATCGACGAGCTGTTGCAGCGCCGCATGCTGCACCGGGTGCGCGGCGGCTACGCGTTCACCACGCCGCTGATGCGCGAGGCGGCCTACGCCGGGATCGGCAAGGCCGACCTGGCCGACCGGCACGCCTACCTGGCGACCTGGGCGGCGCCCGAGACGATCAGCCGGCTGGGCTACGACGGCGCCAGTGGGCTGAGCCTCGCCGACACCGAGCGGGACAACTTCGTGGCCACGCACGCCGAGTGCACGGTCGAGCTGGCCGACGCCGTGCTGCTGCGCCCCGAGGCGGCCGTGCGCGACGTGGCCCCCCTCGGCGTCGCCGCGCTGGGCCGGCTCGCCCGGCGCGCGCTGGCGAACATCGAGCCGGCCGCCTCGATCGAGTACGCCGAGCGAGCCGCCTCCCTGGCCAAGGACGAGTTGCCGCTGGCCGACCAGCTGGTGCACGCCCGAGCGCTGCTGCGCCTGGGCCGCGCCGACGAGGCGCTGGCCTACGGCGAGAAGATCGCCAAGAACGCCGTGGACGAGCCGGTCTCCAAGGCGGAGGCGTTGCTGGTCACCGGACGGGCGCACGAGGCGCTCGGCGACACCGGCCGGGCGGTGGCCGCCTGGCAGGACGCGCTCGAGGTGGCGACCGAGGCCGAGTTGCTGCCCGAGCGGGCCAACGCGATGCGCCGGCTCGGCATGGCCGACTTCCTGGCCGGGCGGCTGAGCCAGGCGAGCAGCCGGTTCGCCGCGGCCTACCAGGTGACGCTCGCCGCCGGCGACCGGCACGGGCAGGCCTGGGCGCTGCAGAACCTGGCCTGGGTGACGACCACCCGGGGCGACTTCGCCGGCACCGACGCGGTGCTCGGCCGGGCGGCGCGGCTCTTCGCCGAGCTGGGCGACCCGGTCGGCCGCTCCTGGTTACGGGGCACGACCGCGTTCGCCCGGCTGCTGGCCGGGCGGCTGCAGGAGTCGCGCCGGCTGGCCCGGATCTTCCTGCCCTTCGGCGACCGGGTCGGTGAGGCCTGGGCGGTGGGCACGCTGCGCGCGGTCGAGGCGTACGCGGCGTCCGAGCTCGGCGAGCTGGCCGAGGCGGACGGCGAGGCCCGCAGGGCGTACCGGGACTTCAACGCGGTCGGCGACGACTGGGGCCGCGGCCTCGCGCTCGTGGTGCGCGGCTCGATCGCCCGCGGCCTGGGCGAGTTCGACCACGCGTTCGACCTGCTCACCGACGCGCTGGGCTACGCGGACCGCACCGGCCATCCGCTGCTGCTCGGGATGGCCGGCACGCTGCGCGGCTTCGTCGCCCTGCAGCGCGGCGAGTCGACCGTCGCCGAGGCCGACGCGCGCCGGGTGATGACCGCGGTCGAGCCGCACAATCCGCTCGCGCCGGCCCAGGTCGGGCCGCGGGTGCTGCTGGCCGAGGCGCGGATCCGTGCCGGGGACGCGGCGACCGCGATCGGCCTGCTCGCGCCGATCGCCAGCGACACCGCGACGCCCTCGCTGCTCTTCTCGCGGCGGCACGCGCTGGCGTCGTACGCCTCGGCCCTGCTCGCCGACGGCCGGGTCGACGCCGCGCTGAGCTGGGTCCGCCGGGCTCGCGAGGTGGAGTCCGAGGACGTGCGCAGCGGCGTGGTGGCGGCGATGGTCTACGCCCGGGTGCTGGCCGCGGCCGACCGGTGCGAGGAGGCGCTCGACGCCGCCGAGGAGGCGGTGCTGCTGGCGTGCTCGACCGAGCAGGTCAGCGAGCGGGTCGCGGCCGAGGAACTGCGCGACACGCTCACTCTCGCCGCGGTCGAGGCGGCTTCGGCGGAAACTGTCGCGTACGCGTCTGACGTGCCGGGATGATCTCCGCCGGTCCTGGCGTATTTTCTGTTTCATGACGGAGACCACGCCTGGAGCTTTGCCCGCGCCTTATGTGCCGGGCATGTCCGGCCTGTCGGTCATGGCCCGCGGGGGATATGCCACCGTCTACCGCGCTACCCAGGACTCGGTCGGCCGCGAGGTCGCCATCAAGGTGGAGAACCGCCGGCTGGAGAGCTCGCGCGACCAGGCAAGATTCCTCCGTGAGGCGCGTGCCGCCGGGCGGATGTCGTCGCACCCGTACGTCGTCGACCTCTTCGACGTCGGCGTCACGGTCGACCAGCACCCTTACTTGATCATGGAACTCTGCGACGGGTCGTACCTCGAACGGATGAGAATGTCCCCGCTCGTGCCCGCCGAGGCCCGCGACATCGGCATCAAGATCGCCGACGCGCTGGTCCACTCGCACGCCAGCGGGGTGCTGCACCGCGACGTCAAGCCGGCGAACATTCTGTACTCGCACTTCAACACGGCCCTGCTCGCAGACTTCGGCCTCGCCGTGCTCGGCGAGATGCGCGACTCCTCGGTGACGCTCGAGGTGCTCACCCCGGCCTACGCGCCGCCCGAGATGTTCCGCCACGACAACCCGTCCGGCGCGGTCGACGTCTACGCGCTGAGCGCGACGCTCTACGCCGTGATGCGCGGCCGCCCGCCGCGCTGGGACGGCGACCGCAGCCCGAGCCTGATCACCCTGATGGACCTCTTCAACCAGCCGATCCCCGACCTGCCGGGGGTGCCGCGGGCGCTGACCGAGGTGCTGCGGTACGGCATGGCCAACGATCCGGCGTCCCGGCCGACCGCCGAGCAGCTACGCGAGCTGCTCATCGGGGTGCAGCTCGCATCGCCGCCGGGGCCGCCGATGACCTTCCAGGCGCACGGCGCGAGCTTCGTCCCGCCGCCCAGGTCGATGCCGATCGTGCCGGGCGGCGACGACACGCCGACCGTGCACTCGCCGTTCAAGGCGAGGAAGAGGCGGTTCTTCGGCCTACTCGGGATCCAGGACAGCTAGCAACTCGCCGGTGTCCACCTCGGCGCCCGGGTGGACCGGCAGCGACGCCACCACGCCGGCGCTCGGCGCGTGCACCGGGTGCTCCAGCTTCATCGCCTCGAGGGTGAGCAGCAGCTCCCCGGCGCGGACCCGCTGGCCGGGTACGACCAGCACGCGGCGGACGGCGCCCGGCAGCGGCGCGATCAGCGAGCCCTCGGCGGCCTCCGGCGCGGGCAGTGGGAAGCGGGACAGCTTGCGCAGGGCGACCGAACCCTCCGGGCTGTCCACGTACGACACGTCGCCCACCCGGTGCACGTTGAAGGTCAGCCGGATTCCGTTGACGTCCAGCACGACCCGCTCGTCGCTGGCGTGCACCACCACGGTGGCCGGGTGGTCGTCGACGACCGGCGCCTGGCCCAGGCCGGCCAGGTCGAGCTCCTCGGGATCGACGGCGCGCACCCACCAGCCGGCCAGCTCGCCGTGCCGGTTCATCCGGTAACCCACCTCGACCGGGCCGACCGGGCCGTCGTAGACCGCGGTCTGCGAGCCGGACGGGACGTTGCGCCAGCCCGAGGGCAGCGAGCCGAGCACCGCGGCGGCCGCCCGCCGGCCCGCGGCGCCGGCCAGGGCGGCGGCCAGGCAGGAGATGCGTACGGCGTCGACCGCGGACAGCAGCGGGGCGAAGACCTCCGGGCGGCGGTCCAGGAAGCCGGTGTCCAGGTCGCCGGTGCGGAAGGCGTGGTGGCGCAGGACGCGTACGAGAAGGTCGCGGTTGGACACCACGCCGTGCAGCTGGATGCGGGTCAGCGCGGAGGCGAGCATCCGGGCGGCCTCCTGGCGGCTCGGCGCCCAGGCGACCAGCTTGGCCAGCGTTGAGTCGTGGTACGCGCCGACCACCGAGCCGTCCACCACCCCGGCGTCGAGCCGCAGGCCGGGCTGGGCCAGGGGACGGAACGCGCCGGCGACGTCGGGCACGGCGAAGCGGTGCAGGACGCCGGTCGCGGGCAGCCAGGCGTACGCGGGGTCCTCGGCGCAGAGCCGCACCTCGATCGCGTGGCCGCGGATCGGCGGCGGGCCGGGCATCGGCAGGCTGCCGCCCTCGGCGACCAGCAGTTGCAGGCGGACCAGGTCGTAGCCGGAGACGCACTCGGTGACCGCGTGCTCGGCCTGCAGGGTCGGGGTGAGCTCCAGGAACCAGAAGTCGCCGTCGGCGTCGAGCAGGAACTCCACCGCGCCGGCGCCCACGTAGCCGATCGCCCGGACCGCGACGATCGCCGCCCGGCAGAGCTCCTCGCGCAGCGCGGGGTCGACCGCGGGCGACGGGGTCTCCTCGATGATCTTCTGGTAGCGGCGCTGGATCGAACACTCCCGCTCGCCGAACGGGATCACCGCGCCGTGGTCGTCGGCCATGATCGGGATCTCGATGTGCCGGACGTCCTCGACGTACGGCTCGCAGTAGACCTCGCCGCCGATCTCCCGCCGGGTCGAGGCGACCGCCTCGGCGAGCGTGGCGCCGTCCCGGACCACCCGGATGCCCTCGCCGCCGGAGCCTGCGTCCGGCTTGATCAGGACGGGGAAGGCGGGCACCGACCCGGGATCGGTGTAGGTCGGCAGCACCGGCACGTGAGCCTCGGCGACCAGCGCTTTCGTCTCGCTCTTGCTGCGCAGCGTGCCGAGCGTCTTGGCCGGCGTGCCGACCCAGATCATCCCGGCGTCGGTGACGGCGGCCGCGAACTCCGGGTCCTCGGCGAGCAGGCCGGTGCCGGGGTGGATGGCGTTGGCGCCCGACCGCTGCGCGGCCACGATCATCAGGTCGCCCCGTAGGTACGCGGTCCGCGGCGTGCCGCCGTCCAGGTGCACGGCGTAGTCGGCCTCGGCGATGTGCGGAGCGTCGGCGTCGGCGTCGGAATAGACGGCGACCGTCTCGACGCCGACCAGGCGACAGGTGGCGAACACCCGGCGGGCGATCTCGCCACGGTCCGCCACCAGAAGACGTCGGATCACTGGTCTACCTTTCCGGGTCGGAACACGCCGACATGCCCGGCGCCCACGACGGCCGCGCTGTGCACGGCGGACAGGCAGAGGCCGAGGACCGTACGGGTGTCGCGGGGGTCGATGACGCCGTCGTCGGTCTTGCCCGTGTCGGCCGACTTCTTGTCGGCCTTCTTGGTCTCCGGCCTCTTCGCGTCGGCCTTCCTCGGCGCTGCCGGCCAGCTGAAGACGAAACGCGGCTCGTCGGTGCCGCGCGGCGCGCGAGCCCCGCCGATCAGCAGCACCAGGTGTGGGACCGTCGACTTCGCGAGGGCGTGCACCAGCGGCGCGGCGTGCTCCTGCGGCCCGGGGTCACCGGCGTGGCGCAGGAAGAGCAGCGCGGTGTCGCAGGCGTTGGCGAGCTGGATGAAGTGCACGGCCTTCTGGGTTTCGGCCGGCGTGAACGGCGCGCCGACGTTGGCCAGCACGCCGATCGGGTAGCCGTGCAGCTCGCCCCAGCCGGCCACCAGCGCGGCGCCCTGAGCCGGCTTGAACTCGTCGAAATCGCTGTCGTCCAGGATCCGGGCGAGGACCTCGCGCGGGTCGAAGAGGGTCGCGGTGTCGGCCGCCGCCGTGGTGAGCAGCTCGTCGGGGTCGTACCTGGGCGCCGCGGGCGGGAAGGCGCGGGGTAGCGGGCCGCGCTTGTGCCAGTTGAGCCGGCGTACGCACTGGCGGGCGAGCCGCAACCCGTCGCGCTCGTCCTCGGCCAGGTGGTCGGCCGAGCCCGTCACCCCGGCGGGCACGGTCGGCGCGCTGCGCACCTCGGGCGCCGACTTGCCGCCCGGCTGCTGGTGGATGATCAGCATCTTCGCGTGCCCGCGCACCATGATGGTGTAGTCGGAGAGTGCCGGCAGATACGCCGTGTCACCGGTGGTAGGGCCGAAGACCACACAGACGGTAGGCACCCGGTAGGCGGCGAGCCGGCTCAGGTCCCGGGCCACGCCGCCGTCCGGCGCCCGCCCCTGCGGGGCGTCGTCGGCGGCGGACTCCACCAGGCTCACCAGCGGCAGGCGGTTGATCGAGGAGATCCGCGTGGCGCGGCGGATCTTCGCCAAGGTGTACGGGTTGCCGGCCGCCCCGGCCACCGTCGGATCGCTCGCGATGATCATGCACTCGACGCCCTCGACCACGCCGATGCCGGTGACCACGCCGGCGCCGACCGGGAACTCGGTGCCCCAGGCCGCCACCGGCGCGAGCTCCAGGAACGGGCTGTCCTGGTCCAGCAGCATCTCGACCCGCTCGCGAGGCAACAGCTTGCCGCGGGCGTGGTGCCGGGTCACGGCCTTCTCGCCGCCGCCCGCGCAGGCCAGCTCCAGCGCCGCCTCGAACTCGGTGAGCCGTTCCAGCGTGACGCCGCGCCGCTCGAGGTAGCCGGGGGTGCGCGGATCCAGCGCGGTGTCGAGCACGGTCACGGGAAGACTCCGTTGCGCCGTACGCCCCCCAGCATGTTCAAAGCTGCGCCCTCTCGTCTCCGCCGGTGCCTCTCGACCACCTCCGTAACGAGCGGCTGAGGAGGTGCGACACGGATCCGGTTAGGACGGCTTTGTCGCCTTTCTGGGCGTATTACACGCATTTAAGGGGCTGCCCGATCGGACAGCCCCTTAAAGCGATCGAGAGTCAGACGCGGGCCCGCCGGGCGAGCCGCTCAGGGTCCAGGATGATCACACTCTTGCCGTCGAGCCGCAGCCAGGCGCGCGAGGCGAAGTCGGCGAGCGCCTTGTTGACGGTCTCGCGGGAGGCGCCGACCAGTTGGGCCAACTCCTCCTGGGTCAGGTCATGCGTGACGCGCAACACACCGCCGTCGCGGGTGCCGAACCGACCGGCCATCTGGAGCAGGTTTTTCGCCACCCGGCCGGGCACGTCGGTGAAGATCAGGTCGGCGAGCGCGTCGTTGGTGCGGCGCAGGCGGCGGGCCAGCACACGGAGCAACTGCTCGGCGATCTCCGGACGGTTGTTGAGCCACGGGCGCAGCGACGTCTTTTTCAGCCGCGCCAGCCGAGCGTCGGTCACCGCGGTCGCGGTCGCCGTGCGCGGACCGGGGTCGAAGAGGGACAGTTCGCCGACCATGTCCGACGGGCCCATGATCGAAACAAGGTTCTGCCGGCCGTCCGCCGCGCGGCGGCCCAGCTTGATCTTGCCGGAGAGCACGATGTAGAGGCTGTCTCCGGCCTCGCCCTCGTTGAACAGGACGTCGCCCTTGCGGACCTCGACCGTGTCCATCTCCTTGGCGAGCGCCTCGGCGGCCTCCGGGTCAACGCCCTGGAAGATTCCGCTGCGCGCCAAAACCTCATCCATCGCCGCACCTCCGAACACGCGCAACGCCTGCGCTCGATCAGTCTAGGCGCACGCGGGCGGTAATCCAGAGGGCACCCCTTGATCCAGATACCGGAGGGTAACCGCTTCGGTCGTAACGGCCGGTATTTTTCGTCCCTTCCGACATGGAACTAACCGGCCTTTTCGAGGATCGTCCGCGTTTGCCACCCGACGGTATCGTCACCGTCGATGAATTCCCAGCCCTCCTCCCCTCGCCCGGGCCTCTTTGGGCGGCCTGTCCTTACTGTCACGATTGTGCTCGCGGCGCTGGTCGGCGGGGGCGTCGGCACGATCGCCTACGCGAATCGCGATTCCGCCGTGGCCGCGCCCGAATGGCACGACCCGGACGGGTCCGCCATTTCCGCCAAGCCTGCAGGCGCATCGTCCCCGGTCGGCGCCGGGCAGACCATCACGTTGTCCGCGACCGGCGACATCATGATGAGCAACGCGCCTGTCGGCATGCCGCCGAACGACGGCGACGGCTTCTTCGACTCGGTCCGCGGCGACCTGAAGTCGGACCTCGTGATGGGCAATCTCGAGCAGCCGCTCACCGGGGACACAGGCGCGTCCAAGTGCGGCTCGCCGGCGCGGCCCAACTGCTACGCGTTCCGCTCCCCGCCGACCTACGCCGCGCACCTGAAAGAAGGCGGCTTCGATCTGGTCAACATGGCCAACAACCACGCGCAGGACTTCGGCGTGGCCGGATTCCACAACACCCGGGCGGCGCTGGACGGGGCCGGGGTGAAATACACCGGGGCCGAGGACGAGATCACGGTGGTGACGGTCAAGGGGATCAAGGTCGCGGTGGTGGGCTTCGCGCCGTACGCGGGCACCAACAACCTCAACGACCTCGACCATGCACGGCAGATGATCGAGCGGGCGAAGGCGGCCGCCGACCTGGTCGTGGTGCAGGTGCACATGGGAGCGGAGGGCGCCGCCATGCAGCACGTGAAGCCGGGCAACGAGATCTTCTACGGGGAGAACCGGGGCGATCCCGTCAAGTTCAGCCACGCGGTGATCGACGCGGGGGCCGACGTGGTGATCGGCCACAGCCCGCACGTGCTGCGGGCGATGGAGTTCTACCGGGGCAAGCTCATCGCGTACAGCCTGGGCAACTTCGCCGGCGCGGGAAAGACGCTCAACAGCCAGGGCCCGCTCAAGTACGGCGGGATCCTCCGCGTCACGCTCACCGCGGACGGACGGTACGTGAGCGGCGCGTTCCGGTCGACGTACCTGAATTCGGTCGGATTGCCGACGCGGGACACGGCGAACGAGCGCGGGCGGGCGCTGGTCGCCGAGCTCACCGCCGAGGACTTCCCGGGCACCGGCGCGCGGATCGGCGCCGACGGCTCGATCGAGCCACGCGCGTGAGTGGAGCCGTCGGGGGTGCGAAGTACTCTTTACCGGTGACTTTGGTGGTGCGGTCGGTCAAGCGATTCGCGAACGAGACGCCGATCGGGCTCAAGAGGCGCGCTCGCAAGATGGCCAAGATCCTCGCCGACACGCACCCCGACGCGCACTGCGAGCTCGACTTCTCCACGCCCCTGCAACTCGCCGTCGCGACGATCCTCTCGGCGCAGACCACCGACGTGCGGGTCAACCAGATCACGCCCGAGCTCTTCCGCCGCTACGAGACCGCCGCCGACTACGCCGGCGCCGATCGGGCCGCGCTGGAGGAACTGCTGCGCCCTACCGGCTTCTTCCGGGCGAAGACCGACTCGCTGATCAAGCTCGGCCTGGCGCTGCTCGATCGCTACGACGGCGTCCTGCCCAACCGGCTCGACCAGCTCGTCGCGCTGCCCGGCATCGGCCGCAAGACGGCAAACGTGATCCTCGGCAACGCGTTCGGCGTTCCCGGCATCACGGTCGACACCCACTTCCGGCGCCTGACGAACCGCTTCGGCTGGGTTCACGAGGACGACCCCGTCAAGATCGAGTTCCAGGTCGCCGACCTGATCGAAAAGCGCGACTGGACGATGCTGTCGCACCGGGTCATCTTCCACGGGCGGCGGGTGTGCCACGCGCGCAAGCCGGCCTGCGGCGCGTGCACGCTGGCGACGCTCTGCCCTTCGTACGGGACCGGCCCGACCGACCCGGCCGCCTCGGCCAAACTTCTCAAGGGCCCCCGGGCCAGGGAGCTCGCGATCGCCGCCGGGGTCGACCCCGACCTGGTGCCGGCCGCCGCGATCCTCGAGCCGGAGGACCCGTGAGCCCACAGAGCCCGCCCGACCCCGCCGATCCGCCGGCCCGCCGACCGTGGCCGGTCCCGGCGCCTCGCCGGAGCCTGTTCCGCGCTCCGGCGTCCGCGTCGCTGGCCGTGGCTCTGGCCCTGCTGAGCGCGGCGTGCACGGGCCAGGCGAAGTCGTCGGGGTCGGCCGAGCCCGCGCCGTTCGCCGGCTGTGGCGCCATCACGGCGTCGCCGTCCGCGGCCGCTCGGCCCGCCGACCTGCCCGGCCTGAGCCTGCCGTGCTTCACCGGCGGCGAGCAGGTCGCCCTCGCCGGCATCCGCGGCCCCGCTGTGATCAACTTCTGGGCGTCGTGGTGCGGCCCGTGCCGCACCGAGCTGCCGGTGATGCAGCGCCTCGCCGACCGGGCCGAGGGCCGGCTCACCGTCCTCGGCATCGACACCGGCGACAGCCGCGACGCGGGCGCCTCCTTCGCCGCGGATAAGCAGGTCACCATGCCCACCCTCGTCGACGCCGACCGCAAGCTCTTCAACGCGCTCGCCGGCCGGGCGCTGCCGATGACCGTCTTCGTCGACGCGCAGGGTCGCCGGTTCCTCTACGTGCTGCCGCTCGACGAAAAGACGCTGCCCGAGCAGGTCCGCGCGCACACCGGCGTGACGGTGACCCTGTGAGCCGGGGACGCGTGCTCGCCCGGCCGACCGGCCTGCCGTCCTGGTTCGAGCCGCTGCTCGGCCGCGTCGAGTCCTGCCGCACCGAGGATTTCACGAGGTTGCGGCCGCCGGCCGGCGGTGGCCGGCCCAGCGCCGTTCTGGTGCTGCTCGGCGAGAGCCTGCCGTCCGCCGACAGCCCCGGCGGCCCCGATCTGCTCGTCCTGCAGCGCGCCGCGACCATGCGTAACCACGCCGGGCAGCCGGCCTTCCCCGGCGGCGGCACCGATCCCGGCGACGCGGACGCCCCGGCCACCGCGCTACGTGAGGCGAGCGAGGAGGTCGGGCTCGACGCGGCCAGCGCCGATGTCCTCGCCCTGCTGCCCGACCTCTACATCCCGGTCAGCTCGTTCGTGGTGACGCCGGTGCTTGCCTGGTGGCACACGCCGCACCCGGTGAGCCCGCGGCAGCCGGCCGAGGTGGCAGACGTCGCCAGGTTACCGATAAGTGAACTCGTCGACCCGCGGAACCGTATCCGGGTGCGTCATCCGAGTGGTTGGGTCGGACCCGCGTTCCAGGTCCGCGGATTGCTCGTCTGGGGCTTCACGGCAGGGGTGATCTCTACATTGCTCGACATGGGTGGCTGGGCACGACCGTGGCAGCCAGGTCGCATAGTGGAGTTGCCGGACGCTTCCGCTCCGGTCCCGGCCGCTCGTGGCGGAGCACCCGACGAGGTGCTGCCGTGACCGTCCGGTGGCCCGTGGCTTCTACTCTGAGTGAGTGTCCGTGGTCGATGGCATCCTGATACTGCTCGTGCTGATCTTCGCGATCAGCGGCTACCGACAAGGGTTCGTCATCGGAGCGCTCTCCTTCGGCGGGTTCTTCAGCGGCGTGCTGATCGGGCTGCAGGTCGGCCCTCTGATCGCCGACAGGTTCACGGACAGCACGACCCGGCTCGTGGTCTCCCTCGTGGCGATCTTCGCGCTGGCGGTGCTCGGGCAGACCCTCGCCGGCTGGCTCGGCACCCACCTGCGCCGCGCCATCTCCAGCCGGCCGCTGCAACGCATCGACGACGCGGGTGGGGCATTCATCTCGCTGGTGGCCGTGCTCCTGGTCGCCTGGCTGATCGCCGTGCCGCTCGCCTCGACACCCTTCCCCGGCCTCAACAGCGCGGTCCGCAACAGCGCGATCCTCAACGGCATCAACAACCTGATGCCGCAGCGGGCGCAGGCGCTCTCCGCGGCCCTGCGCGACACGCTGGACACCAGTGGCTTCCCCAACGTGCTCGGCGGCCTGTCGCCGACCAACGCCAAGGAGGTCGCGGCGCCCGACCCGGCGCTGAAGAACTCCCAGGTCGTGCAGAAGTCGAAGCAGTCGGTGATCAAGGTGCTGGGCACGGCGCCGAGTTGCTCGCGGCGGATCGAGGGCTCCGGCTTCGTCTTCTCGGCCGAGCGGGTGATGACCAACGCGCACGTGGTCGCCGGCACCCAGCAGGTCGCGGTGGAGGCCGGCGGCGCGCGGCTCGACGGCACCGTCGTCGTCTACGATCCCGAGCGCGATCTCGCGGTAATCTACGTGCCCGGCCTGCGCGCGCCGGTGATGCAGTTCGCGCCGAAGGCCGCGGCGAGCGGGGCGAGCGCGATCGTGCTCGGTTACCCGCAGGACGGGCCCTACGACGCGCAGTCCGCGCGGGTGCGCGATTCCAGCCAGCTCCCGGGCCGGGACATCTACGACCAGAACAACGTGACCCGCGACATCTACACGATAAAATCGCTGGTTCGCAGCGGCAACTCGGGCGGGCCCCTGATCACCCCGAGCGGTCAGATCCTCGGCGTGATCTTCGCCGCCGCGCAGGACGACCGGAATACCGGTTTCGCGCTGACCGCGGGCGAGGCGGCCCCGATCGCCCAGGCCGGCGTCACCCGCACCCGAGCCGTGCAAACCGGCGCCTGCGCCTGACGCGCTGCTGCAGAGCCCAGGCTGAAGAGCGGTCGGCCCGCCAGAGAAGACGCTGGCCCGCCGGAGGCTGAAGAGCGGTCGGCCCGCCAGAGAAGACGCTGGCCCGCCGGAGGCTGAAGAGCGGTCGGCCCGCCAGAGAAGACGCTGGCCCGCCGGAGGCTGAAGAGCGGTCGGCCCGCCAGAGAAGACGCAGGCCCGCCGGAGGCTGAAGGGCGGTCGGCCCGCCAGAGAAGACGCAGGCCCGCCGGAGGCTGAAGGGCGGCCGGCCCGCCGGAGATTGATGTGTCGGGCAGGCCGGTGAGAGTCGGGCGCCTGCGAGCGGGTCAGGTTGCGCCGGCGAAGCGGCGGATGGTCAGCAGCGCGGCGATGGACGACAGCAGGAAGAGGATGGCCGCGATCCACCAGCCGTGCCGGGACTGCGCCGGCGCGGGCAATGCCGGGGCGGCGCCGCCGCCGGCCGCGGAGTCGACCAGCTGGGGCCGTCCGCCGTCCGTCGAGTCGTTCGGCGCGGACTGCGCCTGGCCGGAGGCCGGGGCGGCGCCGAACCGGGCGATGCCCGGCGCCGGCGACGTGTCCAGCGGGTTGTCCACGACGGCCGGGATCTCGGCGGTCAGTGCGGCGGCCGGGTCGACCAGGCCGAAGCCGAAGACCGCGTCGCGGCCCGCGACGCCGCGGTCCTTGGCGGTCCGGATGATCCGGTTGATCACCTCGCCGGCGGGCATCGTCGGCCAGCGGGACCGGATCAGAGCCGCGGTCGCCGAGACCATCGGCGCGGCGAAGCTCGTGCCCTGCACCTCCCAGTAGCCGCCGCCCGACCGGGCGCCGACCAGCTGGGTGGCCGGCGCGGCCACCACCGTCTCCTTGCCGGTGATCGAACCGGACCAGAGGCCGGCGCCCTCGCGGTCCATGCCGGCGACGGCGATCACGCCGGGCTCACGAGCCGGGTACCACACCTCGTTGGTCGCGGAGGCGCTCACGTTGCCGGTGCAGGCGACCACCACGACGTCCTTCGCGAAGGCATAGTCGAGGGCGGCGGCCAGGGGGGCGCTGACGCCGTTGCCGCCGAGCGAGAGATTGATGACCCGGGCGCCGTGGTCGACCGCCCAGCGGACGCCCCTGGCCACGATGATCGCGTCGTTGTAGCGGTTCTCCTCGTTCAGCACCCGCACCGGCAGGATCTTCGCCTTCGGCGCGATGCCGACCACGCCGACGGCGTCGTCGTTGCGCCCGGCGATGATCGCCGAGACGGTCGTGCCGTGGCCGACCAGGTCGGTGTCGCCGTTTCCCTTGGGGTCGACCAGATCGAGGCCGGGCAGAACCTGGCCCTCCAGGTCGGGGTGGCGCGCGTCCACGCCGGAGTCGATGACGGCGACCGTGATGCCGGCGCCGTTCGCATACGTCCAGGCATCGGAGACGTCCAGGACCTTGAGGTAGGACTCGCCGTCGCGGACCGAGTCACCGACCAGCGGGTTGGGGTCCGCCACCGGCCGCGGCACGGCACCGGCAGGCCCGGAGCAGAGCCCCAGGGCGACGAGCCCGGCAACCGCGGCGGAGCCCAATCGTCGTGCGATCAGCAACGCTCACCGCCGACGGGCACGCCCCATGGCGCCCTGCCGGGCCGGGAACTCACACTCGCAGCACTCATGACCTTCAGACCGATCTTGGGCGGGGGTGGGAGGGGTCTTTCAGTCCGCTCTTGGGGCAGTTGGACGGGGTTACATCGCCAATGCTGATCCTGGATGGTCGATGCAGATTACTCCGAAATCCCGTTTTGGTGCCCCGGTCGGTCGATACAGATCGCACCCGGAGTGTGTTAATTCTTCACATCTCAGGAGGGCGGCAGGTGCGCGAGCTGAACGAGCCGCACCCCCTCACGACGGGTGAGCAGCCGGCCACGCCCCGGCGGCAGCGGCGCCGGGCGCACGGCGCCGATCAGCGCGCCCTCGTCGGGCGGCCCCGACATCACCAGGCCGGGCGCCGACAACTCGCGCAGCCGCTGGATCACCGGCTCGTACAGCGAACGCCCGGCGCCGCCCGCGCGCCGGGTGAGCACCAGGTGCAGGCCGACGTCGCGGGCCTGCGGAAGGTATTCCAGCAGCGGGGTGAGCGGGTTGGTCGGGCCGGCCACCACCAGGTCGTAGTCGTCGACCAGGATGAACAGTTCCGGCCCGGTCCACCATGAACGGTCGCGAAGCTGCTGGGCGGTCACGTCGGGGCCGGGCAGCCGGCGCTCCATGTAACCGGCGACCGACTGCATCAGCTCCAGCGTCTTCTGGGCCTGGATGCCGTACCCGATCCGGTGTTCCGACTCGGGCAGGTCCATCAGGCTGCGCCGGTAGTCGACCAGGATGATCCGCGCCTCCTCGGGCGAGAACCGCCGGGTCACCGACGTGGCGAGCGCCCGCAGGAACGAGGACTTGCCGCACTCGGCGTCGCCGAAGAGTAGGAAATGCGGGTCGGAAGCGAAGTCGATCTCGACCTGCTGCAGGTCGGCCTCGGAGATGCCGATCGGCAGGCGCAGGCCGGCGCCGCGGTCCAGGTCCATCTCCGCGTACGGCACGGAGGACGGCAGCAGGCGCACCCGGGGCGCGACCGCGCCGTGCCAGTTGGCGCCGATCGCCTTGACCAGGGCGGCCGTGTCGCCCATGGTGCTCAGCTCGGGCCGCACGGTGAGCAGGTGCAGGCTCTTGTTCTTGTCGGTCGGGTGCTCGACGATGCCCCGGCCCGGCTTCTCCGGCACGGTCATGGCCGCGCGCCGGTTGACCGCGGAGTCGGTCGGATCACCGAGCCGCAGCTCGAGCTTGGAGCCGAACAGGTCGCGGATCGCCGGCCGGAAGTCCATCCAGCGCGACGTCGCGGCCACCACGTGGATGCCGTAGGACAGGCCCCGGGTGGCGATGTCGGTGATGACCGGCTCGAGCTCCTCGAACTCCTTACGCAGCGTCGCCCAGCCGTCGACGACCAGGAACACGTCGCCGAAGGGGTCGCCGTCGGCGGCCGTGCCGCCCAGGTCGGCCGCGTTCGCCCGGCGGCGCCGGTAGGAGGCCATCGAATCGATCCCCAACGAACCGAAACGCGCCTCCCGGTCGGCGAGCAGCGTCGAGATCTCGCCGACTGTGCGCCGCACCCCGATGGCGTCGAGCCGCACGGAGACGCCGCCGACGTGTGGCAGGTCGCGCATTGTGCCGAGCGAGCCGCCGCCGAAGTCCAGGCAGTAGACCTGCACCTCGGCCGGCGTATGGGTCAGCGCCAGCCCGCAGATCATCGAACGCAGCGCCGTCGACTTGCCGCTCAGCGTCGAGCCGACCACCGCGACGTGGCCGGCGGAGCCGGCCAGCTGCAACCACATCACGTCGCGCAACTGCTCGCGAGGCTTGTCGACGAGCGCGATCGGCACCTGCAGGGCGCCGTGCAGCTCGGGATTGGCGAAGGCCAGGCCGCGCACGGGATCGACGACCACCGGGCCGAGCAACTCGTCGAGCGCGGCGGACTGGTTGAGCGGCGGCAGCCACACCTGGTGGGCCGGCGGCCCCTGGCCGCTGAGCCGGCCGACCATCACGTCGAGCACGCTCTCGCCGGCCGCCGAACCCTGGGCCGCGAGTTCCTCGGGCGTGGGCCGCGCCGGCTCGGCCTGCTTGGGCGCCGGCACGAACTCGGTCGAATAGCTGAGCACCTGCGGAACGGCCCCGGCGCCGCTCGCTCCCGCGCCGCGGGCGCGGTCCCGGCGCAACGGCCCCGAGACGTACGCGGCCTTGAACCGCACCAGGGGCTCCGTGCCGTACTTGAGGTAGCCGTGGCCCGGCGAGCGGGGCAGCTCGTAGGCATCAGGCACGCCGAGCACCGCCCGCGACTCGAGCGCCGAGAAGGTCCGCAGGCCCACCCGGTAGGACAGGTGCGTGTCGAGACCGCGGAGCCGGCCCTCCTCCAACCGCTGGCTGGCGAGCAGCAGGTGCACCCCGAGCGAGCGGCCCAACCGGCCGATCTGGACGAACAGGTCGATGAAGTCGGGCTTCGCCGACAGCAGCTCGGAGAACTCGTCGCAGACGACCAGCAGCGACGGCAGCGGTGGCAGCGCCGCGCCGCCCAGCCGGGCCTTCTCGTAGTCGCGCACGCTGGCGTAGTTGCCGGCCTTGCGCAGCAGCTCCTGACGCCGGATCAGCTCGCCGTCGATCGCGTCCACCATGCGGTCGACCAGCACGAGCTCGTCGGCGAGATTGGTGATCACGGCCGCGGTGTGCGGCAGGCGGTCGAGCGAGGAGAAGGTCGCACCGCCCTTGAAGTCGATCAGCACGAAGTTGAGCGTCTCGGACGAGTGCGTCGCGGCCAACGCCATCACGAGCGTGCGTAGCAGCTCCGACTTGCCGGAGCCGGTCGCGCCGATCAGCAGACCGTGCGGGCCCATGCCGTCCTGTGCGGACTCCTTGAAGTCGAGCTCGACCGCGCCGCCGTCGGCGCCCACGCCGATCGGCACCCGCAGCTTGTCGCGGTTGGGCCGGGGGAGCCAGTGCCGGGCCACGCTGAACGTCTCGGGGTCGCCGAGGCCGAGAAGCTCGGCCAGGCCCATCTCGGCTGCCAGCGGCGTGTCCGACGACTTCGACATCGCGGCCAGCCGCAGCGGCGACAGCCGGCGGGCGACCGCCTCGGCCTGCTCCACGGAGAGCCGGTCGGGCGTGCCGACCTCGGCCTCGTGGTCCATCGCGAACGTGTAGAGGGCCCGGTGGGCGCCGCTGTTGTGCACCTCGAGCACGAGTAGCGACCGGTCGAGCAGGCGCGGCGGCTGCTCGTCGAGGTCGAGCACGGTCACCCCGTCGATGCCGTCGTCGAGCTGGGTCGCGCCCTTGAGGTCGACGCCGTCCAGCACGATCACCACGTGCGGGCCGCTCGTGCCGGACCCGGCCGGGTTGAACCGCGGCCTGTTGCCGATCACGTCTTCCAGCAGCTTTTCCAGGTCGGCGCCGGCGCTCGCGACCAGCCGCACGTGACCGAGCGCGTCGGTGCGCGACGGGTGCAGGTTGTGCGGCAGCCACTTCACCCACTCCCAGCCGGCCCTGCGGTCCGGCCCGGCGCAGATCGCAATGATCATGTCGTCGGGCGCGTGGAAGGTGGCCAGCTGGGTGAGCACCGCCCGGGTCAGCGCGCGGACGTCGCGGTCGGCGCCCGGCCCGGCGCCGCGCAGGAAGACCCGCGCGAAGCCGCGCAGCGACACGGCCACCGGCAGGTCGGGAACCACGGAGTACGCGTCCAGGAAGCGGCGCAGCGCGCCGGCGGTCATCGGCTCGAGTTCGTCGAGCGGCCGGGTCACCGGCGGGATCAGCGGGGTGGCCAGGGTCTGCGGGCCGATCGCCAGCCGGACCACGCCGAAGTCGGGATCGGCCGGCCGCCGCTCCCACACCCGGTAGCTGCCCACGGTGGACCAGAGCCGGCTGGGGTCGGGGTGGCGGTAGAGCAGGCCGGTCCGCTGGCGAGAGGCCGTCTCCCGGACCCGGCGGCGCAGCCCGGCCAGATGGCGCAAATACTCCCGTCGGGCCGACATCATCTCCGCCTTCTTCGGCGAGCCGCTCGCGCCGAAGCTGGTGGTGAGCATCCCGATCGAGGAGACGCCGAAGAGGCCGCCGATCACATAGGAATACGCCCCGCCGACGCCACGGCCCATCATCATGGCCATGGCCACCGAGCCGCCGAGCATCGGCAGAGCCATCAGCGCCTGCTGCCAGCGACCGCCTGCGGCCTGGGGGATCTCGGGCGGCGCCTCGACGGCGAGCTCACCGGTCGGTATCTCCGGCGCCGGCCGCCGCGCCGACCGCTTGATCACCACCGTGCTCATGCAGGCTTGTCCTTTTCGTCCGCAAGGGCGTGTGTCACCCTCTGTGCTCCTGCCCGTCACCGGGCATCACGATGGGCCCATGGTAGGTAAAGTGCGGTCGATCCCGCAGCCTCCCCTCCGACCGCCTGCCCGCCACCCCTGGAACTGGCCGCGGGCGCCTCGAACATCGATGGGAAAGGGCTAACAACTGATGGCATGTCGGTCGTCATTAGCGACCGCCCGTCGGCGGTACGAGTCCGGAACGCTGCCTGTTCCCGCGTACCGGCTCGGCCGGCTGATCATGGTGGGTGAGCTCACGCCGTCGCAGTCCTGGTCCCTTGCAGGGCTGCGCAAGGCGTGGAACGCCGCGAAACCCGACGTGGCTGCGTGGTGGGCCGAGGTGTCCAAAGAGGCGTTCAACACCGGCCTGGACGCGCTGGGGCGCGGGTTGAAGAACTGGGCCGACTCGCGTAAGGGAATGCGGGCCGGGCGTCCGGTCGGGTTTCCTCGGTTCAAGTCCCGTCGCCGGAGCGCACCGTCGGTGCGGTTCACCACCGGGGCGATCCGGGTCGAGCCGGATCGTATGCACGTGGTCCTGCCCCGGCTGGGCCGGTTGAAGCTGCACGAGTCGGCCCGCAAACTCGCCCGCCGCCTGGACAACGGCACCGCGCGGATCATGTCCGCGGCCGTGCGCCGTGACGGCGGACGCTGGCACGTCTCGTTCACCGTCGAACTCGAGCGCAGCGACCGCGTCCCGGCCCGGCCGGACACCGCGGTCGGCGTGGACGTCGGGATCAAGCATCTCGCAGTGTTGTCCACCGGCGAACTCGTACCGAACCCGCGCTATCTGGTCGCCGCGCAGCAGCGGATACGGCAACTGGGCCGGGCACTGTCGCGTAAGACCGGCCCCGACCGGCGCACCGGGCGACGACCGTCGAAGCGCTGGGAGCGCGCGGCGGCCCGGCTCGGTCGCGCGCACGCCCGGGTGGCGAACCTGCGCCGTGACGGGCTGCACAAGCTCACCACCCGGCTCGCCCGCGAGCACGGCACCGTCGTGGTCGAAGATTTGAACGTCGCCGGCATGCTCGCCAACCGCAGGCTGGCCCGGCATATCGCCGACGCCGGGTTCGCCGAGATCCGCCGCCAACTCGCCTACAAGACCGCCTGGAACGGCGGACGGTTGTTGGTGGCCGACCGCTGGTATCCATCCTCGAAAACCTGCTCGGGTTGTGGCACGGTGAAAACCAAGCTGGCCCTGCACGAGCGCGCGTACGAATGTCAGGCGTGCGGTCTGGTCATCGACCGCGACCACAACGCCGCCCTGAATCTGGCCGCGCTCGCGGCACAGTTCGACACCGCCGGGAGTGGCCCGGTGACAGCACGTGGAGCCGACCGTAAGACCCGCGTACGCGGGCAGGTGGCCGTGAAACGTGAACCCGGCACCGCACCAGCGGGTCAGACCGGGACCGTCCCACCGCAAGGTAGGACTACCGATCGTGCGCCCACCAAAGCACACCGAAAGGTAACGGCCATGAGACATAGGAGCGTGTGCCTCGCCGGGCTGGTGCCGTCTTCCTTCGGCCCGGTCCCGGGTGGTGGGCGGGGTGGTCTGTCGGCCGTCGCCGTGACGACCCGCGAGGCCGGGGCATGAGCATCGGCCTCGCCCGCGTCACGATCAACGCGCCGCATCGCCGCGTCGACGTCGCGCTGCCCGAGCACGTGCCGCTGGCCGAGCTGTTGCCCGAGGTGCTGCGGCACGCCGGCGAGGGCCTCGCCGACGACGGCGAGAAACACGGCGGGTGGGTGCTGCGGCGCACCGACGGCGTCGCGCTGGCCACGGCCCAGGGCCTTTTCCCCCAGGGCGTACGCGACGGTGAGGTCCTGCACCTCGTCCCCGCCCGCGACGAGTGGCCCGAGCTGGAGTACGACGACGTGGTGGAGGCGATCGCCGAGGGCGCCCGCCGTCGGGGCAGCGTCTGGACGCCGTCGTCGACCCGCACGGCCACGCTCGTCGCCGCGGGGGTGCTGCTGTCGCTCGGGCTGATCGCCGTGCTCGCGGCCGGCCCGGGGTGGCAGGGCTCCGCGTTCGCGGGGCTCGGCATCGCGCTGCTCCTCGCGCTCGCCGCCGTCACGGCCTCCCGGGCGTACGGGGATGCTCGGGCCGGCGCGGCCTTCGGGGCCTACGCGATGCCGTACGCGTTCGCCGGCGGCGCCGTGCTGGTCGCCTCGACCGACCGGGTCGGCGCCGTCGGCCTGCTGCCCTGGCTCGGCGACTCCGAGCTGCTCGCCGGCGCGGTGGCTCTGCTGCTGGTGGCGGCGCTCGGCGGGGTCGGCGTGGCGGCGTCGCTGCGGCTGTTCACGGCCGGCGTGGTGGTCGGCCTGTTCGCCGCGATCACGGCCGTGGTCGGCATGTTCACCTCGGCCGCCGGCGCCGCCGCGGTGCTCGCCTCGATTCTGGTCTGCGGGATCGGCGCGCTGCCGCTGCTGGCCATCCGGTTCGGCAAGATGCCGACGCCGCCGGTCACGCTGCCGACCGGCGCCGAGGCGGCCGAGGGCTTCACCGGGGTGAGCCCGCAACGCGCCCTGGATGCGGCCCGCGAGCGACCCGACCGGGAGACCGTCTTCGCCGCGGTTACCCGCACCGAGGAACTGCTCGCCGGCATGCTGCTCGGCCATGCGGTGCTGGCCGCGGGCGCGTTCCTCGTGCTGGCCACGGCCGGCACGCTCTCCGCCCGCATCCTGATCGGTGTCTCGGCCGCGGCGCTGCTGCTGAGGTCGCGGCTGTTCGTGACGCTGCGCCAGCGCGTGCCGCTGGTCGTGGGCGGTCTCGCCGGATTCTTCGCGCTCGGTTTCGACCTGCTGCTGCATGCCGGCCCGACGACGCGGCTCGCCGTCACCGGCATGGCCCTGGTCCTGGCGATCATCACGGTGGCCGCGGGCGCGACCTATTCGCGCCGTCCGCCCTCGCCCTACCTGGGCAGGGCCGCCGACCTGACCGACACCCTGGTGGTCGTCTCGGTGATCCCGATCGCCTGCGCCGTGGTCGGCCTCTACGCGGCCGTCGGCAACATCCACCTGTAGGCGCGCCGCCGGGCTCGGTGCGGACGCGGGGGCCGGGACGGCGGCCGGGTCAGAACTTGTCGTCGTGCAACTCGGCGGCCTCGGCGCGCTTGAACGACGCCCGGATCTCCTCCTCGGCGTCGCTGCGGCCGACCCAGGTCGCGCCCTCGACCGACTTGCCCGGCTCGAGGTCCTTGTAGACCGTGAAGAAGTGCTGGATCTCCATCCGGTCGAACTCGCCGAGGTGGTGGATGTCGCGCAGGTGCTCCTGGCGCGGGTCCTCGAACGGCACGCAGAGAACCTTGTCGTCGCGGCCCTTCTCGTCGCTCATCCGGAACATGCCGATCGCCCGGGCCCGCACCAGGCAGCCGGGGAACGTCGGCTCCTGGATCAGCACCAGGGCGTCCAGCGGGTCGCCGTCCTGCCCGAGCGTGCCTTCGATGAACCCGTAGTCCGCGGGGTACTGCGTCGCGGTGAACAGGGTCCGGTCCAGCCGGATGCGCCCGGTCTTGTGGTCGACCTCGTACTTGTTCCGCTGGCCCTTGGGGATCTCAACCAGAACGTCGAAATCCATCGTTTGCTCCCTTGTTCGCCCGAGGTGAAGAAGCCCGGTCACAGCGGGCGGAGAACCGAGGCCGAAACAACGTCCACAGGTATCCGCGCGCAACGGTGTGCCGGATGTCGCTAGTCTCCCCTAAGTCTGTCGCCGCGGACGAGGAGGGGCTCGTGGGGAGGCAAGATTCACAAAACGGTTCCGTTCCCGGCGTGTCTGGGCCATACCACGGCTCCGGAAACGGTAACCCGCCGGCGGGCCGGGCGGGCGTGCCTCCCGTGGGTCCAGCAAGCGACCCGGCGGCGGATGACCTGAACAAAACGGTCCAGCTCGACGTGACGGTCGGCCCGCGCGGAAATCCGTGGGCAGATGCCGCTAATTGGGGAAATCGCGGACAGACCCTGTGGTCGGGCGCCGGCGGAGCGGAAGATCAGCAGATGCAGCCGCACCTCCCGCGCCGCGGGTCCGACCCCGCGAACGTCGCCGACCCTACGCCGCAGCAGGACCTGGACGGGGTGGGCCCGCGTCCGGTGCGGCGGCCCGCCGAGCAGCCCGGGTGGGCGGCTGGCGGAGACCTGACGCGGGGCGCTTGGGCCACGCCGCCGGCCGTTCCGAGTAGCCCGTCGTCGGCCGTTCCGGGTAGCCCGTCGTCGGTTCCGAGCAGCCCGTCGGTCGCGGTTCCGAGTAACCGGCCGGCCGTGCCGAGCAGCCCGTCGCTCGCGGTTCCGAGCAGCAGGCCGGCCGTGTCGCGCGGTCCTTCGCCGGCCGTGCCGAGCAGTCCGCCGGCCGCGCCGACGGGCGGGACCTATGGCCGGGCGTCCGTTCCTCTCAATACGGTCCGGCCGATGTCGCCCGCCAGCTCAACGGGGGCAACCGCCGGCCAAACCCTCGCAGGCAAGAACGATGCTGCCGGGCATGGCCTCGCCGGACAGAACGCCTCGGGACAGAGCGGCGGCGGACAGAACGCCTCGGGACAGAGCGGCGGCGGACCGGGCGCCTCGGGATTGGGCGCCTCGGGATTGGGCGCCTCGGGACTGGGCGGGGGACAGGGCGGCGTTCGGGGTGGGGTG
>Ga0307508_10001529_pt1 | contig 25855 bp, 29 predicted proteins | sample 9_EM_MG_FD_203089 | JGI IMG/M metagenome (GOLD analysis project Ga0307508, IMG submission 203089) | Populus trichocarpa ectomycorrhiza microbial communities from riparian zone in the Pacific Northwest, United States - 9_EM | ecosystem: Host-associated > Plants > Roots > Unclassified | place... | reverse complement strand
GATCGCCTTTGTTTCTCACGATACGCACGCCCACAATTACCTTTCTCTCTCACCTTTCGGGCGCGCGCCCACTGGCCATATACTTACTACCTATATTCTGCCTACTTACTTCCAATTCCACCTAGCTTCTTTAACCACTCAGACATCCGCCCCGGGCGCACTGACTTTCTCTTTCTCTGTGGCTTGTGGTTGTGTTGTGTTGTGTTGGAATTGCGTTGCTGGGTATTTAAAAGGTATGCACAAGATCGCAGGGTATTTAAAAGGTTTTCTCAAAAAAAAGTATTGAATTTTCGTGAGCACAGTGCTCCGTCCAAAGAACCTAGCTACTAGCACACTCACGCAGCACACACCACCTACAAATCCAACTACACCCCATCTGTGTGCCAACACCCCTGCTGTGGGCGGACACATCGCGTATCCTAGATTTACTTCGAGTTACATCAGGTGCTGATGGCAGACCTCGATCATCTAGTTCGTCGTCCGATGATGATGAGACTTCTAAGGTGTCGCCGCTGGTACTCATTGTACCTTCGCCTGCAGTAGGTGCTCCTCGAGTCTTCCAGTCCTTCAGAGCAGGCATCAGGTGGGGGGTCGGTAGCCCTTTGTTGGATATTTCGCTGTCAGATGACCCATCGATAAGTTAGTGACGCGTCAATGGAACGGAAGGTTCGAATGATAACCTCTCTTGTCCCGACGGAACCCTCCAAGCAGCACCGACACATCTAATCATAAACCTCATTCCTCCCACTGCGCTACTTCCCGTGATATCCTCTGGATTGATAGGTATTGTTCCACGCGTGTAGGGTTCCGTTGTCCGCCGTTCTCATCGTCCACCCGCCCGTGTTCTGGCCAGGAAAATTCTCTCGGCTTAAACTCAACTGTCCTGCACCGCTTGGCTCTAGAAGGAACGGCTGCCGGCAGAGAAACCCAGCGAGGGACCACAGCAATTGGGTGTTTCCGAGGGCCGAGGTTTGGAGTGAATATAACCGGTGAACGTATGCTAGGGGTTCGAGGTGTATCGGCAGCTGGCTGTAAGCGAGTCCGCGAGAGAATCGCCGTGAGGAGTCCTGGTTGCTCAGAACCTGGTGCTTGGTCGTTGGTGGTTGGCAGCCTTAGGCGGCGTTGGTGGTTGGCAGCCTTAGGCGGTGAAGATCGCGTAGTTGGTGGTAGGGCTGATCACCTGACGTTCGAAAAAGCTCGGTGCGCTAACCCTAAACGCACTAGTGCGCGCCGAGTGCGTCAAAACATAGTAGTGGCATTTATAGGGGACCTCTTAAGTGAGATAATACGGTAACGGCATGTCTAGTACATTTCCTAATGTTTTAACCTACAATATCGACCTTCATGCAGCTTTCTCCGATATCCGTCAGCAAGAATCGAAGCTAATTCTGCGTGCTAGTTGCTAAGGAAAAGTAGTACTAAAGTCAATGACTTCATGTGTGGAAGGTGATAGATGGGGTATCGATGTACTTGTGCAACTTTGTAAATAGAAAGTGGAGGTGCAATGAATACAATTAATAATGTGGCAGCAGGACGTAAAATCTGTGATGCAGTGAGAGCGGTAATCAGGATGATGTAGCATAGAGCGTATATCCAGAATAATCACGTCTGCAGCATTTCACGTTGAGGCCACATTGGTACCATGGTATTCCTGGATGCGGGCACTCTCGCAGTCATTTAACACACATTCAATTAACTTGGGCAGGCCTTTGGTATACCTACCGCAGAATACTGACTACGGAATATTTTCCTTGCCCGGAGTAGTACGGCAGTTTTATGGCGGTTCTTTTAATGCTGTGAATCAGGGTACGCACTCTGGTGTATTCTGGCTGCTTTTGTCACAGTAGGTATTGCATTTTTGCTGGTTTGACTGCCGTCGGACTGCCACCTTTTATCAAATTCGGAGTTGATATAATTCAGGAGCCCTTCAGTAGGTGTGTCGTGTTCGAAACGATTTTCTACTAATAAAACTGCGCCTCGTAAAACAACTGCATCTTGTATGAATGGAAAAATTTACGTTTCTGCAGACATACAATGTGGGTATAGCATTGTTTCTAACTGCCAAGGATTCTTAATCACCATAGCGCCACTAGATTGCTACAGTAGAAAATTCACCCCATTTTTCGCTACTGTATTTCTGCAGCGATCCAGTGGCTGCAATGTACGCGCGGAAAAGGTATCTCCGAGCACCCCCCGTGTGGGCGCAACGGCTCGTATGTATTGGGGGAAGTCCAGGACGGCCGTATCTTCTGTGGTGTAGTGTTGGATACTACTGAAGCGTGATCGTAATGGGTTGGCATGTTCGTACCTCCAGAGATCAGAACACGTGGCGGGATGGGGCACCAGCCACTGAGCTGAGCTAAGCAAAAGCAGTGGCACTGGTAATGCCGCTTTTTCACACTCTTTCGCCAATGGGCGACATTGAAGGTCCGGGTGCAGCAGCGATACCTACCGTCGGATGCTGATATCGACCTGTACATGCTTGCCTGAGCAAGTAGTATGCATTGATGTATGTGCCGCTTTGTTGCGGATTCATTTGAAATTCGGGGCATCTACACATTGGATTTCCAGCCGTATGTGCTTATGTAACTCGTCATAAATAGTGATTCGTGGAAGGGCAACACGGACAGAACTGAGTCTTATGGGTAGATACTGGGACTCATACGTTGCAGACAGCTGATTTGTGACGATACTTAAGTCACGTCTGTGGTATATACATACCGCACCAACCCATCGTCAAAAGAAAAAAAGTTGCCTTTCGTAGAATTGTCGGACGATACTCCGCTTAGTAATCAGAAACTATTGTCATCGCGTGTCTGCCGCTCCTGCCTCCTTAATCGTTTAGCTCCGAGCCGAGACTCCCAGGCGAACACACTCGGCTTTTCGCCGCAGAAGTTACATGTTCTACTACCCCAACTCCAACAATACCCACAAGACCACACGATAAACAAATCTCTCTTGCACGACCCCATTCACTTACTTCTTGCCTCCAATCGCTCTCAGAGGCCCCGGGGGGAACAGCCAAGAGCAATATTTGCGGCATATCCTATCTCCAGAGCTTCGTCATCCTCCTGTCGATTGTCCGCCGAGCGCCACACACATTCCTATCTACCTCGCCCGCGTGTCCATTACTCGCATACTATCCACCTCCCCAGTCCTTCTCAACCAAACCTACCCGCTGTTCACCAGCAGCTGCAGCACTCGGTCAACTACCCCTCAACACTACACGTGGCTAGCCAACCGCGATGTTCACTTCCCTTCTCCAGAAGGCCACCTCGTATATCTCCGAAGCTCCCAGCCAGTCCTCAACACCCACCGACCGCCCGAATAAAACGGCTCTCTTCCGCACACACTTCCGGCTTCCAGACTCGCAATCCCCACTCCAGGAGATAATCTGCGAGCTAACCCTTCCTTCAGGTGACCACTACTCCGGCAAGCTCTATCTATCCGAAGCGTTCTTGTGCTTCTCCCCCTCGCCCCCCTCATCGTCTTCTCCCGCTCCCGCTACAGCTGGTATCGGCTTCAGCCTGCCACTATGTGCTATCCGCAGGGTCGAACGTTTGCACTCAAGGAGCTATATGTTTGCCCTTGCGATCACGACATGGCATGGTACGGGGGCGGACGGAATCGCGGGGAAAGGGGAGCGTCTCACACTACAATTCGTCGGTATGCGGAGTTCCTGCGAAGCGTTCTGTGATCGGCTCAAGCGTGCATTGAGAACGCAGATGTCGGAAGTCAAGAACCTCAAAATTTTGGTGGAGAGTTGCTACAGCGAGTACCTCCTAGGAAAGGACAAGGATGGAAAACGGATTGAGCCGGATACGGGATTGGGAATGATGTTCAAGTACCCTGGAGACGCCAGGAAGCTGAGGGATAGAAGCAAGATGAGGTTGTGGGCTGAGTATCTGAGAGGTATCTACCAATTCCTGCTCACTTGCACTGGCTTGCTACGAGCTCGGGTGCTGATGGAGCGCGCCACGCATGTAGAGAACGGCAGGAACGTGACGTTGATACGACAACCCACTTTCCACAAGCTCGTACGTGTCGGACTGCCGAATGTATGTCTCTGGTAGCCACTGGCGTCGGGAACATGCTAATGCCCCATAGCGACTCCGCGGCGAGATGTGGGAACTTACATCTGGGTCGTTGTATCTTCGGTTATTCAATCCTACACTATACAAAGACACGATCGAGCAGTTCGAGGGGCGGCATTCGCTATCGATAGACGAGATCGAAAAGGATCTCAATAGGTCACTGCCGGAGTACCGGGGGTTTCAGAGCGAGGAGGGAATTGGACGTCTTCGGAGAGTGCTGGGGGCCTACTCGTGGGTGAACGAAGAAGTCGGCTACTGCCAGGCGATGAACATCGTCATGGCCGCTTTGTTGATGTGGGTTTCCGGAAGCGAGTGGGATAATGTGTGTTGCTCACTGTTTCCGCAGTTATATGTCGGAGGAACAAGCCTTCTTTGTGCTATCGACCCTGTGTGACCGTCTAATTCCGGGGTACTATTCGACAACCATGTACGGCACGCTCCTGGACCAGAGAGTATTTGAATCATTGGTCGAAAAGACGATGCCAATACTCTGGGAACATCTCGTCAAGGCGGACGTCCAGCTTTCGGTCGTGTCTCTGCCCTGGTTCCTGTCCCTCTACATCAACTCCATGCCACTGGTGTTTGCGTTTCGGGTGCTCGATGTCTTTTTCTTGGAAGGCCCCAAGGTACTGTTTCAGATAGGACTCGCAATCCTTCGTATCAATGGCGAGGAGCTCCTCGATGCTACCGACGATGGCGCATTCATCTCGATACTGAAATCCTACTTCTCTCGCCTGGACGAGTCCGCGCATCCCCGCTCCGACAACGAGAAACTGCGCGCCGTCACGCGCTTCCAGGAACTTATGGTGGTGGCATTTAAGGAGTTTTCCGGTATCACCACTGCGTCGGTGCAAGAACAGCGGGCAAAGCACAAGGATGCGGTCATGTCTTCGATCGAGTCTTTCGCCAAACGCACGCAAATCCGCAATCTAGGCCCAGAGAGCAAGCGCCTAAAGGTAGATGAGCTATCGGCAATCTACGATCGCTACCATTCCACCATCTATGAACGGCAGTTGCGTCTACAGAAGATAGCCGAGGAACTGGAACGGTATCAGAAGAAGAGGCAGGCATCTTCGGCAGCGTCCATAAAGAGTACGCTCTCTACCGGCCCCCTGGGAAGCTCCGTGCCCGGGCCTGTCACTACTATGGACTATGATACTTTCCGCGAGTTCCTGGCTGGCATCACACAATGGGCCATCGCCGATCCAGCCTCCCCTATTTCCGAATCGGCGGACCAACAAAATCAGAACAAAAAACGAATATCACCCAACCCTTTACCTGCCGACCACGAGTTCCTACAACGTCTGTTCCGGAGATGGGACGCAGACATGAAGTCAACATTGACCCTCGCCAACGCGGTCAGCGGCCTGGCAGATGTAGTCGGCAAGCGCAAAGATCTAATGAGCACAATCGCCTATTGGTTCGAGCTCTACGACGATGATGGTGACGGCCGGGTCGACCGCGAAGGAATCCTACGGATTTCCGAAGCCCTCCTCTTCGTGACCCGTCGGTCCGAGGAAGAACGCGTTCTCAGCGCCATCAGTGGCTTCATTCGCCGCTGCTTCGAATACGCCGACCCAGACCGTCACACCGACTCTGATGACGAGAAACTCCTCGACCTCGCCGACACACCTCAAACTCCCGCCTCGCCCAAAGCGGAAGCAAATGTGGCCCTCAACCCCCAGCGACCGTTACACATCACCCTGCCCACCTTCCGCATGGTCATCCTCGCTGACGAAACCCTCGAGAACTTCTTCGATACCGGGTTTGCGGACACGTTCCATCTTCTCCCGTCCGGCAACTCACCACCTCTTCCTATTGCCGGCTACGGTCTGCCAAGCACCAAAGGCATCCGTGGCGTCCTTGACGGGCTGGTCGACGAAGCCACCCGCGTCGCCGCAGAAGTGCGCAGGAGAATGGAGGAGCCCGTCGAAGACGTCGGGGATGACGCCGAGGCTGACGACGCGGGTAAAGACGCCGAGCTGCTGAAGGGCGCGGAAGCCGAAGCCGGCGTGCCGGCGGAGATGCCGGCGAAAAGTGCTGTACTTGACGTGAGGAAAGGACCGGGACCTGAGGGTGGTCGGAGATCGGTCTCACATAGCGCTAAGCAAAGCGAGGGGAAGGGGGTAGTTGAGTTTGAGGGGTCACGAGAAGAGCTGGAGGTGTAATATATGTGCAGTGTATGAGAAAGAGGAGTTTTAGGCGATTCTTTTTGTCTGGTTGGATCATTGCGGAGGGTGTTTCTCTTTCAAGTTTCTACATACTGTATGCATTTGTTTTTTTCTTGGGAGGGACGAGTAGAGTAGAACTAGTGGTTGTCGAGGAGGGCCTAGGATGAAACGAACAGGATAGCAGCAGCAGCAAGCAAGCAAGCATCGTGGGCGTCGTAGCTTATGAGTATGCCAAATAGTTGAGCATATACTAGTAGAAAGGGGATCGCCGCGGGCTTGAGGTATGGGTGAAGTGTATACGCATAATGTTGATTTCTCTCCTCCCCACTCTAATCGCAAAAGACCCGTGAGTTCCTCCATTGGACATGCCTATCTCCCATAAGCCCACCCCCGCCCCCACATGTTTCCCTTGTTCTTCCGTCTACTGGGGATCATCAAACTCGGCCGGCACTGACTCCCTCTTCCTGTTTGGAACTGTCCCTTTAAGTCAGCCCAACATACCTCTCTCTCTCTCTCTCTTAAAGTTACCCCCTCCCTTTCTACACCTCCCCTTTCACCCCTTCATTCTCCCAAACTTACTAGGCCAAGCTTTGGGAACCTCTGGAGCCTCGGTGAACCCCAGACGATGACGGATCGGCAGCGCGAGAAGCACGACCGGACAGGCCATTCCGATCGCAATGCTGAAGAAGATCGCCGGAGACGTGTGGGCCGCGTACCGCATGTAGCGGATCGGGGTGGACCAGAACTGCGGCGTCGGCGACGGCGAAGACGTGGCTGACATCGTGGACGGTGGTGGTGGTTTGTGGGTCGGTATGTACTTGGTGAATGTGGGCGCGGGCGCGAGTCGGCAGGTGGTGGGGGAAATTCGCCGATGGAGCGGACCGGGAATAACTAACTAGTGGGTGCAGGGTAACTAATCGAGGGGTGATGTAAGAAAGTGCAAGGTTGTAACCACCTAAGTGAGGCTCTGCGTAGCCGCACCAAGGATCGTTGCCCGAGTAGACGAAAACATGCCCCGCCGTAAGAACCGCTCCCGCAACATCCTGCGCCCCGTGACTCTCAGCTGCGACGACTCGGACGGAGATGACGGCGGATGGTTCATTATCCCCGGGCGGTACCGGGGCACGATCCACTTATCCACGACCACACCTTCCTCCCCCTCCTCCTCCTCCGCGCGCTCGAAAGAAGACCTCGAGGCAGCACTGAACCGTGCGCAGCGCATCCTGCACGGCCACTCGCTGCTGCAGCCGCTGCATGGCGCGCTTCTGGGGGGCGCGGGTGTGGCGGAGATACTGGTGCTGGGACTCGGCTCCCTCCACAGCGCCACGGCGCCATCGTCGATGCTGCAGCTCGCCATGGTGCTAAGCCTGCCGCCGCTGCTCGCCGTCCGGGCTCCGTCACCGCCGATCCGCTTCGTCGATCCCGTGTTCACTCCCGCCGACCTCGACGTGCTGTCCCAGTTCGGCGTTGCGACGGCTGCTACGGAACGTGGGACGCTGGGGAACAGGATTCGTCGCGCCGGTGGCGGCGGAAGCGGTGAGATACTTCTCGCCCCGCACCTGGACTTCTCGGTCCTCCACGACTATCTGGCCCGATGCGCGGAGAGAGAGACGATGCCGTCGGTCATACTTTCCAACGACGTGCGGAGGTTCCTCGAGCTGTTAGTCTCCCCCCCCCCCCCCCACCCCCCCCACCACACCCGAGCTGACGAGAAGCAGACGGATCGGCGACGAATCCGAGTGGAAGGTTTTCCGGCGGTTGATGCGGGAAGCGGGAGAGTACGAGGAGACTTCTGTTGTCGTCGGTGGTGGGAAAGGGAGGGAGCGTGGTGAGGAGGTCATCGAGGAGCTTGGTAGGGCGTTCAATGACCTGGCCGTCTATAGACGGTTGTGATGGTGCGCAGGATGGATATTAGATGGCGTTATGGGCGTTTTGGCTTTTGGGTATGTAGGCGCCACGTGGGTAGGAATCAGTGGCACGATAGGTGGCAAATCGCCAGCTGGTTAAAACACCAACATGACCTGCGGTTCCAAAGTTGATGCTCGTGGCTAGCTACTGTCCAGAAGAACTCAGCCCCATCCCCATTAATCACACTTGGCCATGGCCACGGACGTATCCGTGGATGACGTTGTGGCGGGACTTCGTGTATGGCACAACCAGGATATGGAGCCAGCAACGACACCACCGCCACATCGTACAAGCCCAACTACTGTATCTCGATCGCCACTGTCTACAAATGAGGTTTGAAAGGCACATATCAATCATCATAGAAGTGGGTGGAATAGTTAAGTACATGGTTTGCACCAGTCGATTCCATCAACAAAGAAAAGAGGATTATTTCGCACCCCTGGGTCCCAATAATAATAGTAACCAAAGTAAACCCACCCATGATAGTAGAGTAGAGTACACTCAGTTCCGGTACAGTTCAATCCACCAGCTCGTAACAAAAAATCAAAAAGCAAAGCAAAGCAAAAGGGGTATAACTTTTCTGTTACAAGTTCGAGACGCCTGCAAATCATGGGGTTACAACAAGCCCATTCACGGTCCAATACAAAAAAATCAAAGGGTATAAAAAAACAAGACACGATAATCCATCCGGGGACCTAAACAACCTCTCCTCCTTTTTTACCTCACCGAGTGGGGGAAACGGTACATATACAGAATACCAAAATCGAAAAAGGAATAATACGAATGAAAACTCCAAGAAATGGCCATCTCTGATAGCCCGGTTTTACAAAAACGCACGATCCTCCTCATCATCTCCATCGTCGTCAACTCTGGCACTGGTCCTCCTTCCATTGTTGTTCGCATATCCACGGTATAAGTGGTGATTGTTGTAATTCGGGTATCCACTGTTGACGGGCCCAAACTGTCTCGTCACTGCCAGACCAACGTCGAATTCCCTCATGCTCAGTCGGCTAACTCTCCCGCTGAGGCTGGTCCTGCTATCACTCTTGGTGAGATTGAGTGGTGACATCTCGCTCCCCGCGATCGGTGCCGCATTGATGTCAATGTTCCGAAGCCCGGCCCGAGGCGGTCGGTCGTAGCCTGGGGTTCGTGTTCGCTCCACAGGCGTTCGGTTGTTAGTGTGGCGTTGTTCCAGGACTGAGCGCGAGCGGCGAATATTCTCGCCCGCTTCAAGGTGCGAGAGCCGCTTGGTCGCCAATGGGCTACCACGGAGGTTCTCGTGCGAGGTACCTGTTTGGAAGCGGCGGGTTTTGAGGACCTGGAGGTGGCAAGCAGAGAGGGCAGCATCGGTGGAAGTACTGATGGCGTCGTCGCCGTGGTCTAATTCGGCGTGCAGAGGCTCAGGCCGGAGATCCCGGTTGATTGGAGCGTACAGGGTTGTGCTCGACGGCGCCCAGCTCTTGCGGTTGCGGATGGCTCCTGTGTCCTCGTTATGGGTGTTCAACTCTACCGAATTGGCTGTCCAGATCTTCGGAATCTTCGGGACTGGAGGCGGCGGACTCCCTTGCCCGAATTCAGGCTCACTTCGCCCCACTAGCTCCGGCTTGACAGTCAGCTTCGAAGAGTTGCTTCTAATGCTTGCCGTCTTGGTGCTCGGGGCCACGTGTCGTTCGAAGATCCTCTCCTCCTCCGGCAACAATCCGATCCCCGGAATCATATAGTATCCAGACCCCTCCATAGCCCCAGTGGGCGCTGATTTGTCCACGGAATTCTGTCTCTTAAGCAAGGCAGAGTAGACCCTTCTCGCATCGACATTGAACCGCTCCCGTCTCGGAGGTGGTTGGAAGAACTCCTCTCCGCCTGCAGGGTCCCCATTATCACGTACTGTTTGCCCGGACATCCTGCTCGCGATGCTAGAGCTCCATGTTGCCGTGGAGATCGTCCCCATGCTTCTTCCGGAAAACTTCCTCTCCGAGTTTTGTGGGGTCGGTGGTGTCGCATTCCTGATACTGCCAACGTCGGAGTGAATCATCTCTTGCGAAGTAATCACATGCAGAGAAGGTGCCTTCGAGACGACATAATTGGACCTTATTTTCGGCTTCTCCTTCGCTCCCGACTTCCTCGGCGACAGCGGCTCCTCGGCAGCGACATACTCCCGGAAATGCAACCTACTCGAAGCGACCTGCTGTTCCGGAATCGAAACGGATGATGCCTGGTCGATGCCGCTGCAGCTTCTTCCCAGCACTCGTCTCATCGAACCGAACACCGAGTCCGTAATCTTCTTCGCCTTCTTCCGAAACCTCATAGTCCCTCGCTCGTCCTTCTCATCCTTGCCCTTATATATCCCGGCTACAATTTCCGGCGGCACGATAGGCGGCAACGTCTTCCTAGCATTGGACTCCATGTAGTATGACCTCCGCTCGCGAGCCCGTCCCTCTCCCATGAAGTCCGTTCCTCCCCGTAGGAACGACGCCGACTTCCGCTGATTCTCCTTCGCCGGCGGGCCTCCCGCACCAAATGCGACGGACGGGATCGCCAACGCTGGCGGCGGGACGAACATATGGCTCACGGCGAAGGCGGACTTCGCCTTCTTGATGTGTCGGTACGAGGACGGAGTTGACGAGCCGTCATGTGGTGGCTCGTAATCCTGAGAGATGAAGATATCAAACTCCGGCTCCGGAGTGACGAGGTTCCTTGGCTCTTGACGGTCACTAGGGGCCGGAGTGCCGGTGAGGGTCTCCCTGTGGCAGCGCACACTCGCCCGCCGATGGACGACCGTGGGCTCGTAATACTCCTCCCCCTCCTCACCGTCGTCGAACGCATGCCTCGAACCCCCGTAATACGAGCTGTAGATACTGCTACTCGGTATTACAGGCGGAGGCCTCGCGGGTGGTGGCGGTGGTGGTGGTAGGCGATTGAGATTGATCTCGGACAGCACGGGCCTCGATTTAGACGTTTTGGAAGACTGCGGGCCATGGATGCGGCGATTCGTGTCCGCGTCGAACGCTCGTTGGGCGGCCGTCACGGCTTGGTGCTTCTTCGCTAACGGGTCGAGTAGTTCGGACTTGGTCGGGGCAGAGGAGGAGACCGTGTTGGAGCGGCGGAGGAGATTCTTGGGTTTGGAGGAAGAGCGGGAGCTCGAGATGGAAGAGTGGCGGGATAGCATTATGGATGAGAGGGTGATGTGGGGGGGGGGGGGGGGGGATGGAGGGATTTAGAGCAAAACAGAGAAGGATGAGGAGGGTGGAGGGTGAGGTGCTATGAAACAGAGCAGGACTGTGTAGCCGGCTCGATGGTCCTGGTGTAGTACAGGAAGACAGTCTTGCCGATCAACGCTTTCCCTCCCACTGCTCTGTACAAAGAGTGAACGAATGCACGAAGGAGGGCTAGGCAAACACGGTTGTCTTCTGTTCCGTCCCAGGGCAGCCTTCCCGATCTACTGTCCTACTTTTCGGTGCATGAAATACTTGTTGCACGATCATCAGTTCACACTCGCTTCTACCGATGTCCAAGTGTTGGAAATGGCGACTAAACAGTAGGGTACAATAGAGGGCCTGAGAAGCCATAAAACTCGGTCTGCATGGAGATGTACCTGAAGGATAAAGCCTAGGACTGGGAAACGCATTTTCGCAGTAAGGCCTCCTGGAAGTTTGGACGGTTTTGTCGAAAGAGTGAAGGAACATACTTTCGCGGCAAGGCCTGTTGAAAGCTCGGACTGCCTGCCAGTTAGGTGGCTAGAATTCCGGCAGCACCTGCTCCCATTGTTGCAGCCTATACGGCGCAAAGTCTGGATGGAGAGACTTAGACTTTTGGTAAAGTCTATACGCTATCACAGCCCCGGGACTGTCTGTAAAAGCAGCCCGACTTGGATAGGCTATGAAAACTGTCTAGGACTTTGTATTGCCCTTAACAGCCTACCCCAGCCCTGGCCAAGGCATGGATGCAAGGAGGGGCCGGGTGAGTTTGGGCCACCTGCTCTGAACGTGTCAAATTTTATGAAACATAATTCTCGCAGTTGTAAGGGTACAGGCTTCAAACCTAGAATTACAGCTCACGAATTTGATGGCTTCCCGGGCCCTTCAGAGAGTGTAAGCTCCCTTTCTCTTCCCTCAAACCTATCTCTCTGAGTTAGACTCGCCATGATCAAAACTGGTCGCATGCGAGTATTGTATAAATAGGGAATAAAAAATAGGGGTACTCCAGGTGATTAACGTCTAGGGAAGGGAGGCTGTAGGTTCGAAGCGTAGGGAGCTCACGACTCCCACTGCGACGAAGCTACCAAACGAAATCTTACAATGCACCATTCTTCCATACCTTACTAGGAGTCAGGCGCTCGCGGGATGGAATGGCTGAGCTACCTGGACCGGAACGAGGCTCGTGCAATGCCTCTCCCACGATCACTCGCACGCCTCAAGCGGGAGATCTCTGAGAAGAAGTGGGTGGAGGCGCGCCAGTGGGCAGGAAGCCGAGTCTCTAGGATGAAATCCAGGATGCCGAAAAACCAGGAGCCGGACAGCACGTTTGCTGGGAGTACCAAGAGGTTCGCCTCGCGGTTCTACCAGATCAAGACGGGGCGCTGCCTTACTGGGTAGTACCTCCACTGGACGAAGAACCGGGCCGCCCCGCAGTGCTGGTGGTGCCAATACCCGAACCAGACTCGGGAGCACCTCTTCAAGGTGTGTCCGGAGTGGAAGGCCCAGCAGAAGATCCTGTGGGCGGAGGTGCGGAAGCAGACTGGGAGGTGGAAAGACCGGTGGAAGATCCGGGACCTCTTGGCAGATGGGAGATGCAGCCGGGCGGTGCTGGAATTCCTCGCCTCTACGGACGTGGGGAGACGGGTGCCGGCCGAGGAGGAGGGCGCAGTGAGCGAGGTGTCAGAGGAGGAGCTGCGGGAGTGGGAGGAGGGGCGGAGGCCGGTGAGCTGGGCGCCCCCGGGTGGGGGGGGGATCCACTATTCTTGCCCACGCCTGACTCATAGCGTCTACAGGAGAGGTGTAATGGGCCGCGCTTTCATTTGTCTCTTTCCTTTGTTCTTCACGCCCGCTCGGCTTCTTTTCCTTTGTAATTTCTTTGGTGCGTATCACATTCTTGGGACAGGCCTGGGCGGAGGGCAAAGGGGAGCTTGCAACGTGCCGCCACCGCGCGGACAGCGCACAGGAAGCGGACTGTACACAATCCCGCCATGACCTAGATAGGTCGCATGCGAGTAATGATTAAACAAACAAAAAAAAATCCATACCTTACTGGAGACCAATTCTCATGCCTACAATATCACTCGGTAAGCCAATCTTCTGAGGATGGCGAATTCGATCGGGCTCCATTCACAACGTTTGATCAGCATTGCGGCAAATCCTCTCTCTGGCCCGCAGAACTATGTTCTGCACCCACCTCGTCGTCCTCCCACCAACCAGCTTCCTCTGACCTCGTTGACGTCCGTGTCGCAGCCGAGCCCATGCACATAGCAGCGAAGCGGGTGGACATTCTGGAGGTGTGGGGTAGTGGTGGTTGTGGGCCGTGGGGACTTGCCGGGTGCGGTCGTATTCTTCCGGCGAAGAGCGGATGTTTATGTTCCTTGGACTCATTATCGGTCATCATGAGCGGCGGCGCCGGGTGTGCTCTAAACATTGGCGATCGCAGAGGCGGGCCAAAAGAAGGGCATATACGACTGGAGCCCACGCCTCAAAGATTCGGGTCCGCGTATTCGCTGCTCATCGAGGAGCACGTTTTCGGTATGTACATGCCAGTTCCCCGCGAGCCCGTGCCGAAAAGCACTCCCCTGAGACCTGCCCACGCCGGCAAACACCGCCGTGCTCCCCGCTCTTCACCACCCCACCCGCCGCTGCTACTCCGTCGGGCATACCTCTCGGGCCATTCCATCACCGCCCAGAGAATCCTGCCGGTCGTCGCGGCGGCGTGCGTAGCTACCTCTTGATGACGCTCTTTCTTCAAGAAAATATAACACATCCGTTATGGTGTAGTGGCTAGCATCGGCCGCTCTCAGTCCATTGAAAGCATAAAACCGGCCAGACCGGGGTTCAATTCCCCGTAACGGAATTTGTTTTTTTTCCCTTCCCTTTCTCTCCCACCCCACTTGTTATTTCTGCGGTGCGGGGCGGGCGGAAATCGTAACTGAGTTGGCTACATAGATAGCTACAGGCTTTCCGCGGCTATATGCGCCGAGTACTAACTAGTACATACTCAAGCCACACGTGCGTGCGAATCTCCACTGCTCACGCAGCTAAGATATCCACATACTGGTTTGGGTCTGCAGGCCAGCCCCGCCCCCTGCCCCCGCATTGTCTGTTTTACCTTCTCGGCTTGAACGGTGTGCAGCCGCAGTGCGAGGCTGAAATGCAACCTGTCCCAAGCTGCCTTGTGCTCCGCCGCCGACGACACCCATACGTGTCAACGCGGGGCTGTGTAGAGTACTGTCCACATAGTATCTAGAGTAGTCTGCATACATATATGTATAACCAAATTTATGCAGAGAGCACGCGGGAAGCAGCACCCTGCGCAGTGCGCGTGCCATCCCTACGAGACGAGATGAGACAGGACGGGTTGTTCCGCGGCGCTTGTCTTTCGACTAGCTAGATAGCGGCATGTCCGGGCTTGATTTGTTTTGGAGGCGGAGGCGGAGTGCGGGGGACACGGGTTCACGAGCATCACTCGGGAGTTTCGGAAACCTTGCTCTGCTCGACGTGTACATTGTCTGTGCCATGTGTTTGTTCCCTGACCCTTGAGAACGCCGTCGTATGGCAAACCGAGTTGGCGGGACTCGGTCATGAAGACGGTACATACAGCAGAGCGGTAAGACACAAGGCGGCCTTGTTATCGATACTGGTCCGCGGTCCGGAGTTCTGGGATTATTCCTGCTCGTGCAGATGGATATAGGGGTGTTATCGGTACCGCTCTTCTGTGCGCGTCCGGGGCGTTTTGGCGAGCGGAGGGTGGCTGTGCTGGGGACTAGGCAGCACATCCAGGTGTTAGCCTCGTGAGAGCGGAGATCCGACAATCCGTCGGCAGCGGAGTAGTGCAGAATAACACAGCGTCTCGAACTTCGTATTGCAGCATTATGTAGGCGAGTACGTGCTCGTCTCGTGGTGGACCGGCCGGGCATATCCCCAGGCGCAACTCAACCATCGGCACATGCCTACAGAGCTGCACGCACAGCAGATACGGTCGTTGTTTGTTCGCTCGAGTCCAGGAATCCCGACTGCAGTCCGACAACGCGGCTGCGATGATGCGGGACGCTCACCAGACGATCCGGATACATACATACCGCGGGGGTTGAGCTGTAGATGGCTATTTCCAGCTCACCCGCCGGACGGTAGATACCTGGCTATGCTGAGACCTAATTCGACGCGGAAGCGGAGAGAAGGTGTTGCTCACAGCGTATCCGTATCCGTATCCAACGGGTACGTGTCCTGCCGTTATCTGTCAGCCTCGAGCGGTTAGGTATATATCACCGGAAGGTACACAGCACATGCAGCCGATCTTCAAGCTGGGTAGAGTGATTTTGCAACCGGTTGGGGATCGAGTTTGGGTTGGGTTTTGGGATAACTGTTGCAGCCGGTTGGGGAACGAGTTGGGGTTGGGTTTTGGGGTATGTATTGTATGTAACTGTGGCAACCGGTTAAAATTAGCAACAACAATTGATCCCCAACCCGAAAAGTTTGGGCACAACCCGAACTCTTGGGGATCGCTAGCGGGTTGGGCTTTGTTAGGAATATCTAGTGAATAGATATGCTCATCTGAGGCAGATGAGGAACAGCGCTGACGTGGTGAGGCCTGGGATTTCGTTTTGGTGGGGCGATGAAATCTAAATTTTCGCAATCTTCGCCAACTCCAGCACCGACGATGAGCAACACCAACAGCGATACGGGCCCTCTGCAGAGAAGTAGCCTGATGGCCCTTCGACTGAACTCTGGTCCATCACATGGAGCAGTGGGCGATACCGATGGAGATGCCGCCCGGCAAGCTTCAATTTCGTTCATGATCTTTGGTATGTCAATAAAGTTAAAATAGTATGTACCATTAAATATTAAAGAGCATTCAACATCCTTAGCTTTAAGCGTTCGGCTACCGCTCGGCCTCGAGATTATCCTCCTGTTGCGACGAGAGGATAAAGTGCCAGCTCATAGCCAGATTCCGCAGTTGAACAGTGCTGAGTGCGGGAATGGGAAAAAATTTCACTCAAAATTTTAGTCTTGTATTTGGTATAGTAGCGCCACATCTCCCATCCCCAACTACATACTCTACATAAATCTATTCTAGCTGCTGCATCGGAATATCAACCCAGATCTCACTAGGGGGCCGAAATCACCAATGTCTTACCATGCTTATTTTCTCTTGGTGTGTGTACACAGTAACGGAATATCAGCAGGCGCTTTTCCTGTGCGAGACGCCGGCCAGGACGAACTGCAGAGTCGGAGTTGCGTGCGCAAGAGGAAGGCGACGGAGTCAGTCCGTAAGGCGGTGCTGCTGTATCTACTTTACTTGGTAGTTGCGACGGCAGGGGCCGACCGCCGCGTGATGCGGGTGGAGACGGCAATGAAATGAGAGCCCGAGCCAATGCGAGTGCAACCAGAAGGGCGAGTGGGATGAGTGCGAGTGTGCCTAGCTTCGAGTTTGCGTCAGCCCAGGGAGGAGCCGGACGGAGGACTGGCTGCGCGTGAATCGAAAGGCACAGTCCTGGTGTAGGGATATGTCTCTGGTGCATTGATGGATTGGATGCTAGTGTGAGGACTGGCCTCTATGCTAGTGCGGTTGGATAGATAGACTTGGAGGAATCCAAGCATCAACTCTACTCTACATATCACCACACCTGGACCACACATGAAAGTGCTTAGGGGCTGGTCGGTGTGTAACTGAGACCTTTTCCCTGGTTCCTGTACGCCATGGAGGTGGCGGGGTTGAGACATGGTCGACGGATGATCATGCACGTATCTAGAGTTACTAAACCACCACGCGGCCGCACACCAGCCGAGGTTATGTTCTGGTCTGCCCCCCCCGTGTGTGCAGTGCCCAACTCCAACCTATTGCGGCCCTGCGGAATGCGGTGCGATCGACAGCGGGATGCAGGAAGGCAGGCCGGGGCTCACGGGGGTGGCTGCAGATGCCCCCCGTCCCATTCCTTGCCTCCCGGTAACGCTGGCGGGTACATAGTGGAATCTCGGAAATTTCGAATGGCTGCCCACCTGCCGTCTCGAAAAGACTTGGCCGGTATATATATATATACCTATGGATGGGCTCCGCTGTTTTGAGTCTTCCTCCGCACTTCTCCCAGTCCCGTTAACTCCATTCTCCATCTGCAGCAGCGGAACAGCGGCAGCAGAGCCTCGGAAGCTGTGTCGGAAAGCAACATCGCGCTCCCCACGTGCAACATCCTTCTTGAAGGATCACATCCCGAACCCGTGACGATGAGTAATCCAAGAGGCGACGTCGCAGATGCCGAGAAGGGCGCACCTCACAAACCGACGCTCGAGGAGGATGACCCGCTCGCCGATGTCCACCACGATCTGACGCGAGGCCTCAAGGCCCGCCATATCACCATGATCGCCATCGGCGGTGCTATCGGTACCGGCTTGATCATCGGAACGTGGGTTTCGCTCGGAAGGTGTGCGCTGCGGAAAAGGCGGTCGGCTGACGGGTGCGCGCGTGTGGAATTGCAGCGGTTCGGCGCTTGCGCAGGCTGGTCCCGCGCCGGTTCTCATCTCGTACTCCATCGTCGGTTTTTTGGTCTATCTTGTCATGTGCGCTCTGGGAGAGATGGCCGCCTGGCTGCCGCTGGGCTCGGGTTTCACTGGCTATGCGACCCGGTTTTGCGATCCCGCGCTTGGCTTTGCCCTCGGCTGGACTTATTGGTTCAAGTGTGTCGCGCCTCCGTCCCCCTTCGGAGACCTCGGGCTGACCTGAGATTGCAGATACATCATCGTCACGCCTAATCAGCTCACGGCGGCGTCGCTCGTGTTGCAGTTCTGGATCGACAGGGACACGGTCAATCCTGGAGTCTGGATCACCATCTTCCTCATCACCATCCTGTTCATCAACTACTTTGGCATCCGGCTCTTTGGAGAGATCGAATTCTGGCTCTCTAGCTTCAAGGTCGTCACCATCGTAGGCCTGATCCTGCTGTCTCTGTGTCTGGCCCTCGGAGGAGGCCCGGATCACGACCGCAAGGGATTCCGCTACTGGAGAGACCCTGGCGCTTTCAGGCCGTACCTCGCTCAGGGCGATACGGGGTGGGTTGCGATCCAAAGCGGCCAGATCACCGAAGAATGAGCTAACGGGCGGACCGATTCCAGACGCTTCCTCGCCCTGTGGTCCACCTTCGTCACTGCGACTTTCGCCTACCTCGGCACCGAGCTCGTCGGTGTGACGGTCGGTGAAGCCCAGAACCCGCGCCGCACCATCCCACGCGCCATCCGCCTGACGTTCTACCGCATCGTGATCTTCTACGTCCTCTCTGTCTTCCTCCTCGGCATGATCGTTCCCTGGAACAGCGACCGGCTGATCTTCGCCACAAAGAACGCTTCGACTGGCGCCTCGGCGTCTCCGTTCGTCGTTGCCATCGAGAATGCGGGAATCAAGGGTCTCCCGTCGGTCCTCAACGCGTGTATCCTCGTCTTCGTCTTCTCAGCCTCCAACTCCGATCTGTACATCGCTTCGCGCACGATCTACGGTCTCGCCCTCGAAGGCAAGGCGCCCAAGTTCCTGGCCAAAACCGACCGTCGTGGGGTTCCCATCTACGCGCTCGGTCTCTCATCCTGCTTCGCCCTGCTGGCCTACATGAACGTGGCCGAAGACTCCCGAGTCGTGTTCAGATACTTTGTCAACCTGACGACGATCTTCGGCATCCTGACCTGGATCTCGATCCTGGTCACCCACATCTTCTTCGTGCGTGCGCGTCGCGCCCAGGGAATCACCGACGACCAGATGCCGTACGTGTCGCCGTTCGGCATCTGGGGTTCGTGGGGCGCCCTGTTCGGCTGCTGCCTGATCGCTATCTTCAAGAACTTCAACGTCTTCGTCTCGTCGCCGACGACGTACGGCAAATGGGACCACAAGAACTTCATCACGGGGTACATTGGCATCCCGCTGTACCTAGGCCTTTTCTTTGGCTACAAGTTCTGGTACAACACCCACGGACTGAAGCCGATGGAGGCGGACCTGTTCCTCGGAAAGGACAAGATCGACAGGGAGGAAGCGGAGTTCCTCCGCCGGCAGGCGCTAGAGCCGGAAGGAACGGGAATGAAGAAATTCTACAAGAGGTACATCTCTTGGCTGTTTTAGAGGGCGGTCGGGGACGGAAAGATCATGTAATGTGCAATGCACCGGGGGGGTTCCGTGGGTTCGTACATTTGGGAACTGGACCGGACTGGACTGGCTGGGAGACAAAACGGGTTGGGGGTTATTTTTTTTTTCTTTTCACCATGTTCTAGAAAGCGCGATTAAGTACGAATACGACTTTCGTGACTTTACGATTGGCTTTCTTTCCGAGACTTGACTGAGGGTGGGGTTGTAGCATGGGCTCTCACTCGTTTGTCTGCTACTCGACGGAAAGGTATATGATTTTTTATGACGGGAAACCAGCCCACCGCAAAGCGCTGGTGGCGCCCGTACAGGAGCCAGACGCGCGAGCACGTCTTCCTCAAAAACTGCCCGCAGTGGAAGACCCAGCAGAAGATCCTGTGGGCGGAGGTTCAGAAGGAGACCGGGAGCTCTTCGCGGATATGAGGTGCAGCCTGGCGGTCCTGGACTTGCTCTCCATCACGGACGAGGAGACGAGCTCCAGGAGGGGGCAGGGGAGTGAGGTGGGGGCCGGGGTGGAGAACGGTTGCAGTTCTTGCCCACACCCTCCTTCATGCCCTCGCCGGAAGAGGAGCAGGGAGTCTGGAGGCGGCTTTCTTTCGTCTTTCCTTTGTAATCCCCTTGGTGCACCATACCTTTCCCTGGCGGAGGGCAAAGGGGAGCTACAACGGGCCACCTGCAGACTAGTCGAGGTCGGGGTCGAACAGTAGACAGGAGCCGGACAGTGTGTACGTCGCCATGATCTAGATAGGTCGCGCGCGATTGATGACAAAACAACAAAAACGCAGACGGACCACGCACCTTCGATGAAGAAAACACCATGGCAGAGGCAGAGACAGAACCGACAACGTGGGCAGATGGCGCAGGGGAGAAGGGCAATCTGGATACGCAGTGGTATGGCAGCCCAAGGGGTATATGGCGTGGCCCACAATATACCCCCATATATCCGACGCCGAACTGTCGTTTGCGGGACTCAACACGGCAATCCGTTTCCGAGAGGTACAAACCGCCGCTCTTCCCTTTCATCCTCGAGCGCACCACCCCGCACATTCCGCACCCACCGCGATCACCATCGCGCTCTTCCTGCACAATGTCCGCGCCTACATCCACCCTACGCCCCCCCCCCCCCGCCCCGGGCACCGAGGAAGGCCGGCCCAGTAGCACCTCTACGCCGACATCGCAGATAGCATCTACCACGGTGGCAGCAACAACATCGCCAGCGCGCCCGCGCTTCGCCCGCGATCTCACCACCCTGTGCATCAGTCGCTGCTGTCACACGGAGGAGAAGGGGGATGCTTGAGGTGTGACGAGCTGGCCGGGAGGAGAGGGAAGGTGGCTGGTCGGTGAGGCGGAGGGAATGGAATCCTGTGGAGTACCATACCGTGATCAGGTGATGTGCCCGAGGGATCGAGAACGCAACCAGCGGGGAGTGTCGGAATAATAGATAAAATGTTGATAGAAACGGCAAGACCAGAATACACATACTTAAGTATGTATTGTCTTAGAAATGCTGAAAAGTGAAAAGTCTGAATACATGCACATATACAATGACGTGCAATCTTCATGACTCAGCATTGCGAAGGGTGTTGTAATATCTCACTCGTTCTGTTTTGTCATGTGTAGAATCACGCCATATACGTGTATTCAGACTTTTCGCTCTTTCAGCCTTTCTCTCTAAGACAATACACACAAGAATTCATCATTCCATCAAACTTCCATGATAATCTTGACATAGAGGGGGATGTATCCGTCGGGTGATATGCTATGACCCTGTTGGCCACCTCCAACCATAGCAAAGAGTAAATCCTCAGCCACAGTGACCAGCCGTATCGACGCCGCCCCCCACAGTGCGCCACAATACTAACAGCCCATGTAGCAGTAGCACTTAGGTGTCGGTGACTTCATCATCAATTGCTAGAACTGGCCTCCTCCACATGGTAAGCCCGACTCTGGACAGACTGGCACTTGTATACATAGTGCAACCCCAGAATCTGACGCTGGAGGTTGGGAGCATAATCGCGATGTACATACCTAAGTACGTACAGAGTACGGCAGCATATCCGGCATCCCGAAACCGCCGCGAGTTTGCCGCCTTCCCACGGGCTCGCGTGTAGACATATCGTTCGCTCCCGGGCATTTTGAAACGGCTGTATTTTCGTCGTGAGAGCGACATGGTTACATAACTGCTTCTTGGCCCTCTTGTCGAGCTTTGTCGCACGTACCGACTGAACGACCTCGATTCCGTGATGTTTTCCACGAATACAACATAGGAACCGCCTGTTTCCTTCCGCATCATCCACCGACGCACGGATCCTTAGTCAGCGATGTCTTTTGTACATAGGTACCGGGTTGAGAACACCTAACCTCGCAGGGAACCCCATACATAACTACGCACGAAGATCATCACGATCGGACATCGAGATATCGATAGTTCATACGTACGTACACACTGCATATGTGCAGATCAAGGTTTCGTCCCGACATGCCGGATTTCGTTGGCTCCGATCTGCAGCGGAGAGATTAAGCTGCAGTCAAAAAACTCCCCGGCTCTGTTACTAGAGTAGATATAAAGTAAGGCCATCATATGTAGTCTAGATAGTGGTCGCGGCTTTGGGCTGGCGGAGATCTCGTCTGCTTACTCATGCGTATTGTCTAGTCTCGATACGGCTAGAACGACCGGTCATGCACGCGCTGGGTTCACCATACTCTACGGTATTCCCCCCCCTTCTGTCGTTTCGTGTCATTCCCTCTCTCGTCCTCTTTCCTTTGATTCTCGAAGAGTCGCATACGCACCTTCTCCATGCCGTCTCGCACGCTCCCGGCGGGCATCAAGTGATCTCGACCATTCACGACTGCGTCTCTTCCTGCGTGTCCCATCGGCGGCAATCGCGATTGCCCCTCCTGCATACAGAAGACATACGCCCCGTTTGTGTCCGCGCGCCTAGCATACGCCATCGGTTCAGCCCCTAAGAAGCCATCAAGCAAGACTTTCCATTGGGAGCCTACGGACATCGTAACCATCTCGAACGTCCGCCGAGACGTGGTATCCGCACGACCAAGCAGCGACATCACCGATAATCCACAGAAAGTAGTGCTTGTCCTCTTCACGTTGAGCAGCCGCTGATATCCAACTTCCAGGGCTTGAGCTACTGTCAATCCTTCGCCTTCGCCGTCGTCCCTCACCTCCCTCCCCTCATCCTCCTTCCGTCACCCTCCCTACCTCGCCCTCCTCCCAACCGTGTTGTCGTGCTGCCCCCTTCCCCTTCTATTCAATACTCCCCTCACCAACAGCGTCCGATAATAATGCAATCCACCGGATCAGTGAACGATCGCAGCTCGAGTATGTCCAGGCCCAACTCGTCGCGTGGCCATGGCGCCCACGATCCCCGCCGCGTGCAGGAAGTATTCGAAGACACCGAAGCCGGCGTTGAGCCATCGACGCATGATCTGCCGTCGAAGGAGCCGCTAGTGACGGAGTCGGTGATCACCGGATCGTTCGAAGTCTCGACTAGAAGCATTGACTCGCCTTCGTTTGTTGACCCGGTCCTCAATTCGCAGATCGCGTTGAGTGCCATTGTCGCCTCCTGGATCCAAACCAAGTATCAGGACGAGTCCCCCGAGACCAGGCAGGGGCTCCTCCGGGACATAGCGGCCCGGTTTGGGACCGTCGGCTTGAATTTCGAAGCCGCTGCCTCTCCGCAGTATGATGCCCAACGAACCGCCTACATGAATATCGCCGAGAATTATGCCGAGGATCGATTGGTCAGGTTGAAGCTCCAAGGTGTTGCCTCTGGAACAGAATTGATGCCGCACGACACGAAGACACCGCTCCCACTCAGCCCTGTTCGTGCCGGGTTTGAAGGACCCAAGGCCTTTAGAAGAAGTGCGTCTCTACCTGAAGGAACTTCTAAACTTCGTGTGGCCAATGGCTCGGAAGTCCTGCCAGCGGATTCGAAAGTGGGGCGTCCTCAGCCTTATAAGAAACAGTCCAGACTCGCCGAAGAGTACCACGAGTACGAGATGATCGGGAAGGGCGGGTTCGGCGAAGTGTACAAGGTGGTACACAAACTGGACCAGGTACTACTCCACCGCCACTGGATCAGTGCCATTGGGAGCTAACACATCCACAAGGCGTGCTACGCTTTGAAAAAGATCCGTTTCACGGCCAGCGACCTCCGTGCTCTCGACGGCCTCGGACTGGAAGCCAGCAAGGTCCTTAACGAGATCCGTACTTTGGCTAGGCTTGACCATGCAAACATCGTCCGCTATTACAATAGCTGGATCGAGCACTCCGAAGATGTTGCCCCCCCGATCCTGGTCCCTGCCCCCGTTCACGTTCGCGCTCCCGCTCCAGGCCTCGCGCCGATTGCCGAGGGGAGCATGTACGAGAGCTCGGACGGAACCGAGTCGTACGACGACTCGTCAGATGTCAGCAATGGAGGGCGCGTCAGGTTTAAACTCGATAATGACGACGTTGTGACCACAGGAGATTCTTATAGTGCGAGTGATGATGGTAAAGTCGACGGAACGTCGCACATTGTGTTTGAGTGCTCCCGGCCCAGTGCCGTCGTTGAGGAATCCAGTACAACTGCGTTGTTTCCGGATTCAGACGGGACGGGAACCGAGGCTGGATCATCAATCTTCGCTGGCAGCGACACCGGTACTGGTGCACTTGTTCGCCACAACCCACCTATCGAGGGTCCCACCATTATGTTGTACATCACGATGACCCTTCACCCGCTCTCGTTGTCTCACTACATTTCCCCACGTGGCTCCAAGGTCCACGGCCGCCACTGCTTCTGTCCGCTCGCATCGCTGAAGATTCTCCTCGGCATTATCTCCGGGGTCGAATATCTCCACGGGCAAGGCGTCGTCCATCGCGATCTCAAGCCCGGCAACGTCTTCCTCAGCATCAGCGGACCAATGGACTGCTGTGCCAACCCGGGCAGTGCCGTGGTCCCCAAGATTGGCGACTTCGGTCTCGTTGGAGGCATCGACGACACTCCGCGCTCTGCGGTCGTGGTACCAAGCCCGAACCTGGGGACGACGTTCTACTCCGCTCCCGAGGGCGGAAGACGCGCGGCGGTGGATGTCTGGGCGTTGGGCATTATCCTGCTGGAATTGGTCTACAAGTTTAGTACCGCGGCTGAGAGGGCCTCCATACTGGCCAAAATTGCGACGCAGTCCGCGAGCCTGCGGGAGATCAACATGCTCGGGCTGGGCGAGAGGCTATCGAACATCATCTCGCGCTGCTGTTCGCATGACGGGGATCTTCGCTATACCGTCGGCGAGCTCAAACAGGCTGTCGAGGACATGATCGGCGACCTCAGGAAGGATCACGATCACGGCGAGCAGACCGAGGAGAAGCTTAGTGAGCTGCAGGTCATTGAGGCTTGACCGACAGTGGTGTGGTGCGAGATTGCGTGCTTCTATACCCCGTTTCGGTTTCTCATCTCTTTTTTCTGCGAGCATTTCGATGGCAAGTGGCATTTCCGGGCGTTTTCTGCTTTGGTTAGCGGCTTTCACGTGGCGGACGGTGACGGCTTGTAATGATATGCGAGGACGTCTCTCTACTCTAGATAGCATGTAGCATTCGAGAATGGAACAGCAATACTGCACGGACCTCTTGCCAATAGATATGTTTCGTTCTTCCAACCAGCCCGGCGATCGCCTCGCCTAATACCCTCAAAGATGCGCGCGGTCACAAGAAGGCAGCGAGCCAACGAATCCCTCCCATATCGGCACGAAAATTGACTGCCAACGTTGGTCGCACCTAGCTGTTGCAATCCTCTCCCCATCAGCTATGACACACTCGTAACCTCCTCCTGTCTCTATGCGCCTTCTTCCTATGTACAAACTACGTGGAACTCGCCTGACTGATCCCCAGAGCAGCTGGATCGCCCCGGCTCACTGCCTTGCGCTTGCAGTCCGACGGCGTCGAATAGAGGGCCATCCGAGTGAGCCGCCATGCACTGCTTGTGGCTCAACACCTGTCCCGACCGCTCTTTTTTTTTAGGGGGGGGGAACACATCTCCCATCGCGGGTGCGTGGCACGGGCGGCTGAGCGACGCACTCTGCGGGCGAGAATTTGTGTACATAGGTAGATAGTGCTGGCGCGGCCTACGATCACCGTCGGGAAATAGATACATGCGTGCAGATGGAGTATGTAGATTGTCGGTTCCGATTGCAGAGTGGGGCAGGTATCTAGATAGCAATAGCAAACGGTCCTTTTTTTTTCTTTCGCTAGTACATAAATACACCGGCTGCCGATCCGCCTGCCGAGCTATATATGTGTATATGTATGTACCGTGGGGGGGGGGGGGGGGGGCGCGCCCCGGGGCGGAGGAGGAGGGCAGACAGACGAAGAGCGGG
>Ga0307508_10001528_pt1 | contig 25856 bp, 14 predicted proteins | sample 9_EM_MG_FD_203089 | JGI IMG/M metagenome (GOLD analysis project Ga0307508, IMG submission 203089) | Populus trichocarpa ectomycorrhiza microbial communities from riparian zone in the Pacific Northwest, United States - 9_EM | ecosystem: Host-associated > Plants > Roots > Unclassified | place... | reverse complement strand
AACCACCCCCGCGTATTGTCCCAACCCCACCCCCCCCCCGGCCCCCCCCCCCCCCCCCCCCCCCCCCCTACGAGAATGCCGTTGCGTCCGTACAGCGACCCACTGAAGCCGCCGTACCGGGCGCCGGAGCGGCGGGGTCAGCCCCCGATGTCGACCTTCTTCACACTGCGCAAGCACGAGCTCGCGGCGAGCCGGGGACCCGTGCGGTGCCCGCGCACGGGGACGGGCGAGGCGTACTACGGCAGCGCGCTGGCGAAGTGGAATTACCAGGCCAACCCGTCGAAGTTGGTCCCGCGCAATCCGCAGCGCCGCCGGGACATGCTCACGCTCGCCGTCCCCGCCAACGCCGTCGTCGCGGTCAACGCCAACCCCTGGAACCCGGAGCGCGCGCGGGAAACGATGCGATACCTGAGCGAGCAGGACAAAACGGACCAATGCCTGATGCATTATCAGGATGTCATCTCGACGGTATGCTCCTTCCACCTCCCCCCCTCCCCAACCCCCCGGGGAGATGCGAGAACTGACGTATAAAGGCGCTCGCCCAATTCGGTTTGACCGATCCGTGGCTTGTGGCGCTCTTCAACACCGCACAAATGGACTTCTGGCTGCCGCGTTTTGCCACCTACTTCCTGAGCGATGGTGAAACCGGCATCTGGTGAAGCGGCGGTTTCGCTGACGTCCGTACAAGCTGCTTCTGACGGTCACAGCTACCCGTTGACGGCGGGCCTGCATTAACTAGTGTTGGGGTAGGGGATCCACTTGGTCAGCGTAGTGTAGACAGAGCCGTTGAACTGGGCTGTACCACCATCGCCGTTCCACGGTGTTTCTGTAATAGCCGAGTATCTACACGAGGGCTCCCGGGAAAAAAAAAAGTGAGGCGGCAAGATCGCTACTGGCCGGCGTGTCTCGTCCATGGATCGGAGGGAGATATAGCCTGGGGACACGCGCAGCCCCCTCAGCCGGATATGGTCTGGTCGAGTGATGTATGCATATCGAAGAAGCTCCCGCCGGCAGCGATCCCCGTGCGGCCGGGGACACCAGCGCTTGCACCAGCAGCGGAGGGCTCCGTGAGAGACGCCGGGAGATGTCGAGTACATAGGCAGTATATGGAATAGCGCACCCCCGGCAGTGAGCCATTGTTGTAGGCGCCCATTACAGAGAAGAGCGAGTGGGTGTCGCAAAACACCATTTCCTAGACCTCCGAAACACGAAGATATACAGCAAACCATCCCCTCCCAACTCACGTCCGTCCACATCTAGAATTCAGCCAGACCGCAACAAGAACGGAGAATTCAGCACACAACCAAGAGAAAAGAACTCGCGATGACTTCGATGAAAGTAGATTCAAAACACCTCCAGAAACACCACAACATGCAATACTGCCCCCCATAGCAAGCCATTCCCTTACTGCCAAATATCCGTCCCTTTCTCAGAAACAGTGGAAATCAAGAAAAAAAATCCCAACATAAAATCAAGGGGGAGACTGTGCAGCGACGACCGTAACGGAACGCAATGCAGTGTAGTCGTAGTACAGGGCAATGTCCCCCGACCCACCGGAACGCTATACTGCCCCATGCCTTCCAGTCAAATAGCGATCCGTATCCCGAAAAGAAAACCAACATCAAGCAAACAAGGGAACATGCGCACGACACATCGTAGGCCGAATAATGCCCTTACCACCGCCGCAGTGGCACCGCAAGACGAAAAATCGACTTACACAGCCACGTTCGAGGCCCAATGGATGAGCCTGTTGCGCTGGTGCTGGCGCTTGGTCGTGTAAGTCGTTTTGGTCTCGTCGATGTCGGCCTCGTACGGGTCGTCAGCAGCGCAGGCTGGGGTGGGCTTCTGCTTCCGACTCCCGGGCTTCTGTTTCTGGCTCTCGGCCTTCCGCTTCCGGGTGCCGGGCTTCTGCTTCTCACACCCGGAAGGCGCCTGCTCTTGATTCTTGCTTGCGGACTGGAACTTGATCTTGGCTCCCATCGTGACCATTAGCCAAGCTCCCAGAGCAAGCTTTGCCAGCCCTCCCGACTTCTCCGAGTCTCCTGAATTTTCCAAGTGTCCCGCGTAGTCCGACTGCCCCGAGCAGCTCGACCGTCCAGACTGCCCCGTAACCCCCATCTTTTCCGACTCTGTAGTCTCGTCCATCGCATCCGTCTTCTCCGTCTGCTCGCTGGATCGACTGTCGCTGTCGAGTTCCGATTCCTCCGGCGGAAATTCGACTCTGCTGAGAGGGCTAGGTTGAAATACCCTCGCTGGATTACACTGAATGTTCCACTTCGACCTGGCATTCTTGAAACGGCCGTTTTCGAGGCGGGATCGTGCGCACCAGACCGACGGGTGCTTCTCGAGGGTGTAAAAGGTCGGGGTTATGGCCTTTTTGTAGTAGGACTGTTGGGAGCGGTCGGAGCGCTCCTGACGTAGCTGGCGCTGAGTCGGAGCAGGGCTGGAGGGGGCCATGATCGCTGTTGTCGGTTTTGGTTGTGTGGTGGGGACGGACGATGCTGTCGGATGGGAACTGATGCGAAGGTTGATGCTCTGGGTGGGTGGTCGACACGGAGGGTGTGTGGTTGAGACGGAGAGTGGGTAGCCAAGACGAAGGGTGTGGTTGATGGCGGATGGAGGATGGAGGATGTTGTGGATGAGGAGGGCTCCGCGGATGGTGCAGTGTGCAGCGGATAGAAGGAGGTGAATAGAAGGGGGATTGATAGAAGGGAAGTGAGTGGGAGGTGGAAGACAATCGGTGGGAGTGGGTGCAGCGGACAGAGTCACAATGTGATCTGTTGTGAGTGGTAGGGTGTGTTGTGAATCTTGGATATTGTACCCATCGGTCGGAACGCTGCGTCGAGGCGGCTCCGGGCCGAGTGCTACCCGCCGCATACGCCAAGATCATCCGGAGCTCTAGATGGCTAGAGTTTCGGCACCGGCCCGGTCTCCGTCCCTCCGAGGTGGCGATCATCCGTACGAAGCTCTGTCTCCGATACATAGATATCACATACCACCAGCCACTCACGCAGACTGACAGCGGCTGAACACTGCTTCTGGCCTGCGAGTCCGTGGACTTCGTTGATCCGCTCAAGAAGTTCAACAGAAATCGCTGGCGTTCTCTCCAGGGTCCACGCACGCCGCTCTGTTGTTACCAAATTTCATGGGCGCGGGCATGCCGGGGGCATTCCCCCGTCGATCCTCAGCCGTGGCGGGGGCATCTCACTAGGTTGGTTAATGCCCCCAGCCTTTCAACGTCAGAAACACTAGTTGCGAAAACAAAAGAGACGGTTGATTATCGGAGAGACAGGTTGTACGCCGGTGCGGTTATCAGCTTTTAAAACCCACGCGGTGGCGGAAACGCTAGACTCACAGAGCTCTGCCATCCACCACCACATAGACTCCACCGCCCCATCGTTTATGGCTTAACCGGTTCACCCGGTTCTTGCCTGTCTCTTAGCTGGCCGGTTCGGCCCCCTTTCCGTACAGATTTCAACTGGTACGGACTGGACCGCTGGACGGCGAGAACACCGTGTTTGTGATCACCAACTCCTCTGCAAAGGGAAGGCTTGCAACGTGCCGCCGTCGCGCAGACAGCGGACAGCAAAACCGGACAGCTTGTGCCTCGCCATGATCTATCTAGAGTAATGAATGAACCAAAAAAATTAAACACCAACTTCTCACGTGATACGGTTTACGAACACAGGGCACCAACGTCATCCGCCATCACACTTGAAACCCGATCCACACAATCCTTCTCGTTCCACCCCTTCTCTTCCTTTACATACATACAGCAGTGACAAGGGCTCACGCGGGCTCGCCGCTGGGGCCACGGAGGACGGCAACGAGCCAGAGGAAGCGCGCGGGGGGTTGCCAACATGGCTGCAAATGTTAGAGAGGGAGGGGTGTCTCCCTGCGTGACTGACCGACTGGAGAAACGGATATGGGCGTCCTTTTTTAGGTGTAGATAGTTGCATCCTTGGTATGTACATAACCCCCAGCTGTTTCGTCCGCGCCGGACTCTCCCGCTGTTCTGCACTGCATCCCAGTGTCTCAAACCGCGAAGCAGGCACTCCGCACTCCTGCTCCACACTCCAACCTCCGTGTCCGTGGCGATGTATCTCCCACGCTGCGCATCCATCGATGCGTCAGCCCAGCCCAGCCAGCCCGTTGGTGGTTCGTCTGAGCACAGAAGACAAGCAGACGGCCGGCAAGCAGTGGCTGGTGTCTTGGGGGACGCCAGTGTGGAGAGCGCACCTTACCGCTCAAGATTGTGGGGCAGCCAGCCATGCGGATATCCAGCTACCTGGACAGGGCGGGATGGGCATAGATTTCAACCTGAAGACACTTGCTCTATCTCTGCGGCGGCGACACACACGGCTGGCGATAATACCCGGTCGCTTGGGAGAGCAGCTGCCCGTCACACGCGCTGTCTGCTCTCCGCATGCCTGAAATCACCCGGCCGCCGTCGAAATCTGCTGCAAACATCCGCCGGTGCAGGAGAGAGGGGGCGGGTTCGATAATCGCCTGTTTGAATGCTGCTCGGATGCTTGGTGTGAGATGTACATGTGAAAGGTTCGATCTCAATCCTGCCTGCCGCTGGGGTACGTCCGACGGGCGGCAGCCACCCCGCTCGGAGGCCATTGGAGCGAACGGGAGGCGGTCTGGTCTGGCTTCGGCTGCGAGGTGTTGCGCTGTGCCGTGCGGTAGAACGAGCACCGACCCCAGCGGCAGTGGCCAGTCACAGCCGCCATCCACCTCGAATCAATCAACCGGAGCGCCGGCTTGAGTAGTACAAGTGCGCGAGGCAGAAGAGAGTCTCGCTAGAAGAATAATATTGTACATCCGCACAAGGCGCAAGAACAAGGCTGTCCCGTAACTCGCACGCACCCCCTCCCACTGTCCCCCACACACGCAATCTCTCTCGCTCACGCCCCGAAGGCATCGCTCCCCTGCACTTCCTTCAGCTTCCAGGCACCGTCTTCCCTCGTCAGCTTGACGATGACGTTCGAGGCCTTCGCCTCCATCATCTCGGCGCTCCAGTCGCCGACGCGCTGCTTGACGTCGTCGTCGACGCCCCACAGCAGGAGCGCGATGCTGGAGTGGCCCCAAGCGCCGACGAACTCGCTGTTCATCTTCGTGGTCCACAGGACGCCCCAGGTGAATACCGTGCTCAGGATCCACATGGCGGCCGGGTAGATCATCCACCACCAGCGGACGACGATGATTGTGTGGCGCTCGACCCTGAGGCCCGGGACCGACAGCGAGTTGCGGACCGCGTTCGATATCCCGTCGGCCATCACCGCTATCGGGTTCGCTTTGTGGCGGTGCATGTGCTTGCCGCCGACGGTCATGTCCGCGGTGGCGAAGGAGGCCATGCCGCCGAACAGCGGCGACGAGTGCACCCACTGGCCCTTCTGGGTTTTGCGCGACCAGCCCCGCAGCGTCGATCCGAGCGCCTTGAAGGCCAGCTGTGCGTTCCGCGTGACGGTGAAGTTGGTGGCGCGGTTCTCGGGGTTGACGTATTGGAACAGCGCGCTGCCGTCGGGCTGGAGCGTCGCCTTGGTGTACTCGTCCACCTCGATCTCGGCGTAGGTCGAGTTCGTCACCGTCGCGTTGATGGAGCGCACGCACCACAGGAGCTCGCACGCCCAGGCGTTAAAGGTCGGCGGCCATGTGCTCACGCTGACGTTGAGCGTGAACGTCTCGACGATGGAGACAGACTGCGTGTTGATGGTCTGGTTGATGATGGTCGAGTAGGCCATCTCGTTGGTTCGCCGCCAGGCGTAGCCTTCGAGGTCGCGGTAGCGGGCCCAGCACCGGTCCTGATCGTCGTCGCAGGCCGACGCGATCTCGTCCCGCGTGTCGTGGCAGTGCGAGCACACGCCCAACGTCACGAAGACGGGGTAATCGCAGTTGCCGGAGTCGCAGCGATAGAGCGGGTCGTGCACGACGTGGTGGTTGAGCGAGGAGAAGAGCGACGCCGCCACGGCGAACTCGACCGCCGGCACCGGCGCCGCCTGCGGGGTAAGGCTGGTTTCCTGGAAGGTGTCGTAGATATCGAGCGAACGGCCGACCAAGGTCTGGTTGGCGGGGTCCTGGGTCCTCAAGGTCTGCGTCGGGTACGAGATCATCTGTTGTTCTGCGATGCGACATGTCAGCGCCACTCCGAGATCGAGAAGGACGAGAATACAGGACAGGGCAGGACGTACGCGCGAAACCGAGCGCCACGGCCAGGATGGTCAAAACGCATCCCATCGACGTGAGCCCCCTGGGTGAAGAAGATCAGCTCCACCATCGGTCGAGACGAAAACATGCCAACTCACGTTCCCCTCCTCTTCCAGAACAGCTTCCCGGCGCCGTACGGCCCTCTCGAGGCTTCGTTGTACAGCTCCGCCTCGGAGAGATGTCTTCCACTGTGCGCGACGGCGAGCCAGTACAGCTGGCCGATGGACTGGTCGATGGGCACGAGGAGGCAAGCCCTCGACATCGTCGAGAACACGGACAGGATCGAGTTGAGCGACAGACCGGAGCCGGCGGTAGCCCAGTGGGGGATGGTCTTCCCGTCGAAATAGAACAGCACGGCGACGGTGGTGCCGATGGCGACGGCCGAGCTCATCAGACTCGCGAACTCGAACCACCACGTGTAGCGGTGCATGTGGGTGCGCGAAATCGTCGACGGCGCGCGCGCGTGTCGCGGAAGCACCCGCAGCGGTTGCCGGAACTCGGGCTCCTTCAGCGGGTCCGGCGAGGCGCTCCGGCGGCCCGGGTCCGGCGTTGGCATCTCGTCCATGCTCGGCCGCAGCGGCGACGGCTCCGGGTGCGAATACCATCGCCCGGTCGGAGGCGGCGAATCGAAGTCCTCCAGGGGAATGTAGCTTCTGTCCGAGCGTGACAGCAGGCCGCCTCGCTCCATGGTGAAGGTGGATGTGCTTGCAAGCTGTCCCGCGAATGTGGTTTGATAGCTGCGATATCGAGTCGATCGGACCCAAGTGGTTTTACCGGCAAGGGGAGGGCTTCCGGCGTCGTGTGCAGGGCAGGACAGGATTCGAAGGATGAAAGGAAAGCTTTCTGTTATCAGTAATATCGAGGCGAGGCGAGGCGAGAAGTCTGCGCGGGAGAATAGAAATCTGCGGTCGTCGGCCGGGCGCTACAGGGAGTAGAGGGCGGAGTTGCGCATGAGCAATTGCCTTCGCCGAGTTATCCTTGAGTGGGTGGTGGAGCGGGGCGGGGCAATTTTTCCGTGCTGTGCACAGATTTCTACCCCGCTGCGGACACTGGAGACAACCAGCAGGCAACATCCAAGGCCTCCCTCCAGTCAGCTAGGTATGAAGGGTGGGGAACACAGCAGCTTCAGCCCTACGAAGCAACAGCTTCCAATTCGATCGCTCCGCAGGCTTCCTTTTCTTTTTTTTTTCCCGCGCGCCGCCGACGACGAGTCGAGGCGTGTCGCTTTTCCCTGCTCCAGACGGATGCGGCATCATCCCCGCCCAGCGAAATTGGGGAGATACATATGTAGAGTGCTCGACGGGCACATGTCTGTACCAGCTGTATGTATAGTTAGTTTTCACTGCCCAGACCACGCGAGCTGAGCGAGCCGAATCGGATCGCACCTGCCGTATCATCTCTCACGTAAGAGGTGCATGCTTAGAAGTTTGAGTAACTAGTTTGTTACCCCTAAACTGTTATAGGACCTAGCGCACACCATCTAGTGTGCTTAATGACAAGAGCGATATCAATCGATACACCAGGTTTGAATTTTCGCGTGCACCGCTGATTCATCCTCATCTTTATCCTCATCACGCTCAGCGTTGGAGAGAAATGACATGACTGCGTTGAGGTTCCCCTACATACCAGCGCCGAGTCCCTACTGCTGGCGGGGTGATACCCTTCGATGCCGAGCGTGCTGGTATCGATGCCGAAAATGAGTCGCGAGCTCAATGTGCAGCTGCCTGAGAACCGCCGCTGTTGGACGTGTCTGGGAGTCCGGTTGGAGGGACAGCTCGTGCGGCTTGACTGCTCCACAGTCGGTGCTACGGCACGGCGTATGGCCAGTGCAGCGGGGTGTGCAGTGGATTGAGGTGCAGATGGGGACCTCCCAGTTTTCGCCGTCCCTTAAGTGAATCGCGTAGCTGTTCTTCAAGTTCCTTCAACCGTATGCCGCACGCATATGTATGGTGTGTTGCCTCGCTCGAAGCAGCAATGCCTCGTTCTGTGAAGACTAAAGTAGTTAACAATATCCGGTAATAGCCTGATTGTCTTACTAAGCATCTACGTACCTTTCTTCCTGATTCATTTGCTTGAGCCCGAGCCATCCTTGCACCTCCCATCTAGGCCTCCGTTGCCCGCTATTCCCATTGGTGTTCTGCACTCTAAGTTTAAACTCGACTGCTCTGCATTGCTTGGCTCTGGAAGGAGTGGCCGCCGGTGGAGGAAGCCAATGTGGAGCCACGGGAATTGGCTCTTTGCGACGTCTCGACCGTTTGAACTTTCAACAGCCGAACGCTTGCCACTACGGGTTCGGGGTGTATTAGCAGCCGGCTAAAAGGAAGTTTGCGAGAGGGTCGTCGCGAGAATGAGCAGAGCCTGATGCTTCGTCATCGTGAAGTTGGCGATACGTACTGCCAGGTGTATCCCCGATTCACCTCAGCTGGGCCTATAGGCCGCACACGAGTAATGAAGAAACAAAAAAAAAACCTCAGCTGCGCCGATCACCTGACGTCTCAAAAACCGCTCGGCGCGCTAACCCCTGTGAACTCTTGTTAGCGTGCTACAATATAGTCAAGACTATCTTTTGCGGTCCAGCCGCAATAATCAGCTCGTCAGCGTAGCTTCGCCGATCGACCTGACTGGGCTGACGATGGTACGTAGTTTCAGAAAAGCTTGATGCGAAGGCGAGATCATTATTTGCAGTTCGAGTTAGACCGGGCTGATGCAGTGCAGTTGATTGTGGCCGTGTTCTGAGCTTCGCAGTGGCGGAGGTGGGAGGCAGGTGTGCATTATTAGATGTGTTTACTCGTAGTTGCTAGCACGAGGAAGATTGGACGGATACGGGTCAGGGTACGACCCAAGGCCCAGAGCATGTGTATCTACTGCAGAGAGGAGTACAGCTCGTACAAGTGCGCAATGGAAGGCAATCGAAGGGGCTAGATGGAACCACCGGTATGGAATATTCACCTGCCGGCGTACGCATCGTACCTGAGGCCACCTCGCTGCACTGTGTGCATGGGCGGGAAAAACCAGTATGTATCTATCTATCTACACTGGTATCCATTCTATGAACTCACTTTTTTTTTGCTTCTTATGCATGTACTCGCAAACAAAGTACCTAGATCACTGTGGGGCATATATATGAATACCGGATCGATCCGGAAAAACTTGTAAATAAGGGTCTGTTTGGAATATGTAGGCCGAGAAACCGCACGAAAGATATTGTGCACCCGTTTGGATTCCAAAAATATCGAATTGCCGGGCCTCGAAGCGTATCCCAATGGGGAACTACAAACTACAAATCACGGTGAGGATGGACTATCTATAGACCCTGAAGGGAGAGAAAGAAGGAAAATTAAGGCGTGTTAATATGCTACGCACTGTGTCAGTTTTGTCCCATTTTGCAGAGAGTGGTCTCAATGGTCTGCGCCAGGCTTTCTGATGACCCAGTGGCTTTTTTTTAAAAATAAATCATTTTTCGGCGAGAGTTCTATGTAGAGTACAGTCCGTTTCCTGACCGCCATCCGCACAGTAGCAGCACGTTACAAGCTCCTCGGGTGGCCTGACTGTGTCGACCCAGGCAGGCCGGCGAACGCCCGCGAGCCAGCGCTAGTACTATGTAGCATCAATAAAATTTTATCAAGCGACTCCGCGGAGACCGCAATTCAATCGCCCGCACAGCAGCAACCCATCGGCTGCCTCGAGAACCACAAGTCAATTGCCCACACAGAGTATCTAGCCAAGCAGCGGGTTTGCCATCCACATCCAGGAGTCGCTATGTATCGATGTACTTACGACGTCAGATAACTATAGCGATACCAGCTATGATCCCTACGCCCTGACTACATTGCACTTTTCCCCAAACATTCTGCCTTCCAGCAGCTGCCTCCTTCCCCGAGGTGGATGTTTTGGGTGAGAGCAGCCAACTGACTGATATGACACCCGTGGTGGAACCCTCGTTTGCGGATTTGGCGGCTTCTGCTTCATTTCGCAATAGGGGGAGCTTTGTGTGGCAATCGATCAACGGGGGAGAGGTTGTACACGAATGAGGTGGCGAGGAAGATGTATCTAAGTCTTTTTTATCTGGTGCTGGTGTGTAGAAGCTGGCGAACTGTGGCGGACGCGGGTCCGAATATCCGTGCCGTAACAAACTTCGGAGTCGACTCAACGGAAAATGCAATCAGACGTCTCTTTCTCTCGCACTCGATCAACCAGGATGGGGATCATCTGCGGCCAGGTCCTCCGCTTAACCAAAATCCTGAACCCACTCAACCCAAGAAATGCCCACCGGATTTCACTTATCTACAGCTCCACGATCTCTTCTCCAAAATAACAGAAGTTATAGACAATCTTGTTCTGCTTCTCTTTGCGATGATCTTCCGGGCGTGTACGATTTTCCGTTTGTTGTTGTGGTGGTGGCCGAACTCCCAGTACTGGCCTAACTAGTCGTAGTTAGTCCAAAACCTGGAAACCCACTCCGGGCCCAAGATATATAATTATGCGAAGACGCTAGTGGATCATGAGAGGTGCCTCGTTTGCCCGGCCCGCCGAGTCCAGACCAGTCAGACTCCAAAAAAGCCCGTGGGCCCGCGGGCCGCAGACTAGCCTGGACTGCGTCTCGCAGACCAGTCCAGGTCTGGCGCGGCCGGACTGCTGAGACCTGGTGCTTGCGCCGAACCGGACCTCGTGATCCGTAGCGCGGATGTCGATTCCGTCCTATCGGCCCACGAACGCTCGTGTCCCCGGGACAGCATGGTGTACGCATGTAAACAGAGCGCTCCGTCCACGGAAAGAAGAAAAGAAAGCAGAGCAGGGCTGAGGGGAGCCGAGATTCGCAGAGATGTTGGATGCCTGCGGTGCCCGTGGCACGTAACATGTGCGGTTGGGTGACGAACGTGGATGCGAGGCAAGCGGTTTGCGTTGCGGCCGGAGAAATGCTCTGCGTTGCAAAAGACGGGACCGAAGGATTGGATGGGAGGATTGGACGGGAGGACCGGACGGAAGGATTGGATAAAAGGATTGGAGAGCGTGGTGGTACACGGATGTTCTCCGCATGGATAATCACCGGACAAACAACATCTGGGCATATGTCCGAGTGCCCACCTCTCCGCACGCTCCGCATGACCCCAAGATGCGCCCCATGTATGTGTGCGTGTGTGCGCACATAAAGCCTGCGAGTGTCCGTCCGCTCGCTCGGGAAGCAGCAGCGACAGATTATTGCATTTCCGTCACGAAACTACATATGCGTCCTCCACCATGTGCGATGGTCGTGCTGCTAGCGGCGGCGGCGGCGACGTGCCAACGGCAGCAGCAACACGCGGACCTGCTCGCGCGGTTCTCAGCCGCGATCACGCCGCGGACCTGGGACGAAGCGTACGCGCTGGCGAAGCCGGTCGTGGCGCGGCTGTCCACGGCCGAGAAGATCTCGCTGACGACGGGCACCGGGATCGCGCTGGGGCCGTGCAGCGGCAACGTGGCTGACGTCGAGCGGCTCGGGTCCGTCGCTCTCCCGCCCTCCCCCCGCTCCGGATCCCGCGCGCGCTGACCGGCCACAGGTTCCGACACCTCTGTCTCCAGGATGGCCCGGCGGGGCTGCGCGGCGTCGACCTGGTCACGCTGTTTCCCGCCGGCATCACCGTCGCCGCGACGTGGGACCGCGAGCTGCTGTACCTTCGTGCGCGCGCGATGGGCGTCGAGAGCCGGCTGAAGGGCGTCAACGTCGTGCTCGCGCCTGTTGCGGGCGCGCTGGGGCGTGCGCCCGCCGCCGGCCGCGGATGGGAGTCGTTCGGCGCTGATCCGTGGCTCAACGGCGTCGGCAACCGCGAGAGCGTCCGCGGCCTGCAGGACGAGGGCGTGATCGCGTGCGCGAAGCATTGGGTCGCCAACGAGCAGGAGAAGTACAGACTCGTCTTCGAGACCTTCCTCTACGGTCTCGTGTGGAAGAGCCTCGACAGCCGCGTGACGCAGCGCGCGCTCCGCGAGGTCTACGAGTGGCCGTTCGCCGACGCCATTGAGGCCGGCGCCGGGTAAGTTGTCTTTGTCTCCGCGGCGGAGGCGGGCGGGGGAGGCGGGGGGGCTGACCGACGGGCAGGAGTGTGATGTGCTCGTACCAGCGCGTCAACGGCGACTACGCGTGCGAGTCGGCGACCATCATCGCCGGACACCTGAAGGGCAACTCCTCCGTCGGCGGGCTCGGGTTCCGCGGGTTCGTGGTGACGGACTGGTTCGCGTCCGCGGCGCCAGACCTCGCGTCGGCCGCGGGCGTGGACATGGTCATGCCGGGGGATCTGGGGATGACTGGGGCCGCGGCGGTCGGGAAGCGCGCGTCTGCCGGCTTCGACGGGACGCGGCTCGACGAGATGGTGCTGCGCACGGTGGCGGCGTGGTTCAAGATGCGGCAGGACGAGGGCCACCTGAACAACATCAGCTTCTCGTCGTGGTTCCCCGACGCCGAGTTCGGCAGCCTGCTCGACCGCGGCTACGTCGGCCAGATCAACTTCCACGTGCCCGCGAACCCGCCGCTGCACGCCGACATCGCGCGCAGGATCGCGGCCGAGGGGACGGTGCTCCTGAAGAACACCGACGGCGCGCTGCCGCTGGGGCCCGAGATCAGGCGTGTGGGCGTGTTCGGCAACGGCGCGGGGCCGATCGCCGGGGACTGCGGCTCGTTCGGCGCCTGCGCCGCAGGAACGCTGGCGGTCGGCTGGGGCAGCGGCAGCGGTCTGCTCGACCACGTCGTCGATGTTCGTTTCCCCACCACTGGCCGCTGTGGACCTCAGACGCCGCCTGCTGACCGAACGCCCGCAGCCGCTCGCGGCAATCGCGCAGCACGTATCCGGGTTCGCGGGCGCGGTGACCGCCGTCCTCGACGACTACGACTACGCGGGGATCCGCGCGGCGGCGGGCGGCCAAGACGTGTGTCTCGCGTTCGTCAGCTCGCGCAGCGGGGAGGGAACGAACAGCGTCGCGGGCAACCTGGGCGACCGCAACAACCTGACCGCCTGGCACGACGGCGACACGCTGGTGCGGACGGTGGCCGGCTCGTGCCGCAACACCGTGGTGGTGATCCACAGCGTCGGCGCGATCCTGATGGAGGCGTGGATCGCGCACGCGAACGTGACGGCGGTCGTGCTCGCGCACCTGCCGGGACAGGAGAGCGGCGGCGCGCTGGTCGACGTGCTGTGGGGCGCGGTAAACCCGAGCGGCAAGCTGCCGTACACGGTCGCGCGGCGCGAGGCGGACTACTGCTGCCGCGTGCAGTACGCGTGGACGGGCGTCTTCCCCGTGCAGGACTTCACCGAGTCGCTGCTCGTCGACTACCGCTGGTTCGACGCGCGCGCGATCGAGCCGCGGTTCGAGTTCGGCTTCGGCCTGTCGTACACGACCTTCACGTACGCCGCCGGCCTCGCCGTCGCGCCGCAGACCAGGCCGCTCGCCCAGACGCCGTTTGCCGCGACGGTCATCGCCGTCACCGCCACGCTCACCAATTCCGGCGGCGTGCCCGGGAAGGAGGTCGTCCAGCTGTACCTCTCGCTCCCCGCCGCCGCCCCCGCCGGCACTCCCCTGCGCCAGCTGCGCGGCTTCGAGAAGGTCCTGCTGCGGCCCGGCGAGTCGAGGGAGGTCACCTTCGCGCTGACGAAGAGGGACCTGAGCTACTGGGACGAGCCGGCGGCGCAGTGGCGGGCGCTGCCGGGATCGTACGGCATCTCCGTCGGCGCCAGTTCGAGGATACTGCCAGCGACGGCGAGCGTGGTTATTTTGTAGATTCGGCGTGCGGGCTCTTCTTTTTTTTTCTGGTCTCTTTGTTCTTTCCTCGGCTCGTGGTTAGTTTGGCTCACGTGGATACTGCCGGCTGTAATAAAAGCTCTGAAACTCCTATTTGCTCTGCGGTGGCTATTGGCGGTGTTCAGTCATACATCTTCACGTCCCAGAGGGTACTTAGCTATTGCACGTGTGGCTCCACACAGGGCGGGCCCCTTTGTCGGTACACAAAGAGGAGATTACACTCGCTCTATTGCTGTGATAGTACATAGCACCAGCCCCGCTACGGGAGAAAGGAAAAAGGAAAAAGGAAAAAGGAAAAAAAGGAAAACACCACAACACCAGCAGTCACGCCAAATAATCACAACAAATGGCACTTAAACCAACGGCCATAACCGACTACTTCCGATCCGATTGCTTCCGGACAGCGTCTCCACCTCTTCCCCTTCTAGTGCCAGCGGCTTCACCGTGGGGGCGGGTTGGGCAGGAGCCGCGTCCAGTCGGTCACGTTGCAGGCGGAACCGGCTCCGTGGTTTTTGGACGCATTCTGCAGTGGTATTTATTAGCGCTTCGCTGTGGTTTGGGGGGTGGAGGGGAATACATACCTGGTAGCTCTGCGAGAGCAGGTTCTTTCCGCACACGGGGCAGTACTTGAAGTCTTTGCTCTTGTGCTGCTGCCATGTGGGCAAGCCGTGGAGTTCGGGGAGCAGGCCCAGGCCGATGAGGCGCTGTCTCTCCGCCTCGGACTTCAGGCGGGCGGCGCGCTCCTCCTTCGTTTCGCTCAGCGCACCGAGGGTCTCCGCCTGCTCATCGGCCTCGGCGGCGGCGTCGGCGGCCGCCTTGGCCTGGGCTTCCGCCTCGGCCGCCGCCGCGGTCGCGACTTTGGCCGTGCCCGCTTTGGCCTTCTTCTCCGCTTGTGCGGCGCCTTCGGCCGCTTTCTTCGCCGCCGCCGCCGCCTTCTGCGCCGCTTTGACCGCCGCCGTCGCTGTCGCCTTGTCCTTGCCCTTGATCACCGCTGCCGAAGCTTTGGCCGCCTTCGCTGACTCCGCCGCTTCCGCCGACGCTTGCTTCGCTGCTTGGGCCGCCGCCGTCGCTCGGTCTAGTGCATGCTTCTTCGTCTCCGGTTTCTTGTTATCTCCGGGTTTCTTCTTGTCATCTCCGGGTTTCTTCTTGTCGTCTCCGGGTTTCTTCTTGCCATCCCCAGGTTTCTTTTTGTCTCCGGGTTTCTTCTTGTCTCCGGGTTTCTTCTTGCCGTCCCCGGGTTTCTCCTTGTCATCCCCGGGTTTCTCCTCCGCCTTCTCTCCTTCCCCCTCCTCTTCTGTTTCCCTCTCCTCCTCTGTTTCCCCCTCTTCTGCACCCATCGCGATGTCACCCGTCTTGACCGTCGGAACCTTCGGCGGTACGCCTATATTCACAGCCTTCTCGCCGACCCGCTGTATCGCTACTCCCGGCCGCACCGGGGCCACTGGCGTAGGGCTCCGTGGCTGACGTGGCGGCGGCGGCCTCCTCTCTCCGCCCACGACAACGGGGTTGACGGGATTGATGTTTGTCATCAGCACCGCGTCGGGGACATTGACGTTCCGTTCGTACTGACGGCTGGCGGACCAGTCGGCCGCACGAGCCGCCCTGCGTCGCTTCCTCGTCTGGCCGCTGGGGTCGATGGCATGGGTGTCGTCGTCGTCGTCGGACGACGTCAGCTCGTACATGAACGGCGCCTTGTTCTTCGGGCCGGCCGCGTCCGGGTCGCGGCGGAGACGGCGGCGGGGCAGCACCCCCGACGGCACGTAGACGGCGAGCTGGTAGTCGATCGAGTCTTCCGACGACGACGAGTCGGCGTGCTCCCTCGGCTCCCAGAATGCATCGATACGCCGCCGCTTGTCCACCGTGGCGACGTACCGTTGGTACGCGGCATGCTGGTACCGTTGCAGGATATTTACGGCCTCCTTTCTGGTCGGGGGCGGCCCTCGTATCCGGCTCCAGTCGAACGCGGGCGCGTTCTCGGGTTCTTCTATCGCCGTGGTGAACCCCGGGATATACCATGGCACAGTGCTGTGCGATGTCTCACCTCCTACGACTGGCGTTGGGACAATTGGGGTGTGCCTTGGCCCAGGGCTGTGCGGTTCCTCGTCTCCTGTGTCTGTTGCGGCTGGCGTTGCGGCACCTTCATCCTCGGTGATGTGGGGATAGCGGTCGTCACACGTGGCCGGATACAGGAAGCGATCCAGGTGGTCGCGCCAGTGGATCACTCCGACGGCTGACGGCGGGTATTCGTGGGATAGGTACCTGCTCACCAAGGCATCGCTCACCTGGTGTCCGAAGATCCTTGTGGGTTCGAGCGCCAAGCAGCCTTTGGGGATGCGGGTGGGCGGGACATCCCGAGTTACGTAGCCCCAGAAGACGCCGTTGACCTGGAAGTATCCAAACTGTGGGAGACTGAGGGTTCCGAACTCGTCTTCGCCGTCCTCGGAGGTGCCGAGGAGATCGTACCCGTTGAACGACAAAAGGCCCTCGTTTGCGCCGTGATTATAGGCCGTTCTGGAGAAGAACCCATTGGCCGAGTGGCCGATCATGAGCTTGTCGCCCGTCAAGCGCAGTGCAGTGATGCGGCGCTCGGCCATCTGCTGGCTTGTCAAGGTCTTGTCCACTGCGCGGGGCGTGTATCTGTCTCTGTGTCAGTACGCGGCGGTGGGAAGGGGGGGCGACTTGCCATCACGTTGCGTGGACGGTGGAAGGAGGGAGACTCACCCTTGTAGAATGACTTTGCAGTTCAACGGCACGGGCACGATATCGATCAGATGGGGGCAGCTTCCGCCCTCGCATTGGGTGTCCGGGTCATGGAGTATGTTCGGGTGGTCCTTGAACGAGAACAGCACGCCGCCAGCGTTCTCCAAGTGGTATCGTATGCGTTCGAGTGCGCCGTTGTGGTCGTTATTGAGCAGATTGAGCGCCATGGCATTTGCCGCCTGGAACCATTCAGCGATGGCGGAAGTGTCCATGTGCTCGTAGACCGGCCCCGAGTGATCGGTGGCGCCAGCATCCCACGGCGCCCTGAAGTACTTGCTCTGGAACATGTTGTACGGGCCCCGGCTCTTGTCGATCGCTTTCGGCTCTCCTCGCCTCAGTACGAACCAGTCGCCGGTTGAGATCTCGCGGTTGGCGTGGCAGAGCTGGCTCAGCGTGCGCCTGAAGGCTTTGTTCGCCGCGGCGTCAAACACATCATTGGTGTAGCGGAAGCCGGCCACGGCCTGGGCGTCTCTGCCCGAGCTCCCCCGCCTGGGCACTCCCTGGCTCGTGTAGCCACGCAGGACCGCGTCGCGGTCCATGTGGAACATCCACAGCGTGTGCAGCGCGAGCGTTCCGCAGCTGAAGCCGTCGTCCTGAATCACGCAGTTCGCTCGCCTGACCGTAATGTTGTCGGGCACCCCGAGGCTGTACAATCGGCTGAGCGACCCCAGGTTCGCCCTGAGCCGGTCGATCTGCATCGTCTGTGTTGCCTCCAGTGTGTTGTGATCCCACAGTATCCCGGATTCCTTGTCGTAGATCATGAGCCACCAGTGGTTTGCCACTTCGCCCTTTCGCTCCGGGAATTCCTTGGCCACCGGCTCCGCCCCCAAGCCCATGGGTAACCGTGAGACTATGACAGTGACCCGGTCTGGGTTTCTACTCGATTGCGCGGCGGAGCGAGCTTTGTACTCCAGTACCCGGAGGTCCTCCTCGTCCCTGAGGGGGTAGAACTTCCTTGGCTGCGTGGCCTCGAGCTGGATGAAGAGCTGTTCCTCCTCACTGATGCTGTAATACATCTGGTTCCGCGGGATTTTCGTCTTCCCGAGCAGGCTCCACAACCTCGGCTCGAGCTCCAGCAGGTTGTTGGAGATGTGCTCGAACAACTTGCCCCTGCTGGGCGCCGGGTACGCCAGTCCCCGTTTTTGCCTCTCGTCGACGATCTTGCACGACGCGAGCTTGCCGCCGTCGGAGTCGACGAAGTCGATGGTGGGGTCCTGGTCCATGGCGTAGACGCACTCGCCGGTGTTGTGCATGTAGAAGGCCCAGAACCGGGCCTTACGGAGCCCCACGATGTGGCTGTCAGGCCTGTCGTTCGGGTTGGCGATGGACGTGTGGTGCAGCAGCGGCTCTGGACGTGCGCCGGTAATCAGCTTCAGCGGGAGGTGGCCGCCCATGAAGTCGCTGCCGCCGACGATATGGATGTCGCAGCCGTGGGGGAACCGGTGGAACGGAGCGAAGAGCTGCTCGTACAGCGGCGGGCCGATGGCGTTCGTAACCTCGTTCTTGGCCGCGAGGCCGCTTTTGTCTCCCTCCGGGCTGGTGTACAGCTTGTTCCATGTGCTGAGTCCGCGGGGATTGGTGGCGTGGAATGGCACCTCTGTGTCGAACTCCACGGGACCGCAGACATGATCGTCGAGCTGCCACTCGCCGAACCGCTGCACGCGCTCCTGGGCGCGTGGCGCCGTGAACGCGGACTCCTGGAGGATCCTCTGGAAGACGGTCGGGTCGTACACGATCGGCACGAGAGCGTCGTCGACTCTCGGCAGGGTCCGCGCTTCCCACTGCGTGTCGAAATGGTACCGCCAACGCACCGGGCCGTAGAAGTAGGGCATCGTCTGCGGGGGCCCGGGCCGTCTCCTGGGTGCTCCGCCAATCTCCGGGAGAGGTCCGCTTCCACCGGTCAGCAGCGGGCGCTGACGGCACAGCGCTGCGACCATGGTGGCCCGCTCGCTCGCGGTCTCGCCGAAGGACGGGACGTCCGTGGAGCTGCCGTCCGCGGGCCGGCGGTGCAGCAACTGGAGCACGCGCCCCAGGTCGGCCGGGTTCGATTTCAGCGCGGTTGCGCATGTGTCGGCATCGAACCACACCCATAGGGAGCTATCGAGATCCAGAAGGGCGATGCGGTCAAGGGGTCTGGGTATAGGCTTCTCTACGGACTGGCGACGCCCGCCAGCGCTGTTTACGAGCCAGCAATAGGCGTTTCCGTTGTGCGTAGTCCTGACGTGCAGAGCCGTGGCGTCGGCGGGCAAGGAGATCCTTCCGACTTTGCGAGGTGCCGGTGTTTCCTCTGGCACGGCCCGGTCACAATCAGTCACCTGCAGAGACCTAGCTAGGCCTTTCGGCGAAGGATCACTCACCGTTTGAGGGGTCATCGATATCCATCTCATCCTCTGCGGGGGCTTCTGGGTAAACCTCCGGCTCCAGCTCAGACCTGACACATGGTTAGCGGCGGCCCATACCAAAGGACGACGATCAAGAACGGCAGAGGGAGTGATGGAACGCACCTGCTAAGCGTAACCTTCTGCCTGTGCTTTACCACGACTACGGGCGGGGTGTCTTCATCCGTGTGCGGCTTTATGCGCAGCAGCACACCGGCAATCCTCAACTTAAGCCGGCGATGCCTAGCGGCGTAAGCAGCGAGTTTCCTGGATGGTGGCCTCGGGGTCGCTGCGTGTCCGTTCGACTCCTCCTCCTGCTCGTGCTGCTGGAGGGCGGCGCGCACGGCCTTGACCCAGTACGACACGTCAGGCTCGCTCGGCGGCGCTTCGTCGAGCTCCATCCTGTCGGACGTCATATCTCGGCGAGCTGCAAACGTGTGGTGGTGGCGCTGTTTCCGCCCGGGTAGGGCCGGTTGTTTTTTCTTCCGTCGTGCTTCTGACGTGATCCCCCGCTATATGGATGGTGTTTTTTCCCTTGAATGCTGAGCTCGCCCGGTCAATGGCCCGGAGCTGAGGATTGCAAGGAGGGAAGAGTGCTGACGAAGTGAGTGAGTGGGTGTGAGGGAGAGGGGAAACGAGAGAGATGAGGGACCAACGGATGTCGTGCCTTTTGCCGGGGTTTGCGCACGCGGGCGGGGGCGCATTGAGTCGGGAGATAATATAGCTAAGGGGAAAAGCCCAGGTGAAGCTGGGAGTCGAAACAAAGGAATTGACGAAGAGGCAGCCCGGCAGACTGCCGTTGTTGTTGTTGTTTACGAGAGGTCGTGGATGCGAAACAAAGAAAACCCAGCCTGAGGCCGCAGGCTGGGCCGAGGGGACCGTCGGCTTGTCACGTCGCCATTCGAGCCGGCGTCGCCGCGAGCGTCAAATGCTGTTTGCAGGCGCCATCCACTCTGCCAGCCTGCGGACGGCTGCGATTCATCAACCGCGAACCAGCAGAGGCAACTCGGCAGAAGCTTCTTTTTTCCCCTTCCCACCCAAGCAACGAGTCGAGTGCAGAGACATGACGCCATTTAACAAGTCGACTCGACTCACGGGGCATCCCGCACGTTCTGCGGTGGCCTGCAGATAACACTGCTGAACGAGGAAACGAACAGACTGTATTCCGCACTGCACTAGACGCGCTCTCGCCAGACAACTCCGCAATTCTACCGCCTCTTTCCCACACAACACATCCACATGCATACGTACATACATACATACCTATTGCGATCCCATTGTCTCCCTCCCTCACCTTTCGAGACAAAGCCGTTGTTTCGGGCGCACGGGGCGAGAATAAGGTTTGCACTTGGCCTAAGAAAAAATGATACAACAAAGGGGGGGGGATATTGCTGACTACCGAGGCCACCAGCTCTTGACGGCATCCATACGGGCGCAACCGAAACGCGCTGCTTACGTAGGAAGGCTATCACCGACCGTCACTCGATCATGATTAAAACTACGTGGCGATCGAGTGATGTGTTCCACTTAAGTGCCAAGGAGGAGGAGCAGTCTCTCTTCCTCCCCACGCCCTCCTTCATGGCCTCTGCAGAAGAGGAGTAGGGAGTCATGGGGAGGGGGGGGGTGTTCTTTTGTCTTTCCTTTGTAACTTCCTTTGTTATTCCCATTGTGGTTTTCTTGCTGACTGCGGGACAGGCCTAGGCGGAGGGCAAAGGAGAGCTGCAACGCGTCGCCCGCAGACTGAGGTTGGAGAGTTTGCTATCACCACGGTATAGATCGGTCGCATGCGATTAATAAATAAACGGCAAACCTTTGAAATGCCACCCACCAGAAAAACATCCCCACAACACAAATCTTATTTAGCAACCGGGAAAGTACTGGTAGGTATCTACAAGCCACCAATTGGGAATTACACGACCTCTCGGCAAGTGGTGCGGTTGTGTCCCACCCCGCGACATTGACTACAGCGCTGTACAGTGTTTTCTGGGACCTCTGCAATTGCTCCAGCGACAGCAGCTCTGACAGCCGCTTCTCTTTTGGCCGACCGCGTGGCATTCTCAGATGGGGCGCATAACAGTCCCTGCTTGGTATCGAGTCATCTCGCCATGATCTGATAGGTCGCATGCGAGTACTGAATAAACAAAAAAAAAAAAGCTTGGTATCGAGTCGGCGATATTGACAACCACCAAGCGCCCCGTAGGCTCCTTGTAGGCATCTACGATCGCCTGAGCTGACGTCGACTTGGTGACATAGATGGAGACAGGAGCTTTCCGAAGCAACTACTTCTGTGTCCGTGCGACCCACACTTGACCGCGATTCCCACGCATGTGTGGTTTGGTTGACTGACCCTGCCACGACGCACTCCTTCCTCTTGTTCCAGCTATTATACCCCGGATGTGGGGTGGGCACTGTTTGACAGAGCACTCTAAGATAGCCCGCTCCCTGAGTAGAGTATGCGGTTAGTTGTTGGAAATGCTTCTCGTTATTTGAGTACGTATCGGTGTGGTTTTTGGATTGAGCGCTTGTGCCTTAGGGTTTGTTGAGGACACGATTGCGTAAGACGCAAGAGCGGAGAAGTGTGAGAGAAGGATCTTTTGTTCTGCGGGTTCTTTCCTTTTCCCTCTTGTTCTATACTCATCTGATTTTACAACGAAGTTGAGAGCTGCTCGACCGTCCAGTACCCATTCGCCCAGTGTCTACCGATCTCACATCAATCACACGACATCCAGAGCGCACTATAAACCTGATCGAACTGCTATTAACGATATGAATCCTCATCGCTAATCGGTATTCTTTCAACATTAGTAAGCTGGCTGGCTGAGTATTGAGTGCGATTACCTACGCATCACTCTTGACCGTGCGGGTGCTGAAGTGCATTGCAATCGCCCAATCCATGACGGCTTGCTTGAATGACTTCAGAGAACCGAATCTTGGCTCCAGACTTACTGCTGAGTTGCCGTCTTTTTGCATGCTTGAGGGTTGTTGGGTTGAGGCGGTGTGTTGTGGCGAGGTTTTTTTTGGTGGTTGCTACCTATGCCCGAAAACGGTGGCAATTTAAAGGAAAAGAGCCAGATGTGGCATTTTAAAGGTTTGCCGGAAAAAAAAGCCGTCGAACTGCTCTGGTCAGACGTTTGATCACGGCAACATCGTAGTAAGTTACGCCAACCAACGGCTTGCAGTGTACGCACGCCACCCCACAGATATCGCGTCTTAGATCAACTAATCTTTTTTTTTGTTTAATCATTACTCGCATGCGACCTATCTAGATCATGGCAAGATTATGTACAGTCCTTTTCCCGTCCGCTGTCCGCGCAGTGGCGGCACATTGCAAGCTCCTCGTTGCCCTCCGCCCAGGCCTGTCCCAAGAAAGAGTAGGTGCGCCCCAAGGAAAGTTACAAAAGAAAGAACGAAAGGAAGAACATAAGGAAAGCGTGACCCGTCCCCTATTCTCCGCGTGCCGATGCCATGAACGGGGGTGTGGAGAGGAGCAGCGGGAGCTCCCCCACGGCCCCCCAACTCGGCACCCAGCTCCTCCGTCCCCGCCTCCCTCTCCTCTTCCCGCTCTCGGCGCTCCCTGAGCTCCCATTCCGACGCGTCGCTCCCTGCGTCCTCCTCAGCCGGCACTCTCCTTCCCACGTCTGTGGCGGTGAGGAAGTCTAGTACCGGCCGGCTGCACCTCTCGTCTGCCAGCACGTCTCGGACCTTCCACCGGCTCTTCCATCTCTTCGTCTCCTTAAACACCTCCGCCCACAGGATTTTCTGCTGCGGCTTCCACTCGGGGCGCTCCTTGAAGAGGTGGTCCCGGGTCTGTTCTCGATACTGGCACCACCAGCATTGCGGGATGGGCCGGTTCTTCGTCCAATTGAGGTATTGCCCGATCAGGCAGTGCCCCGTCTTGAGTTGGTAGAACCGCGAGGCGAGCCTCTTGGTGCTACCGCCCACCCGCGCCATCGGGCTTCCGGCTCTTTGGCATGCGATATACGCACAAACCCGCCCTCCAACCACCCGTCTCCCCTAACCTCATTCCTCTTCTTCCCTTGGTCTGGGCCGGGCAGACGAGTGAGATCTCATGGTACGTAACCATACTGCTGGCTTTTGCGGGGAGCGTTTGCAGTATTGCAACAAGAGACAGAAAATCATACACGCACAGAAGAGCACCAGAGTGGGGAGAGGATTATCTAAAAATTCTGTTGATCGGGGAAGAGATGGTGGAGCCCCAGGCAGAATCGTGTGAGCATTTCTTGTTCGCGCGTGAGTTTCCGGGTTCTGGGTAAGCGGAATCAGGTGGCGCATAGGGATCATAGCTGGGATCTCTGTCTGTCATGTGGGTGCGTAGTTGAACTGCTCGTCCGCCTAATGGCCAAAGCTGACGAGTACTACAGAGCGTGAACGGCTTCATCAAGCGACTCCGCGGAGAGCCGCAAGACCACCGCCCGCACAGCAACCCCCGAAAGCCCGCGGGCCGGCCGGATTGTTGAGACCCCTGTTTTCGACATGATGCCGCTTCCTGACCGCATGCTCGTTCTCAACCTCAACTTCAATAACAGGACGAATCTCAATCCTCAATCAGATGTTCAACATACTGTACCATCCCACTGCAATAGCCATGGCTGTTCCGAGTTGTGCGTCTTCTCACCTATCAGACACTCTTGATAGTATCCCCCGCTGGAGCGGCCTCTGAGCGTCAAGAGCTGATGGTGGCAATTCACATACCGCAAATGTGCGCACCCGTGTGTGCCGGGCTTGCCACTGCTAGAGCAGATATGGCGCACAAATACAACAGACATCATCGGATTGAAGCTTTTACGGTGGGCAGCACAACCATTCTCTCCAACCGACGGGGCGAAACTCAGCTCGGACCGACGGCAGCCGGTCGGGAACAACGAAAATAAAGTACGGATCTATGGGGATCACAACTCGTCGCCACTGCCGGCCAACCATGGTACTTGCCGGGGTAGGCTGTGCGCTCGGTGTTCGTGCCGCGAAAAGCACAACTATGTAGATATCTAAGTACGGAAGGATGAAATGACATCCGTGATGTATAAACCTGGAAACGTGGGCATATATGTTAGGCCCGTACTACGTTCGTCCTCCGCTTCGGCTAGAACCGCGTGCTGGATGCCTTCCGCACACCAGCTAGCCGAAACGGCCGACTGCGTTACGCAGCTTCTATACCACAAGTAGGACGGTTGGTCGATTGACCGATTCATCGATTCGAGCCTGCTTGGACTACGGCGAACGCACCAGCAAAAGAAATGCGGCAGGGCGGGCTACTGCGCCACTGTTCTCGCGAGCAATGTCGAATGCGACGATCAGCTTCCAACCACCAAAAACGCTCGGCAGACGCGGCGGTCGAACGGGCTGTCTTTTCTCCTTCTTCTTCTCCTTCCGCGTGGCCGACGGCATTAGTGTGTGGCGGATGTCCCGAGTAGCACGCTCGCACTCATCAACGGAAGTCGTGCAGCCGGTCCGCATTGCACACGAGGGAGCGGGTAAGCCGGCCCGTCCGATCAGTCAAACATTCCCTTGGAAGCACGGTTGTCTGTGGTACCGCACTTACGCCGATGGCCTCGGCTGTCTTACCAGTCGGCGCTGTCCGCGGCCAGAGGGGGGGCTACCGTTTTGACAACGATCGGTAGTAGTCTCCGACCCGCGTTCGCCTCCGTACCGTTCGCGATGCTGGGTTTTGCCCGCGCTCCTTGGTCGGTGTCGATTTGTTGGACGCGAAGAGTACATTAATAGGCAGGACAAATCCTCCGGAGACAGCGTATGTGGTGTGTTGTGCGGTGGTACGCGCAGCCGAACTGTGGTGGCCTGACGTCAGGACGCCTCGCTACTGGGTGAGGCAATGAGTTTGGACTATGGTGCGAGTGGCGCGGCTTTTGTGGTTCGATTTGTTTGACGGACGGGCCCACCGCGTCCAATCCGTACCTGGCGACGATTATGTAATGACGCCGTCGGGCGCAGGGAGGCGGTATCAGGCGAGTCAAGTCCACACGCCGACTGCTCCCCAGTATCCACTGCCCGCGGCGCCATATTTCCGTCAAACCTGGGGAAACTCCAACCCGTCCGAGCGGCAAGGGCCTGAGCCCGAAATCGATACCTGAAGGCGTCCGCTACGGATTCGGCACCTCCCCGCCTCTTCTCCACTACTTTTGGCTCGAATCCGGGCGACCACGATCGACACCAGCAAACATGACGCGAGTCCGGAAGCTATCTGGGGCATAGCGCTTGAGGAGAACCCAACAAGCCAGCCTGGATCGACATTTGCCACGGCAGCAGCAGTGGCCACCCAACAGTCCCATGTCCGGTCCACGCAGTTCGCCAAACGCCTCTGACGAATTACAAGCGCATTCTCACTCGAAGACGCAGTGCTCCTCGGCAGATCTCAACACCTAGCAGTGGTTCCAATGTTTGGGTGGACCATTACGGTCCAACAACCGTGCTTGACACAATTTGGCGACTCGCCTACATCAGCTCACGATACAGTATATAGGGGCGGCTTATCAAAAGCATGCGAGATTTCGTGTGGTCCGAACGTTTTCCGGTTCGCACACCATTCTGCGAATATATACTTACTTAGAGAACCGCAAGGAACCGCTCGCGCCGCTCGCGGGGGTGTGGCTGGACTCGCAGCTCACACTAAAGGAGCACCACGCCACCAGGCTGAAGAGCGGGAGGAATGCAATGAATCGGCTGAAACGGCTCACAGGACAGATGGGACTTTCCCCAGCAAACTGC